>Ga0207043_1088_pt1 | contig 12611 bp, 2 predicted proteins | sample Alteio_BWMinCont_71_FD_153304 | JGI IMG/M metagenome (GOLD analysis project Ga0207043, IMG submission 153304) | Enriched cells from forest soil in Barre Woods Harvard Forest LTER site, Petersham, Massachusetts, United States -... | ecosystem: Environmental > Terrestrial > Soil > Temperate forest >... | reverse complement strand
TAAAAAGCTCTTCTAAAAAGGAGTTAAGGAATGTTTCGGGATCGCCTTTGTAAAATAAGATTTGCCATAGGTGTATATGGAGTAGCTTTTTGCTTGCAAAGTTTTGCCGATTCCACATGGGTTGGCACGACTTCTGATTTAAATACTCCGACCAATTGGAATCCCGTCGGTGTCCCTACCAGTGTGGATATTGCTAATTTTGACAGCACTATCGCTGGAGTAAATACAACCCCTCAAAGCACTCTCAATTTTTCTGTAGATAGCCTTAACTTCCTGGATAGCGCTAATGCGTTTACTTTTCTTTTCAACAACTGCTCCTTAACCTTAAATGGTTCGGGTATTACAGGCACAAATACAAATACGACGATCTCGATTGCAAATGCCAATAACCCTGGTAGTTTGGCCACGAACTTGGAATTTTCTAATACTTCTAGCGATATCACATCCGGAGAAGCACAGATTACGATTACCAATCGTGGCGCAGTGTCAGGATCAGTATCGGGTACTAACCTATGTGAGATCGGCACCAGTCAGTTGATTGTGAATCACCCCTTCTTTGTTTCTGACGGCGGCACAATCAGTGTAAGCAATTCGGGTCAAGATCTGACAAGCGGAAGCGGAAATAATGATATTGGAGTGACAGCTTCCCAACAAGTCGATTTTAATGACAATGTGACTGTCGCCGATCATGTCACATTGGGATTTACCAATAGTGGTCTGAATGGCAGCACTGGATCAACAAGTGATGTAGGTGTTCTGGAACAGGGACAATTAACCGTTTCGGGGACCTTTTCCGCTGGAGATTATTTGAGTTTTACAGTCACGAATACCGGCTCTGACCTTAGCACAGGGAATGGAGGCAACCAAACTGGATCTGTGAATTCGAGCGGTTTAATGAATTTCGGGGGGAATTTCATCGTGGGCAATAATGCCACTATTCTCGGTTCAAATCGGGGAACATATGGCGGAACAAATGCTATTTCAGGAAATCATGCAGGGACTGAAGGTGGGACATCTTTTAATCTTGTCGGCTCCTTTCAAGCAGGCGACAACATGAGATTAACTATCCAAAATACCGGTACAACCCTCGGCGCAGGCACCGGAGTTGGAGGCAACCGCGTCGGTTACAACAGTGGAGGGCAAATTGCTGTTGGAAATGAGATGGCTTTAGGAAAGAATGCCTCGATCACTTGCAGCAATGCAGGAATTAATCAAGGTACTCCCATTGCAAACGGAAATCTTGTAGCGGTGATCGATCAGCAACAATGTAATATTAGCCGCTCGTTAGAGGCTCTGGATAATTTTACCATAACTTTAACCAACTCAGGCTTCAATACCAGCGGAGGAGTTGGAAATCACCAAGTTGGCTATGTTGCAGGACAGCTACAAATTGGCGGCACAGTGAATTTGGGACAACAAGGCAGTATTTTCTGTACTAATAGCGGTCGCAACATCTTCGCGGCGCCTCTTAACCCCAGCAGTATAGGCTATGTAGGTGGAGACCAGTTGGATATTGTTGGGAGTTTTAATGCCGGGGACGGGTTTGTCTTACAGGTTTCCAACAGCGGACAGGATCAAAACAGTGGCGGGAATGGAAGCGCCATTGGATATGTTAACGGTTCTCAAGCAAAATTTGAAGGCACATGCTCTGTAGGTGACAATGCGACTTTTACGGCCCAAAATACTGCTGTAAGCTTGTCGACAGCCTTAAATTCGGTCGGAGTCCTTTCGGGAAGCCAGCTCTTGTTTACAGGAGATTTTTCCTCCGGCAAGAATCTGTCAATCATCGCCTATAATGATGCCCAAATTTCCGGTGGGGCCACAGATGTCGGAGTAGTTTCCGGGCAAATTAATTTTAACAGCCAAGCTATTCTTGACGATGGAGCTGTCATTACCGCTTATAATTATGGGGTGGGTACAGTTATTGGCTCGCAGATTAAGTTACAGAAAGGATTCCAGATTCTCAATGGCAAAATCCAACTCCAGGCCCTCAATGAAGGCTCTATCAACGGAGGATATGGAATCGCTGTTTATGACAGCCTTGGAGGGGATGCTAACATTGTGTTACAAAATTCCTCATTTTTTGTGGATACCCCCCATCCAACGTTCACGATTGGAGAACTCAATGGAGATAGCACAAGCTTCGTGCAAGCAAAACCGGAATTGATCATCGCCACAGATGCGAATGTCAATGCCGACTTCTCCGGGGATATTCAAAACTTCGGCCTATCAGCATCTAAATTAATTAAGAAAGGGGCCGGAACACAAAAACTTTCCGGCATTAACACCTATACGGGACTGACGAAAATAGAGGAGGGGACGCTTGTCGTGGATGGTTCTTTAGCAGGCGCCCTGAAAATCCAACCCGGAGGCACCTTGCAAGGGACAGGAAGCATTGCAGGCAATGTTACAAATTTAGGGGTCATCTCTCCCGGGGAAAGCAGCGGGATAATTGGACCCATCCACTTTCTGTCCAATTATACCAATAACGGAGGGAATTATATTGTCGACATCAATGATGCCGGTCAAAGTGATCTCATCGATGTCGCGGGAACAGCCACCTTAAATGGAGGCATCATCCTTGTAAATTCTGCCGTTGGACGCTACCGTTTCCGGGAACGGTATACTATTGTAAAAGCAGGAAGTGTTGTAGGCACCTATACAGGAGCTGTTTCCTCGTCATTTATTCAACCCATCGTCAGCTATGATGCCAAGCACGTATACTTACTGATTCTTGCTGATATTGCAAGCGCTGCAGAAACACCCAATCAACTTGCTGTTGCTCTTCAATTAGACAGCATTATCCATCCCAATGCACAGCAGAGCCTCTTGCTAAATACAATTGTCAATTTGCCGGAGGAAGAGGTACGTTCAGGATTAGATAGCCTATCCGGCTATCAGCATGCAGCAGACTTCTTAACTACTCAAATCATTAACAGACAATTTATTAGACGTTTATATGATCCTATCCGTCCTATTGTCACGACAGAAACCTGTTGCTGCGATATCGACTCCCCTTCTTGCAGCCCCGGATTAACCGGCTGGTTTGATGTGGGTAGAACTTTTATTAATTTTTTAAGTAAGCAGCATATTCATGGATTCCACACGCAAGGGTATGATCTAACGGGAGGAGTGCAAGCAACATTTTGCAGGGATTGGACTTTTGGGGTTGCCGGTTCTTATGAACAGAATTTTCTCCATTTCAAAGAGCGTGAAGGCAAAGAGCGTACCAGCACATGGCTTGCAGGCCTGTATGGTCTCTATCGTCACTCCTCTTTTTATGGTTTTGTCGATCTGGCTTATGGGCATAGCTCAAACCATTTAAAACGCTCAATCTATGTGGGGAATCTCCATTATGAGGCGACGAGCAAACCGAATACCGAACAATATACGTTTTATGGAGAAATAGGAGGAGATTGGACCCATGGTTGCCTTCTTCTCCAACCATTCTTTGGGGTTGATGTGGGCTGTTTCCATCGCAAATGCGTAAGAGAAAGTTTCGCTGGCGGATGGGGACTGGCAGTCAATCAACGGAATCGAACCCTTTCAACCACACGCCTGGGAATCCATTTAACAACGAACGGCTTTATTGACAACCAAGGGAGTTTAAGCCTGGACCTTGCCTGGAATTACCTTATCTCTAACCCTAAAAATCATATCCATGAAAGATTTCAAGAATTTGGCTCTGCTTTTGACATTGAAGGGACTAAATGGAATCGCAATGGAATGGATTACGCACTGACTTTTACATCGCCAATCTATCAAAAACTCAGCGGTTATATCGAAGCGGCAGGAGAAGTGTGGACGAATGCCAATCTGTTTAATATTGCCGCAGGAATTGAATTCTGCTGGTAGTACTGATATCAACTCTTTTTCTCCGGGAGCTTTCGCGCGGTCCAAATGACAAAAAGCAACTACATGGCTCTTTTTTGAGATAATTTAGTGAGAGAAGATAAAAAAATAGGTCCTTTATCTAAAATTTCAAGTAAACGCAACGAAGCATGACTTGGATGCCGAAGTCCTTGTTCCCATGCTTGTACTGTGTTCAGACTTACATTAAGGTAAGCTGCCAGCATGTTTTGAGAACAATTAAGCTTATTTCTTAGACGTCTAATATCATTCGCTTGGTATTCCTTTGGTTGTTGAGGAACTTCTGAATTATCAATTCTAAGTTTTTTTACTCTAGTTTTCTGTGAGAGACCTTTTTCATAGGCTATTGCCTCTTCTAATCCTTCTTTAAGAAGGTTAAACATCTTACCCATGAGCTGCCTCATCTTTTAAGTGTTTTACAAGTCTTGGATAAACATTCTTTCCATAATTAAAACATACCACAAGGTGGTATTTTAAGCAATCCAAAAGCGAATCGCTCAGCAATTCCCGCTAGAAAAATAGCGGGCCAGGATGGGTATGATAATCTGGATGATGAAGCCGTTTGTATCCTGCTTTTCTGTTTCCGAGAAACAACAACCTAAAATTGTTTCAGTAAGTGCAGAGTGGGGCTGATGAGTATTATCCTGTATATCCTGCCGCTTGCGATCATACACATCTTGTTTTTATTTTTTCCGAGTTGCAATAGCAAGAGTCAATGATAAAGAAAACTGATATCAACTCTTTTTCTCCTCCTCATCATCGTCACGTGTATATTCCAAACCCTGGTTATTCACAAGATACCCTGAAGACTGATGTGGCTGTTTTTGTGGACTATCAAGCCCTAGCAAAGCAGTGACAATATTTTTTAAGGGAGCCATTCGGGGCCAAATTTTGACGCTTTGATCAATCTCTTCCATTAATAGATCCCGCCAGGCAGAATCTTTCGCAGCCTTTGTTTTGATGAAGCGTTTCTCTTCCAGAGTGAGTCTAGGATCTGCGGAGTAGAGTTTTCTGATGATGCTGAACTCCAGCAATTGTTCATTGGTCTTCCATTCGTGTTCAGGAATTAATGTGGAGGCATCTTTTTCCAGGAGATCGTTGCCTGAGTACAAATAGTAATTTTTTTCGGATGGAGCCTGAGCAGTCCGCATTTTCTTCAGAACCTGCTGTGCATCAGAAAGGTCCAGCAGCATCATTTCATATTTGTTGGTATGGGGGTCATGCGTAATCAAATATTGATAGGCAGGTTTTCTCAAGTTCGGATTTTCATTCGGATTTCCATTCGGATTTTCAAAATTCAACTCCATTCTGAAAAAGTTGGGTGTGCTTCGTACCGATGATTGCAAAATGGAATGATGTGGAAATATCGGCTGCCCCTTACGGTATCCTCTAATCGAATTTCTTTCTAAATTCCTGTAATTTCCACCCCATAACAGTGCACGAGCAGGAGTGTAATTGAGCTTGTTCTTACTCGCATCCTCCATACTCTCATTCTCAGCCATGTTTTCAGCTTCATTTTCAGCCATATTTTCTCCCAAGGCTTCATTGGCTGCCTCTTGAGCGACCTGTCCGACAGCTTCAACGCTGGCAATCGCTTCATCTTCCTGATTAAAGGAAATGAATTTGGGCAAAAACTTGTAGTTTACGTTAACAGCAGCCAACAGCTCTTGGCATTTCTTAGCTATCTCTTTTTCGGAAAGGACACTGCTTAGAGCCGCCGTGGCAATCCCTTTGGCAAGTTGCCCGACAGCCTGTTCGGCAGGGATGCTTTCGATGTTTTCTTTTAATTTTGACAAAGGATCAATTTGCGTTTTTTTAACGATAAACTCTTTGTATTGGTCGGGATGGTTATCTTTGAGATAGATTTCAAGGTTATTTTCGAACATTTGACGCAAAGCCTGGAAATAATCTTTCCCTCGCTGGATCCCTTCCTGATCGGTCATATGGCGCAAAATGCTCGTTGGAGACAACTCACCCGGATACGATTCTTGAATCGCGTTAGCATCGGAAGCGTTGATGACCACGCGTATTTGCTGCCCCTTCTGCAGTCCCCGCATCCTCCCCTGCCCTTGCACAAAGAGACCCAGCGGTGTTGAACGATTCATGGTGATCAGCGCTTTAGCTTGTAAAGAGATGGGGGAATCGGATCCGATCACGCTGCTTTGAGGGAAATAGGTGTACGTGTTATTGGGGAGGGTGCAATCTTTAATGGGGACAGCGACTTTGCTTCCATGCATGAGCACAAGGTTTTTTCCCTGATGGTCGTAGAAGCTAACCGCTTTAATTTTGGGAGCGCGCATTTCCAAGATAGCGCGGGCAACCTCTTCTGGCGCCATCTCGCGAAAACTCCCATCGACATCGATCAGGACGTTATAGTCTTTATAGGTATTGACAAGGTGATGCAGCTTTTCCCGGCTATTCTTAGGATCAGGAATCGTGATGATGGGATTTTTGGAATAATTCTCCATAAAGGAGATGAAATTTTCTACAGGAGCTTTTGGATCGGCTACAAGCTCCAGCTTGCCCGGCAACAGGCCTGCGATGATGGAGGCGGAAGCGCCGGAGAGGGATGGGGTGGCATTGATGATATCGTAGGCATTGCTGGTAATTTTTGTGTCATACATTTTGATTTCCGGCAGGATGGCATTGACAATGAATTTGAGCTTAAGCAGCCTGTTTGCGGGATTGTTAAGGATCTCCTGGATGAGGGGAATATGGCGGGGCTGAATATCCATGATGCTTCTGACATCTTGCAGTTGCAACAGCTTTCGGATCTCATCGCAAATTTCAAAAGGAATCGCTGTATCGGGATCCGCCGGTAAAGCCATTTTCATATGATCGATAAAGGTTTGGATTGCTTTAGCGGGCAACAGCTCTTTCAGATTGGCCTGGATGGTTAAATTAAGGAGATCGTCGATAGCGGAAAACTCTGACTTGGCATTGAGTTTTCCTCGTAAAAAAGGTAACGCAAATTGGTGGAGTCCCCCTTTTTTAACGCCATAGTGTTCCCCCACATTCCGGTTTAAAGAACGTCTAAGGTATACTGTCAACTGCTGCTTAAAGATGGCATATTTTTTTAATTGCTCCGGAGTCAGGATTTTATGGAACTCCTCGCATTCTTTTTTGGTATAGTGCCCTTTAAGGTCGTCGACAATAGCGGGATAATCTTCAGGTCCTACTTTAAATAACCCCATGACCTTTTCGATAAATTTAGGAAGCAGCAAGGTTTCGTACACCTTTTCACTCATGACGGTTGCTTGGGCCCTTCCAGCGGCATCACCAGCATCCTCATCTGCTTGTGGGAGGAATTCAAACGCCACGCCCTCTTCCGGCAGAACGACCGTTTCATAGAGCTCTCCTACTGCTCGGCAATGTTTGATGTCCACCGGTTTTTGTTGACCATGAGCATTGTCATAACGGTGGCGGATATCCGTGCACTCTGTGAATTCATCCATAAATACACGCAATTGTTGACAAAGTTCCTTAAGCTTCTCCAATTCTTGCTCTATTTCCGGGGAGGGGTTCACTCTGTTTTCTTTAAAGCAGAGATCTCTGAGATAATGGTAAGTATGGATATCTGCAATCACAATTTTCTTCTTGTTGATAGCTTGCTGAAGTTTTTTGTTGAGCCAAGCAAGGTATCGGGGATCTGTACTCTCTTCCCGGCTCATATGCACGTTGAGTATGGATGTCGAGTACGTATTGCCTAAAACTTCTTTCAAGTGTTCCACTTGCTGTTCCAACAAAGCTCCCGGACAAATCATCATTGGGATTTTGGCTGGATGTCCTTGTGGGTCTTGCGGTTGTTGTAAACTAGTGAGATAGAGCCAAAGCGGAATGAGGACTTTCGATTTTCCAAAGCCTGTTCGTGCTTCTAAAACGGCATTTTTATTGTCTTTGAGCATATTCATCAAATGTGTGTATTGTTCAGGACGCACAAGCTGATCACCCATCACTTCGAAAGCGAGAAGATAAGCAGGAGTAGGATTCTCGCAAGGTTCTGAATAGTAATGATTCATGAATTCACGTTGTTCTGCCTTAATAGATGCCTGAATAGCCTCCAGACTCTGATTTCTTGCGGCATATTTTTCAGGAGTTTGTGGGAAGACTTGGAGCCTCGTTTCAAAGCGACTCTCCTTTTCTTGGAGAGATCGGATTTCATGGATACTCTTCAACAATCTCTCACATTTTTGCTGGTCTCTTTTCTTCAATAAATACTCTCGTGTCAACTGCTTGATTTCTTGCACGTGTTGTTTTGTTAATTCTGGATGGGCCACGAAGAAAGCTGCGTCGTCACCTCGTCCAAAATGGAGGATGATTTCCTGCAAAGTCAGAGGGACAAGCAAACCGGCGCCCACTTCCGCTTTTAAATGGGGCGGATAGGCAGTGGCAATTTCCATAATGGCTGCAGCCTGCGTCTCAAGCTCTTGATCGAGACGTTGCACTTCAGCAGTTAAAGTATCGGCAATTGCTTTTGTTTTTGTGAGATCGACGGTGTTTTGCAAGACTCTGACGTTTTTCTCTAATTCTGTGAGCTCTCCTTGTTTCAGTCGAATGTCCTTCCATTGCTTTTCGACAGCGTCTTCTAAAGCCATGAGATCGCCGCCTTTCGCTGCAACTCCATCAAACTGCTGCTCATAGGTACTTGCAATGCTAGGGTCGATGGGTGGTTCGGCTGACTCTCTTTGATCGGGGACAAAGGGCGCGTCAGGACCTTGTTGAGAAGGCTGAGCTCGTTCTTTAAAAATGTTTTGCAGCTCAGCAATAATCGCTTTCTTAGCGATAATTTCTGTTTGAATCGTGTCAGCAGGAACTGGACGAAGATAGTCACTAAGATTAATCTGACCCATGGCTTCCTTTCCTGACGCAACAAAGGCTTCTCTCTCTTTAGATTCTGTGGCTTTTAAGACCTGATCCTGATTGGGTGAAACCTTGGGCATTCTAGCTGCTACTGAAAAATTTTCTGCAAAAGTCCATTCCTTAGGAACTTCTGGAAAGATAATTTTTTTAAAACTAGCTAAAATATTTCTTAAACTTTCATGCAACTTTCCATTTTGAGCGCTCTCCACTAGCGTTTCAACAGGTGGACATTTTTCGGCATGTTTTCTCATATGAATCAAAAAATTATATAAGCTTCTAGTACTAAGGTCTCCGGTATAGCGGCTGACTTGCAATAGATGCCACAGCTCATCTTTCGCTTGCTTATCAGCCGACTTAGCAACCTGATAGTAGTAGAGGAAATTGCAGATAAAATCGCTGGTGAGTCGCATCTTTACGGGTAAAAGAATCGGAGTGTTAGCATACTGAAGCATTGTTTTTTGAATAGCAGGAGAGAGCCAATCAAAATTAGTTAACGATAGAATGGGGCCTTCAGGGGCTTGTATCAATTTCTCTAGGACTCTCATGGCATACACACCTTCTTGGGAAATCTCTAGCTGTTTTTGCCGAAAAAAATTAATTGACGATTCAATGGAGCCTTCAGGGACTTGTATGCGTTCCTCTATGCCTCTCATGTCACCCAGATCCTCTTGGGAGATCCCTAGCCGTTCCAGTTGCATCATTACGCGATAATGTTCAATGGGGCCTTCAGGGGCTTGTATGAGTTTCTCTAGGACTCTCATGGCATCCACACCTTGAGGAATCCCTAGCTGTTGTTGACGCATGATTACGCGATAATGTGTTGGATCAAGCTTTTGGCATGCTGATTCCTCTTCCGGACTTAGAGTGAAGCGGCGTCCCATGTTGTTGAGTTGATCGAGATAAGCGAGGTAATCTTGCTTGCATGTTGCGCGTAGCGAGTCGTATCCTTCATGAAAGGATTGCTCAGCTAAAAGTGCAATCTGAATGCGGATGGAAATCGCATGCGGATGGGTATCTCGTTGATCTTGTTGGGGCCAATTCAAATAGGCTAACATCTCTTTAGCTTTCTCATCCCATATTTTGGGATGTTTTTTCAATTCCATAAGCGCTTGATGTGCCAGTGAATAATCCCGCTTGACTAAAGAGACATAAATCAAATAAAGGAGGGACTCTTCATCATGCGGCAGCCGGACGCCCCCATGAGCATCCAGGGAGTAGGTCATCAATTTTCTTTTCCCTTCTCCAGCCGCGACAATCTTAGGCAGCTTAACGGAGCCGAATTTAGGCTGTTTTTGTTCAAAGGAATCATTAGGCATCACGACAATTTGCTGCCCCTGATCATTTCTGAGCAACACATAATGAGGGCAAGGATGAAATGCAAGGCATTCTTTTTGGGTGTCTAAAAAATAGCCAGGGTAGCTTTCGCACGTCCATCTCATCTCCCCCCTGGCAGTCTTTTCTTTGCGGAATGCGAGTTTTAAAGAGGGAATCTCACATAAGCAGAGGTTTCCATTCTCATGTTTCCACATGAGAATGTCTTCTTTTTTTCCTTGCATGAGCCGGCTGAAATGGTCAATAAGGGCATTCTTGTCATAATCTACGGCTAAAAGGAGAGGTGGATCCTCTCTTCCTGTGCCTTTCTTAATCGCCTGAGGCCTCAATGTCGCCACAACCTCTTGCAGATCACTGGAAAGAATCAGTGTTTCCAGGCCGTCTACCTTGCTCCAATAGGAGTTGCCCTTTGCCAGCACCCCTGAGTTACAGCAGGGATGATTCTTTTCCGGAAGATTTTTTGGACTGCTAGTACAATATTCGTACCAGTCGTTGTTTTTGTGTACATACAATGAGAGGGATCGATCGGGATTGATTTGGGCTTGGTAGATCCCGCCGCGATCGTCTGAGAATTCATACCGATTCGGAGGGATTTGCTTGGCCGGATAGGGGGTGGTAAAAAAGCGACGATAGGTGTCACTGCCGGTAATGCATTCCGGTAAAAGAATGGACACTCCTTCGCCTTCTTCGTTACGTAAATCAAATTTCCCTTTCTCAAAATCTTCCTTGAACTGCGGAGAACGATCATTCTCAGGATTTTCATTCTTAGCAATTGCAGTCTCAAAGTTACATTGATACCCTTCACTGTTGATTTCTTGATAAGCGTAACTACAAAAGGGAGATAAGGCTTGTCGAATAGCAACGGATTCCTGGATACAAGGATAGCTAGCGACTAACGTATGCGTCAGTTGCAATCGATGGGAAGGATCTTTCGCTTTGAGGAGGCGCTGTATCTCCTCTTTGATAGCTGCCAGTTCGTGTTTGAAAAGATGCGCCCCCTCTCCTTCCGCATGAGCTAAAAAAACAAGCGCCTGAATGCGTGTCTTTAATAGGAAGCATTGTACGCCAAATGTTTGTGTTCTGGCAGCCTCAGCAGAAGCCTGTTTGAAAAAACGAAACAGTTGTTGTCCGCTTAAAGGATGTTCTAAACAGCTTTGAATAGGAGATTGTCCCGTAGTGCCGTCGATTTGAAATAAAGTGCTTGTAAAAAGAGCGCGAAAAAGCTTTTCTTTGAAACGGTGCGGGTATCGTTCAAAATAGTGAATGCATTGAGAGATGGACAACTCTTCTTTGCTATGAATGGCGAGCAGGGCTGCTTTCTCATCAGGGTGTTCAATGAAACGGATATCTTGCAGAAGTGCCTCATTTTGGGACCTTGTATGCTTGGGATTCAGCAAGGCCTCATAACGCTTAGCTTCGACGGCTGTCAATGCTTGAGAAGGCAGCAGTCTTATTGGATAGTGTGAATCAAATGCCGTGTCTGGTAAGACCGTCGTTCTGGACCAATTGCCAGCATTGTCCCTTTCAGTCGTGTGAATACTTATACTTTGGATAGTATCTGTTTTTTTACCTTGGAAAAATAATGCAGTAAACAAAAGTAGGTATTGTCTTTTGATTAACGCAAAGTCTTTATCAAGCTCAGGCTGGCAAGGAACAATGCTAGATTCCTCATTTGAGTCGCTACTGCCGCACGTTGGCGTTAAAGCAGCGTGAATGAGAGCTTTATCAGGGAGTTGCTCGCGAATTTGGCTTTTTAGATATTGAAACTCCACATGTTCACTGCATGCTTCTAAACTAGGAAATTCTTCCCGATCGTAACGCATACCATAACCACCTACCTCTCGGCTTTTGCTGGGACAAGAGCTTTCTGTTGGATAGTTCTTTCCGAAGTAAGCATTGATCACAGAGTAAGCGCTTGCTACCTCTTGGGCTAATTTCGTTGAGGAAGGTGCGAGATACAGGGGGTTTCTCCTTTCTGTTTTAAGGAAATAAGTGGGCACACGCCTTAAGGTAAATTTCACGAGTTCCGAGTCTAATTTAGATGGCGAATTGGGAGAATGCGCTTGAAGAGTAATCGCCAAGCACTTCAGGTGGAGGCAGGCCTCGTCGGGTGTTGTGATCATGTATTCTCCATTAAGCTGGAGATTTCGACTATTTAGCAGAGCCATTTGGATGTCGAGCAATTTTTCTGAATCGCTTGTAGATAATGTTTTCCAAATTTCAGAAGTACAAGGGGGGATTGACATTAATACGCGAGCGGCATATCGCACTCCATCGCTTGTACGTTGGTTTTTGAGTAGTGTTATCATTTTTTCCCGAGATGTTGTCAGGAAATTTGTCAAATCCGCCATATCATCGCAGTTGGATAAATCACGAATGACGTATTTGTCAACTTGCAAGTTAACATCGCCTGCAACAAATGGACGTCCTTGAATCATATCAATCGCATAAGCATCCGGTTCCACATCATTAAAGTTCAGGTGTTGTTTAGACATGTCGTCTTTGGCATTGGCAACAACCTGTTGCACTGCTCCTTTTATCGTTTCCGA
>Ga0207043_1087_pt1 | contig 12677 bp, 12 predicted proteins | sample Alteio_BWMinCont_71_FD_153304 | JGI IMG/M metagenome (GOLD analysis project Ga0207043, IMG submission 153304) | Enriched cells from forest soil in Barre Woods Harvard Forest LTER site, Petersham, Massachusetts, United States -... | ecosystem: Environmental > Terrestrial > Soil > Temperate forest >... | reverse complement strand
TCAATTAACACATCACTTCCAAAATCTCCAGGGTGGGATTTAAATAAATCTTTTAATACCCAAATTGACGATCACCGCTCTTTTCATGTGGGAATGGGGCTAAATACCCAATTTCAGAACAGACTGGTCACGACCCTCAACAGCTGTTCTCTACAGCTTCTGGAAGCTGGGCGGGGTAGAATCGTCGATTTGTTCTTCCATGTCCTTCCACCCTATCCTTACGATCGAAGCGCAATCACCCACAGCCCTCTTGAATCGGTCTTGGATTCTAAGCTTTATACCGCTCGCGAGGCTCCAGATAGAGTGGACCCCGTGTCTGGCCGGAGAATACACGAGACGATCTCTGAGGCTCTATTCGCCGGCAGATTAGGCGTTAGACCAGAAAGAGCCGAATCGGAGTACCATGAAGTCTATTATCTTCTGGATCGATCTCTAAAACGGTTGGGTGTTTTTAAGCCTATTATGAAAAAGCCTCCCTTGAAAGATCATTACGGCGCATCCGAGGATCGAGAGGCGCACCTCGTCGAGGCGGCAAATTCTCAATTGGATGAAACCCTAAAGACCTCTGTTGTCCCCCATACGCCACTCCTGACCTGCGACTTTCCAAACTTCTCTAAGAAGGGAAGCTTCCAATTTTATGTTGCAGATGCCTCTTTCCTCGAATTCCATCTAGAGGGAGAAAACTTCTTCAATCCGGTTCACGAAGCTCTGCGACTAAGACTCGACACTCAGGCCAATCGAGAGCTGAATTTCCCGAATTTCGAAGTCTTTGCTTTTTTTGATCTCTTAACGGCCAATAACGACCGCCATTTCCGGAACACTTTAAGGAAAGAGACGGGAGAACTCGTCGCAATCGATAATGGCAACTCATTTCCCTGGTGTCATGATAAAGATCTTCCTGCCTATAAGATGCGTCCCCTCCACTGGTTCAAATGGTCCACTTTGCCGCAGGCCCAAAAACCATTCTCTCAACCCATTCTTGATCAGATCAATAGTTTAGATCTCAACGATATTGAAGCCCTCCTGCGCAATCTCTTGGTCAGCGAGGAAGTCCCTTCTTCGATCGAACACATCGAAGGGAAAATAGAGACTCTTCGGGATCGTTTCCTAACCATCCGGGATTTAGCAAATCAAGGCGCTTCCATGGCAATGATTGCAGAGGCTATTCTGCAATTATCTAGAAAAATGGCTAATCTTTGAAATACTTAGACTACAGACTCTTCCGCTGGAACGGCATCATCTGCGACTTCTTCAATTGAAGCAGGTTGAGAAACAGGTACATCGCCGATGTCTTCATCACTGTCAATTTCCTGAATGATTGGATTACCTACTTGATTTAAGTAATCTGACATCTCTTGATCGCTCAAATCAACCCCACCGAGGATTCTCTGTTTAAGAGGCTCTGGTAAAGATAGCAAAAATTCAGCCCAGCACTTGATTGAAATGTTTTGTGCGGTACTATGGAGTCTATCAATCTGCCGATCGACACTGATGACATTTTTGGCATCTTGAGAACCCCATCTAGCCAACCCCGCCGTCAACATCGCATTGTTAAAAGTAGAAAATGTCCATTGAGCTAAAAAGGCCGAACCAATTGATGAAAATACTTCTACGAGTTTCGCACCTGCAGGGGAGGCGCCGAAGTATTGATTTGAGAAAAGTTCATTGGGTCCATACGTAAATGCTGCGAGAGTCAGTCCAGTAGCAGTCAATGCTACCGATGTTTTAGGCAGTAAAGACTCAGCAATCGTCGGTTTGAAACTCCGTTGTACTAGCTGCTTGGTTCTATCTAAAGCTTGAGTCGCGGTTTGAGAGATCGCATCTTTCCAAAGGTAATAATTACAAAGCATGACAGCTGTAGCTCCAAAGATTTTGAAGCCTTCATCGTCTGAAACAAGACCGATAGCTGCATAAGTCAGCGCCCAGTAGATCGCCATCACTGCAATAGTGGACAAGTATCCTACAGCTGAAGTTGTTTTTCTTGCAGCTCTGTAAGCTAAACCCGGCGTCGGATTTTGCGGCGCTAATTCGACCAGTGCGTTCAAATAATTTTCTGCGGGTCCATTATGCCGATCCATGACAGCTTGGATCTGACCTCGGGATCTTTCATTCAATAAAGGAAGCATCTCTTTTGCATTGGTAAGCAATTGGCAAAAATTCTCATTCGCTTTGACCAGTTTTTTCTCCACTTCAGTCATGTGTCGTTGAGCATAGATCGCCTCGCCTGATAAATAGAGAGACCTGATAGGCACCCCTGAGTCTAAAAAACGCATGATGAAATAGAAAAGACTTTTGTTATTTGCATCATAAGCTGCATACGCAAGGGGCAATTGCGATCCAGCTCCTACTATAGCGGCAATCACTTTCAAAGTAGTGCGAACATAGCGAGGAATCGTAGATAGAAAAAGCACTTCTTCTTCAGGAGTCAATGTGCGCAGGAGATCGTTCAGCAAGACGCAGGAGTTATAAGAGTTGAACAGGCAGAATGTAGCTAAGTTGGCAACCGCAAACGTGCCGCCAAGAGCATCATTTCCATTTGCAGCCTTAAAATTGACATTCACCATTCCTGCCTGGGCGCTAGTGGCAAAAAACAATGCAGAGACTTGAAGAGCCAGACGGGTAGCCCTCAATCCATTGCTGTCCTGAGGATATCTCTCGGTCATTACCATTCGCTGTATAAATCGGGAAAAGATAGGCTGTTGATCCGGCACCGGAGAAGAGCCTGAATAGGGCACAACCTGCCCTGAGCTCCTGGAACCGTAACTAACTACGGCCATTGAATCAGCTGGTAATAAAGCGGAAGAAGCACTAGTCATATAATTACAAATCTCAGTTAGTTTGAGTTAATAGTTTATTTAATATTAGGATAAATATAAATAAAAATTTATCCAGCATAATCATAAAAAACCACAGATATTTAACTATCAACGCTTTACAAAAACAACAGTTAAAATAATCCATGAGAATTCTAAGCTTGAATCTAGAGATCGTTCTAAATACACCTTCCCGAGCTCAGTTACAAATTCTTAACCTCCTTTAACTCTGTTCATTATTTTACTCATCCGCTATGTAGGAAATTAATCGAACTTCATGGGTCCTTGGAACTGTACATGGATAAGAACAAAGAAAGATTCCTAGCTTACCAAATGTATTCCATTTTCATTCAGGCTATTAAACACTTTGATATTATGCAGACATTTTATCGTTTGATGGCTTCTACATTTCTCTTAGGTTCATTTGGAGCATTTGGCTTTCTGTTTTCAACACAAAACAAAAATTTATCTTACGAAAATATTTTTCCAGTTCTTCTGATTTGTTTTGCTGGAATGGCATCGATCATATCGTTGTGGCATCTTGATTTAATATTTTGTGAACGACTGTTAATCAGTAACTTTGCAGAAGCTTTTAAACTAGAGCAAAAATATGAGTGGCTACCAAAAGTCCATCACAACATGCTTGACGGTATCCATTCGCAAGATAAACCATCGAATGTCACATATTTCTATATTGGATCAGGATCAAGTCTTCTACTGACTACTGGAATCATCTTGGTCTGTTCAATGCCCTATCACGAAATATGGACTAGAGCCGCAGTTTTTTCCATCACCTTAATATCGATATTCATATTAAATAAATATATCAAACAAAAAACAAAAAAGACTAAAGATCTATTAAACAGAATAGAAAAAAATGGTCAAAAATAATTATGGATATCGATCCTTTTCAGAACATTCCTAATTCTGAATCATCTGGAAACTCGAATAAAAAAATGCAATATGATGATGAAAACTCTATTGCTCAAGCTATATATTCCGATCTTATTTTGTATGAAAATCACTACAATGTTTTGCAGAATAAATATAAAGGATTAGCTTCTACATGGATCGTTGCTACATTCATCGGCATAGGTTATGTCCTATCGGGATATGAAGTCGGTATCTCGATTAACATCTTTCTTACCATCATGTTTTTAACCATGCTTTCAGGAGCTGGGATCTATTTAATATGGTTTTTGGATGCTGGAGTATATTATAAATTCATCGAGTCGATCTTTTTCGAGGTTATCAAACTTGAGGACAAATATCCTTTCCTCGGCAAATCTCACCATAATATTGTTAAACTTCATGACTATGAAATTGATCCCCACACCTTCCACGGTGTATTTTATTCATCATTTATACTTTTCCTATTAACAACATCAGCTATCTGCTTGAGCATTTATTTATATAATATTAGCATTTTATATTTTTCAGTTGTAATATCTTTAATAGTGACCGGGTGGATAATATTTGTAATACTCCACAAACGAGCATTGCTGCTGAATGACAGATCTAAACGAGATCAATAAGCCGTTCTTTTATTCATTAAATATTGATTTACACCGAATATAACTACAGTAATGAACCCAAAAAGAAAAATCAAATCTTTTAAATTAATCACATTTGCACCCAAAACTGTACCAAATATTAAAGATCCCAAAGCAGAGCCAAGAAAATAAGCCGTAACCATAACTCCAGAAGCTATTTCAGATACTACCTTATATTCTCCTTCAACAAAACTCATAGTTAATGCAAAAAATGCTGAACAACCCAAAGCTGAAATTATATAGAATAATAAATTATAAAAATAACCTTCAGAGTAATAAATGCCGAAATAACCAACGATTAAAAACAGTGGTAAAATACGATAAATCCATCTAGGAGAAATCCATCTAACCAGAACACAAACAGAGACCTGACCGATTGCAACAGTTGCCCAATAACTTGACAACCCAAAATTTGCTTTCGATATACTTAAATCTTTGACTTGATGGAGGAATATAGTTACCCATGAGTCAAATGTATTTTCTGTAATCGAAAAACCAATAATGACTGCAAAGAAGATCCAAAATCTAAAGCTTAAATGTCGGAACGCTTCTCTAAATGTATGCAAAGGAAGTGGATTTGGATTTCTAATATCAGGTAAGAATTTCCATCCAACAACGACTAATAGCAAACTCAATACAGCTTGCAAAATCGTTAGATGCCACCAAAATTTACCTGAAGAAAATAGGTTAAATAATATTGGATAACTGAATGAGCCAAAATTTACACAGAAGTAAACTCCCGTTAAGACCATAGGAGTCTTATTTGGCACTAAAAATACAATGTATGAAGTGACGGATGCAAGGAGTCCACCGATTGAAATACCAAGAAGTCCCTCACCAATTAGCAAGATCCAGAAGGCTTCATTATTGGTCCGAAAATTGGCAAGTGAAAATAGTAAGTTTGCGAAGAAAAAAAATAATAGACCAATCAGAATGCCTTTTTTCATTCCTATTTTGTACCCTAGCAAGCCCGAAACCCAAGAGAAAATAATTGCTGCAGCAAGAAGAACAAACCCTAGAGAAGCATATTGAAAATTGTTGAAACTGTATGAAGAAGAAGAGATGAGCAGATTGCCAATAACCGGAATCACAGTCCAGGCATTGCCCATAAGATAGAAACTTATACAGGTAAAAAGAAGAGGAAAAAGCGATTTCGTTCTTATTTTATCCACTACATCCGTTTCTTAAACAACTAACACACAAATAGTTAATTTGCCGTTTGTTTTGTAAACATCAAATTAACAGAAATTTACGCATTGTTCAAATAATTTCTTTTCATTAAACATTGCCTGTGTTATACTTTCTGCTTTAACTATCTAAAAATATTAAAAGAGGTAATTATGAAAAATAAAACAAAACTCAACAACAAATTATTGTCTAACGTCGGCAAGTCGTGCTGCATAGCCACAGGGGCAGTTGCAGGACTACCTCTCGGCGGGATCGTTGGAATGGGCATAGGAGCTATTTTAGGAGCTCTATTAGGACATGTTTTGGAAAGAACAGTTAGAAATTCTCCAATCATTTAAACTTGGGAATTTCCATGTGTAACTTGCCAATGATTGAATTCGCTACTTCATTATTTGAAGATGGCGATTTAGAGAATTGTTATCTGATAGGAGTTCAGCATCTTTTGACAACCACTCAGACGATGTTTGAAATTCTTGTTCAAAAAGGACTTAAACCCGAAAACATTGCGATTTTAGGGAAATGCTATTCAACCGATGTAGAAATTTACAAGTCAATGAAATCCGCAGGATTTGATATTTGCGATAACAGCATATATTTTGACTCTCACGATTCATTCGATAACCAGTTTAAAAAACATGTTAGCGAATTTCTTCACAAACGAAAATCGAATCTTAACTCTCCTAAATTTAAAAAAATCATTGTTTTAGATGACGGAGGAGAACTCTTGGCCCAGGTTGAAGATTATTTAGAAAGATTCGATCATGTTGTAGCAATGGAACAAACTTCATCAGGATACAACAAACTAGTAAATAAGAAGTTCAGATTCCCAGTTCTCAACATGGCTAGAGCAAAAATCAAGCTCGATTTTGAAGCTCCCTATATCGTACGCAATGCACTAGAGAAAATTGATGAATTCATTAAATCGCTAGATCAGTCTAAAGATCGTAATATTCTCATATGCGGGAATGGTGCTATTGGCTCTAAAGTTTACGATATTTTAAAAGATTCCCATTCCGTCACAAAATACGACCTTGTAACTCATAAATCAGATATTCAAGTCAATGAACTCGAAAAAAGATTGGGTGAATTCGACCTAATTATCGGTTGCACTGGCAACACAAGCCTTACAGAAGACAAATACAAATATTTCAAAAAAGGCTGCATCTTAGTCAGTCTATCAAGTTCAGATCGTGAATTTGATGCTGTTCATGTTAGGAAGAAAAAACCTCGTACTTCTTCTACCTATACCCATATAGAACATGAGGGAGTTACGTTGCTAAATTGCGGGTTTGCACTTCCTTTTAATGGAACCAATGTAGACGACCCTGAATTTTTCCAATTTGTCCGAGCAATCATCATTTCATGCATCCATCAAGGCATTAAATGCGACAATCCGAAAGGCTTTGTGTCTCTAAATGAAGAAACTCAGGAACTGTTACTCAATCGCTTCAAAGAGATTTACAAAGACTTAGAAACAATTGCTGCCCCAGAAACCTTTATCTGATAGCTTAACATGGTGATGAGAACTAGCAATTTAGGATATAGATTTATTTCGTAGACAGTCTAAAAAGCACTATTCATTTTTGCTTAGACTTTTCTCAAGGCGTCTTCAAAAGTCTCAGTGTAGATTGTTCTTAGACGACCCGTTTCTGGGTCGCGAATAGTATAGTCCAAAATTCCATCAATTGCCGACACGACACATACCATTCCTTGCGAAAATTCTGAACCATCAGGGTTTTGTAAGAAAATTCTTATTTGGATATTTCTTGAACCAAAAGGAAAATTACACAAATAAGGACGGATTCGTTCATCAGCATTAACTGTTGATGCAAATTCATTCACGGCTTCAAGCAACAGTTCTCGACCTTGCGCAATCCCAATAGGAGTAAAGTAATTAAAGCTTAGGGCAAGCATTCGTACCCCATCTGCTGTTCCGCCCCCACTTCCACAAGGAAGCAACCCTCTTTCATTTTTGAATTTAAGAGCAATCTTGCCTAGAATTTCATCTACTAATTTTTCTCGTTTCTGAACTTCAGAACTTGGTTTATATCTTTTCGTAGTCTGGCTACAACTAGCAAAACAAAAGAATACCAGAATGATCCATGATAATCTCATCTGTATTCCCCCTTACTTTCTAAATGAAATTTTATGTGATATTCTATTTGTTTCTTAAAAGTTGGACTCTGCAATCCATGATCGATATCTGTAGCATCTGGATGCGGCTCTAGCAAAATTAGCTGTTCGCGAGTTTCATAGACCATCTCGACAAATTTTGATGTTCCATATTCTTTTGAATCCATTGCTCCCGCAAATATTACTTCCCCCACATGTACAATATCTTTTTTACTGGCGTAGTTAAAAGAATCGTAACACAATTCTCTAGGGACAATCGCAGCTGGAGCAATTGCCACAACTATAATACGATCGCGAATTTCCTTTGGAAGTTTTACCAGCTCGTTTCTTACGTGAATGGTTCCCTGGCTGTGACAGAATTGGAGATACTTTGCATGAGGATTGCCCATGTTTTGTTCATGAAACTCTAACCAATTCTCTCGTAGCAATTTCCCTGTGTTTGGCGATTGACCTAGGTAGTTTAAAGATATGATTTCTGCCAAGTCTGTTAACGGGCCATTAGAATGATTATAAACCCATTCAACGCTGTGATTGGGAGTAAAACTGCTGAGATATGAAGCATGTCCGATTGCATCATCGAGCGAGATATTTATTCCATTGATCCCACCTATTCTACAGCTGGATTGCCTTGAACCGGGTGTAATGAAAGACCTTGATATTTCATTTCGAATGGTAGATGGCTCAACTTCAAACTCCCCTCTTCCAATAGTTTCAAAGAATCTACGGACCAAAGATTTGTCTGAAGCCGTAGGAGAACAAGAGGAAACAATAGAATCCTTGGGCATCTCTTTCTTGAAATTGAGTAGTTCTTTAAGGTGTGCTTGCTTTTCAATCCAAGCTTGTCCAACTGCCAATTTTTGGAATGCAAGACTCGAGGGGGTCTGCGAAAAGAACAAATGCTCAATCCGCTGCTGCAGTTCAGTATGAAAATCCGATGCTTCTTTCCATTTGATTGGACGGCCATTCCATATTCCAGTTTCTAAAACCCAGTTTGAATAATCAAAAACCGCATCTTCATCGACTGAACTGACTTCTAAACTCACAGAGGCCTCAAAGGAGAGATTTTTTTGAAAAGGAGAGCCTAAAAAATATAAATGATTTTAAACAAGGAAATTTAAAAAACTTAAAATAAAAGTTACCATATTATATGATTAAAGAAATTATTTTGAAAATAAATTCATTGATTTCCAATTCCGAATTAGTAAAATTGCATTCTCAAACTTTCCAACCACAGAGGTGAATATGTTTGTAGACTCATCATCAAACAATTGCGGCTCTAACGAAAGCTGTGCCATTTCTTCAGAGACTGTTCAGTGGCGTGAACGTGATATTGATGAATTATCAAGCGATCGACATCTTTCGTTTGTACGATTTGAAACTCGTCAAAAAGAGGGCTTTTCAATGCAGAATTATAAAGGAGCCATCAAACCCCTCATGTCTAGGATTTCAGTAAGTGGAGAATATACCGATGATGCAGGCCGATCATACAAGCTCGAGGTTTCGGCTGATCTAAGAGAGTCGAATAATGACAAAGAAAACAACCCCCCTGAAATAGATAATTCAGGTAAAGATGTTGATTCACGTGATAGGGATTTCGATAGAGATCATGAATGAAATTTTCTAAAAATAAGAGATTACTCTTATGCATTTTCTTAATGCTTTTGGGAGTCTCTTTTTGTTTTTTTTCTACCTCAAGTAACCCTAGTAAGTCGTGGGTAAAAATTCCCGTCTTTTTCACCATTCCTTATGAACCTTTGATTCATTCTGAAATCGAAAATATTCCCTATTCTTTGCTCGTAGATTTAGGAGGTTCTCGAAGTCTTTATCTGAAAGAAACCAATTTGAAAAATCTTTCTCTCAAAAAATGGACTCAAGAGACTCAACTTAAAGACATAAAGGGAAATGTCTATCTATCTGATCAGTATCAAGTACCAAAAGTCAAAATTGGCCCTTTAGAATTTCAGAATGTTGAAGTTGTGGAAGAAAAAATTGAATTTTCTGAAAACAATATCATCTGGAATTCAATCAAAAACACAAATCCCAATAGAAAAGCTTCGAAAATCGATGGATCAATAGGATGTCCACTTTTTCAAAATTACTGCTGCCTATTTGATTTTCCAAACTCAGCTATCTACTTAGGAAAAAGTTTTGATAAAGACATTTCACATAAAAACTTCGTCAAAGTTCCTTTTACCTTGGAAAAATACGGAGTTGTTCTATCTGTAGAAACAGATCAAGGCCTTCATCGATTCTCTTTGGATACTGGAGCAGGTTTCTCAGTTATTCGAAATTCTCTCATAGACAAAATGCACCTTAAAGAGTTAGGCAAGGGGACGAATAGGTGGTATTTTCAGACCAAAAAAATGACCCTTGATGGATATAACTTCGGACAATGGGAATTTGCTCTTTATCCTATTGCTGAAGAATTCGATATTGACGGATCTCTAGGCATTGATTTTTTTAAAGAGCATGCGATCTACCTGGATTTCAGTAACAGAATTGCATACATCAAAAAGCCAGAAAAATGGCCAATACCTGAATTGAAAAGATTGAAGCATTGCCTAACTCAGTATTATTTTACTCTTTATTCACGAATATAACTTAATATCAGGCTTTTATAATTATGAGAAAAAAGGGAATTTTCTTAACGATTCTATTCTTAGTCGCGGTCTTTTCGATTCCCGACTTAGGTTTTTTCCGATCATATTACTTTGTTATGCCGATCGAATTCCTGAATTCCTATCAAATTCCATGCGCTTATATAGAGATTGAAAAAAACAGATACCTAGTTGAAATCGATTTGGGTTCAAAAATGGCTCTGTCCCTTCATAAGGGAATATTAGAAAACATGCAAAAGACCCCATGCGGAACTTCTCGCAGATTAGATTTCAGAGGAAATAAATACGAAACACCCCTTTATTGCATTCCCCAGGTTAAGGCTGGTTCCTTTTTGATGAAAAAAACAAAAGCCAGGGAGGAATCGTTAAGCTTTGCAACTAAGGGTTCTATCATCATTGATGGATCCAAAGAATGCATCTTTGCAGGAAGGCTCGGAAGAGACTTTTTCGCTGACAAGAACCTCTTCCTGGACTTCAATCATGGGACTTTGATTGCTTGCAGCAAGTTAAAAGATCTTGGAAGAAAGGGATATGAACTCAACAACCTGATAGCTGTTCCGTTCAAAAGCACTTCAGATGGCCTTGTTGTGGAAGTTGAAACAGACTTGGGTAAACAGAGATTGGTCATCGATACAGGAGCTACTGCGTCCGTTATCAGATCGAGGGATGTGCAAGACCTTGATTGCAAACAACGAAATGGAATGACAGTCATTGAGACTTCGAAGTTTGCTATGGGGGGAACCGATTTCGGTCTTCGGGAATTATATCTTATAGATCTTAGTCCAGAATTTAATGAAATCGATGGATTACTGGGTATGGACTTTCTAAAGGAACATGTGATCTATCTTGATTTCGCAAGAAAGACTGCCTACATTAGAAAAAGCTTAGATATGCATATCTGAAAACTAATCCGCCTTTTGCTGAAAGCTCTAGCATGGATAACGAAGCGAACTAATCTATACTTGAATACGATTTCAAGTCGGCTTCAAAGTCTATATACATTAGTCCATTCAAAAGCATTCGTTAAAATAATGATCTTTAGGGTTTATTCAGCTCTTGATTTTTCTCCTGAACAAAGTTGGGGGTTTTTAGATTTTTCTCAAAAGATTCACTATTTCTAAATATTCCATAGATAAAAGAATATGTGGCACAAAGGAAAAGAAAAATACTAATATACCTCCGCCAGGTAAACCTGTAGAGGTTCTTATCCCATAAAAACAATGCTAATAAATATATAAACGCCTGTAAAAAAACATTCAACCAAAGGTTGACTACATTATCCAAAGAATTAAGATACTCTCTCATAGATCATCACATTTTTAAAAATCTTTACTAAATAGATTAAAGAGAACTCCGAAAGTCTTCTTTGTGTAGTCGAAGAAAACCTCAAACCAACCTGTATCGCCATGATCCCTTGCATACTCTCTTTGTAATCCAGAATACTTTGCGGATTCTGATGCAAAATGCTGAAGCGCCTCACCATACTGCCATCTTGCCTTTACATACATAGCTGTAGCTTCTTTAAGAGCTGGAACATCATCATATACAACATCTCCTAAAGAATCCAAATTGGCAAGCTGGGGGAAACCGATGCTTCCCTTATTCAGCAGATCTCTATTTGCTTTGTCGAATGCTATTTGAGCTTCAGTTATAGCTCTTTCAGATTCTTGAAGTGCATTTAAAGCATTCGATAAACTTTCTCTTTGCCTATCAAGATCAGAGACTTTAACTTTTTTATGTTTACATAAAACAATATTTTCATTTTCTTTTAAAGGAGATAACTCACTAGGAACTTGTTCATTTGTTTTTACTACAGCGGCTTTATTTGGAGGAGCAAGCTCAAGACCTCTATCGCTTAAAAAAGTATTAAGATCTCTTTGACGTAACATATCTTGAGGATTTTTTGTAACCGTAATAATAGGTTCTGCCATTTTTAATGGCTTCTCTTTGCCTCCCTGAACTTGATAGACATTCGACCTCATACTAAATTGATCTCTAGTACCCACATCATGATGAACACTAAGCCGATCAAACATGGATCCAGCCTGGTCTTTTTGTTGTACTGCCGTTCTCGATAGGCTTGCTTGCACTTTCCCTACTATAGTAGAGCCCAAACCTCCCAAAGCACCTGCAATTGCTGAATTGAATACTGTACTCAGAATTTCATCTTTTTCTTTAGGCATTTCACCTGCAATAAATTTTCCTAATTCGACAATCTTCCTCCTTAATCCCTCAACCAGTTCTTTGGACTTAGGTTGGGAACTTATACTCAAAACTTCAGTAGCTTTTTCATCCAATTCCATTTGGGCAAAAGTTAAATCATCGAGTTCGGAATTAAATTGTCTTCTTTGATTTGGAGGTAGAGGTTTCAT
>Ga0207043_1085_pt1 | contig 12731 bp, 11 predicted proteins | sample Alteio_BWMinCont_71_FD_153304 | JGI IMG/M metagenome (GOLD analysis project Ga0207043, IMG submission 153304) | Enriched cells from forest soil in Barre Woods Harvard Forest LTER site, Petersham, Massachusetts, United States -... | ecosystem: Environmental > Terrestrial > Soil > Temperate forest >... | reverse complement strand
GGAAATCACTTATTAATTTCATTATAAATAAAAGATAATAAAAATGTAAAAAAAATATTGTGTTTTTTATTAGTTATTCAAAAGACAGGGACAGATACAGAAAAGGGTGGCCAGGCCGTCCTCAGCCTGCGCTGTCAGGGCGAGACACCCTGACCACCTTTTGCCCCAAAACCTAGTCCAAACTTGGGGTCAGGCTCAATACCGTTCACTTAATCATTGGGTTCAGGCTTGCGATTTGCAATTTGAGGAAGTCTTGATGACAAAGGCTTTTTAGGAGCTCAAATTACAAATCACAAGCCCCAAGTTTGACAAAGGCTTTTTAGGAACTCATAATGACGTACGTTTTTAACCCCATGATTTAATTGTTTAAATTTTCTAAATTTAATTTACTGAAATTTAATTGTTTGATAAAATGGCTTAAAAATTAATCAAAAACACGATGAATTTCTGCTACTCCGCTGAATATACACCTTTGCTTCCTGATTGGCGTCCTCCTGACTGGATACCGGAGGCTCCCCAACTAAAACCTGTCGACAGCGCCATCACTGAAAGACTGACAAAAGCCACTAAAGGAAAACTTTTTTCACCTCCTGACAGATTGCCAACTTCTCTTCGCCATACTGTCAAGCCCGTAGATAACGCGTTTTCAATAGCCTCTAGAGCCATCTCCACTTTAGAGAAGGCAAAAAAGGCTTTTCATCGAATATTTAAAATATCCAGAGAATGGGCCGCAAACGGAATCTTTAGACGAACCCGAAGTTCCGATATCCCTCTTCCTACAGTCACAGAAGAGGAAATCAAATTCATTCTTCAAGAGGCAAGAAAGAACCCGCTATTGGAACAGCTATGGAACACGATATCGACCAAACAGGGTAACATCCAGTTATATTTTGTTGATAAAACCCATTTTCAAAACGAACATATCTTTGCTCGCTGCTCTTTTAAACAATCCAACGTATCGCAAGGGACCTGTACGATATCGGATCCACAGATCTGGATCATGAAAGACATTCCATTAAAAATGATTTTTTCAGGATTGATTTTTGAAATTGTCAATCTTTTTCAAGCCGAACGTTTTGCCGTTGTCTGGCAACATGCAGGCCTGGGTCAAGTCGACAGGAATCAGCTCGCACTCCTTATTGAATACGTGGAAGCGGAAACAAGCAATCTCGCACATCAAATCTTCGACTATGGAGTTCAACACCTCAACTGGCATCCCAACCTGAATTTATGGAAGCAAGGTCATTCCACTTTTAATTTCGCCGCCCATTGGGAAAGGTGTAATAGAAAGGCTTCACCAACAGCTCTTTCTCATGCAGACACCTACAGATATCAGTGGGACCGACGCTGTGGTGAGGTGTGATGTGCAGCGGGTATAAGGTAACAAGGCCGTCCTCGGCCTTGAATGTGCTAACAGGGGCAGGGCCAATACCGTTCACCTAATCATTGGGGTCAGGCTTGTGATTTGTAATTTGAGTTCCTAAAGACCCTTTGTCATCAAGACTTCCTCAAATTGCAAATCGCAAGCCTGAACCCAATGATTAAGTGAACGGTATTGGGAGCAGGGCGAGGACGCCCTGGCTACCTTAGACATGCAAATCCCTACGGGTAAAGCCTTCGAGTAGTCCTGATTTTGTCAGGACCAGCTGCCATAGCTGAATTTTTCTGGCTTTGAATGCACCTGCACAAGATAGCAGGTAGTAATTCCACATTCGGAAGAAATGTGCATCGTAGTGATGTTTAATTTCAGGCCAACTGGCATTAAACCGTTTGTGCCATTCCAGCAAAGTACGGTTGTAATAGATGCCGAAGTTGTGCCAATCTTCCATGATAAAAAGGTTTTCGATGGCATTTCCTATTTGTGCAATCGATGGCAGCATTCCATTTGGAAAGATATATTTATTAATCCATTGATCTCCGTAGGAATAAGAGACATTGCTTCCTATTGTATGGAGAAGGAATATCCCTTCGTTGGATAACTGGTTAGCAGCCACTTCAATGAATGTGCGGTAGTTTTTCTTACCGACATGTTCAAACATTCCTACAGAGACAATGGCATCGAATTGTTGAGGAGGGAGGTCCCGATAATCTTGCAGGAGGATTTTAACAGGCAAGCCTTTGCATATCTTATCTGCATACTCTTTTTGTGGTTGTGAGATGGTGATGCCTGTGACTTCTACCTGGTAGTGTTCGGCGGCATATTTGGCTAAAGTCCCCCAACCGCATCCAATATCGAGCAAACGTTGCCCGGGCTTCAACATCAATTTTTGACAAATAAGTTCCATTTTATCGCGTTGAGCAGCATCAAGATCGTGAGCGCGTTTCCAGTATCCGCAGCTGTAAGTCATTGTGCTGCCTAACATCTTTTCATAAAGCTCGTTTCCAATGTTGTAATGCTTTTCAGCGACTTCTTTAGAATGCGATTTACTCTGATAATTGAATAGATAATGCGATAAAAAAGAGAGCCATTCCCGGGGAGATAAACCCATTCTTGAGTCTAAATTGGCCTTCAACAGGCGAGAAACCATTTCATCGATTTTTTTGCATTCCCACCATCCATCCACATATGACTCTCCAAGTCCCAATGAACCTTCTTTTGCGACCCTTTGATACACCCTTTCATCTAAAACCTGAATATCCCAAGGATTGGTTCCATTAACTTCAATACCCGCTTGATTCAAAAGCTGAGTGACAAATTTTTTCATATTGAGGGCTCCACAGTTGTAGTCTTCATTTGTACGTACGTCCTTAAAGTACGAACGCTAGAGGCATTAGGAGTTGCTAAATTATTGCCTCATTCATTAATGTTGCTGTAGCTCGGATCTCGCAAAAAATTTGTTGTCAAACACAATCCCTTGGCTGTAAGCTAAGTAAAAAATCTCCGCCATATTTGCGAATATGACTTCGATTTTTTCCTACGCTTCTAGCTCAAGGACTTACGTTTGACAGGTAAATTTTTTGTGAAATCCGAGCTGCTAGACATTTTTTACACGATCAGGATATGGCAGCACAACATAATTCCAACGATACTCCTCCCATTAACGATAATCCTCTAATCAATGTGGACTTCAATCCCTTTCCGGGTTTGAGTTCGCCTCACATTCAAACGATATTAGCCTGTTTTGCTCCGGCAGGCTCACCACCGCCCTCTTGTCCCAGGATCATCCCTCTGCAAGATGGGGATGCGCTATGCTGCGAGATTTCGACCCCTCCTTCTTGGACACCGCAAAATCGCACCGTTATCCTCATCCATGGACTTGGAGGATGCCACTCAGCAAGTTACATGGTGCGGTTTAGCCGCAAGCTCTATCAGCAAGGCTTTAGAGCTGTCCGTTTTAATATGCGGAGTTGTGGATCAGGGAGGGGACTGGCTAAACTTCCTTATCATGGTGGTCTCACAGATGATGTGCATTGTGCCATGAAAATAATCAAAGATGAAATACCCACTTCCCCTCTGTCAATTGTAGGCTATTCCTTAGGGGGCAATATTGCATTAAAATTGGCCTCAGAACTCGGGGAAAGCCAGTCGGATCTGTTAGATTCTATGATCGCCGTGTGTCCTCCTGTCAATTTGGCAGAGACGGCTGAAATTATGGCAAAGCCAATGAATCACCTTTATAATCGTTATTACATGCACCATCTAGCACAATTCACTAAGGAATGGACCCAGGGGAAATTATTTTCCACAATTTATGAGTTTGACAATATCGTCACAGCTCCTCGCTGGGGCTTTGAATCTCCCGCTGCCTATTATAAGGATTCCAGCAGCTATGACAAGCTAACGAAAATTAAAACTCCTTGCCATATTCTCCTTGCCGCGGATGATCCATTTATTAATTACCGCTCTTGCGCAGATTCAGAGCGTTCTTCAGCAGTGAAGGTATGGGTGTCTGCGTACGGAGGACATATGGGATTCTTCGGGTGGGCTGATAAAGATCATCGCTACTACTGGCTCGATAAGTTTCTGCTGGATAAGTTGGAAGCCTAGTGCTCCGTTCACGAGGGAAGGGAAGTGATTATCGCCGGTCGCTTTGGGGTCAGGCTTGTATTGGGGTCAGGCTTGTGATTTGTAATTTGAGTTCCTAAAGACCCTTTGTCATCAAAACTTCCTCAAATTGCAAATCGCAAGCCTGAACCCAATGATTAAGTGAACGGTATTGGGGTCACGGTATTGGGGTCAGGCTTGCGATTTGCAATTTGAGGAAGTCTTTATGACAAAGGCTTTTTAGGAGCTCAAATTACAAATCACAAGCCAGACCCAAAAATTCGGCGATAACCACTCCCCTAAAGCTCCTCCCACCACCGCTTAAAGCTGGCGAAGAGACTGTCAGCCTGCAGGTCGCGGATGCAGGCGCCTGTGGCGCAGGTGCGCAGGATGGGGCATCGCTTTTCGAAGGTTCGGCTGTATGGGCAGGCGCCCTGGAAGGCATAGTGGCGATCGCCGAAGGGCTTATATTTTGCTGCTGACGACGCTCCGAATACACTAAAGGTGGGAGTCTGAGTGGTGCCCGCGAGGTGCAAAGGCAAAGAGTCCATGGCAATCACCAAATCGCTCATAGTCATGAGATTTTGCAGCATCGGCAGACTGATCTTCTCGACAACTTGCGAGTGGCTCGGAAAAGCGGCGTGGAGCTCATCTGCCGTTTGCTTTTCGTCCGGAGATCCCCATATAAAAGCTAGGTGGGCATTGGTATGGCTTTGGATTAATCCAAGGAATTCTCTTAAAGTTGATGTTGTCAGTTGTTTGTTGCGCCAGGCGGATCCTGGACAGACGAGAATCATAGGCGTTTGGTGAAGCGCTGCTTTTTGCCGGACCTTGGCAATCATTTCGAGCTGATCATCCGTAATGTTCAGCCTTACCGCGCTGTCTGCTGAAGGGGCTGTCTCGCCGAAATAGGAAGCGACTAATGAGAGATATTCCTGCCGGATATTCCCTTGTATGGGGGGATTTAACCGTTTGTTGGTAAAAAAGATGTTAGGCCATTCCGGCACAGTTTTTAAAGCAAATCCAACCTTTCGAGGGCTTTTGGCAAGCCCGGTGATAAGTCCCGATTTACTATTGCCTTGCAAGTCAAATACAACATCGTAAGTTACTTGTTGTAAGCGACTTCGAAAGGCTGCAATGGCAGTCCAGGTTTCTCGGGAGAATAACTGTTTACGCCAGTTTTTTGTGGATATGGTTAGCGTTTGATTGATTTCAGGATGTGAGGCGACGAGACCTGCGAAGGGAGTTTCTACCACCCAATCAATCTGGGTGGAAGGGAATTTTTGGCGAAGGTAGGCGACAACAGGGTACGTATGGACGATATCGCCAAGGGCAGAAGTTTTCACTAACAGTATTCTGTTCATTTTTTATGCGTCATTATTAGGCTAAACCCCAATACCGTTCACTTAATCATTGGGGTCAAGCCTGCCATTCTGCCATTCAGGGGTTGATTTTAGAGAAAACCATCGAGTCACCCCTGAATGACAGAATGACATGCTTGACCCCAATGATTAAGTGCACGGTATTGGGCTAAACCCTGCCTGCAAAATCTGCCGGGACAGGCGCTTGGATGGTGATCATTCGCTTCTGAGTAGGATGCTCAAACGTCACTTCCGCCGCATGAAGAAGAATACGAGGCGGCCGCTCTTCTCCCTTTCGCACATAGCCGTATTGGTGATCGCCAAGGATGGGATGCCCCATCGAGCTCAAATGCACCCGAATCTGATGAGTGCGCCCTGTTTCGGGATAGCAAACCAGCAAGGCCGTTGTTTTTCCCTTCTTTTCGACCTTCCAAGCCGTTTTAGCAAAAAGACCTTTCTCCTGATTGACCACTCCCCAAATAGCTTGTCCTTCATAAGCAGCAAGCCTTCCTAAATAGTTCTCTATCACGCCGGATGATTGTGCCGGCAAGCCGGAAACAATTGCCAGGTACTTCTTTTGAATCAACCGCTTTTTGAAAAGGGACTCCATGTTTTTGGCGATTACGTCATTTCTGGCAAATAGCAAAACGCCCGTTGTGTCTTTGTCCAGGCGATGCAAGAGAATTAACCTGGAAACAGCATGCAGCTGCAAGCTCTTTAATAGCTCCCTACTATCCGCAGAAATACCAGCGGGCTTATCGTAAGCGATGATTCCCTCATCGGAATACAAGATCCGTTCTTTTTCTGCCAATGGTTGCCGGATAGAAGCAGCTTTTGTTTGAAGTCCTTCAATTTCCACCACATCTCCATCTCCCACCAAGCGGGAGGCAAACCGTTCGGGCTTTCCATTAAGCAAACATAGCCCTGCATCGATGGCATGCTTAACTTGTTTAGCCGATACGGACTCTTCCATGTGTCCTTTGACAAATGCTTGCAATCGCATCCCGGATTGTTCTTTCCCTACCTTCCACCGATTCCTCATATAGAAGTGAATTGCCGGAGAAAGCGAAGATCGTTTTCGGTAAACATTCGGATGTCTTTTACTCCATGCTTGAGAAGCACCAGCCTCTCGACACCCATTCCCCAAGCGAACCCGGTATAGGCTTCGGAATCAATCCCGGCATGCTTTAGCACATTGGGATGAACCATTCCCGCTCCGGCTACTTCTAGCCATCCTGTATGCTTGCACAAAGAACAGCCTACACCTTGGCAGCTTAAACAGCGCAGGTCCACTTCCATTCCAGGCTCAACAAAAGGGAAATAGCTTGGACGAAAACGTGTCTCAACTTCAGCGTGAAAAAGCTTAGACAGAAATTCTGTCATGGTGATTTGCAGATCGGCAAAAGAAACTCCTTTGTCGATATAGATCGCCTCCACCTGCTGAAAAAATACATGGGAGCGCGCCGTAATGGTTTCATTGCGATACACCTTGCCGGGAGCGATAATCCGGATCGGCGGCTGGTGTGCTTCCATCGCACGCACCTGCACATTGCTGGTATGAGTCCGCAGCAGCATGTCGGGAGATAGATAAAAAGTGTCTTGCATATCACGTGCGGGATGATCTGCGGCAAAATTCAACGCCTCAAAATTATAATAATCGGAATCGATATCGGGTCCGAGCTGGATGGAAAATCCCATCCCCACTAAAATGTCAATGATTTCATCTAGCACTTGATTGATCACATGCTTGCGTCCTGCATGTCGGCGGCGGCCGGGCAGCGTAATATCGAGCGTTTCCTGCTGCATGCGGTCGCCATCTTCACGGGCAATCAATCGTGGCAAGGCTTCTTCAATGCGCAAAGCGACATGCTCTTTGAGGTCATTGATGATTTTGCCGACAGCGGGTCGATCTTCCGCTGATACCTCTTTGAGTGATTTCATGAGGTCTTGTACTGCCCCTTTTTTTCCCAGGTATTTGACTTTGATTGTTTCCAAGTCGGCGGAATTAGAGACGGACTCTAATTCTGCATCGAAATCGGTTTTAAGTTGTTCAATTTTCTGGTGCATCATGGTGGGTTCTTTTTTTGTAGTACGTCTTTCAGCGTTCGACAAGTCGAACGGGGAAAGCGGTGACAAGTCACCGCACTCCAAATGACAATTGGGCAAAAAAAAGCAGCCGCATCGAAAGCTGGATGCTTTTGATGCAGCTGCTGATCTGACTAAGCAAGAGCTTGCTTGGCTCGGCTCGCAACAGCAGCAAAGCTGCTAGGATCGCGAATGGCCATTTCGGCTAATACTTTTCTGTCTAATTCACATTTCGCTTTTTTCAGTCCACAAATAAACTTGCTATAGGATATGCCGTTGATTTTAGCAGCGGCTCCGATACGCACAATCCACAAGCTGCGAAAATCGCGTTTTCTCTCTTTGCGGTGGCGGTAGTTATACGCCAGGGCACGGAGAACAACGTCTTGTGTCAGACGCAGGTGGTTTTTGCGATCGCCAACAAACCCTTTGGCTTGTTTTAACAATCTTTTTTTGCGACGGTGTGAAGCGACAGCGTTGGTTACTCTAACCATAGCTCATCTCCACTGTTAGTGTCTGTTCCGAATCGATTCATTACAGACAGTTGTTCGTAATATTATCAAACGCACATCACGCGTTTGTAAGTTTTTAAATGCCCATCATCAACATAAGCGGATGTGGATAACTGACGCTTACGTTTAGGGGCTTTTTTCGTCATAATATGACGTTTGCCCGGTCTACTTCTTTTAAGTTTTCCCGTGGCAGTCAATTTAAACCGAGCCGCAACGGCTTTTTTGGTTTTCATTTTAGGCACTGCATGTTCTCCTGTATCTTTCCGCTAACGCGTCGTAGTCTATTCAGTTTTTGCTGATTCCTTATCGGAGCTACCCGGCGCTTGCGAAGGCTTAACGGCTTCTTTTTTCTTTTTTACTCCTGGGGCCAGCACGACAATCATCATACGTCCCATCATTTTTGGTGGCGACTCTGCCATTGCCACATCTTCCAGATCTACGCAAAACTTTTGGACAAGCTTTTCGCCGATCTCCGGATGTGCCATTTCACGGCCGCGAAATGTACACGTCACTTTTACCTTATTGCCTTTTGCAATAAACTCTTTTGCATGTCTTTTCTTTGTGTCGAGATCATGCTCATCAGTATTGGGCTTCAACTTGATCTCTTTCACTTTCACTTGGTGTTGAGCTTTCTTGCTCTCCTTTTCACGTTTTGTCTGATCGTAGCGGAATTTTCCGAAATTGATGATCTTACAAACCGGAGGACTTGATCCTGGGACAATTTCCACAAGATCTAATCCTTCTGCATCAGCCATTGCTAAAGCTTCCTGGATGGACACCACTCCCACTTGTTCACCCGTATGGCTGATCACCCGCACTCTTGGTGCGCGAATTTCTCTATTAACTTTCAAGCCAACTTCCTACTTTTAACGTGTATGTTCTAACAACAAAGCAACAAATCGCTCTAAGGACCCAAAGAGGGACCTTGCAATGATCCATGGCTTGTAAAGCTTGTGGTCCCCACCCTGGTATTTGAGTCCGAAACGCTCCGGCGCCTCGATATCTACCCTTACATGGGGGCCTTTCCACTCCCTGCCAAAGCGATCGATGAGACGCGCCTCCGCAATGGGTCCTGCAAATGAGTCTTCCTGGGGATCACTCCCATAAGTGAATCCACATTGTTGAAACGCGGCTTTCATGCTGGCAAGTGCTGTTTCCCAACGACGCACTGTCCCGGCAAACTTCTCTCCACGTCCTACAAAATGCCAATGGTACTCAAAACCAAACATCTTAATGCTTTTATCAATGAATTGCAAGGAAGAAATCAATTCTTTTTCCAAATGCGAGGGAGCGCAAAAAATATGGGCGAAGTCGGCACTGACTGTAGACGCGTCGAGAATTCCCCCAAGCTGTCCTGCTGGTTCCCGAAAAATAAGAGGAGCGTACTCGGCATACCGGATGGGAAGTTCTTTTTCCGAGCGAGCCGTTTGTGAAAATAGGGTCATGTGAGCAGGCGCGACAGTAGGCGCAAGGACATAAGAAACCCCATTGATTTCGGTGATAGGAGTGGCATGTGGATCCCCTTCTTCGTAAACACCTGCTTTCTCGGCCAATGTTTTTTTGATCAGCGCCGGAGTGGCAACCAGTTGGAAGAGTTCGACTTGATGAGTATTCTCCCACCAGCTGATCAAATTTCGCTTAATTTCGAGCCCCTGCTGTTCCCACACCCAAGCCGTCTCTGAAATCCTTGGCTCGGGGAAGAAGAATTTGCGCTCTTGGGTCCATTTGGTATGGCTCCCTTTCTGCCCGGTCAGCCATCCTTTGACCGCTTTTTTTAAGTGATACTTATCCGGCGCAACAATTCCATGGATCCTTTTTACCTCGATGCTCCCTTCATCGGCAACATAAGAGGTTGCAGGCGCTATTTTTACGATTTTAAAGAACTCCAGCTCTTGCGTATTGTGGACATAAGGCAACGAGCACCAATCGCAAAAATCGCCAATTTGGATCAGGGATACAATATTCTCTTTGGCCATCCCTACTTCTTGACCGCGTATCGGCTGTCCCTTGTGGCTGAGATAGTTAACTGCAACCTCTCGCATCATATCTAAAGAGCGCACCGTCAATCCCTTCTTTGCCTCTCCTCGCATCTTCTCTTCCAGAAGAGGCAGCGCATAGTCATCAATGGTCTGGGAAGCCACAATATCGCAATAAAATCCCTGTTCAGTGGCAACAGCCCGCACGAGGAGGGCGCCGGGAAAAAGATCAATGACAACGGAAGCTAAAAGCTCTGCAGCGGATTGCCGCAAAACGGAAATGGAAGGCATATATGTCTACCGGGTAAAAGATGGGATATAGCTGACTCGAACAGCTGACCTCCACGATGTCAACGTGGCGCTCTAACCAACTGAGCTAATACCCCGGCGGAAAGAGGAGAGCTTAGCGGACCTCCTCTTTTTATGCAAAACAAAAATCATTAAGAATGGACAGGACAAGCAGGACAGGCAGGACACACAGGACAAGCAGGACAGACAGAACGCATCTGTCTATGGATAGAAAATTACCCTTATGATAATGTAAACGATACTGCGCGGCGGTGATTTTTTCGTTTTTGGCAAAGCCGGCGCCTCATATTCGAAGCAGCAAAGCGCCGCCGAAGCAGGCCATGTGTGAACACATGGCCTATGCAGGCGGCTTCGAAGATGAGGATGCCGGCGCGCGAAAAACGAAAAAAATCACCGCCGCGCAGTATAACACTGAGTAAAAAAATGCTAACAATCCCCCTTCACTCCGGATTTGCTTTTTCCAATTCCCTCCCTTCTTCCTCTGAAGAGCTCATCCCCAAAAATCCCAAGCCCCGCAAAATCCTCCGCCTACACCACTCCAGCCCCTTCCCATCGCCTCCTCCCTCACCAATCCCCTCGCCCCCTCTCATGCCTCCATTAGACAAAGTGAACCAAAAATATCGCGCTCACTTCTATCCTACAGTAGAACTTCCTGCAATCCTTACGTCGATCTACCCCCTCTCTGAACGGGTCGTCAACTTGATCACCGACTATGCAAAATCTAAATCTAATCTGTACGCCATCATTCCTGAACTCATTGATGCAACAATCCCTCTGAAAGAAAGTTTAGAACAAGAATCGCTTGAAAATGAGCCTATGCAACAGGAGGCCAAACAACTCAAACCGCAACAGTCGGGAAGCAACGGGACAGTCAAATTCGTACGTTTCAAAAACGATTCCAAAAAAGATAGATGGTTTGCGATCAAACAAGAACGGGAACAAGCACAGAAAGAAGAGAATCTCGACTGTTTTCTCACACAATCAGCTCCCCCCGGTCCCCGAACCGCTTTCCAATGTTATGAGAACAATTGTCGGATTGCCTCAAAGATTGCACGACATCCCCGCTTCATGAGAATCTTCGGAATCGTCTTAAAAGAAAAGAAACACATTGAAGAAGATGGCGATGATGAACATCTCGAAGCTGACAAATTCTCCCCCTACCTGATTCTCGAATGCCTCGAAGGAGAAAATTTATACGACTTGCTAAAACGCAAAGCCTTGTCATTGAATGAACAATACCGGATACTAGAACAATTTATTGAGGGGCTTGTATTCCTGTTCGAAAAGGGAATTCTTCCAAACGATGCCTTTCCATATAACTTTATTTTAAATAAAAACAAACAACTAGAGTTGCAGCTTAAATTCATTGATTTTGATCTATGGAGCGAAATGCCTGCCTATTCCCTTGATTTAGCGGAACAGTCTTACGAGATCGCGGTTCAATTATTCAAAGACTTCGCCTATGAGGCTACAAATCAGCTCGATATCCATATCACAGTCCCTCCCCCTGCATTTACTCATGATGGCGAGAACATCACAGATTCCCTTAAACACTCTTTGCAAAAACTTTTGAAATGGTATACGAAATTAGGCATAGTTTAAATGCAGGTAACACTATGATTAGGATCAAGTCTGCCATTCTGCCATTCTGCCATTCGATAGGGCTACGATTGGGGTCAAGCCTGCCATTCTGCCATTCAGGGGGGAGTATTTCAGAAAAAGCTTCGGTCCACCCCCTGAATGACAGAATGACAAGCATGACCCCAATCGTAGCCCCATCGAATGGCAGAATGGCAGGCTTGATCCCAATCACTTGAAAGGATAGCGGATGGCTTCATTTTCTGACTGTTCTCCTCCCTTACCCTCCACCTCTCCGTATGTACAATCAACTGCTTGTCTAACTCGATCTACTGTTCTTGCCCCTAACAATCAGAATATCCGCGTCCAGCGATCATGGTTGGAAGTTCAGGAAAAACAATCCACCTCTCCCCAAGACTTAAAAGCCACTAATAAAAAATATCGGGCTCTTTTTCATCCTTTAGCAGAGCTCCCATTCATTCTTCGATCGGCAACGCTTCTCGATGAAAGAATCATTCCTGTGATCACACTCTATATTAGTGAAGAATTTGCCAATAACATCTATGCAATCGCCCCTGAACTTATCGACCCTGAGATATCTTTCCAATGTAGCTTAGATCAAGAATCTGAACCCCATACAGTCGCAGCAAGTCCCAATCCACAAGACCTTTGCATGTTTATGATAGCTCCCGAACCCGGCGAAAATGGCACCATAGCATTTGTACATTTTGAACGAGATTTGCAGGCAAATAGATGGTTTGCCGTTAAGCAGCCACTCCCCCTTAACCCGCTTGAAAGAGCTCTTCTACCGGAATCGTATTCACATACCTGCCTAGAACACTATAAAAATAATGTGCGTATTGCCAACAAAATTAACAACCATCCCAATTTTATGAAGGTTTTTGGTGTTATACTGAAAACCATCAAG
>Ga0207043_1084_pt1 | contig 12796 bp, 11 predicted proteins | sample Alteio_BWMinCont_71_FD_153304 | JGI IMG/M metagenome (GOLD analysis project Ga0207043, IMG submission 153304) | Enriched cells from forest soil in Barre Woods Harvard Forest LTER site, Petersham, Massachusetts, United States -... | ecosystem: Environmental > Terrestrial > Soil > Temperate forest >... | reverse complement strand
GAAGCAGTGTTAGAGCAGGATCTTAGCGAAGAGGAAATGAATATTGTTCTACAGCGATTGGACGAATTAAGTGCAGTATTGAGCGAAGAAGCGGCTCAATTAGATGAAGAAGCGGTACAATTTAAGGAAGCAGCAGTTCAGCTTGATGAAACAGCGGTACAACTTAATGAAGAAGCAGTTCAGCTTGATGAAGCGGCAGTACAACTTAATGAAGCATCAGCAGAAATTACCGAGGAAGCAGTTCAATTGGATACGGCAGCAGTGAATATTGAGGAGGAAAAAGTTGAGCTTGAGTCGAATAACGAGGAATTGCAGCAGATGGAGCGGGAGCGGGTTGCCGATAAAGTTGAGGCAAAGGAAGTTATGGATCAAAAAGCCGAGAAAGTAGTTGTAGGTGAGGTTCGTGAGGTAGCAAAAAATGAAGAAGTCTCGGATGCGAGTAAGAAGTACATGGTAATTGATCAGGAGACGGGGAGATTAGTGCAGTATAATCACGACCTACACAAAGACATTCCAAGAGCTATAGTAAGCTTAGACGAAGAAACGGGAGCATTAAAAGTGATGCCTGGTAGCGAACACCTGTTTAAGGTAGGGCAATGGATTGATACGCCAAATGGATCTATTTTGCTCAAGAAAATTCAGGCATTTACAGAAGAAGAGATAGCGCAAATGGAGGCATTTATTGCCGGGCAGATGAATAATATCATTGCTGATGAAAAGGACAGTAAAAAGCCTACCTCGTATTCGGCCTCTTCGCCTATGCGTTATAAAGAAGGGGAGTCCTCTTCGCTGACATCTTTGCAAATGAGAAACAACATCCCTTTGGGGCGGGAACGTGTATCGCCAAGCCGCGACACCTATGAGCACAGCAGCAAAAAATTCCTTGATGAGGCGCTCGCAAAAAACTACAAAAAAATTCAAGAGGAACACAGACGCCTTGAGAAAGAGATTTTGGCCCGTGAGATTCTTACTGAAGGGATTAAACGCGATCAACAGACCCATTCGATTCTCAAATCGACACAGCAGCTTCAAGAGCTGCAGACGAAAAATCAACAGCTCGATGCCCAGTATGACGCAGCCCTGCAAAAATTCCTCGATGGAATGAAGGGGCATGAGGAAAGAATTCCGCTACCCCTGATTAAAAAAATCAAAGAGATTCAAGTAGAGTTTGTCAGTCTGGGCACATTGATTCCCAAAGAAGTTACTGGCACCAAAGACATGGTTAAGGTCATGGGGCAGGTGGTGAAGATGAAAAAAGAGGTGATGACGGTCATGTCCGGACTCATCACTGCTGCCGGGAAATTATACACCAGCGGGGGGAATTCGGAGCGGCAGCCGACCTCTAAGATGTAAATGGAAGGATAAGCGGAAGAGGTTGTGGAGTGCGTGTGACTTGTCACCGCTTTTTCGCAGTTCGACTTGTCGAACGTCGGGAAAGTCAGTTAGGGGGCAGAGAGGGGCACAGCGCGGATCCAAAGCGAGTCTGATGCGAGGGGTCGACAAGTCGACCCCTCGCGAAAGCGGCGACAAGTCGCGCGCACTCCACAGTGTGTGTGGCTATGGAGTGCGTGTGACTAGTCACCGCTTTTTCGTAGTTCGACTTGTCGAACGTGGGGAAAGTCAGTTAGGGGGCAGAGAGGGGCACAGCGCGGATGCAAGGCGAGTGTGATGCGAGGGGTCGACAAGTCGACCCCTCGCGAAAGCGGCGACGAGTCGCGCGCACTCCACAGTGTGTGTGGCTATGGAGTGCGTGTGACTTGGCGAACGTCGGGAAGAGTCGGTTAAGGGGCAGAGAGGGGCACTGCGCGGATCCAAAGCGAGTGTGATGCGAGGGGTCGACAAGTCGACCCCTCGCGAAAGCGGCGACGAGTCGCGCGCACTCCACAGTGTGTGTAGCTATGGAGTGCGTGTGACTAGTCACCGCTTTTTCGTAGTTCGACTTGTCGAACGTCGGGAAGAGTCGGTTAAGGGGCAGAGAGGGGCACTGCGCGGATCCAAAGCGAGTGTGATGCGAGGGGTCGACAAGTCGACCCCTCGCGAAAGCGGCGACGAGTCGCGCGCACTCCACAGTGTGTGTGGGTTTATGGAGTGCGTGTGACTCGTCACCGCTTTTTCGCAGTGAGGCACAGCGCGGATCCAAAGCGAGTCTGATGCGAGGGGTCGACAAGTCGACCTTGTGAAAGCGGCGACGAGTCGCGCGCACTCCACAGTGTGTGTGGGTTTATGGAGTGCGTGTGACTTGTCACCGCTTTTTCGCAGTGAGGCACAGCGCGGATCCAAAGCGAGTCGGATGCAAGGGGTCGACAAGTCGACCTTGTGAAAGCGGCGACGAGTCGCGCGCACTCCACAGTGTGTGTGAGTTTATGGAGTGCGTGTGACTTGTCGAACGTCGGGAAGAGTCGGTTAAGGGGCAGAGAGGGGCACTGCGCGGATCCAAAGCGAGTGTGATGCGAGAGGTCGACAAGTCGACCCCTCCCGAAAGCGGCGACGAGTCGCGCGCACTCCACAGTGTGTGTGGGTTTATGGAGTGCGTGTGACTTGTCACCGCTTTTTCGCAGTGAGGCACTGCGCGGATGCAAGGCGAGTGTGATGCGAGGGGTCGACAAGTCGACCCCTCGCGAAAGCGGCGACGAGTCGCGCGCACTCCACAGTGTGTGTGGGTTTATGGAGTGCGTGTGACTCGTCACCGCTTTTTCGCAGTGAGGCACAGCGCGGATCCAAAGCGAGTCTGATGCGAGGGGTCGACAAGTCGACCTTGTGAAAGCGGCGACGAGTCGCGCGCACTCCACAGTGTGTGTGGGTTTATGGAGTGCGTGTGACTTGTCACCGCTTTTTCGCAGTGAGGCACAGCGCGGATCCAAAGCGAGTCGGATGCAAGGGGTCGACTTGTCGACCCCTTGTGAAAGCGGCGACGAGTCACCGCACTCCATAGACTAGGGCGACGAGTCGCCCACACTTTCATAGGCTAGGGTAGCTTAAATGGTTCGTAGTCGTCGAGTACTTGAACTGAGTCTGTTTTAAAGCTTTTAATGACAGCCTGATACGAGGTGCTGGCATTCATTGCGAACCAATGGGCAGAACACCAAGGATAGTTTTCTGCAAGTCCCACAAGTCCGTGTTTTACAGGATTTTGCATGACATAATTCAATCTTGCCATATAGGACTTTTGGTAAGTCAGTTGTGTATCCCTATACTGATACCACACCTTCCTACCAGGCTGGTTATTGAGTTTGTTTAACTCTCGAGCGGTATTTGCATGTAAATGCGTGATGAATCGCCTTAGTGTCTTAGGATCCTGTGAGGTTTTCGTGATGAGGTGATAGTGGTTGGAGAAAAGGGCCCAAGCTTCCAAATCCCATTGGTATTTGATCGCAAGTTCAAAAAGCTGGGTTTCTAACAAGTTGAGTTCTAAGGGTGTTTTGAAGAAATGCTCTTTGTACATCGTACTGCCTGTCACCATGTACGTTCCGTTAAAATCAAATAGATGTGCTGGAGAATGTGGCCATTTGGACATGTGTATCTAGATGTGTATAGGTTAGATGGATGAAATTTTAAATTGCTTAACAGTAGCAGCAATCCAGATAAAAAGTTAAGCAGAAAGTTAAGGAAAATTTAAATGAAGGGTTATGGAGTGCGTGTGACTTGTCACCGCTTTAGGGTTGTTCGACTTGTCGAACATCGGGAGAGTCAGTTAGGGGGGCAGAGTTGGGCACAGCGCGGATCTAAAGCGAGTCTGATGCGAGGGGTCGACAAGTCGACCCCTCGCGAAAGCGGCGACGAGTCGCGCGCACTCCACAGTGTGTGTGGGTTTATGGAGTGCGTGTGACTTGTCACCGCTTTTTCGCAGTGAGGCACAGCGCGGATGCAAAGCGGTTCGGATGCGAGGGGTCGACAAGTCGACCTTGCGAAAGCGGCGACGAGTCGCGCGCACTCCATAGGCTAGGGCGCAAGTCGCGCGCACTCCATAAGTGTTGACTTATTACCTCTTTAGGGTATTCGACTTGTCGAAGAAGGTCAAAGGTTGGCATGATCCATGCATTTCTGCCTAGCAAACAAAAAAAAGAATGAGATCAAGTTTCTCCTCTGAATATAGCGGTAATAAACGAGTGATGTAAGATAATAAATTAAGTTGAGTGAGAAATTAAATAAAAAAATGTTTTCAAAAAATTTGTTTTTAGTTCTATAATCAAATTGTATGAAGAGGTTAAACGACTCGAAACCTTAAATGAGTCAAAAACTCAAGAATACAAACAAGGAGGCAGTTATGCCAGTAGGAAGAAAACCAGATATGGGTCCAGTGAGCAGAGGACATGAGCAGCATAAGCACGTAGAAAAACAAGATACCTCTTGGCGGGGAAAGTCAATTGAAATTAAAGGGAGTGAGCCAAAAACTTCTTTCCTTCAGGGAATTTTTCAGACCAAAGGTCAAAAAGCTAAAATTAACGCGGAGAGAAAACAACTAGCTGAAATAAGAGGGAAGGTTCAAGAGCTTAAGATCGATATGCTGACTAAAGGAAAGTTAGAGGGTAGAGAGGGAGGAAATCTGCATACCCAAGAAGGAATTTTGCAGGCTGTAGCACAATTGAAAACGGCTTATGCTAGCTTAGGAAAGTTGGATAAATCCAACCAGGCAGAGGGCGCGTTTTTAGAACAAGAACTTGGTAAAATAGAGAACGGGGTAGCTTCCCCTCTTTATAAGCAGGTGAAAGAGGGAAAAAAACTGTTAGTTAAGGCTAAAAAACCAACCGATATTGACCACTTGAAGCAAGAAATTCAAAAATTAAAAAAAGAAGTTAAATCCTATGTAGACGCGAAAGTTCATATTGGGGATTTAGATCAACAAATAAAAGCTCTTGATAAAGCTATAATTTTGAAAGAAAAAGAGATTTCACCGGAAAAATTCCAATTAGAACAAAAATCAACAGAGCAAGTGAATAAATTGCGCGATAGTTTGCGGTTTGCAGTGCGTACTGTGATGGAGGGGAGGAAAATCAAGGAGCCGACTTTAGAATCGTTTATAAAAAGCGGATTTAAAGAAGAGACAGATAGAAAAGCTTTAGAGAAAGAGGCTCTTGTTATTCTTCAGAAGTTACAGACAATTCTAGTAAAGGAGAAGATAGCATACGAATCAAACGATGGGGAGTTGGAATTGGGTAATTTCGTAGAACAGGATGTGTACGACGCTTACGTGAAAGCATTTGCTGCCTTCAACAAGTTTGAGGTAGAACCCAAGGTAAAGCCTGAAGATGTTCGTCATAAAGCTGTCGAACCCAGTGTTCAGGACGTGCATATGTTGCCACCTGAAGATGCTTCAGCGAAAGAGACTTCATTAGGGAGGCCTAGAAGAAGGGTGGATATTGATGATCAGCTCCGTGCTGGAACTGGCAAACTTTCAGAAGCTTTTGGAGGTGCCTTAGGCGCTGTCCATCGCGGACTGACTGGCATGGCAGCCCATACAGTTGAAGGACGAGGGGCTTTGCAGGACCGTCCTCCCGCAAAGCAGGCACCTGCCGCAACAAAAGGCGCAGGGCTTGGAGATGTTGCTAAGAAGGTTGCGCGAGGACTAGGTCAAGTAGCAACAGGATTGGCAGGACACTCGGTATCACCAGATGAAGCTCAAGAGGCGGCAGCCATGTTCCAGTCGAGGCCATCGGAAGCTCCGGCACAGGCAGCTGCTGCTGGAAAAGTGGCGTCCCCCTTACAAGGAGATCCTAGCAAAGAAGGCGACTTTAAAGAGGCTCTTAAGGCTTTACAAGAGGGGATAGAGGCCGCGAATCTGCAGGCGGAGGTAGGGAAACGGGATGTAGTAAAGAAACTGGCTAGCAAAAAGAATATGGGTGATAGAGCTTCTATTCGAGCAGACTTACTGCGGATTAGAAAAACAGTCGGAAGTTTGGCACCTATTAAGGCAAAGATGACGGCTGCTGAACAAGCTTTTGAAGCTTATTGGGGAGAGAAGTTGTAAAGTTCCCTAGAAACCTTGAATAAAAAAGAGCCGCGGTTGCGGCTCTTGTGTGTTTGAAAGGGGCGCATTTTGCGCCCCTTCTCTTTGCGCTTAGGTCCTAGCTTTTGTGCTATTTGCTTTTTTTTGCCTTTAGCCTTTTTTTGCCTTTTTTTGCCTTTTGCCTTGCGCTTAGTAGTCCATGCCGGGGTGCATGGCCGGGGCGGCCTTTTCTTCCGGGATATCGACAATGATCGCCTCGGTGGTGAGGAGCATGGCGGCGATGGAAGCCGCGTTTTCGAGGGCGCATCGAGCCACCTTTGTGGGGTCGAGGATACCCGCTTTGATCATATCGACATATTCGTCGGTGAGGGCGTTGTAGCCGAAGTTAGCGCTTTGCTTTTCGACTTGTTGCAGAACGATAGCCCCTTCGCGGCCTGCGTTTTCGACGATTTGGCGTAGGGGAGCCGAGAGAGCGCGGGCGATGATGCGGGCGCCGGTTTTTTCGTCCCCATCGAGCGATTCTGCCAGCTTATTGACAGAAGGGATGCAACGGACGAAAGCCACACCGCCGCCGGGGAGGATACCCTCTTCGACAGCCGCTGCTGTTGCGTGTTGGGCATCATCGACCCGATCCTTTTTCTCCTTCATCTCCACCTCTGTTGCCGCGCCGACGCGGATTACTCCAACACCGCCGGACAATTTTGCCAAGCGCTCTTGCAGTTTTTCTCTATCGTAGTCGGAATCCGTTTCATCGATTTGACGTTTGAGGAGAGACACCCGTTTTTTGATCTCATCTTTTTTGCCAGCTCCCTCAACGATCGTGGTATTTTCTTTATCGATCGTGATTTTTTTGGCGCGTCCCAGCATTTCGATTGTTGTTTGTTCCAGTTTATGTCCTAGCTCTTCGCTGACCAGTTGACCGCCGGTGAGAGTGGCGATATCTTCGAGGATCGCTTTGCGGCGATCGCCGAAGCCCGGAGCTTTGACAGCGCAGATTTTGAGACCGGCGCGGAGGCGGTTGACGACGAGAGTTGCCAGGGCTTCCCCTTCGACATCTTCGGCGATGATGAGGAGAGGCTTTCCTGTTTCTGCAACTGCTTGCAGGAGCGGGATCATCTCTTTAACGCTAGAGATTTTCTTTTCGTGGATCAGGATGTAGGCATCTTCGAGGATGCATTCCTGGGTTTCCGGATTCGTCATGAAGTAAGCTGAGAGGTAGCCTCTATCGAAGCTCATCCCTTCCACCACTTCAAGAGTCGTTTCGAACCCTTTGGCCTCTTCAACAGTAATTGTGCCATCTTTGCCTACGCGGTCCATGGCATCGGCGATGATTTTGCCGATCTCGTGATCGTTGTTGGCGGAGATTGTCGCCACCTGTTCGATCTCGTTTTTGCTATTGATTTTTTTGCTCAGTTTTTGCAGTTCGCCGACTACCACTTTGACAGCCTTTTCCATTCCGCGTTTGAGGCTGAGGGGGTTTGCGCCAGCTGCGACATTGCGGAGACCCTCGCTGTAGATCGCTTCAGCCAGGACAGTGGCAGTTGTGGTGCCATCGCCCGCTTTATCCGCTGTTTTGCTTGCCACCTCTTTGACCATTTGGGCGCCGAGGTTTTCATTTTTGTCTTCGAGGTCGATCGCTTTAGCGACGGTGACACCGTCTTTGGTGATATGGGCAGTGCCGTAGGATTTATCGATGATGACATTGCGTCCGCGGGGTCCCAGCGTGACTTTAACGGCATCTGCCAGAAGGCGGACCCCTTTCAGGATTTTTTGCCGTGCTTCTTCTCTGAAGGTGATATTTTTTGCTGCCATGGGTAATGACTCCTTTTGCTAGCGATTAGATGATTAGTTATTTTTCGATGATAGCGATTAGATCGTCGCCGCGGGCGATGATATATTCTTCTCCATTGAGAGTCACCTCTTGTCCGGAGTATTTTTCGATAAGAACGATGTCGCCTGCTTTGACAGGGATTGGTGCGAGCTGGCCATTTTTATCGTGTTTGCCGGGTCCGACAGCGACGACGGCCGCTTGTTCCTGCTTTTTCTTGGCTGTTTCGGGGAGGATGAGTCCGCCTTTGAGAGTTTCTTCTGCGGCCAGCCGGCGCAGGAGGACGCGGTTTCCGAGTGGGCGCAAGGCTATTTTTTCTTTTGTTAGTGTTTGAGGCATGGATGACTCCTTTGTGGATGTGATTGAATGATATCAATCATAAAAGAAAGGGGATTTGCGTGCAAGGGATTTAGCACATTTGAGTGTGGAGTGCTAAAATGGTGCATCCTTAAAGAATGGTGGCACAAAGACACCCGCACTTCCCTTAAAGGCAAAATCTACCACAGACCCCAATACCGTTCACTTAATCATTGGGTTCAGGCTTGCGATTTGCAATTTGAGGAAGTCTTTATGGCAAAGGCTTTTTAGGAGCTCAAATTACAAATCACAAGCCAGACCCCAATACCGTTCACTTAATCATTGGGTTCAGGCTTGCGATTTGCAATTTGAGGAAGTCTTTATGGCAAAGGCTTTTTAGGAGCTCAAATTACAAATCACAAGCCAGACCCCAATACCGTTCACTTAATCATTGGGTTCAGGCTTGCGATTTGCAATTTGAGGAAGTCTTTATGGCAAAGGCTTTTTAGGAGCTCAAATTACAAATCACAAGCCAGACCCCAAAGCCCGGCGATAGTCATTTCCCTTACCCCGTGAACGGATACACTTTTAATTGAACGATTTGCGTTCGTTCATGTCTTGGGGATCATGAGGTTCTTTGATGCCAAGAGCCTGGCGAGCTTCTCCCATGATAAAGAAAGTGCCGCAGACGACAACCACCTCGTGATTGTTACCGGCAATTTGAGAGGCGTGATGAACGCCTTTTTTAATAGATGCTTCGCAAAAGATGCGGCTTTCCTCAACGGCAAGGTTCTTTAAGTGTTTTTCGACCTCTGTTTTTGGGGCGGCACGTCCGTTTGTCCCTTCGACAAGATGGAAAGCCACCGCTGCCCCTTTGATGACTTGTAAGCAGCCAAGAACATCTTTATTGCTGGAGAGACCCAGAACAAAGCGCAAGGGGGTGGAGGGATAGCGGATACGGACCGCCTGGATGAGGTGCTTTAGGCCATCGGGGTTATGGGCAACATCTAAGATCACCGCTTGCGGCCATGGGGTAGGATAATGGATAGTTCTGAAATGAGTATCGGTAAACGTTTCGAGTCGGCAAGGAGGCAGAGCATTCAATCCACGTTGGATCGCATTTACGGGCACCTCCAGATATTTTAACCTAGAAACGGCAGTTGAAGACGGCAAATTGATGCAATCTTTTGAGCCATAACCACTACCAGCCGGGGGCGCCTTCACCTTTTGGGAATGATCACCCCCGGCTGGTCGTGGTTCTAACTCAAAATCTTGCATCACTTTGCCATCTTGAACTGCCGTTTCTAGGTTTAGTGCTTGTTTTGCAATCGCGCAATTTTCGGCATGGTAATCGGGAAACACCCCTTCGATTTGCATCAAAGGACTCCCCATTTCTATAGCAACTTTTTCGATCACCGATTTGGGCACTCGAGGTCCGATCAGAACGGGGATTCCCGATTTGATGATCCCTGCTTTTTCATAGGCAATAGCCTCGATGGTGTTTCCTAGAATTTCCGTATGTTCGAGACTGATAGAGGTGATGATGCTCAGTATGGGGTTTGCGATATTGGTGGCATCAAGACGGCCCCCAAGACCTGTTTCCAGGACTGCAATATCGACCTTTTCTGCGGAAAAGAAAAGGAAGGCCAGCATAGTCGTCAACTCAAAAAACGTGGCTTTGATCTCATGTTTCTCGGCAATGGAAAATAAGGTGGAAAGATGTTCAAGCACTTGCTCTTCTGTCACCATCTGCCCGTTAATGCGTATTCGCTCCCGAAAGCAGGAAATGTGAGGAGAGGTGTAGAGTCCGGTCTTTAGTCCCATGGCTTGATAAGCCGCAGCGATCTTTGTTGAGACCGAACCCTTGCCGTTCGTGCCTGCGATATGGATGGCAGGAAACGCGCGTGAGGGGTGTTTGAGGAGGTAGTCTAATTGAAGGCAGTTGTGCAACCCCAGCTTCATCCCTCCGGAGAGGTTAACATTTAAAAGACGGGAAAGGATTTCGGAGTAAGAGTGGGTCATGAATGCTTTGGGAGGGAATCGAGAATGGCTTGAAAAGGTTCTTGCCCAATCCAGGAACAGCCCAACTGTTGATTTGGCTTTGCCTTTCCATGGAAATCGGAGCCCCCTGTAACCAGCCAGTTTTTATATTTGGCGATTTTGAGCCATCGTTCATATGCCGCTCCGGGGAATTTTCCGTAAAAGCATTCTATCCCATCGAAATTCTTTTTGAGGAGCTCATTGAGGAGTTCGGTTTTCTTGATGAGATGGGGATGGGCGATGACAGCAATGCCTTTGGCTTGGTGGATCACATCAATGGTCTCGTCGACAGAAAAGGAATCGCCCTGTACAAAACAGGGGCGTCCCTCTCCGATATACTGTTCGAATGCCGCCTGAAGTGTCTCCACATACCCTTTTTTTACAAGAGCGAATGCGATGTGGGGTCTGCCGATGGATCGCCCTATAGAGGCTAGTTCCACAGGGATGGCATTGGTGAGATCTTCATAGTTCAGGGACATCCCTAGCCTGTCAAGACGTTCCAGCATCGCGAGATTTCTGTTTTTTCTTCGTTCTGCATGCTTAGCGCATAGCGAAAGGATGGCGGGGTGATCGAGACGGAAGCCGTAGCCAAGGATATGGACGCTTGTTCCCTGGAGAATTGTGGAGAACTCGATGCCTGGCAGCAGGAGGATGCCATGTTGCTGGGCAGCAGGAATAGCAGTTTCATAGGCAGCAACTGTATCGTGGTCTGTGATCGACAATGCAGATAGTCCCGCTTGCTTAGCCAGTTGCATCACTGTTTCAGCAGATTCGGATCCATCTGAAGCAGTGGTATGGCAGTGAAGATCGGCGCGAAAAGAGTTCGTTGTCATTGCCATTCCACCCCTTCTGAAGGGATGTAGCGCACTTCGCTATGGAGTTCGACCCCTGTTTGCTCCTTGACCTGTGATTTGACTGTGGAAATAAGGGCTTGCATCTCTTCACAAGTGGCAGAGCCAGTATTGATGAGGAAATTGGCGTGCACATGCGAGACCTGGGCACCGCCAACCTTATAGCCTTTCAGTCCGCTTTTTTCTATAAGAGCCCCGGCATGCCCGCAAGCAGGATTGAGGAAGATGCAGCCTGCTGACATAGTGCCATAAGGCTGAGTTTGTGTTCTCTTATTGACGATGCTGATTTGTTGGGATCTGGCTTCAGGATTCTTTTTGAGGGTGAATGTTGCGCCAACAACGGCTCCTTTTCTTTGCTGAAAGGGGGAATGGCGATACGAAAAGAGAAGATTTTCTTTCGGAAGCGTTTCGAATATTCCGTTTTCGTTGACAAAGTCGACAGAGATTAAAGTCTGGGAAGTTTCCATTCCGTTTGCTCCGGCATTCATAAACACAGCGCCGCCCACACTTGCAGGGATTCCTGAGGCGAATTCCAAACCACTCCATCCTTTGCGTGCCGTTTGCACTCCAAGGAGGGCAAAGCTATATCCGGATCCGACATGGAAAGTACCTGGAATCGTTTCCTCTAAAAACTCAATTTTATTGATGATGACAGTGCCATTGTAGCCTTTATCATCGAAGAGGCAATTGGATCCTTTGCCAATCACAAGATAGGGGATGGACATCGTGCGGCACCACACAATCGCTTGCTGCATCTCTTCAATCTTGCGCACTTCCAATAAGTAACGAGCAGGACCTCCAATGCCGAATGTGCAAAACTCTTTCAGAGGTACATATTCTCGTATTGGCATTTCCAAGGTCATGGAGAATCACTCCGTTATGGCGAATGGTCGATCTCTTTTTTTTGCAATGCTGCTTCTTTCGAGACCTCTTCAATCAGATTAAGCTCTTCTGCAGATTCTTGCAGCTCTTTTCCTTCGATCTGTTTTCCCTGGCTCGATTTTAATGAGGCATCGAGAATGGCATTGACAAATGTCGCAGATTCTCTCGTGCTGAATTTGCGGGCTAACCGCATCGCTTCCGCGATCGCCACTTTTTCGGGAATCGAGCTATCGAATAGCATTTCAAACATTCCAAGCCGCAGAATATTTTTTTCCACAGTTTGGATCCGCTCAAAGGCATAGGATTGCGAAGTGTTGCTGATGAGCTCATCGATCTTTGGCAGATGGGAGAGGATTTCGTGGACGCGCACTTGTGCTTCTCTGACCGATTTTTTAGTCACTTCCAGTTCGCTTGAGAGCATGTCGAGCATGTCTTCATCAGTAGCGCGGCCGGTATCATAGCTATAAAGCATCTGGAAGACGACTTCTCTGAACTTTTGCGCAGGTAAACTCATGTAGATTCGCCTTAATTGTAATATTTTTAAGTAGGATTTTCCCCTAATTAATGCCTACCGGGTCGGGGCCAGCCTAAGCATTTTAGAATAGCGTAAGATACCAAAGCTGAAGTGATTTGTTCTTTCATCACCGGTATAACGGTCCAGAGTACAATTTTCCGATACGGGCCTCAAGGAATCAGACATTCTTTTTCCAAAGTTTAATGAAGTGCATATTGTACAAAATCAAGACATATCTATTCCATTCTTTTGTCAACCCGATTGGAAAAAAAAGCAAGTCGCTCGTTTACTAGGTCGCTAATTTGTAATTCCATGCCCGTGTGCGTGCCCGAGCTTTGGAGCTTTGTGGTCAGGCTTGCGATTTGCAATTTGAGCAAAGTCTTTATAGTAAAGGCCTTTAGGAGCTCAAATTACAAATCACAAGCCAGACCCCAAAGCCC
>Ga0207043_1082_pt1 | contig 13145 bp, 8 predicted proteins | sample Alteio_BWMinCont_71_FD_153304 | JGI IMG/M metagenome (GOLD analysis project Ga0207043, IMG submission 153304) | Enriched cells from forest soil in Barre Woods Harvard Forest LTER site, Petersham, Massachusetts, United States -... | ecosystem: Environmental > Terrestrial > Soil > Temperate forest >... | reverse complement strand
GCTATTTAAAATCTCAGGTTCTATCTGCTTTTTGAGACACTCGGTCAGGACCTTTGCAATCTCATTGATTTGAATCGGTTGTCCGCTTCCCACATTAAAGACATCCCACAGCTGCTTGTCGCTTTCTAGAACTGTTGCAAAGGCTTCCGTGATATCGCTAACGTGAACAAAGTCGCGCATTTGCTTGCTATCTTCAAAGATCAATGGAGGTAGATCATTGAGCAATCTGGAAATGAAAATCGCCGCCACACCAGTATAAGGATTGCTGAGAGCTTGTCGTGAGCCGTAGATGTTGAACAAACGGAGAGCAATCGTGGGAACCCCGAGTGCGCGGCCGACAACAAGGAACATCTCTTCGTGGTCCCGTTTTTGAATGGCGTAGAGGGAAGCTGGTTTTAATGGTTTTTCTTCCCGGGTGGGAATGGGACTGAGGATTTCTCCTTCATCGTATACTTCCCATTTCTTTTCTTTGAGTTGGCTTAGTTCTCTTACCGGAGGAGCTACGGCATAATTTCTTTTTTGAGAGAAATACTCTCCCTCTCCGTAAATCGACATAGAAGAGGCAACGGCGATTCTTTCCAGGGAGTGTTTTCTTTTTGAAAGGGTTTCGAGGATGGCTGCTGCTGTAAGGACATTATTCTTTGCATAATCCATGATATTGGTCATGCTCTGTCCCACGCCAACGGAAGCGGCCAAGTGGACAAGATGAGTGACCCCTTTGAGAGCGTTTTCAAATGCCTCTATTGAAAGAATGTCGCTTTTAATCCGATGGGCTTGCTTATTGAGATAGACAGGCCATCCTTCGGCGTCAACAATATCTTCACTGTGTACTTGTGGAAGGAGATTGTCGTAGATTGTGACTTCGAATCCTTTATTGATTAATGTATCGGTAAGGTGTGAACCGACAAAACCTGCTCCACCGGTGATGAGGGCGTGCTTTTTTTTCATAAGTGTTCCTTTAAAATTGATAGATCACTTGAAAGTTGGCGCTTTCCGCATTGTAATAACCCGTAATCTCATGACGTCCTAGAGATTGGTTTTGATAGTAATACCGGAGATCTAATCGCATTGTCCAACGGCAAGCAAATTGGTAATTGAAGTAGCCAAAAGCTGAGTAGGCAAAATTGCGGCATTTAGGAATGTATAAGAGGGCTGTTTCCCCGCCCAGGCGCAAACATTCTGTCACATCGTAGTTTGTGTAGAGTCCTATGGAGTGAATTTCGAGATTTTTGGGATCGTAGTAAGCGCTTTCTGACTGTCCATTTTGCGTGAATAGAGGAGCTGCTTTTTGAAAATCTAGGTAGAAGTAGCTGTAATAGATGCTGGAAGATGGGAGGTCGCAAAATCGGTAGTCGATCCGGAATGACCTTGAATTTTTGGTGTTGCGATCTGAATAGTTGCCGTGAATGAAGTTTGCAAGAGCAGACCACTTGTCTTTGGAATAATAGAAAAAGGCATTGACATCGTGTGTGCGAATGTTCAGAGCTGTTGCGCCAATTTGATTGCTGTAGTTGTAAATTGGGTTGCCGAAAGGAGGGATCGTATCGATGACATCATAATAGTCATAGCCGATGTCGGCGGTCCATTCGAGAGTCGGATGATAGATCGCATGCAGCCGATAGTTAAGGACCCCTTTAGAATAGAGAGAATGGTGGGTTGGGTTAAGGGAGCGATGTTGAAGCTTGTCGTAGTAGTTGCCAATGAACGTCGCGCGCCCTTCCCACTTTTTATTGAAGAGTTTTTCGCCATATAGAGAAACGGAATGGCGATTGATCGTGTCAAAACCTTGCTGTGAAAAGCGGGTGTAATAATAGTTTTCATAGAGTCGGAGGTTGTTGATCGCATAATGGTCGAAAGACAAGCCCGTGGAAAAGCGTTGAAATGTCGTGCTGTTTTTAAAATATTCGAAGGGGAAAATGAGTTCCGGTGGGCGGTAATAGGGAGCTAAACGGTTTTGTAAGGGGTCATCGAACCAAATTTTTGGCCATCTTCTGTAACTTAAAAGGGCATCACCTGTATTTCCTGTATATGTGGAAGATTTGAGCAATCCCCAAAGGGCCTCTTGATTGAAAGGATAAATATCAAGGACGCTATGGTAGATGCAAGCCGCTTCTTGCTCATTTTTACAATTTAAGTTCACCTCGGCTGCTGATAGGGATGTGGTCAGGCTGTCATTCTCTGTGGAAACGATGGCTTGGCTAATGGCGGCGGCTTCACAGCAGTTGTGGAGTTTAGATAAAATTCTCGCATAAGCACGTTCTGTTTTGGGATTTTGATCGAGAGCCATAGCTGTTTGGTAGGCGATTTCGGCATCGCATAAATCCCCCATATCCTCGTAGACTTTTCCCAGGGAGAGATAGAGAAAGGAGTTGTCTGGAAGTTTTTCTATCAGGAGTTGGTATTGGCATGCGGCTCTTGAAAATTTTCTCATCTGATACAAAAGGTTCGCATATCGATAATGCACCATATATTCTTCAGGATGAGCAGATAAAATTTCCTCTGCAAGAGAGGAGGCCATGGGGAGATCTCTCAGATATGTGTAGTGTTCAAACAGTTTTTTTTTTATTTCCCACTCATCCGCACACCCATCTTCAAGCTCATTCCACCATCCATAAATCTTTTCCCGTTCCTTTTGTCGGAACACGTTTCCGGCTACTATCAGTTGATTGCTTAAAGTGAGATGGCATGGAATGGAGTAAACTTGTGAAAATGCCCAGACAGAAGTGTCGAGCTGCCCTAAAGCGCGCAATTCCCATCCCAAAGAAGTATACAAAAGGGCAGGATCTGTAGCCTCCGGCAAGAGAAGATAGAATTGAGCAGCGGTCTCTTCGTGAAAAGCAAACGCCTGCAGATGCCATGCATATTGTTCTCGATAACCTCTGTTATTGGGATCGAGTGCCAAACTTGTTTCAAATGCTCGTTTTGCCTGAAAGACCTCCAGCCTTTTGGCATATTCTTGGGCTTGTTGCGAGATTTTTTTGGCCCATTCTTGATTCCGTTCTTCAGGTGTCTTTTGCGGCTGGACAGATGGGGTGGAGGAGTCAGTTTGCACGGAAGCTTCTTTCTTTTCTTCAAGGGCAGGAGAAGAAGAAGGTGCTTGTTCTGATTGGGATAGTGGTGTGAGGGCTGTTTTAGATGGTTCTATTGGAATTGTTTTTTCTGGAGAGGAAGATGATTGTATTTGTTTGGGAGTCTCTGCGGGAGGCGGAGATGCTATTTCAATTGTCGTTGCGGATTCGGTCTTTGAAACAGGCAGTGGTGGAGGAGCAGGTCCTTGAGATGGAATAGGTGTAGGCTGCTCCTGTTTCTTGCCATTTAAAAGGCGCTTTTCTGCTTCTATTTTTCTCAGTAATTCTGGTCTTCTTATGGGATCATTTTCAATCGCTTTGGTGTACCATTCAATAGCTTCAGCATGCTTGTTTTGTTTGGAATTGTAGAGGGCATATTCTATGTAGACCTGAGCTTTGCCTTGTTTTGCGATTTGATCATACCTATTTAGCTGCAAGAGCCCGTCATATTCTTTTAGAGCTTCGTCGTATTGGAATTTACTGGCATACGCCTGGGCTAAATTTAAATGCATCATTCGAACATCTTCTGCGGAAGGATTCGTGGTCAGCATTTCCTTGTATAGGGTGATCGCCCGATCTGTTTGGGTGCTATAACGAAGCTGATCGGCGAGTTCCTTAAGAAGTTGGGGTTTTTGCTCAGGATCAAGCTCGATGGCCTTTTGGAACCAATCAATCGCTTTGTCCCGATTGCCTTGGCCGGCGTCATAGCGAGCGTAATCGATGTACACTCGTGCTTTGCCCTTTTTAGCTTCGGTATCGTCAGGATTTAACGAAAGCAAATCTTCGTACAGGTTCAAAGCTTCCTGATGCTTATTAAGCCAGATATAAGTTTGGGCAAGGCCGAGCTTAGTGAGGCGTGCCTCTTCTACCGAAGGGCAGCCGGCGAGGATTTCTTTATATAAGATGACCGCTTCCGGACCCTGTCCACTTTTAGACACTTCATCGGCATATTCCCGTAAAAGGGAAGCTCTTTTATCGGGATTGAGCGATATCGCATTGAGATACCAATTAAGAGCACTTGTGTGATTGTTATTTTTGGCATCGAAGCGGGCAAAACTGATCCACAAATCTGTCAGGGCGTCTCGAGTCTGGACATCTTGAGGGTTTTGTTTCAGCAGGAGCTCATATTCGGCAATAGCTAAAGGATATTGTTTAGTCCAGACATAGGCTTCAGCTAAATCCAATCGGGTTAAACGTTCCTCTTCTGACGACAGTTTTTGTTTAAGGTGTTCCTGATAAAGAGGAATAGCCTCTTGAGCGCGGTAAGCATAGCTTAGCTGTTTGGCATATTCTCTTAATAAGGCGTTTTTCTGTTCAGGATTTATTTCCAAAGCCTTTTGATAGTATTGAACAGCCATTTCAGGTTTTTTGTGGACGGCTGCATCCCGAGCAAGAGTGAGAAAAAAGTCATATTGATTATAGTGAGGATCGATCTCTAAAATTTTCTGATTTGTTGCAAGAGCCTGTTCATAGTTCTCCCGCCATGTATAGGCACGGGCGAGGCCAATCAAGGCTTTTTTCTTTTCTTCAGGATCGGGATCCGATGCCAATACTTCCTCATATAAAGGGATGGCAAGATGGGCCTGAGAAGCGAAAGAGAGCTGGTCGGCATATTTATTCAAAAGGGGCAGCCGATTTTTAGGACTGACTTCTAATGCCTCCTTGAATACAGTAAGGAGGGGGGAATAGTGATCAGGATTGTCAGCAGCAAGCAAATAGAGACAAGGGGCAAGGTATACTTGGCATGCAGCGGCGGCATAAGCAAATCTTTTAATTAGATTTAACGACAAGTGCATGTGTATCCTGTCCGTGACTGAATGCATATTGAAATCGTTTACTGACCGCTAATGCAAATTGGCATTTTAAGTCTTCGCTTGCTTCGATTTGCGTGTTCTCATCTACAAGCGGACTGTGTGCTAGTGTTGTGATAGCCTCCTCAGTAATCTGATCACATCCTAAGAGGTTAAGGCGCTCTAAATCTTTTATTGTTTCACTGGAGATGAGGTCGAGGAGGCCAGTATTAGTGATTCGGTGACAGCCGCTCAGATTCAAATCTCGCAGGCTGTTCCAATGACCTTTGGCAATAGCGGAAAGGGTAGCATCTGTTATCTGATCGCAACCGGAAAGATCTAACTGTTCGAGATTTGACATCGCCGGGTTATTGGAGAGAATGACAATGGCTTCATGAATCGGATGTTTATAGTTAATAAGCCCTAAACTTTGCAGCTTATTTAGATGCTGATTTCCGGCAAGCGCCTCTATAGAGGTTTTGTATTCGTTCCATTTTTGTGAAAATTTCGCTTCCTTATTATGAATCATATGCGAAAATTTCGCTCTCTTATTATGAACCATATGTTCGTCAAAAGAAGTTTGAAGACGTAAATGGCGTAAATTTCCCAAGTTTTCACTCGTAGCCAGAAGATGAATCATAGTGCTTTCTTCTGCAATCGATCGGGGCATAGAAACGAGAGAAGACAAATTTAAATGGGTAGTTTTCGAGGGCAACGCGCGAAGAAGAGCCCGAAGGAATTCCTCTCTTCCGCCACATTTAAGCGTTATGATTTGAGCAATTTGCTTAAAAAATAGCTCTTGTTGGTGCGATAAGTTCTGAAAAAATAAAGGGTAAATTTGTTGAAGGATTTCTTCCATACGCTCAGAACTGTTTTCTTCACGTGAAACTAGTTGATACTTTATAAAAATTTTATCGGCGAGAAAACGTATTTCATCGGGGCTTGGATGGGAATTAGGCAGCAACCTAAGTCCGTAGAGTTCTTTTGATGGAACTCCCTCCGCAAGAGGCAAAAAAGATAAAGTGACTTCTAATGGTAGATAGGGAAGGGGGCGCTCAACTGCAGGTTCTAAGCCTCTAATGGCTTGTTGTATTTGTTTTTGTAGAGACTTAAGACGGTGTGAAGGATGTTGGGAAAACGAAGGCGCTTTAAGATGATTTTCAAGGCGTTTTAAATAGGGTACGTGCTCTTGCATAAGTTCTTGGGATAAGTGGGGCCAAGCTTTAAGGAGGTTTTGGGAAGTTTTTCTTATTGCTTGTTGAGCTCGTTCGCCATGTAATGCTGCTTTTTTATTTTTTGAAGCCAGACGAACGAATTCTTGTGTATTGGCGGCTAGAGCCAATTGGACTAAATTTACGGTGATAGGATCGCTATAAGGCATGAACCCCCCCTAATTTACGTATGTCCTAAAAAGTTACGACAAAAAGGTAAGCAGGGCATCCTCGTCATGCCTGTTAGTACACTCAGGACCGGGATAATCTTGTCATCTTATGCTTACCGCCATAACTTTCTAAGGACGTACCATTGTGCTTAGATAAGGTGATCTTATTTTTGAAACGATAATAAGTCAATAAGTACGTACTATTGCCCTATTCTCCACTCTCGGATTCAAATTGGTAACCAAAAGCTTCAATATCTGCGCGATATTTGTCTGCGATGATTTTTCGTGTTTTCTTATTGTAGTAGGTGCTGTAATGGGTATGATGTGTCTTATTTTTATGCGGAATGGTTACATTTTGTAAACCCAGCATACTCATTACGTATAAAAGGTCGTCGTGAAAATTCTCCAGCTTTCCGATAAAATCCACCTCATCGAGAGGAATGAGAGCGGTTTGTAATCGAATATGCGCATCGGCGGTTGCCAGATTTTGTCTGTTGATATAGCCAACAAAGTAATCAAATCCTTTTCCAAAGCACTCCTGAAATCTTTTGTGCCCTTGAGTCAAAACCTTATTACAATAGCAGGAGACCACACGATCCCAAGGGTTTCTCACGAAAGCGAATTTGAAGTGCTTTTTATATTTTTCCGGAGAAAATGGGAGTTGGTAGCCATTCACAGAAAAAGGCACTTCATTATTTGCCAAGATATTAAAAATCGTTCGTGTGCCCACTTTAGCGACTCTGAACCAAACAAATTGGTGCGTATCACTGATTGTGAGATTGTGTAGCCGAGGTTTCGAAGCAGCATGGTCGGGATAATAGGATTCTGAACAGAGCACTTGAACATTGAGTGAACAGAAAAAGATCACGAGCAAGCACGTGTGCTTGAAAGATGTTGTCATGTAGAAATACCTATGGTAACAAACGCATAATTTTTTTATGCAATGTTCCATGATTGCTTTTTTTTTACAATAATAATCAGAAGGTAGTTGGAAAATTTTGGTATGGTTTAAAAAGATTCAAAAATAAGTCATACTCACTTTGGAGTGCGCGTGACTTGTCACCGCTTTCGCGAGAGCCGACTTGTCGGCTCGCGCGCGTCCGACAAGTCGAATGCGCGGAAAGCGGTGACAAGTCACGCGCACTCCAAAATTTATGCGCAATTTAGTGTTACCTTCATTTGAACCATGCCAAATTTAGGCCTTGACCATATCAAGGCTGCTAATCATCACTCTTGAAATTGACTTGAAATTGACTTCTTGATTTTAATTCCTTGATCTATATATAATAGATTAGATTTCAAGGAGTTAGAATATGTCTTTTGATGCTCGCCATGGAACTATTGTAAGTTTTAGATCAAGTGCGCGTATTCAACCCGCCCCCGTTTCTCGAAGAGAAGAGAATCAACAACTTTCAGGTCTGAATCACCGGATGGTTGAGGTAGCTAAAAACCAAAAGCGCGAAAAAGAGAGCAGTGGCTGGTTTGACTGCTTTTCCTGTTCGTCAAAACAGCCTCCCGCTTCAGTTGAAGCTCTTGCCCCTCTTCCAAGAAAATATCTGGCAGCGCCTCCACAAATCTTCTTGCAAAATGAGGAAAGAAAGATTGAGGAAAAGCCAAAAGTCGAGGAGCAGCTGCCAGATGCTCTTATCCCGGCAAAACCTTTGGTAAATGGAAGGAAAGTACGGTTTAGCAGTCGTGTTGATATTAAAGAGATACAACCCATCAATCAGAAGAAAAGGAAGAAGAAAGTTGAGCTTTTGTGGGCAGCAGATATCTTGGATGCTCGATTTGGGGATCAAATACAGTCAGAAACAGGAATGAAGCTGAAAATGGTGCAGGACGGGGCGCTGTTTTTTGACCTGCTTCAAAAAAGATCTCGAGTTAAACTGATCGTGATTGATTTTGATGCTTCTGCGATTGACGGTTTGGAGCTAGTCAGAGCTATTCGAAAGCAAGGACTGAGGCTCCCAATTTTAGGGATTTCCGTTGAAAGCTCGCGACCAAAGCGGCGAGCGTATAAAGAAGCGGGAGTGACCGACTTTATGCAAAAGCCTTTAACAACAGAACTGTTATCGGCTAGGATCCATTCTCTTGTTCATGGACAGGGATGTTCTGTAAGTTCTCAAAAAGTCATGACAGCGAACATAAGGTAACAAGGTCGTCCCCGGCCTTGTTTGTATTAACAGGCAGGGCAAGGACGCCCTGGTTACCTTTTTGGGCATGGTTCAAAAAGGTTCGAAAAAAGGTAACACTATGATTGGGGTCAGGCATGTCATTCTGTCATTCGATGGGGCTAAGATTGGGGTCAAGCCTGCCATTCTGCCATTCAGGGATTTATTTTAGAGAAAACCATCGAGTCACCCCTGAATGACAGAATGACATGCTTGACCCCAATCCTAGCCCCATCGAATGGCAGAATGGCAAGCCTGACCCCCCATCTATAGTGTTACCTACATTTGAACCATGCCCCTTTTTGTCATGACTTTTAGAGAACTTACGATGCTCTTGTGAAGAAATTCATGATGGATTACAAGGGGCATAACATTCAAACAGGAGAGGGTCATGAATTTGATTAAGGCTTTTGTTGCGGGTATTGTCGTTCCCAGTATTCTGTTACCATTTATGATGTTGGGAGCTTTAGCATTTGGAAAACCTCAAGTGCTGACTCTCGTTTTCTTGCATTTTATCCCTTTGGTATGGGGAATTTGGAACGTTCTCTACATTGCTTTCTTTAAGAGACTATTTCCCGGAGACGCCAATACACGCTTACAAGTGGCTGGTGGGGTCTTGGGGTTGCTTGTTGCTATCTATGCCATTTTTCACCTGGAGCTGCCCTCCTTATTAGGATTTTCTGGCTGGTTTTACTATGTACCCCTCATTGCAGCTCCGATTGTATATGCAATCGTTTGGCGCTACCTCGTTAAACCATTGAATACGCTCCTTGACTTGCAGAATTAAGAGGCTGACAGGAAAATACCAAGGTGCTTGTGTCCTTGCCGTGTCCGAAAAATCAGACACCACAACACTCACTTGATGGAGCACTAGCACCCTCTCAGGTTGTTCCATATCTGATATTCCGGGCACGGGCAGGGGCAAGGGCAGGGGCACGGGCACGTTGGTATTTCCTGATAGCCTCTAAGGCTCGGCAGCGACATTTTCTGTGATTTGCTTTTGTGAGGGAGGGGCTTCCAGATCACCTGTGGGATTGGCCAGCTTGATGCCGGTGAATCCCTGGAAGGCCATTGCCATGAGGCCTGTCATGATGAAGGTGATTCCCATGCCGCGGAGAGCGGGAATGACATCGGATGTGGCCAGCTTTTCCCGGATAGCGGCGATGAGGGCAATTGCCAGCCACCAGCCCATTCCTGAGCCAAAGACATAGACCGTATTGGGAAGGAAGGGGTAGTCCCTTGTGACAGCGAATAGGCAAGCGCCTAAAATCGCGCAGTTAACGGCAATGAGAGGTAAATAAAGGCCAAGGGAGAGGTAGAGGGCTGGCGCCATTTTCTCGATGACGATTTCCAGGATTTGGACAAATCCTGCGATGACAGAAATAAACAGAAGGAATTCGAGAAAGCCCAGGTCGATTTTAGAAGCATCGATGCCGATGGCGCTGAGCCAGCTGAATGCGCCTGGAGCAGTGACAAAGCGGTGGACGCACCAGTTGAGGATGCCGGACACGGTCAGGACGAAGACAACGGCTGCACCAAGTCCATTGGCCGTTTTGAGCTTGGTCGAGCAAGCCAGATAGGTGCACATCCCTAAGAAGTTAGCCAGCAGGAAATTTTCAATGAAGACCGCCTGGATAAGGAGGCCGAACATGTTAAGCGGTTCGTAGGCACCTGTCCACATAGTCTTGATCCTTTTTAAGCTTTTTTGTTGATGATGTTGAATACCCAAATCATGCCGCCCAGGATAAAGAAAGCGGCGGGCGGACTCACCATTAGGGCGAAGTTATCATAGGCATCGGGATTTTCGGCCGTGGCATACCATGCTAAGGGGATCACTTGGTGTCCGAACAGCTGACCGAAACCGAAAAGCTCGCGAATCCCTCCAACAATAAATAGCACTCCGGCATACCCCAGGCCGGCCCCTAGTCCATCCAAAAAGGCGGGAATCGGTTCCACATTTTTTGCCATTCCTTCGGTCCTGCCCATGACGATACAGTTGGTGATGATGAGGCCGACGAAGACGCTCAATACTTTGGAGATGCTGAAAAAATACGCCTGAAGGAATTGGTCGATAATGATCACGAAAACGGAAATGATTGCCAGTTGTGTGATCATCCGCACGCTATCGGGAGTCATTTTGCGGAGGAGGGAAACGAAGAAAGAAGAAAACGCTGTCACGAAAGAGACGGAAAGGCCCATAGTAACCGAGACTGAGAGGCGGTTGGTCACGCCGAGGGCAGAGCAGATGCCTAAAACAGCCACCAGGACTTGATTTCCTCCCCATAATTGATTGGTGAAATAGGAGGACGTTGAGATCTTTTGAGCCATTATGTTGCCTCGCTATCTTTCTTGGAGGTTTTGCTTGATTCTTCTTGTAGTTTGAGCAAAAAGGGGCGATAGGCATTGAGCACATTTTTGTAGGCATCTGTCACACCGTTTCCTGTCAGGGTGGCGCCTGCCATACCATCGACAGCGCTCTTTGCTTTGGCGCTTTCACCCAACACTTCGGACACCTTGCCTTTCACAACAGTGATCCCTAATGGGGCAGTTTTAAAATCGGTTTTCCCATCGGCACCTGGCTGGAAGACCTTTTTTCCCGGAAAGAGATTTTGCCAGGGTGCATCGGCGATATTAGCACCCAGGCCTGGTGTTTCCTTTTGGTCGTACCATGTGGTGCCGATCACGGTATTTCCGTCAGTGGAGATAGCCAGGTAGCCATAGATGGCATCCCATAACCCAAATCCGTTGACGGGAATGACATATCCATCGATAGCTTCCTTATCGCCCTCCATCTTGGCTTCGCGGCTTGGATTTGCTGTGATTTTATAGAGAAGCTTAAGCGGCTGCCGATAATATCCTGTTTTCCTATAGTTGGAAAGGTATTCTTCTTCGTTTAAATTGGCTTCGGCAAAAGTTTTTAAATTGCCTTGATCGTCTGTGAGGATAGGGACCAATCTCAATTTATAGACTTCCAGCAGCTGACTGTTTGTCGCAAAGTCATTTTCTGATCCGGGAATGAGCAATCCATCCTTATCATATTTTGCCGGGACATATCTCCCTTCATCATTGCGGATCAGGAAGTTTCCTTCGTGAGTGAGGATTTTGGCTGCAATCATCATTTGCTTGCTGCGATCCAGGTCCTTGGCGATCTCTTTGGGTTGCGCCAGGGCGCTTGCCAGAATGGAAAGAATCAGTGCGCAGACAAAACTCAGGATCACCATAAACAGGATGGTGCGGCTATTGCTGAAACCTGCAGGAGGTGCAGCGGCAGTTTCGTTTGCCGTTTGTGGGTTAGGCTGTTGCTCTGACACGTTGGACGCTCCTCTTCCTATAATTGCGTGCAGCATAATAATCGAATAACGGAGCAAAGACGTTGCCCATCAAAATGGCAAGCATCACTCCTTCCGGATAAGCTGGATTAATGACGCGAATGACAATGGTCACGACGCCGCAAAAAATACCGTAAACCCATTTAGCAGCTGCCATGCTGGGTGAAGAAACGGGGTCAGTCGCCATAAAGACAATGCCAAAGGCCAGACCGCCCAAGAGAAGATGTTTATAGGCAGGGAAGGCAAATTGGGCCATGTTCCAGGCTCCCCCATCTGCACCAAAATATTTGGAGCAAAATTCGAAAATCAGTGCCGTGAAGTAAGCACCCAGACCCATTGCTGCCATCGTGCGCCACGATCCTACTCCCGTATAAATCAAGTAGAGGGCTCCTAGCAAGCAGGCAAGTACGGAAGTTTCCCCCATCGACCCTAGCTTGTCGCCAAAGAAAAAACTTGCGTCGCTGTTGTGGCCGATTCCATAGTTCAGTTCGGCAAAGTGATAGGCGTCTTCATAGTATCCGGAAGACAATCCCAGCCCCCCTTCAGCCAAAGGGCTGGTCACAAAAGAACGCAGTTGCTCTTGGCTTAGCTGCCCCAGGGTGGCGTCGTGGCTGCCCAGGGAATTCCATTTATCGAAATATTTCTGCACTGCTTCGTGGCTGCCCACATTTTCGCCAAGAGTGTTTGATGCGATGGCATCGACATGGATCCGTTTAATTTCCTGAGAGACATTAAATTGCGCAAGTTTTGTCGCTTGAGTATACCCGTCTATAGCTGTGGTTTTAGCCTCCTGATTCATCTGAACAAGACTTTGACGAATCGCTGTGGGATTAGTGCCTGTCCAGATGTCTCCGCTCATCTTGCCGGGGAAAGTGAAAAACAGGAAGGCCCGGCAGGCAAGCGCCGGATTGACGATGTTCATCCCGGAGCCTCCAAACACCTCCTTCGAAAGCACAACTCCTACAGATACGCCTACAGCGGCCATCCAATAAGGGATTGTAGAAGGCAAGATCAGAACGTAGAGAATGCCGGTGACTAAAAAACCCTCGGAAATTTCATGACCTCTTACGCAAGCAAAAACAGCTTCCCAAAAGCCTCCTACGGCGTATGCAATTAATATCAGGGGAAGGATTGCCATTAATCCCAGTTTGATAATCGTGAGATAGCGATCATCTTTAGCGGCAAATTGGAGATAGCCCTCGAAAGATAAGGAACTCGACAGGTATTCGTTCATGATACGATAATCGCCGCTTCCATACACAAAGGACTGTAATCCTGTATTCCAGATGGCCCATAAGATGCAAGGAATTAAAGCGTAGACAACAATCATCATCCAACGTTTGACATCAATCGCATCGCGTATGTGAGGTCCTTTGCTAGTGTTAATGGGAGCTTCGTACAAAAAC
>Ga0207043_1081_pt1 | contig 13181 bp, 11 predicted proteins | sample Alteio_BWMinCont_71_FD_153304 | JGI IMG/M metagenome (GOLD analysis project Ga0207043, IMG submission 153304) | Enriched cells from forest soil in Barre Woods Harvard Forest LTER site, Petersham, Massachusetts, United States -... | ecosystem: Environmental > Terrestrial > Soil > Temperate forest >... | reverse complement strand
GATCAACGAGGTGGAGGTGATCCAACGACCATCTGTGGCTGTCGTGACAACAGGAAGCGAAGTGGTGGAATCTGGCACACCACTAAGCGATGGCAAGATCTACGACTCCAACAAAGTTCTCCTCACGGCCGTTTTAAAGGAACATGGGATATCTCCGGCTTCGGTCACGCATGTTTCCGACAACCCCGACCAAATTTTTGCAGAAATTGAGAAAGGGTTGGAAAAATGCGATCTCTTGATTCTCACCGGAGGGGTCTCCGTCGGTTGCTACGACTATGTCGTTCCCATGCTTGAGAAGGCAGGGGTAACAAAGATCTTCCATGGGGTGAAGCAAAAACCCGGAAAGCCGCTCTATTTTGGAAAAAAGGGATCTAAACTGATCTTTGGGCTGCCAGGAAATCCTGTCTCTACTCTGGTTTGCTTCCATCTCTATCTCTCTTCATTTATGCAAAGCAAAAGCCACTTATCCCTGCAGTTGCCGCTAGCCCACGACTTTCATAAAAAGGCAGGTCTTACCCACTTTCTGAGAGGCTTTATCAACGGTCATCAAGTGGAGATCCTCAAAGGACAAGAATCTTACATGCTGCATACCTTCACTAAAGCCAACTGTCTCGTCTCCATCCCTGAAGCCATTGAAACAGTCAACAAAGGGGAACTTGTCGATGTTAGAGTCTTTTGACGTTTGGATGGTCATTCTTATGGGGTTTATCTCGTTGCTTTATGCCTCAGTAGGCCATGGAGGGGCAAGCGGCTTTATCGCTGTGATGGCGCTCTGGTCGATGCCTACTAATACGATGCGGGTAACCACTTTGGCACTTAACGTGATGGTTTCTTTCATCTCCTTTACGCATTACTACATAAAGAAACATTTCAAATGGCAGCAATTTTACCCTTTTGCCTTGGCTTCTATTCCCGCAGCCGTCCTAGGTTCAACAATCACTCTGGATCCCACCATTTTTAAAAAGTTGCTCGGTATTGTACTCTTAGTGCCTGCTATCAGACTGGCGGTCGCAGCGAAGCAAAAGAGCCTGAACCTCGCACCTGCTACGGGCCCAAGCAAGGAGGTACAAGATAGTGGTTATGGCTCAAAAGATTGCGTCAATTTTCCGTCTTCAACTGTCGTTTTTAGGTTTAAGGCTGCTGCCATGGGGGGAATGATCGGCTTTCTTTCAGGGCTGCTTGGCATTGGGGGAGGTATTTTGCTAAGTCCGGTGATCCTCTTCTTTGGATGGGCTTCAGTGAAAGAAACGGCCGCCATCACCGCTCTTTTTACCTTTGTCAACTCTATTGCGAGCCTACTTACCCAGATGCACCGCTGGAAAGATTTTGCTTTTTTTCCGGCAGAAACCGTGCTATTGTTCAGCGTGGTCCTGATTGGAGGATGGCTCGGTTCCTGGTGGGGGAGCGGTCCTGCGCAAGAGAGCTGGATAAAATGGGCATTGGCATTAGTTTTAGGGATAGCATCATGGAAACTCATCACCGTATAACTTTTTATGGGATTCTGCAAGAACGGATAGCAAGTGAACTCTCCTTGAATGTTTCGCTGAAAAATGTGTCCGAGATGCGTTCCTACCTCGAAGAAAATTATCCTATCCTGCGAAATATTCCTTATCTAGTGGCGATCAATAGAACGATCTCATCCCTTGAGAATCCTCTTGCACCCAATGATCACATCGCAATTCTTCCTCCTTTTTCAGGGGGTTAAAGATGTCTCGATATATCCGACAGACCTGCCTTGCAGAATTTGGACCGGAGGGACAGAATCGGCTAAAAGAGGCCTCAGTAGTTGTTGTAGGGGCTGGTGGAATAGGTTGTCCAGTGCTCCAGTATCTTGCTGCTGCAGGCCTGGGTACCATAGGCATCATCGATGGCGATACTGTTGAAGAAAGCAACCTCCAGCGACAAGTTCTCTTTGGCACCTCCACACTAGGGGAGAATAAAGCCGTGGCAGCAGCTGGCTACATCCATAACTTAAATCCTCATGTTAACGTCAAAGTCCATGCTTACCCGTTCACAAGTGAAAATGCCTCTTCAATAATTTCTGGGTATGATTTTGTTATCGACTGTACAGATAACCTTCACACGCGATATCTAATTGACGAGTGCTGTGAAGCATTACAAAAGCCTTGGATCTATGGCGCCATTCACCGTTATGAGGCGCAGGTCGCGATCTTTAACTATCATGGGAGCCCAACCTACCTCCAGCTATTTCCCAAACAGAGTATTGAAAAGATCCCCGACTGTGTTGATAATGGAGTCTTGGGGGTCCTGCCGGGACTGACAGGGATGTTACAAGCCACAGAATGCATTAAGTTGATCACGGGGATTGGGGAGCCCTTAGTGGGACAGCTGCTTGTTTTCAATGTATTGAACATGCAGTTTGTTACATTTCCCTTCGCTGTCAAGAAACCCAGGATCTCAGGCGAAGGTGAATGCCCTGTTCATCTGCTTTCTGCCAGGGAATATAGGGATAATGCTGAACGTTACCTTCTAGTCGATGTACGCGAGTCTAATGAGGTGCCGGTCTTTCCTATGGCAAAGCGCATCCCTCTCTCCGAGATACATTTGAGGATAGACGAACTGATCACCGATAAAGAGATTGTTTTCGTCTGTCGTTCGGGAAATCGCAGCCGGCAGGCAGCGATGTCGCTAGCTAAGACAAACCGTTTTAACCAACTCTATGCTATCCATGAAGCTCTTTACTAAAGGACCTATCGACCACTCCACAATCACTAAGACTTTGACACAACTGAGTCATGACTGTGAAAATGGCGCCCATGAGATCTTTTTAGGACAAGTGCGTGCCGATCGGATCGATGGTCATACGGTTGTTGCAATCGAATACAGCGCTTTTGAAGAGATGGTTGAAGAGCAACTAAAGGCAATAACAAATCAGATATTTGATCAGTTTCCCATCAAAGCCCTGCATATTCGCCACAGCTTGGGATTAGTCCCGGCAGGAAGCATCTCCTTATTTGTTCTGATCTCTGCACCGCACAGACAGGCTGCTTTTGATGCCACACGTTCTTTTGTCCATAGGTTAAAGGCAGAACTTCCGATCTGGGGCAAAGAGATTTTTGATAATCAGCATTCTCAATGGAAAGTAAATCGATGATTGATATCACGCACAAAATTACAACACAGCGCACTTCTACGGCAGTAGCAACGGTAAGAGTGGGTAAGCATGCGACGATGGAAGCCATCCGCAACAAAACCGTACCAAAAGGGGATGTTCTTGAAGTAAGCCGTACGGCCGGTCTTTTTGCTGTTAAACGAACGGCAGATATGATCCCCGACTGCCATCCACTTCCTATAGAATATACCAAGATCTCGTTCGACCTAAGTGAAAGGGAAATCAGGATACGGTGTGAGGTGAAGACGATCTACAAGACTGGTGTAGAGGTAGAGGCTATGCATGGGGCTTCCGTGGTTGCACTGACCATCTACGATATGTTGAAGCCTATCGACAAAGAGATCGAGATCGAACAGATTAAGCTCCTGGAGAAATCAGGAGGTAAATCAGACTATCGTTTAAACCTGGAAACGGCAGTTCAAGATGGTAAAGTGATGCAAGATTTTGAGTTAGATCTCCTAACAGCCGGGGGTGATCATTCCCAAAAGGTGAAGGCGCCCCCGGCTGTTAGTGGTGATAGTTCAAAAGATTGGGTCAATTTGCCATCTTCAACTGCCGTTTCTGGGTTAAAGGGTTCCGGATTGCGTGCAACTGTCATTGTCTGTTCAGACAGCGTTGCGGCAGGTCAGAAAGAAGATATCTCCGGTAAAATCATTGTAAAACGGTTATCAGATCTCTACTATCCTCTAGGGGATGATATAGACGTCAATTACCTTGTTCTTCCGGATGATGAACAGTTGATTCGGGAAAAAGTAGAAAGTCTTATCAAGCAGAAGTATGATCTGGTGATTACAACAGGAGGGACCGGCCTATCGAAACGAGACCGCACTCCCGAAGCTCTGCGTCCTCTGATCGATCGCGAGATCCCAGGATTGATGGAGGCAGGGCGCCACTATGGCCAGCAACGTACTCCCTACGCGATGCTGTCGAGAGGTGTGGCCGGCTTTGCCTCGGATACCCTGATCATCACATTGCCGGGCTCTTCTCGCGGCGTTGCTGAAACTATGGATGTGCTCTTCCCTTATGTCCTTCATCTGTTCCCTATCAAAGAAGGAGCCTCGCATTTCGATACCGGTATTGGACGAAGTTAAGCCTGGAATGGATTAAAATAATAGTTTGTCTTTATTTGGTGGAATTGACAGAATCCGGGTATGTCCTTAAAAAGTGATGGCAGCGGGCATAAGATGGCAAGGTCATCCCGATCCTGAGTGTACCAACAGGCAGGGCAAGGACGCCCTGGTTACCTTTTTGCCATCACTTTTAAGGACGAACGAATCCGGTAAGTGGTGAAGCTGTCAACAAGGAGAGTTTTTATGAAACTTTTTTCCTATCTAATTCTTTCGACGGTATTTGTATCAAGTTTGGGCATGGCTAAAGAGATCCCAAATGTACCAGAATTTATGCAATCTTTTGTCATCGATCCGAGCAAACCTGTTTCTCAAGAAAAAGTTGCCTTTAATAATATGGTTACGCTCAATGACAATATGTTTACGATCTACGATAGATCGTTAGGGATTTATAAAAATGATTTTCTGAATAAGCATCATTTAATCATGGGTTTGTTTAGCGGCAAGGGCGGCCGTTTTATCCTTTATCGGCCTGGACAGCCCCCCTTGGAGGCAGAACCTGTTCCACAGGTGTACCAAGTAGCAAAGTCGATCGGTCACTGTGCCATGGCTACATTTGTTTTATTATCCCCCTATACCGCTAATCCTTCGGCAAACTTAGCCTGGCTGGGAAGTTTAAAAGCTTATCGCACTGATGTGCAAATAGCCTTAGACTCGCTAGGTCAAGTGGATATACCACCTGAAGTGCGTGGTCTTTTCCAAGATACTCTTAATCAAATAGCTGTCTTTATGGATACATGCCTCAAGAATAGCACCTACACCTATGATGAGCTCCAGTCTTGGGCACGCAATATTCAACCTAACTTAGCGAAGCTGATTGATGTGGCTACTAACGCACAGGTGAGACACTGGTGGGGAGTGCTAGAGCAATGGAAAAAAATGATTGGTAAAGATTGGGATACCACTTACGCATTGAGTAATTCGATTTATGTTGCTCGTCAGAATAATATCTTGTTTTCAACTCTCGTGCAATTTTTTGGACAAGAAGCAATGAATCATCGTCTTATGCTATTGGAGACCACGGATTTTACTACAACTCCTGAACTCATGATGGATGCCTTCATGCGCATCGTATCAGATCGATTGATTGGTGAAGTCTTTTTTAAAGAGCCGCGTTTAATGGATTTTGAACTTCTCGGAGGCAGTGCACGCAAAGTGATCGAAGCTGAAGCGGCTGAGCACGGCACTAAAGCAATCTTGCCACCCCAAGTTCCATTCAACAGTTATGGTTGGCCTTGGAAAACTGATCCCACTACAGGTGCAGGTCCAAGTAATATGGATCAAATTCATTGATAACTAATCAAGGTGAAATCTTAAGAGGTTTTTAAATGGAGGCGTCCTATTCAAATCAATTAATCTTCTGGCTGAATGGCGTCAAAGTGGAAATAGTAGATCCAAATCCAGCTGTAAAATTAACTGATTATCTGTGTCAAGTAGGATTGACAGGCACAAAGGTATCTTGCGGACAAGGAGGATGCGGCGCTTGCACTGTCATGCTCTCGCACAAGAAACCTGATGGCACCACAATCCATCGGCCCATCAATGCGTGTTTGCGTCTGTTATGCACACTGGATGGAATGTTGGTGACGACGACTGAAGGGATTGGCAGTGTGCATAAAGGGTTGGATCCTACGCAAGTGCGCATTGCACAATGTAATGGAAGCCAGTGCGGTTTTTGCACGCCGGGTTTTGTGATGAATACGCATGCATTCCTGCAACAAAAACCATCGGCATGCCAGCAAGAGATTGAAGACATTTACGGAGGCAATCTTTGTCGTTGTACAGGGTATCGCTCCATTCTCCACGGCATGCGCACTTTAGCTTCTGACTATGACGCCGCCACAGATAAGACTCAACAATGCCTGATCGACCCAAGTTTTTATGTTCATTTTAAGAAAGAGATGGCGCCAATTAGAATGGAAGAGCTTCCTGGATATGATCCCAAACCCAGAGCCCTTCATTTTAAAAGTACAGATCACCAATACTATCGTCCTATCACTCTTGAAGAAGCCCATCGGTTGAAAAAAAATCACGTTAGCCATGCTGGGCACCATGATGTCAGGGTTATTATCGGAAATACAGCCTCCGGTGTTTATCAAAAAGAACATGCACAATATCTCATTGATATTTCAGCAGTTGAAACATTAGGGAAAATAGAAGAACGGGATTCAGGTCTTTTTATCGGGGCTGCTGTGACGATTCAGGAGGCCATTAATTTTATTTCTGACGTCATACAAAAACGACCTGATGATCAGACTACAGGGCTTAAAGAGTTTAAACGGCATGCAGCATTCATTGCTGGCCTGCAGGTCCGTTCTGCCGGAAGTATCGCCGGTAATATATTCATGACAAGGGATCATGCGGACCATGGCACCCCCTTTCCTTCAGATGTATATACGATTCTCGCAGCTCTTGGAACTACGGTTACCATCGGCTCATTAGAATACAAAGATGGATGCAAAAACTTTCTGCTAGCCGAAATGCCTGCCGTGCAAGAGTTGCCTAAAGATGCCCTCATTTTATCTTTTTATATTCCTTATACTCGCCCTCAAGAATACATACAGACGTATAGAATTGCCCGCCGAGTGCAAATGTCACACCCGATTGTGAATGCCGGGTTCCGATGCCGTCTCAGCGAAGGGACAGATGCTCGAGTTGGAGAAGCGACAATTGTGTTTGGAGGACTTGCCTCTTTAAATTGCCGAACATACAAGACTGAACAATTCCTAATAGGCAAACCCATCAATAATGAAACTTTGCAGTCGAGCCTGCTAATCCTTAAGCAAGAAGTAAAGGAAATGACCATTCCAATGGAGGAAGAGGGGATTAGCACTCCCTATCGCCTGCAACTAGCAGAAAATTTCTTCTATAAATTTTTCCTGCACCTTGCGGTTTCAATTAAACCCGAATTGGTCGGCAGTAAGATAGCTTCAGCCGCCCACCATGATGTAAGGCCTTTATCGACCGGAAAACAAGAGTGGTATGAATACCCCGAATTATACCCCCTGACCCAACCTATGGTCAAACGCGGGGCTTTTGTCCAAGCTTCCGGAGAAATCAAGTATACCAATGACATTGGCCTACCTCTTGGAGGACTGCATGGTGTCATGGTGAAGAGTTCAAGGCCTCACGCGCGTTTTTCGTTTCCAACAGCCCTTTCCAGGTTAAAAGAACTGCTGATTAAAAAATTTCCGGGCTTTAAAGATTTGATCACCGTTGAAGATATCCCGCAGGGTGGTGCTAAACTGGTTGGTTTAGGCGACGACGACCCTTTATTTAGCGATGGTGTTGTCACCTCTGTGGGCGCACCTATTGCCATGGTGGTTGCTGATTCCATTGCTACAGCCTATAAAGCCGTTTCATATATCGAAAAAGCATGCATCGCTTATGAAGATCTTCCTGCCATTATATCAATTGAGGAAGCTGTTAAACACAGTACTGAAATGCCGATGATAAGAAAGGCAGCAAATAAAGATGAAGACATCCAACAGCGTATCCCTACAATTACCCGCGATGGAAGTAATAAGGAATGGCTGAAAAATCCTAAGAAACCTATGCCGGGCACTGATGTTGTCAGCGGAAAATTCACCACTTCGTCGCAAGCACATTTTTACATGGAAACTATGTGCGCTTTAGCGGTGCCGGAAGCCTATGATCAAATGACCGTTTATTGCTCTACACAAAACCCTAATGGCACCCAAGGCACCATCGCTAAAGCTTTAGGGGTCAGTCACAATCAAATAACCGTTGTCATTGAGCAAATTGGCGGCGGATTTGGAGGGAAACAACATCGGGCTAACATTGTAGGCGCTCAAGCTGCTGTAGCAGCGTATAAACTTCGTTTGCCCATTCGCTTGCATTACGATCGATCCACCGACATGCAGGCAGTGGGAAAACGGCATCCATATTCTGGCGAATATCACGTTGCTTATACTGACGATGGAACAATTAAGGGTATGCGCATCGACCTTATTTCCGATGCAGGCGACACATATGACTGTACATTCGCTGTTATGGACTCCAGTTTGTTGAATATCGACCAAGCCTATTATGTTGAGACCTTACAAGCCAATGGGAAGGCATACCGCACCAACAAAGCAAGCAATACAGCCTTGCGCACTTTTGGAGTTGTACAAGCGTGGGCAATAGTGGAGAACGCTATTGAACATGTCGCCTTTCAATTAACTCAAAAACTAGGCCGAAAAGTATATCCGGAAGAGATTCGTTATCAAAACATGTACAGAAACGGCACCGAGGATTCTTATGATGTTACCCACTTTGGACAGAAACTGGACTTTTGCAATATCCGCACCATTTGGGATGACCTTTACAAATCTTCAGATTTCGAAAGACGTCATAAGGAAGTGGTGAGATTCAACCAGGAAAACCGCTGGCGAAAACGCAGCATCGTCATGGTTCCCCAAAAGCATGGAATTGGATTTACCGAACCTCGAGGGTCTTTAAACGCCTCCAGCGCCGTTGTAACGGTCAATATGGCAGATGCCTCGGTTTTCATCTACACCGGCGGTGTTGAAATGGGACAGGGGCTATACACAAAATTGGCACAACTTGCATCCAATATATTAGGAATTCCTATTGAATATATCCGCATTGGAGGCAACAACACCAATGTAATCCCCAATTGCCCCCCAACTGCAGCATCCACCGGCTTTGACCTATGCGGAGGGGCAGTGGAAAAAGCCTGCCTGGCTCTTCGCAATCGTCTGGAAGATCTCTGCCGGAACCTGGAGCAATTTACCCCCCATTCCTGCATAGAAGACTGGCGGACCAACTGGCAGGGAAAGTGGAAGGACATTGTTTTCCAGGCATGGTTTCAACGCATTAACCTTAGTGCAGCTGAACTTTACACAGTCCCTCACTACAAAGGTCCAACCGGAAAAAATCCTAGAGGAAAACCCTTCCTATATTATGCCTACGGCGCTGCGGTCACAGAAGTAGAAATCGACGTATTAACCGGCGAGTTCAAAATATTGCGTGCGGATGCTGTCAGCGATGTTAATAAATCACCAAATCCGGCTATCGACATCGGTCAGCTCGAGGGAGGCTTTGTTCAAGGCATAGGGTTTGCAACCACAGAAGAACTGATCTATGATGAACATGGCCGTCTGGTGACGGATAATATTTGGAGTTACAAACCACCCTGTTCGAAAACAATTCCAATCGATTTTCGAGTAAAACTTCAACCGGTCGATGAAAAGAGAAACACCAGGGAACAGCTCGCTGAACAACAAGCAGTGAAATCTTCTAAGTCATTCACAGAGTCTTCATTGACATTAGGTGCATCCACATATATTGCTATTAAGCAAGCCATTAAGGAAGCGAGGACTGATTTGACCGGTAAAGATGAATGGATTGATATGGAGTTACCCCTGACTTGCCAACGTATTCAGACGCTTTGTAACGTGACAACAGATTCATTAACGCTTTAACATATATAACGCTATGCTTTCCATCCATGAACAATTAAACGAGCTGCTATTTTCAAATATACCTTTTGTGATGGTAACCATAGTGGATGTCGTTGGCAGTTCTCCTCAAGATGTCGGCAGCAAAATGTTAGTCACTAAAGAGGGTCTGCATGCGGGGACTGTTGGTGGAGGGAAACTAGAATTTAAAGCCTTGAATGAAGCCAAAACACTTTTAGAAAATAAGCAGTTGACAACATCCTTTGTCGCATGGAACTTAAAACAAGATGTCGGTATGACATGTGGTGGTATCGTCAGATTATATTTTGAAGTGTTCCATAGTAAAACTTGGAAAATTGCTGTCTTTGGCGCCGGCCATGTCGCGAATGCTCTTATCCCTCTTCTTCTCTCGCTGGATTGTCAAATTCGTTGCTTAGACACTCGGCAGGTTTGGCTTGATAAACTTCCAAAATCATCAAAATTATTATTAATGCATAGCCAGGATATGGTCTCTGAAGTCAAACATATAGACCCTGATACATTCGTTTTGCTCATGACAATGGGACATAGCACCGATTTGCCTATTTTGTTGGAAATTCTAAGAACCAAGCAATTTCCCTATTTAGGGGTTATCGGAAGCAAGGCTAAAGCTGCTCGAATCAAAAAAGATATAGAAGAAGTTAACCTGCCTTCTTCCTGTAAAAATGCATTTTATTGCCCCATAGGGTTAGATATAGGCAATAATCACCCGCAAGAAATTGCCATCAGTGTGGCAGCTCAGTTAATACAAGTAAGAGATCAGGTACACCAAAAAACTTACTTGACGGGTAAGTCCTTAAAAAGTTATGGCAAAAAGGTAACCAGGGCGTCCTCGCCCTGCCTGCGAATACACTCAGGACCCGGATGACCTTGCCATCTTATGCCCGCCGCCATAACTTTTTAAGGACATACCTTGACGGAGCACTAATGTCTATACCCTGAAAAGGAGTGAATTTATGAATAGAAAACTATTCCTAGTTATATTCTGTATAGGTGTTTTGATGATTACAGAAAAAGCCGTAGCGCAACCCTTTTGGGAAATGGGCTCAGATAAAGTAAGGAACATGCTAAATGAAAAGTTCTTAGCTGTTGAAGCCGAAACGCCACAGGTCTTTAAAGTAGAAAATATCACGATAAAAAATGATGATCGGACAACACCTCTTCGTATTTACATCCCAAATGAAGAAAAAGATTTACCGATTATTCTGTATATCCATGGCGGGGCATGGGTGGCCGGCAGTTTAGATACACATGATAATTTAGCGCGATATCTATGCAAAAATGTTCAAGCTTTGGTTGTTTCCGTGGGATACCTCAATGCACCCGAGGGAAAGTTCCCTGTTCCCCTGGAGCAATGCTACGATGCTTTGCTTTGGATTAAAAAAAATGCTCAGAAATTTAATACGAATCCCTCGCGTTTGGCTGTCGTTGGAGATAGTGCCGGCGGTGGTATGGCGGCTGCATTATGCCTTTTAGATCGTGATCGAAAAGGGCCATCAGTTGAGTTGCAGGTATTGATTAATCCTGTTGTAGATAACACATGGGGTGGAACGCTTCAACTACAAGGGGATGAATTTGATTCAGAGCGCTGGATTGCTGCACAATACGTCAAAGATCCTAAAGACACCAGCAACCCCTACGTCTCTCCGATTTTTGCTAAAGACTTGTCTAATCTCCCACCGGCTCTCATCATTTTAGCCGAGAAAGATATGTTCCGTAAGGATGCCCAGAAATATGCCGACCGCTTGCTTGCATCAGGCGTGCACACCAACGTATATACGCAGTTTGGGGTTGGCCATCTTGCAGGTAATGGAGGCCGAGCTTCTAAGCTGGCCCAAGAATCCCTTGATGTCGCAGCAGCGGCTCTTCGCGGAGCATTTAGGGAAAAAAAGCAATAGCAAATGGGAAAGCGCCCGCATGCCAATTTAGAAAAAGTTGGGCAACTCGGACTTGAACCAAGGACCAGCGGGTTATGAGGGAGGGAGAATTCCATCATGCCCAGCACTATCCAGCCGCTATGGATATGATGTTAAATGAGATGTGATTTGATTGCTAATCAATTTTGCTGATTAGTGATGACTGTTTTAGTGCACCATTGCACCGCCATTGCACCACAAAATTCCCCTCATCTTTCTTTAATTAATAATTGTAGTGTGGTCATTTGTTTGAGAGGGTTCAAAAAGGGAATTTGCTTGTGTTTCTTGAATCCGCATTTTTGAAACAGTTGCAACGATGCTTCATTTCTGACATCTGGGTCCACTACACAATATCGATATTTAGGCCAAATATGTTGTTCAAGAAATTGATTGATAATTTTCAACCCAAGTCCTTTGCGCAAAATCTCTGGTGATCCAAGAAATAGGTCAATACCAGCGGCCGTTTCGATTACATTTTCAGATAGATCTTGATCTTCCCAAGGATGTTCTTTGATGGGACAGCTTTGAATATATCCTATAGGTTTTTTCTTTAAATAGATTATGTAAACTTGTACTCCCTTTTCTTTGCTGAGGTAGGGAAGCAGTTTTTTTTTGAACTTCTTCTAATGTCCAGGACCTAAGAGAGTAGAAATCTTGTACATGAGGCTGATTAAACCAATGATAGACCAAATCAAAATCGGACTCCTCAAGAGATTTAAAAGAAAATATGTTTTTATCCATTTCGAGCGTGAAAGGGGCTGGCATCGTAGAATAACTCTATTTTATCTATTAAACTATCTTGAAGTGTCAGTAGCGCAGCTGCAGAAAAAATATTGATCGATGTCACTAACTCTAAATCGTAAACGATCATGACTTGATTTTCTGAAGCAAACGAAGAACGTATCTTCAATGTTGTAAATAACGTGATAAATTTCTCGTTTGCTCGTAACACACTTTCTTTACCATTCACATTAACAAGCGGGCCGCTACACTGGACGTTGGGATGCAAATATTTCCCTGACGCAGCTAAGTCTTTTGCTGCTAGAGCCTGATAGTATGCTTTAGCTAAGGACAAATGATTCTGATTCATGGATTTCCTTGATATTAAAGTAAAATGTGCCTTCCGGTATGTTTTTCGGTATCATAGATGGCAATACTTGCTCCGCGAACATCTTTTGAGGTTTCCTGCATGAGCGAACCTGGATTTAAAGAAAGAGTCTTGCCGTGATGTTGGTTGACTCTTTGATGTGTATGCCCATGAAATACCACATCATACTTTCCGCAGGTTACAAGAGATTCTACAAGGCCAGAGTAATCGCCATGGAACACGGCTATACGTCGGTTGTCGATTTCAACTTCAATAAATCTTTCCTCATATTCCAAATTTATTCCCCATTTGTTCTTAAAAGCAAGATGACGAAACTTATCTCCATCATTGTTTCCAAATACTCCACGCAAGGGGGCTTGCAACCCTTGGAAAAAATGTAAGATAAAAGGCGATACCCAATCTCCACAATGAAAGACCCAAGCGACTTGTTCT
>Ga0207043_1069_pt2 | contig 13614 bp, 12 predicted proteins | sample Alteio_BWMinCont_71_FD_153304 | JGI IMG/M metagenome (GOLD analysis project Ga0207043, IMG submission 153304) | Enriched cells from forest soil in Barre Woods Harvard Forest LTER site, Petersham, Massachusetts, United States -... | ecosystem: Environmental > Terrestrial > Soil > Temperate forest >... | reverse complement strand
TCTCGCTACCACCGGATTTTAGACATTGGGGCAAATATCGGACTTCATAGCTTGATATTATCCAAATGTGGCTACCAGGTTCAATCATTCGAACCCGATCCCATTCATTTTGAGCAGCTACAAAAAATCTTTTCTATCAATGGCATTCAGAATGCAAAATCTCATTGTGCTGCAGTCTCTTCTAGAAGTGGAAATGCCGAATTTGTTCGAGTGTTAGGAAATACAACTGCAAGTCATTTGGCTGGAAGCAAAAATTCTTACGGCAAGCTTGAACATTTTCAAGTACCGTTAGTCTCAATATGTGAGCTAGCATCGAAAGCAGACCTTATAAAAATGGATGTGGAAGGACATGAGGCAGAGATTATCTTAGCGACTTCTAAAAATGATTGGGAAAATTTAGATGCTATTGTCGAAGTAGGAACACCTGTGGTAGCTGGACAAATTTATCAGTACCTTAAAAACGAAGGTGTGAATCTGTTTGCTCAGAAAATCGGATGGAATCGCGTTGAAACCTTAGAAAACATGCCAATGAGTTTTAAAGAGGGTTCGCTTTTTATATCCAAAAAAACTGTAATGCCATGGGTCTGACATATGAAACCCGAGAAGTGATAAAAGAACAGCTTTCAGTTCACGTTAACAATATTATCTATTGAAGAAGAGAAATTTACGTAAAAAAAAGGGACAGTATGGGAATTAATGAAAGCGCTCTAAAGGTTTTATTAGAGGAAAATGCGAGACGTCGTTTTGCAGGATCCGTTTTATCTTTAGGTAAGCAGGATATCTATTTCACAAAAAATGACCTATTTAAAATTGCAAAACAGTTCGAAATTTCATTGTCTTTTCCACCCAATATAGAATATACAAACAAGCAACATGCGATTAATAAAAAATATATATCGGACAAGTATTTATTTAGCTCAATTGGTTTTTCTCAGGTTACATCTATAGATGTTTCCGATTACGAAAAAGCAGATATTGTATTTGACTTGAACAATAATGATTTACCTCTTCATCTTTATAATGCTTTTGATGTAATTATTGATGGTGGGACGTTAGAACATGTTTTTCATTTACCAAATGCTTTGCAAAACGTATATAAAATGCTGAAAATTGGCGGAAGGATCATCCATTTATCTCCTTCATCTAATCATATTGATCATGGTTTCTATATGTTTTGTCCTACATTATTTTTCGATTACTATAAAATAAATAATTTCGAAATGAATAAAATTCAAATGTTTAAATATTCTCCCTTTCATAGGGTAGATAAGTGGCAGATGAGCAATTATGAGCCAGGTTGTTTGGATAAGGTGGGTTTTGGAGGGCTTGATGATGGGATGTATGGAATTGTTTGTGTTGCTACAAAGAATGAAAATTCAACTTCAGAAGTAATTCCACAACAGCATGCATATAGGGTAGGCATGTGGAAGACAGTTTCGAATCCAAGTAGAAACAGGGTCAAACAAATAATGCACAGCTCTAATCCAGTTTTAGTTTTCATAAGAGAATGTACATTCTTAAGGAAATTTTTATGGCGTCTATATAAATTTGGATCATTGCTTCAGTCGATGATAGTGTAAAAATTATTCTGAATTACAAAGAAAAAAGTTCGAGGATTAAATTAGAGAACTTGTAATTTCTGGTTTGACAGGGTAAATGGGTGATTTGCGTTTTCTTATTCTTGACCAAATTTTTGTGATTAGATGAGGAAATTTCTTTAAGCAGACTGCTGGCAAAAATGACCAATATTTTGGGTTAAAGAATAGAAAATAAATAACAAAAAAACCACATTTAGCTAGACAATTCGCCCTTTTAAATGCGGTCTTGAAAGCAGCATCTTCCTCTATGGAAATAAGTCTCAAAAAGGATGCATAAAGTTCAATTTTAGCTCTCTTATTTTTGCTCACAATAGTCCCGTATGACTCTTTAACAATTCGATGAGCGCTTAATGCTTCAGGAACATAGGCTATTGGATGTCTTAAGGCAATTTGATAGTTTAAGTAATGATCGCATAAGCTCTTAAGAGCTTCTTTATAGCATCCATATTTTTTTAGCAAATCAGTATTGTAAATGCAGGTATTACTTTCGATCCTAAAATGCGAATTTCTCAGTAATCTTATTGTTTGTTCAGGTGAAAGAATAATTGGTTTGTCAATTTGATAGAAATGATATATCTCATATTGGTAAGGTTTGCAGTCTTCAAAGAATGCAAGATCTCCACACACAAGACCCAAATCCAGATTTTCTTTGATTATTTTCATTCCTTTTTCAAAAAAAATAGGAAACTCTAAGTCATCAGCTCCTAAAGTTGCGATGTGAGAATATCTAGCCTCATGGATTCCTTTATTGACAGTCTTTTGAACGCCTAGGTTTTGAGAGTTCTGAATTAATTTAATCCTCGAACTTTTTTCTTTGTAATTCAGAATAATTTTTACACTATCATCGACTGAAGCATCATCAATAATCAAAATTTCATCGGGAAGATAGCGTTGAACAAGAAGAGAATCAAGAGCTTCCGGTAAAAATTTACCATGATTGTAGTTGGGAATTATGACCGTAAGTCCGAACATTATCTTTTTTTGAAACCCACAGTGATCAGGTAATGCGCTAGCTGCGGATATCCAGTATGAACAATTTCATCGTTCGCGGAGAACATGAAAACATATGAAAAGTGTTTTTTCATTTCTTCTTCTAAACGAGAAGGTGAGTAGATGTTGACGTGTCCTTTTTTGGATATTTCTGAAGCGAATTTTTGAGAAATTTCGCTTGGAGTTCCTATGATTGTCATTCCCATCGTTGATAAGGAGGACTTGATTTTGAAGAAAAAGGAATCTACATGATTTGGATAAATATGTTCGATCACATCAAAACTCGTTATCGCATCCCAGTTTTGCTTCCCGTCAAATTCGATGAAGTCTTTACAATGAAAGGATATATTTTCTTTTGAGAAATTTTTTCTTGCGGCATCTATTGCTTCAACGTCAAAATCAATCCCTTCTGCATAACCGCATTCTTTTGCAAGTAGCCAGGTCCCTAATCCCTCGTTACAGCCGACATCAAGCACTCTTCTTGACTGACCGATTAGTTTTGAAGCAAATTTATAATAGGACATTGAGTGAAGCATTCTTCGAGGTGTTTTATGGAACCAATAAGAGGCATACCGACCTAACTGGATAGCTTTATTCTCTTTGTCTTTGATCATGTTGGCAACGCAAGCCCAGTTCGATTTGGTTTCTTCCATTGGATTTTTCCTATTGAGATTCATTATTTTTAAAATATTTTTGTGCGCTTCTTGTTACAGGAGAAAAGCAAAGTGGTTCATAATATTCAGGCCGGGCACTCAAATCGACTGGAGCCAAAGCATTTAAAACTCTCATATCTGAGCTCCAGCGCGTTCTATTGCTTTCATTCACGATACTTCCGTGTACTGTCGAAAGGCTAAAGATCAAGACTTGACCCAATTTTAATGGAATGGGTTTCATTTTCTCTCTAACAGCAGGATCCATCAGTTTTGGAGCATAAAGGAACCCCATTTGATGTTTTTGGGATCCTTTTACGACAGATTTATCTGGATTTTCAATGCGATCAGTTGGGAAAAGTTTTTCAGAAAGAGTATGAGATCCATTCATGACGCTAAGAGAATTTTTCTCGTTGAGTTCAACGAAAGGTACCAAAACAGAAAGCTCGTAGGGAGACCCTCCATAAAATGTGTCTCTGTGGTAGCCGATATTATCTTGAGGTTTTAAAGGTCTAGTCATACGCAAATATGGATTCTTTTGGACGAAAAGGTCATTTCCAATAAATTTCTTAAAAAAATCGACCTGAGCACTGATTATTTTGTAAGCAAATCGTTCCTGCCGAAAAAACGCGGTCAGTTTATACTGCATATCTGTATGGTACTCATCATTTTCAGCAAGATTATGGTATTCTTCTAAGGGGATTGTTTTGCTAGTTAATGAATTCAATTCCTTTTGCAATAGATCCCTAGCCTTGAAGATTGGATTTTTATCGGGAAGATCTAAAACGATCCATCCTTGTGTCTCGAATTCATTTAGAAGATGTTCCATTTATTTAGGCTCCTTTCTTTTCAAATGCTATGACAAACAAGTAGTGACACATTGGCGCGTAACCAGTATGAACGATTTCATCATTCATACCGAAAGGTACTGTATAGTGAAAATATTTTCCTAAACTCTCCAACAGCCTTTTTTGCGAATATAAATTGACATGGCCTTGCTTGCTGGCAGCAGATGCATATATATCTGAAGTAATATTCGGTGTTCCAATAACGACAATTCCATTTTTAGATAGATTTAACAGGATTGTTTTTAGAAAATCATCTTCATACTCAGGTAAAATATGTTCAATTACATCCAAACTGACAATCGATTGGAATTGACCGAATTTCTTATTCATGAAATCGGTGCAACCAAAGTTAAACTTAGGAGGTTTAAGGTTTAGGTTAGCAGTAGCAATGGCTGGGGGGTCGTAATCTATACCTGTATAAGAATCCATATTTTCAACTAGAATTGGAGCACCAATTCCTTCACTACATCCCAGTTCCAATACCGCACCACCTTTGCAAGACATTTTTGCTGCAAATTTATATCTGGATAAAACAAAAGCGAGCCGTTTTGGGTCGTTATAAAAATTGAAACTCCAATGATCACTAAAAGATGTCTTATAATTTCCAAGGAGATCCTTTGTTCGATCCCAAGCTTCTAATTCATTATTCATTTTCCGACTCTTTGGTTGGCGTATTTTTTTATACAGGTCGACAGTGGATTAAATGACAATTTGAGTGTTGAATGGATTTTTTTTGAAGATAAAGAAGTGCATTTTGGTCTTAGAAAAGGCTCATCTAATTCATCTAAGGATATTTCCTCTATTAGAGAAGCTGGTGTATTTAAATGTTTGGAAAGTTCAATAGCAATGTCAGAACGTCTCCATGTTTCTGAACCACCTAAATTAAAGAGACCTCTAGCATGCTTAAGTTGGAGTTCAGATGTTGCAGTTAATAGGTCGTCAAGCAATATTGGACAAAATATTTGATCCTTAGCAGCTTTAATTTTTTCGCCACTAAGTAGCTTATTTGCCATTTCATCTAATAGAGTTCCATCTCCGAAATTTAAGCTGAAAACTTTACTAAGTCGCATCAAAAGATATTGGTTAGGGAACCTTTCACTTAGATGCTTCTCGAGAATGCTTTTCTGCCTACCATATTCATTCAAAGGGGCGGTTGGAGATTCTTCGGTATAGAATTGTTCTTTGCCATCAAAAACATAGTCAGTAGAAAAGAGGATTGGTGTAATTTTTTTTTCTATCAATTGTCGGGTAATTTCTAGAGTACCCAAAACATTTACAAGATAGGTTCCTTCTTTATCTTCTTCACATCGATTTATTGTCGAAATTCCCGCTGTTATCAATGCATAAGTATTTGGATAGCATGGTAGATCGTTCAAAGAGGGTGCATTTAGATTAAAATGAATGGTGCCTTTATCATGATGGGTTTCAAAAACAGTGAAACCAAGAGAATGATAGTGATTCGCAAAATGTCTCCCTAAAAATCCTTTGGCTCCTATAATCAGTATGGTCTTCTGGGAATCGTGGGGTTGTGTCTGATTTATGGGATGAACCAAAAATAGTCTCCAGTATATCCAACTTCTTTGAAAAATTGCTTCCATTCATCAACATGCATGATTGTTTTTGCTGTTAAGTTCCAATCAAACATGCTCTCCTTTTCTTCGTCATTTCTATAGGCATCAACACTGATGAAAGAATGTTTTTTAGTGACTCTTTGGATCTCTTTTAAAGCAATAATAAGATCTTTTCTTTCCAAATTATGAACCGTATTTATGGCAATTACAAGATCAAAGGATTTATCTGGAAAAGGAAGTTTTCTAGCATCCGCGACTTGAACAAATGGTTTTACTGATTCCATAGCATGTTCAATTGCATAAGAGGATACATCAATTCCTGAAATTTTAACATCTGGAATGACTTGAGTGAAGTCATATAACATGAAACCTTTACCGCAACCAACATCAAGAATTGAACTTTTATTTGTAAGTTTATAAAATTCACGGAAAGTTGGTATGACTGGTTGCCAAAAACGGGGATGATAATTGAATCCTCCATAACCATATTTTCGATCACCATCAAAAAACTCTTTGCCAAACTGTCTAGCGATCCTTCGGTCTTCTTCTGTTTTTGATTGCCCTCTTTCTTTTACATTTCGCTTTGATCTTGGATAATTTACAAGTAGATCGATTTCGGTGCCCATATCATTTCCTATTTAAAAAGGTCCTGTGAAAGAACTGTCAGGAACATCAAGAGGAACATTCAATCGCTGCTTTAGCAGCTCCTCGATTATTCCGTTAATTTTCGATGGTCGTTTGTACATTTGCAGTATTCTTAAAGCAATATCAGCAGAGGTTGGATAAAAATGATTGGACAGCATCCAGCTTGTTGGACAATGTCTATCGGGATGAGTGATTCGGATCGGAGGCAATTTTAATTGTGATAAAAGCTCCTCAGTTACAAATGCAATAATTTCTGCAGCAAGTCCTGCTGTTTTCCAATCACCATCAATTACAGCTAACCGTCCCGTTTTACGTACAGAGTTCAAAATGGTTTCTTTATCAATTGGATTGATGGTACGCAAATCTACAATCTCAGCTTCGATCCCATCTTGGATAAGAAGATTAGATGCTTTCCATGCTTCTAAAGTCATATGGGAGTTGCTTACTATTGTTATATCTTTCCCTTCACGGATTATTTTTGCTTTCCCAATGGGAATTCGATACATTTCTTCTGGCACTTCGCCATAAATTCCATGAAGCCATCGGTGTTCGAGGAAAATACATGGATTGTTATCTTCAACACATGAAATCAAAAGTCCCTTTGCATCAAACGGACTAGAAGGCATAACGACTTTAAGACCGGGTATATGAGCAAAAAGGCTTTGAAATGATTGAGAATGTTGGGGGCCTTGACCCCATCCTCGACCTATGATTAAACGAATTACGATAGGAACGCTCATTTTACCGCCAAACATATAAAACCATTTAGCGGCATTGTTGATCAATTGATCTAGAGCCAGGAAAAAAAAATCCACCCTTTGATGGGTCATTATTGGACGCATTCCGTTGATTGCTGAACCGATTCCAACTCCAGTCATAGCATTTTCCGATGTGGGCATATCCATGACTCGATCAACGCCATATTTTTTGTGAAGATTCAATGTCGTTCCAAAAATTCCTTTCGGGTCAGGAGCTCCTAGACCCATAACATAGACTCTTGGGTCGGAATTTAATAACTGGTCTGTAGCTTCAAGAATTGCTTCATTAAATTTAATCTGTCTTTTCATGATCGCTATACGCTGTACAGTGGTTGTGGGTCATTGGGATTTGGAAATGGGCTCATTTCTGCGAAAGCAAATGCCTCTGTGATTTCTTGATCGATAGCGTTTTGCATTTCATTTAGCTCTATTTCATTCAATAGCTTATCTTTAAGTAGCTTTTGTTGAGTTGTTTTAATCGGACATCTATCTTCCCAAAGTTCATATTCTTCTTTTGCACGATAATCTAAATTTTTATCGAAGTAGGGCCCACAATGTTCTCGATAGCGATAGGTGGAAAATTCAAGAAGACAAGGGCCTTTTTTTGATCGAATTCTTTGGACAGCTTTTTGCGATAAGGAATAAACTTTTTCAACATCATTGCCATATTCTTTCTCAGACCAAAGGCCGTGAGCCTTGGCGATTTTTACGATATCCCGATTTTTTGGTTGTCTAACATCGAGAGGAGAATAAACTGAATAAAGATTATTCTCGCAAACGAAAAGAACTGGAAGATTTTTTAAAGCGGCAAAATTCATACACTCCGAAAATATTCCCTCTTCGGTTGCTGCATCTCCTAAAAATATGACCATCAATTGATCTTCATTTTTTAGAACAGTCGCAAAAGCAAAACCAATTGCTACAGGCATGCTGCTTCCAATAATAGGTGTCGAGCCCATCATTCCTACTGTTGGATCGAAAAGGTGCATTGACCCCCCTCTACCCATTACACACCCAGTTGCCCTGCCATATATTTCAGCGATCATCGATTTTAAATCGCCTCCCTTTGCTAAGTAATGAGCATGAGCTCGATGCCCGCTAATAAGAAAATCTGAATGTAAAACAGCTTTACATACTCCAACAGCTACAGCTTCTTGTCCTATGCTTAGATGAACAGGACATCGCATTTTTTGTTCTGGATATTTTGAAGCAATACGCTCTTCAACAGTACGAATGCGAAGCATTTCATAAAAAAGTTCAAGTGACATGCTCGATTTTTTTTCTTTCAGCATTTCTGTTATCCCAAACAATGTATACGTTTTAAAAAGCGATCATTCCTCTATAAACTTCACCTTTTTCGAGAAGTTTCATAAGGTGATTAATATCTTTTAAACCTACTTCATGAGAGATCAATTCTCCCATAGGAAATGACTTATTCTGAAAGAGGTTTATGTAATTGGTGACATCTTTGTCTATGGAAGAATTGCCACCCCAAGTTCCAATGATTCTTTTGCCACGAATTAGATCAAATGGATCCAATTGGATATGGTGTCCCTTTGGAGCATTACCAGCTATGACGCAAAGACTTTTTGATGGTTTTAAAGCATTGAATGCTGTTTCCATCGTATCTTTTCTCCCTGCGCATTCTAAAGAAAAATCAACACCGGGTCCACCAGTAATTTCCTGGATTGTTTTCACTACATCTTGGGTTTTTGCATTGATAGCGTGAGTTGCACCAAGCTGTTTTGCCTTTTTTAATTTTTCATCGATTACATCTATAGCGATCAAAGGATTTGCTTGTAGATGACGCGCTGCTAAAATTGCACTAAGCCCAACTCCGCCAATGCCAAAAATGGCTACGGATTGTCCTGGCTTAACATTCATTTCATTGAATATCACCCCAGCTCCTGTAGGAATTGCACATCCCAAAAGGGCGGCTTCTTTGAGCGGCATCGTATTGGGAATGGGGATAATTCTGTTTTCAGATATAATAGCTTTTTCCAAAAATGTGCTGATGGCGCCTGATTGGACTTTTCTTCCATCTGAAGCTTCGTAAACCGTATTAGGTTCGTCTGCGCCGGTTCCTTTGATCCAAGAAAGAACCACTCGATCGCCTGGTTTCACTTTTTTCACAGCGCTTCCTACTTCAAGAACGGTCCCAGATGCTTCATGTCCCATTGTGTGAGGAAGATATTGATCAGGCCCTTTATGTCCGCGAATTTCATTGAGCTGAGTTTGACAGACGCCTGAATAAGCAATTTGAACAAGTACTTGTCCACTTTTGAGAGAGGGAATTTTCAGTTCTAGTAATTCTAAAGGTTCATTTTGCTGAACTAAAACAGCTGCGAGAGTTTTCATTTAACCTGCCTAGTGAAGTAACTTTGTAAGGTATAACTGTTATAGGCTTGAAACTCAATTTTTGTATAGATCTTTGAGAGTGTACGCCCTAACACGGAAAAAAATCAGTTTTCCTTATACAGTCGGCCCTGATTTATTCACAGAGACAGCTGTTGCCTAAAAGTGATGAGCTCCTCGGTTGATAAAAACGAAAAGAGTGACGGTAGCGACAAAATCTAAGCTGAGGCTTTTTTACAATCGGCTCAAGTTGTCTTTGGTTTCATGGACCTGTGATTGAAGGCTCCAAAGATGGGCATACTTACCTTTTTTACCTACGAGATCTCGGTGTGTCCCTACTTCGATCAGCCTTCCATTTTCTATGTACAGAATCTGATCAGCGGAGGTAATTGTCGAAAGACGGTGGGCAATAATCAATACTGTCCGTGCACGCGAAAAATATTCGAGGGCGCGCTGAACAGCTTGCTCCGTAAATGTGTCTAAACTGCTTGTAGCCTCGTCTAAGATTAAAATTTGAGGGTTTTTAACTAGAGCACGAGCCAAAGAGAGTCTTTGAAGTTCCCCACCTGAAAGCTTGTAACCTTTCTCACCAAGTTTTGTTTGGTATTGTTCGCTAAGCTTTAAAATAAAGTCATGCGCGCCTGCGAGCTTTGCAACTTCAACTATTTCATTTTGTGTTACGTTATCTACACCAAATCGAATGTTCTCTTCTACTGTATCGTTGAAAATATTAGATTCTTGGCTTACAACGCCGAGAGCATGGCGCCAACTGGTAATTTCAAATTCTGAAATAGGATGGCCATCGATAAGAATTTTTCCTTCTGTTGGATCATAGAGGCGGATAAGCATATCTAGAATTGAAGATTTTCCACCTCCTGAGGGGCCAACAATAGCAGTTATGCTGCATCGTGGAATTGTAAATGACAGATCTGTAACGGCCGAGGGTAGGTTCTTTGCATAGCGCAAACTCACTGATCTGAATTCAATGCTCTCTTTGAATGTTTTAAAAGGATGCCCTACTAGTGGCATATATTCTTTATCCTCGTCATTCAATATTTCTTTCAGCCGAAGGATCGGACCTACGTAAACCGCCATAGTAGCTATACCGCTGATTCCCATTTGCAGTCTTGTTGATCCCCTATAAGCTAACACCAAAAAAGTAAATAGGCAGGGTATGCCCTCTGCATGATTAGAATCGAAAACAACCAGACTCATAACGAGGAGAAAACCTATCGAGATAACTCCAAAGACTTCGTTAATTGATGGAATAGAGCCATTCCAAAAGTGGAGCTTTTTAGATGTGAAGGAAATATCATCAAGAATGGTTGAGATGTCTCTGAGAACTTTATTATGTCTATGATAAGTATGTATAAGACGAAGACTCTCGAGAGTCTGAATAGTTAATTTCCCAAAATCTGCCATATGTTCAGAAAGGCGGGTGGAGCTTTGGATAATTTTTTTTATGAGTTTTTTTTGTGAAATCCCAACAACAATAAAAAGACACAAAGTAATAAGTGTCAAAGTCGGAGAAATCCCAATCATCAGATAGAGAGCTGCTAAAGACATCAAAACAGCGTTAATGGAGCGATTGAGTGCCTCTAATAAGGGAGGAATGAACGTCGAGGGTGTTTTGGCATATTCAGCTAAATCACCCAAACGATAGCGATTGACGCATGGAAAAGTAAGGCGGAGGATTTGACTGTAAACTCTTGTTTGAGCAATCGCCTGAATTTTAAGCGAGAGTTTTGAAGTCATGTAAGATGTAAAAAAAACTAGTGAGCTCCGAATGAATTGCAGAATTACTGCTATAAGAATCCAGGCTATAAAGGCTTGAAAGGGAGTAGGAAAAGTCAAATTTTCGATCAAATTATGAATTAGGGGAAGTTTTAAAGAAGAAAAAGTTTCTTTTCCACCAGTAATTTGAGAGAACGCCAAGAGAATAAACGCAAATGAAGCACCCTCTAGAAGAGCTGATACAAAATTAGGTATCATAATGATGGCGAAAAACCAAAGATTTCGCATCCTCTCACCGAGAAAAATTGACATGAGAGGAGAGATCTTCATTATTTCCTTAAACCCCAAAAACCAATATTCAGACGTAAAAAATTCAGGAAGTAATTTTTAATCACGTTTCTGCGGTATCCCAAGGCTAGGATGAAGTCATTGAACAACCCATAAGCTGAATAGATATTCATGAGGTGCCATAAAATCGGATCTTTCCGATTTCAACCATAGATTTTCGCGAGTGAGTTTTTCTGAAAATCTAGTTCGAAAACACCACCTGCAGGAACAACTGTCTTCAATGTTCATCTAAGAGACAAGCAATTATAGTAAACAAATCGATAAATTTCAACTACTATTGACTATGCAGCTTTTAGGAACTGCCTAAAAATAAGCTGAACCAAAACATGGTCTAGACCATACCTTATGACAAATATGCCGCTACAACTCCCATAGTTTATGTGACGCATTAGAAAAATTGGTCCTCCAGAATCACATCTAGGAAGGACAAGCAAAAGCGCTCGTCATCTAACAGAGGCCTCAAGCTTCAAGGCCGTCCTCAGACGGCAGTAAATTTGTTGCATCAACTTGGCTATTATTTGCAGGTGAATTCTATCGAAATTTCCTTCAATGCCCAATAGTGAAGCCTTCTTGTCTGGTTGCATTTTTGATTAAATCCTCACGGGGTCCTAAATGCAGCTCTATTTCTCTGTAAAGCTCATCTATTTGCAAGTAGTAGTTGTATGCGAGACCTGAGTAAGGACCATACATAGTTGGGTGGCCTCCATGAATAGAATATTTTTGGTTAAGATCAATAACGGTGAGATTGGGATTAAAATAAGAGGAAACATCGCTTAAGCTGGAACTTGTCCTGATAAGAATCTGCGTTTTAGAGAGTAAGATGCAATCCACTAAAGCGCCTTCTCCTGATTGATAATCGCCTCTATGCTTATTTGTCGCATCAAATGAACAAACTTTTCCGGGAAATTTGTTATTTAAATAGCAGATAAATTCAGCCTCATCTGAAGCCACAAATATTTTGTAATTTTGCCCGTACAACAGATCGATCTGGCTATCTATTGCAGCAGCAACAGCCTCATAGGGCACTCTAGGTGCTTCAGTCCACTTATCAGTTCCTCTATAATGAATTCCAATAACAAAACTATTTGCAAAATTTTTGTTTGCGAAATTATCAATCACAACCTGAATGTGCGGCTGTACTTTGATATATTTTGTAACTAGATAATTATTGTACTCCCTGGTATTGAAGAACGTTACAATTTCACCACAGTATAGGTGACAGTGTTCTGTTTTGACACCATGCTCTTTGCCTAATTTTATTGGTTCAAAATAATATCCCCACCAATTAGGTCCATGGCTAGGGTCATAGTAGTGGCCATTCTTTTGGAAATCTACTTCTACACCTTTAAAAAAACCTCTCTCAAAATGTTGTAAGAGAGAAATTACATCCTTAAAAAGGCAAAACATCCCTGTTTCTCTAGATCTCAAAATAACATATTCAGCAGGTTGAATTGGGGCCCAAACATCCCGAATAATATTCTTGGTTTGCCTATGCTTTGCCTCCAACTGCATTGACGACCCCACAAGAAAGAGATAAATAAAATATAAGTAATGGCTCATCCTGATATTCCGAAACATGTGCCCTCCAAACGATTGTGCATAAGAATCCAGTGTAAAAACAAAAGCCAAGAGAATATCCCATTCGAGAAATTTATTACTTAATATTTTTTGAAAAGCTCCTCTGGCAATCTCAACAAAAATCTAAAAAGATGTAATATTCGAAACTTTGAGCTAAAGTCACACGTTCAAAATAGAAAATAATGAGGGACTTTGTATGACAACAGACTCGGCCTTGTACATTTTGATGCGGCATTTAGAAAGTCACTGCCAAATTTAAATCCTTTCGATCCCTGTGTACTAATCCCCTCAAAGTACCCAAAGGGTGACATTTTAACTTTGGTTTGACACATTGAATAATTTACTAGACTTTTGAATTTCATTTAGAGGATAGTTTGAGCAAAAAATTCTATTGAGGTTGACATATGGGAATCGCCAAAGGAAGCGCAAAAATTTTATTGGAAGAATCTCGTCGCAAACCATTTGCAGGAACCGTTCTCACATTGGGGAAGCAGGACATCCGTTTTACAAGAAAAGATCTTCTTAAAATGGCCCAGGAA
>Ga0207043_1079_pt1 | contig 13825 bp, 15 predicted proteins | sample Alteio_BWMinCont_71_FD_153304 | JGI IMG/M metagenome (GOLD analysis project Ga0207043, IMG submission 153304) | Enriched cells from forest soil in Barre Woods Harvard Forest LTER site, Petersham, Massachusetts, United States -... | ecosystem: Environmental > Terrestrial > Soil > Temperate forest >... | reverse complement strand
TTTTCAGGAACTTCCTAAAGGAGTAAGAGAAAGCTTGGTTTTTTTAATCAAAGAACTGGAAGCCACTGGTCCGCATCGTCATAACTGGCCGAATTTCAGCAAATTAAAGACAGATATCTACCATTGTCATATAGAAAAAGGACGACCTACATTCGTTGCTTGCTGGCGATCAGATAAAAAGAATAAAAGTATCGAGGTTTATTATGCAGGTACACACGAGAAAGCACCATACTAGCACCGGAATGGTGCGGATGGAAAAGAATGAGGAGGAAAAGCCTATGGATTGGAGAGAGGCTTTTAAAGAATCTTTTGGTGATATAACGGAAGCTGCTGTTGCTTTAAGGGGTTTGCGCAATCGTGAAGGACTTACGCAAGCGGCTCTTGGTGAACTTCTCGAGGTTAAACAGGCAAATATTTCAAATATGGAAACAGGAAAGCGCCCTATCGGTAAAAACTTAGCTAAGAAGCTCGCTGCTCTCTTTAGAACTGATTATCGAATTTTTCTATGAAGGAAGAAGGGGCGCAGAATGAAGAGCATGAGGATACCGCAAGAAAGAACAAAAGCGCCGGGGTAAGTTAAGAAGTATTTAGCTGGATCGTGATTAACGACGATTTGCACCTGTTTAACGGCAGTTTCATCGGCAGGCGTCATCGCTGACAGATAGAAACGATAGCCGTCCCATGTTTCATGCACTTGATTCATACTGATCGTTTTTTCTACTCCTATCATAGAGCGTTGATCGGTGATCATCAGATCGCTTTCAAAGCTGTAGGGCTGAGAGGAGTTTGGATAGTTAATTTGTCGCGCATGCCGCAAGCGCAATCGGTAGGGGATTTCTTTAAATTGTGGTTGGAATCGAAGGAGATATTGTCCGTCAAGTACCGGCCATTTCAATCCGGAACCTGTTTTGTCATAGGCAAGCGAAATGTGTTGCGCTTGCTTTCCTTTTCTGACAACAACAGTCACCATAGGCATGTTGTCCTCCAGCTTTTTTCCGGGGGGAAGAGCACGATGCTCAGCGACTACTGATGTTTCCAGAGCAAGAGATGTCGGCGTTATACCATCCTCTAGTTGAAAATTCCCATTTTGACTTGCTGCGGCTTTGCTAAATTGATCCTCCTCGTCACCTTTCCCGATTGGGGAAGGGCTTCCTCGTTCAGAACGCGAAGCTTCAATTTGGCTTTGCCTCGCAGAATCCAGTTGATATTGTTTCACCAACGGAAGGAGAAACTCTGCTGCAACCCGAGGGAAATCTGTGTTTTGAGTCTCGCATACTTCTTTAAGACGCTGAAGAGGCGCAGGTAGTTCGGCATCAGAGGTCACTGCTTGTCTCAGAATCAACTCCAATTGATTTGCCGATAAATCCTCCTGAGCTTTATTTGGGAAAAAGGGGATCTCAATCCGAGTGGCATAGCCCAAAAATCCATCTTCATAAGCAATCAAGGAGTCTAACTTTCCTTTGATCAGTGACTCCGACCAGACTTGGCCTTGATAACAAGCGACGAAATGGAGATCGCCTTCTTGCTCCGTTTCATCTAAAATAATAGCCAAAAAGGGACGTTGATGATCATTATTGGCATAGAGAGAGGCTACTGTATGCTCCACATCAGAGGTCTTTAAAGCATATATTTTCCAGGGAAGCGAGTGAGGAGAAAAGCGCACTTGTCGACCCAATGGTAGTGTTTCCTCTTGTTTCCCCACCGATAAAAGTGGAAGAGGATCTATTCCCCGAATGACAGCACAGGGGCCTTTAATCCAGGAAACCAAATGTTGGGAACAATGTGGAGCAAATTCTCCCAGTCGGATCGAGGGTCCTGGTGTTTCCAGAGCAATATCCGGAATAAAACTGCCCCCCAGGCTTTTTCTCAAGGGATAACGAACCGGCTTTTTGTCTCCTTTTTGGTCCACTTGAATCGCGTAGGTATTGGCCTGAATAATCCGTTGTGAGCCCGTGCCCTCCAATAGCATCATTGAGCCTTGCACCCCATAATAGTGCTTAATGAGCACCCCCGCTAAAATCATGAGAAGCCCTAGATGGGTCGTAAGAAAAGGGACATGCTTCCAGCGGAAGGGCCAGCGTCTGATAGCCGACACTAATATGTTAATGAAGAAGCCCCAAAGCAGAGCTGCAAAGAGGGGAGTGTCGTAAGTGAATAGGGCCGCATGTTGATGTGATTGGGTGGCTGATTCGATGAATGTTCCCGCAACGACAAAGAGAGCCGTTGCAGCAATCAGGATAAGAGCTAAGTAAACGCTTCCAAGAAAGCGGTAAAGGGAGCGAAGACTTTTCATGAGCGTAAAGGGATTTCCTCGATCAGTTCAAAAGAGCGTGCGAAGGCAGTGATCTCCTCTTCTTTGCTTTCCATGAAACTTTTTGGGCCCACTACTTTAATTGTCACATCTGCCCGCATTTCCCGATGTTGATAGGGATTGCCTGTAGAAGGGGAGGATAGCATCCGATAATGGGGATCACCTATCTGTAAAGCCCATCCTAGCACCATCGTATCAACCTGATTAAGTTTGCCTACACCTCTAAAGCCTAGCCCTGAAAAGCCGCCGAATGCTTGTGGAATACTATGGGATTCGGATGGGTCTAATCCCTCTAGCTGCCGTTGCCAGCGTGCGACCTGTGCAGCAGGAGGGATCCTCTGCTCTATCGTATCTGAAGGGAAATTATGAATGGAAATGCGGATGTGTCCGGTTTCTCCTGGAATCAAAAATTCGACTATGGGCTTTGTGGTATCTGAAAGATTTTCTTCTGGAAGAGAATCTCTGCGCACCCATCCTAAAGGGACAGAAACCTGATACACGGGAAAACGCCTTTCCCCGTAGTTGCGGCCTGAAATCAACTGCCTGGAAGAGGGGACAGATGGAATAGGAGCCTCTCCACAGGCTGTGAGCAAGCATAAACAGAAGATCAGGGCTGAGGTGATATGAAAGAGGTGTTTGATCATTGTTGAGACATAAGGTAATCAGGGCGTCCTCGCCCTGCCTGTTAATACATTCAAGGCCGGGGACGGCCTTGTTACCCCGCCCGCCATAACTTTTTGAGGACGTACTCAGTTAGCAAATTTCAAAAAAAAGCAACGTCGCGCAGTATATAACATGTTCACTTGAATTTATGCAATCTTAACACTCGCTTAATCTCCAATTCACAAACGACCCTTATATTCGAGAAAAACAGAATCATTAAATTAAGGAGAATTATATGTATACACAACCTTGCGGCCCTTCAGTAGACACATGCATGGGAGCTGTACCGCCTCCATGTGGAGCAAGACCGGCAATGAATATCGAGCAACAACAGCGTATTCAACAGGCTGTGGTTGCGTTAGGATCTTTTATCGGAGAATGCGACATGGTAGTGAATCAGCTCCATTCGGCAAGAAACACAGAAATGATGGATGCTTCGACATCCAACCATTCGTTTTTCGGTTCCATCGTGACCCATATGTCTTATAGGGAAAATATGAATGTCGCAAATCGGGTCGACGCTTTACGTAACAGCGCAATCAACATCAACCACATGTTGAGCAGTCTCCAACATCCATTTGCCGGAGGAGCATCTTCTGTTTTGCCGCCGTGCGCACTACTAGACACAAGCCTAAATGGACACATGATTCGGCAATCAGAATCCAATGAGCATAGCTTCTTCTGGAATTTCATTACTGACAACGCTTACAGCTCAATGGCGAGCAATAATACGATGCAGGCTATTCATATGACAATGGACCGGGTCAATGCCGTCCGTCATCAAGCCGCTTCAATTCAGAGTATGCTGTCATCCATGAACATGCGTCCCTTCTAACATCAGATTTGAACTAAACTTTGGAGTGCGCGTGACTTGTCACCGCTTTCGCGCGTTCGACTTGTCGGACGCGCGGGAGCCAACAAGTTTTGTCATCGTATGCCCATCCAAAACGTATCCTTTCCCTTACCCCGTGAACGGATACCCCATAACTTTTTAAGGACGTTCATAAAATCGGGCTATAAATCAGGGCATTTGCTATACTCTAAAGGTCAATTAATGTAACCGTTCACGGGGTAAGAGAAGTAACTATCGCCGGTCGTTTTGGGTTCAGGCTTGCGATTTGCAATTTGAGGAAGTCTTTATAACAAAGGCTTTTTAGGAGTTCAAATTACAAATCACAAGCCAGACCCCAAAGTCAGCGATAGCCACTTCTCTTACCCCGTGAATGGTTACTAATTAATAACTTTCTTCCCTAACACCAAGAATTAGAACTGAACGCAATGAGAATACAAGATAAGTTTCTAACAATGGACCTTGATCAGCTATCGAAGTTCTTGCAAAAACCTATCGGCGTGACTTTCAAAAAAAAAGGACTCCAAGGCCCAAGAATCACCTGGATCAAATATGGGTATCAAGGAGATATCTCTCTTCAGGATTTAGCCAAAAGAATTTGGGATACCTATAAAAAGGATCAAAAAGAGCTCAAAGAAAAGCCTATTAATCCTCTGCAAGAAAGAGCGGTCCGTTATTACCAAATTGAGAAGGGGAGAGACCTGATTAAAGTCATAAGAGTGATTGAAACGAGTATTCAAAAGATGTGGTGGAATCATTCTTATATCAGTCCCATTGGGGTAACTATCGATAAGTTACGACAAAGAAGGGGAGCCGGACAGGCTTTAGATGAGTTGCTGGATTCATTCGCCGTATTCTTGGATGCAGAACAGAGAAAATTGGATCGGGAATCGTCAAAATTTCATGCCCGTTACGTTTTTAATCAATATGCAAATCTATTCAACGATATTTTCAGTTCCTTCTCTTTCTCATTTCATCCCCATGACTTTGCAGCGCCTCAACAAGCTAGACAGCCATCCTTTAATCCCTATCATGTTTTAGGACTCCCAATCGAAGCAACGGCAAGCGAAATTAAGAAAAAATATCACCAGCTAGCGCTCAAAATCCATCCCGATAAGAATCCCGATGATCCTCAGGCCCCAACAAAATTCCAGGAATTACAAAAGGCTTACGAGATCCTCAGCCATCCGGATAAACGATCCCGCTACGATCGCTTTGGTGTAGCGGGCTAACTTGACAAAGTCACATTAGACACATTAGACAAGACTTCGATCAATCATACGCTGACGCCATAACTTTTTAAGGACGCGCGCGTAACCTTGTCTATATTATGTTTTATGTAATAAAGAATTATTTTAATATATTCTTGCGATATTTTTCTTTGACAAATTTGAAAATCTCCAATAAAAGTTAAACTTAGAAAGGAGATTTTCATGGCTAATTATACCACCACCTTTGCAAAGTCCAATACAGTTTTTCCTCCTCAAGTTTCTTCTGAAACAACCAGGGTGCAAGTATCAACGGAAAAAATGAAGAATGAATCCAAGAATGGATCAAAGAGCGAAAGTTCTAAGAAGGCAATGATAGCAAAAGTCGCTTTGGGCGGGATTTTTTTATTAGGAGTTTCTTATTCCATCCATCGTCAATTCTTGCAACAAACTGAAGCCTTGGCTGCAATGAAGGAGGCTTGCCAAAAGCATCACGAAGAAAGGATTCAACAGTGCATGACATTTCATCAGTGGTGTGCGACGCGTGAAGCGCCAAAGAATATGAAAGGTTTCCCGGAAAACTATCCGGAATATGCCAGATTGCATGCTGCATTAGCCTCCAATCATCCAAAAGCCACCTCTCAACAACAATTTATGGATGCGTCCCCAATGATTGCATGTCTCAACTACAAAGCGTTTGTCAACACTGGCAGTCCTGGGGTTGCAAAGGAGAGCGGCATAAAACTCCACGATGACATCCATCCGCATATGACCGAGAGCGTGCCCGACTCGGACTTGCGCGAGCACTGCATGCTTACAACACCTAACTATTGTCCGGCATAGACAGTAGAGGGGTAAACTTTAGGCTCGGATAAGGTGAGCACACAACGTCTGATAATTTATGTTATGTTAACGGTTACTATAAAACGGGATGATGGTGAAAAAATCGTCTTTCTATTAAGGTTAGGTTGAACACATTAACTAAGGTGGTTAGGTTATGGGTACGACATTACTCGTCATTTTGGCAATTATTGCCGTGGCTGTTATCTGGTTGATTGGGATGTACAATCGCCTTGTCGGGTTGCGCAATCAGGTGAAAAATGCGTGGAGTCAAATAGATGTTCAGCTGCAGCGTCGCTATGATTTGATTCCCAATCTTGTAGAAACTGTCAAAGGTTACATGACATATGAAAAAGGCACTCTGGAAGCTGTGATTCAGGCGCGTAATCAAGCCGTGGCTGCACGTCAAACTGTGGAACAGAATGGCGGTCCTACGGGAGATGCGTCCATTAAGCCTTTGCTTGCCGCAGAATCTACACTTCGAAGCTCTCTCGGCAATTTCTTTGCTTTAGCTGAGAATTATCCACAGTTGAAGGCCAGCGAAACCATGCAGAGACTGCAAGAAGAATTGAGCTCGACAGAGAATAAAATTGCTTTTTCGCGTCAGGCCTATAATGATCAAGCCATGGCTTATAATACAGCACAACAAGTATTTCCTACTGTTTTGGTGGCAGCTGCTTTTGGGCATCATCCTGCTGAATTGTATGAAGTGCAAGATGAGCAAGCGCGCAAATCTGTTAAAGTGGCATTTTAAGGCTACGCCCTAAAATGGCAAGGTTATCTCGGTCCTGAGTGTACTAACAAGCAGGGCGAGGACGCCCTGGTTACCTTTTGCCATCACTTTTTAGGATGTACTCCTTATTTTACTAGAGGCTTATCACATATGGCGATGAATTTTTGGGAAGCACAGCGAAGAGCACGTTCGCGGACAGCGCGCTATGTCGCTCTATTTGTTTTGTTGACAATTGGTGTTGCCATTGCTGCTGAGGCAGCAATGCGTGCTTTTGCCCAAGAAAATTACGACCCTCCCCTCCCCTATCTTGGAATGGCTTTTTTAGCTATTACTTTTTTAGTTGCACTTTTCCAATATGGACGCTTCCAGGCACAAGGAGGTGCTTGTGTAGCGGAATCAGTGGGAGGCATCCTTGTCGATCCGCGTACGACATCCTTTAAAGAGAAGCAGCTTCTCAATATTGTAGAAGAAATGGCCGTTGCGGCGAGTGTTCCGGTGCCCCCCATTTATATTCTCAGAGCAAACGAAATTAACGCTTTTGCTGCAGGATTAAACCCAAACGACGCTGTGATTGCTGTCACAGTAGGAGCCCTGCGATCACTAAACCGGGAAGAGCTTCAAGGGGTGATCGCACATGAGTTCGGTCATATTCACAATGGCGATATGTTGGTGAGTATGCGTGTGGCTGCCATGGTGATGGGCTTTTTCTTTGTATTATACATCGGGATGCGCATGCTGCAATTTTCAAGCTTACGCAGTGATCGTGAAGATCGCCGAGGGGGAAACCCTATTGTGATTGCCGCGCTGATTTTTCTCGCCGCCGGCGCTTTCACCTGGTTTGCAGGCTCTATTTTAAAAAGTGCGATCAGCCGGGAGCGGGAGTATTTGGCTGATGCCTGCTCTGTGCAGTTCACCCGTGATCCGGGTGGAATTGCGAATGCCCTTCGCAAAATTGCCCAGGAGCAGGTGCATGATATGCCAAAAAACGGAATTGCCTATTCCCATATGTATTTGGAAGATACTTCCTTTATGAGTGCCCTTTTCGCTACCCATCCCCCTCTCGAAAAGCGGATTGCAGCTATTGAAGGGCGTACCTACATCCCTGAAGAGTGGAATATTCCCAAAGATCCCGATAAATCCTAGTATCTATCGAAAGGCTATTTTTCCAGTTTGAGAATCCGGTCCATCGAAAATAGCCCTGGTCCAAACACAAAAACAATCAAAGAAGCCATCAAGAAAGTGAAGGGAGGGAGATTGGTGACCGATACGGGGTCATCAAAAATCATCGAGGTCACATCATAATGCGCCGTTAAAAGAGCAACGATCATCGTGACGATGAGCGGCAAAGTAACCAACCTGGAAAGCAGTCCAAGAAGTAAAAATAATCCTCCAACAGTTTCTGTTATGGACGCCAAATAAGCGTTGAATTGCGGGAATGGAATATTCAAAGAGCCAAAAAAAGAAGCAATCGAATCGATATCCCCTAGTTTTCCCAAGCCCGTCTTAAAGAATTGCCATCCCCAAAATAAGCGAACAGCCAACAAGAAAAAAGGCTGAAAAAAGTTGCCGGTAACAATCAGGAATGAGTATAGTTTTGTAAGCATGTCAACCTCGTTAAGATGTTTATACTGCCGGTACGTCCTTAAAAAGTTATGGCAAAACGGCAGTCCCCTTCCAGGTTGTCATCAGTTAATCATAATAGAGGAAATTTTTAGGAGAAAAATATGAATCCTTTAGTGGCTTACCGGCTGGTTTATCCAGAACAAATTGAGAATCAACGATATATATCTTCCGAATTGAAAGTGGATTTTGAGTCTATCGTTGAAGCTTGCGATGCGGTATTGCAAAATCCCCAAGAAACCCCTCAAGATCTGAGGGAAAGAATCTCTGCTTTTGTTCACCTGTATATCAAACAGCGCGCTTTCTGCTACGATGAACTCATTGCCGAGAAAGTCAAATACAACCCAAGACTCAAGACAGACTTGATTGACGAGCTTATGTCGATTTTTTCTTCAGCATCACAATCAAAAATATAGGCATGGTTCAAATACAGGTAACACTATGATTGGGGTCATGCTTGTCATTCTGTCATTCGATGGGGCTACGATTGGGGTCAAGCCTGCCATTCTGCCATTCTGCCATTCAGGGGGGGAGTATTTCAGAAAAAGCTTCAGTCCACCCCCTGAATGACAGAATGACAAGCATGACCCCAATCGTAGCCCCATCGAATGGCAGAATGGCAGGCTTGATCCCAATCATAGTGTTACCCGCATTTGAACCTTTTTGAACCATGCCAAAATATAGGCTATTTCTCGCGTGCTCTTTCCAAAATTTCCTTGCGCACTGCTTGTGCAAATGAACTCGAAGGCTTGAGCGCTAAAGCTCTTTCAATATCCGCCAAGGCAAGTCCATGATGTCCCATTACGCTATGAACAATCGCACGGTCCGCCAAGGCATTAGCGTTGCCTTGCACAAGCGTCACAACATAATCTAAATCTGTTAAGGCACGATCATAATCTCCCATCGCATAGTAAACATGGCCACGTAGCTTATAGGCGCGTGCGCTATGCGGATCTGTTTGGATGGCAGCATTTAAGTTCGCTAGGGCTTCAGTATAGTTGCCTTTTTTCGCCAACTGGCTTCCGGTATCGGCAAGCTGGGAAGATGAAGCTGCGTTGAGCATGCCTATATTAGCACTAACCAAAATCAAAGCGAATAAAAAAGGCCTGAAATGATTTAATATCATAAAAACCTGTTTTTTTAACGTTATTTTTAATATAAAAATTTATAATTAACCAATATTATATATAATATAAATTTTTAATTCAATAGAAAAGTACAGAAAGTACAGAAAAGTCGAAAATTACGACCTTCCACCGGGCGCCCTTAAAAAGTGATGGCAAAAAATGTGGTCAGGGCGTCCTCGCCATGGCGGTGAGATGGGGGTGCGATTAAATCAGACTCCGTAATAACAAAACACATAGAACCAGCTACAAGAAATTGTGGTTTTATCAAGTTCGGAGTCTGACTTTCGGGCACGGGCACGGGCACGGGCAGGGGCAAGAAAGGCACGGGCACGGGCAGGGGCAAGGGTAGGGGATTTATGCAACAAGGACTTTTAGAGTTGCTGTTTTGGCAATTTGTTAATCAATATAATATCGTGCAGATCTTTCGGTTCACCTCTTGTCTTTTTCATTGATTTTACAACCGAAAGAGAACAGAACTTGATCCCTTTATAAAAAAAGTGATGATCTGGATCAAAAAGTATGTCGTCAAGCGGTGTAGAATAATACTTCAACTGATAATTGTGATTTTCAATTCCTGGGACACCTATCTGGGCAACTTCATTTTTATAGCAAAGGAAATCTAAGTCGTTGCAATCTCTCAAGCCATACGCCGCTAAGACAGCTCCTCCATCAAGACAAAACCATTCCTCTTCTAACGTATTTGATGCTAGCCAGGCGCGGTAAGTTGTCAAATAATGATCAAAAATTGGCGTTGAGATGTGGTTGCGGTGATTAAGACAATGGACACTGTTGCTATTGAATAAAGTTCGAGCAAGAGTAATGGCTTCAGCATGTGTATCGGTAGCATGCACTGAGTCGTTGGAAATGTTAAAAAGGGCGCGGATCTCAGCCTTGCATTGCTTGATCAGTTTTAACTCTTTGCTTTGAAGAAGGTAGACCCTTGCTTTATTGGTTTTGAGACTCTTTTCAGGAAAACATGAGAGCACTTTATTTCGAAGAGCGAGTGGGTAAGTGATGAATAGCTCATTCTCATAAGCCGTTAGAATAAAGTTTAACCCTCCTTTCTTTGTGAATTCAATTTCCTTTTTATATACGATGTCGGCATAGGCTTTGATGATTTTTTCAACATTATCTGTTTGCCCAGTAGCAGATGGAAAGACAATGAGCATGTAAGAATCCGGCTTCAATTCACAGTATTGCAGCGCCATGGCATCCAGATATTTCGGTTCCAGTTTTTTATTCCTAAAAAAAGTGAACCCATAATCGCATTCAACGACTCCTCTTTCGATCAGAACAAGCTTATTATATAAAAGGCAAGAAACCACACGGTGAGCGCCATTGAAAATAACCCCTGTTGGACCTAAAGGAACGGGATAAGCGGGGTTAAACCCATTGTGTTTGATGGAATCCAGAAGATTGTTAAACGCCATATGGAAATCATTAAAGCCCAGTTTATAGGGATCTCCTTCATGAAAACCATTCCACACTTGCAGATGACGGTAGTAAATATTTAATCCAAAAAGACTTTTTGTCTCCCATTCTCTATGCTTCGCGTAAATGTATTTTGCCATTAGGTCCGCTCGTTTTGGGGAAATTAAATCGAGTGGATGGAATTCATTGGAATTGCCGGCGGGATCACCATAAAGAAAAGATGACAAAATCAATATAAAAAGAAGAAAAGCGCGAAATTTCATGATCTACCCCTCCCTTATACATGATGTATCGACTTTGGAGTCCGACAAAAGTTATGGCAAAAAGGTAACCAGGGCGTCCTTGCCCTGCCTGTCAGCACACTTAGGGCGTGGACGCCCTGGTTACCTTTTTGCCATAACTTTTTAAGGACGCCCTCCAAATTACTTCAGGCTAATGACAGCTCCAGGGTCTTAATCTGAAAGTATGATGCTGTTAATAACGTCTGAAGGAAAAGAACTGGAGAATTTTCTGGCAAACAAGCACTTACGCGGAGCAAAATACCCATTGGGATTGTGCTTGGCATCGATCAGAATATCGTAATTTTGTTGAGTATGTTGGACAAATGTGTATGGCCCCCCTCTTTGCCAATCAACAAAAGTCGTTAACTCATTTCTAAATTCGTTGAGGACTCCACACATGCTAAAAAAAGTAGAAGGATACGCTTCATCGCAGCATAAGTGTTGCATGGCAAGATGGATCCAATAATTATCATCTGCGATCATCTGAGCGTGCTTTCTGTTTAAGATGATCCATTGATGATTTCCAAAGTGATGCTCAGTTGGAAATTCGGTAAGCGTTCTGTGGGGATCGCCTTCCCACCAAATCCCATACCAACGCATATGAGAATGTGGGGTGGCCATTAGTGTGAAGTAAATGTGATTGCAGGAATACAGTGGAATACAAGACTCGGAAAGAAAAATAAATTTCTCGTTAAAAGGGTTTTTTAACGCCTCTCGCAGCAAGGCCTGTTGAGCTAAAAGAAGGTATCCCCATTCGTTGGGTTGAATATCTGAGATCCTGTATTGTGCAAACCAAGGGTCAGTTGGGGTTGTTTTAGAGTGATTGTAAACATTACACCTAACAGGATCAATCCATTCCTTCCAAACATCAGTGTGATTTAAGTCTGAGCGGGTCAGAAATAGCAAGGCAAGCTTTCTTTGTTCTTCTGCATAGACGGAAAAAGTAATGAAGAAAAAAAATGCCACATAGAGAATGCCGTTCAAAAACCTCACTTTGTGAAATGGTGTCGTTTTTTTATCATCATTCATCCTGGGGATCTCCTGATCGAATTCAGGTTGTATAGTCTTTCAATTATTTTTTGTGTATAAGAAAAAAGCATTTCTTTTTTTTACGACAGGTAACTTCTTGTCAAATTCCCTATTTTCACTTATTCTTGAGTAGAAAATCATGATATAAAGCAACATTATGACATACGACATTTGTCCTGTTTCAGGTGAGACCTTCAAAGAGGAGCTCCTCAATCATTGGACACACCTCATCGGTTTGCTTTTGAGTGTGATTGGCTTCCCCATTTTGATTGTGTATAGCAGCTTCAATGGCGATGCTTGGCACATTGCTAGCTATATCACGTATGGAGCCACACTCATTTTGCTTTATTTTGCTTCCACTTACTACCATGGGTGCAAAATCCTTCACCGCAAAAAGCATTTGCAAATTGTCGACCATGCCTGCATCTACCTTTTAATTGCAGGCTCCTACACCCCCTTTACGTTGGGACCCTTGCGAGACACGAGTGGATGGACGTTGCTTTCCATTGAATGGGGCATGGCTACTGTTGGGATTGTATTTAAACTTTTCGGAGCTGAGCGTTTTAGAATGTTTTCGCTCTTCACCTATCTTCTGATGGGGTGGTTGGTTGTTGTCAGTTGGCCGACACTAATGGAAACTCTCTCCCCTTCTGCTCTCCTTTTAGTCGTTATGGGGGGTGTGTTTTACACTTTAGGCGCAATTTTCTTTATTTGGGAAACCCTGCCATTCAATCATGCAATTTGGCATCTGTTTGTTTTGAGCGGCAGCGGATGCCACTACTGCGCCATTTTATCCCTATTCTAACTCTTCCGACCAACCTTTACGAATTATTAAGGTTCTGTTATTATCAGGCGTATTTGAGATATTTCTGAGGCACATTTCATGCAATCTAAAACTAGCGGCGATCTCGTTTCTAACAGGCGCGCAACTTTCAATTATCAGATTCTCGATACCTTTGAGGCCGGTATTGCCTTACAAGGCACCGAGATTAAATCTCTTCGAAATAACGGCGGCAGCTTGCAGGAAGCCTATGTTAGAGTTGTGGATAATGAGCTATGGCTCATTGGATGCACTATAGCTCCCTATCGTTTTGGGAATATCCACAACCATGATGAGAAACGAGACCGCAAGCTGCTTATGCATAAGCGGGAGATTGCTAAGTTGAGGGTGGCGACACAAGAAAAAGGGCTAACCATTATTCCTCTTGCATTTTTCTTAAAAGATGGACGTCTCAAGGTTCGTATTGGTCTTGCAAAAGGGAAAAATACGGTTGATAAGCGGGAAGCCATTAAAGAGAGAGACGACAAGCGGCACATTGCAAAAGTAATCAAAGAACATCGCTAACTCCCACTCCCCTATGTATCGCATTCGCATCCTATCTGTCGGCAAAACAAAAGAAGAGTGGTTGGAGGCGGCTATCGCTGAATACCTAAAGCGTCTCCAGCAAGTCGCTACAATCACCTTTGTGTGGGCTAAAAATGATGCCCAGCTCCTCGCATTAGCAGAAAAAGAAGAAAACTTAATCTGCCTGGATGCCTCAGGTCGGATGATGGATAGTGTGCAGTTTTCTTCCTTTCTGACAAAAGAGTTGGAAATGCGTGGCGCTCGACTGACCTTTGTCATTGGAGGAGCCGAAGGATTGCCTCCTTCCCTTAAAAAGGAACACCCTCTTATCAGTCTCTCCCCTATGACATTCACCCACCAGATGGTTCGTTTACTTCTTATTGAGCA
>Ga0207043_1078_pt1 | contig 13868 bp, 10 predicted proteins | sample Alteio_BWMinCont_71_FD_153304 | JGI IMG/M metagenome (GOLD analysis project Ga0207043, IMG submission 153304) | Enriched cells from forest soil in Barre Woods Harvard Forest LTER site, Petersham, Massachusetts, United States -... | ecosystem: Environmental > Terrestrial > Soil > Temperate forest >... | reverse complement strand
TTTTTATAAAATTCAAATAAAATATTGTTTTTAATTAAAAATAATTATTTTATAATAAAACCAAGCTCGATTAGAAGATTTTTTAATAAGAGTGAGGTTTTTATGGGTGCACCAGAATTTTATACATCGTTTGAAGGAGATCTTAATTATCGATTAGGTATGTACCGGACTCACTGTGAAGATGTAAAAAAAATTAAAAGTGAGATTGCAAGTTTATCTGGGAAAATAACTAAGGAGAACCGACTTGAAGGGACACGGTTAGATGAGTGTATAAAAAAATTAAAAACTTCTGTTTCTGAGCTATCAGATGACATTGGAGAATTAAAGACGCTGTCTAAATCAGATCAATCGGCGAATAAAGTAGCTTCATTACTCAAAGGTCAAGATTTTTTTAGCTTGCTAGATGAGGGGAGATCTTTAGTTTCGGATGTAAATCATGTTTTAGAGGAAATCGATTTAAGAAAGTCAGATATAGCAATGGAGAATGTTGAGAGTGGAGGAGGGCAAGGGGGTGAAGAAACGATCAGGGAAATCCAAATTGAAATAGACATGCTTTTTAATGTAATAACTATTGAACCTGAGGCGTTTGAAGAGGTTGCAGGTAAATGCATGGATCTCATTTCTGCCCATCCGCAAGAGGCGAATACCTTAAAGCAATATGCACATCGATGCTATACAAAAGCTGCTCATCTTTATTTAGAGAATAACAGAACATCCTTAGGATTTGATATGTTGCGGCAGGCTGCAGAAGTGGGTAAAATCGATGAAACACATCCTTTATATGATTTAGAAGATGCATTAGATCGGATATCGCGGGATTCCCATCGGGATTTATCTACTCATGGAGTGAAGATTAGCGGCTTAGATAGCGGAGACGTTAAGCGCGGATCTTTGTCCTTTAGAAAAAGAAGTGTGGACGGTCAGGAAAAGATTCAAGCAAACTTCAGAATTTCCACTCATACAAGAAATAATATTGAAAATACGTTGAAGATGATAGAAAGTGATTTAAATGGATTTATAGATTCCCTTCCGGAAGACTTAAAAACAAATATTCAAATTGTCCGAGGCGTTCCGGATGGCTATCAAGGGGAGGTCGATGGGGATTATAAACAGGATTTATCAAAAGGACTCACTATTGGAAAGGGTGCTATTGAAATCCGGTTTCCAGGGATAGGGAAAATAAAAATTGGCGAACGGAATGGACCTTTAGCTTTATTTAATAGGGTTGCGGTAGAGGTTGATGCCAATCAATCATCGGGTCAGGCTATCAATCGGATGCAGTCGATGTTAAGTTCTTTAGGATTAGGTTATGATATGAGTCAGGAAATGCCTGGGGAACTAGAAAGAAAGAAGATTGCGTTTTTATTTCATACTTTTTCCCCGCGAGAAGCCTATTCAATGGAAAATAGTCAATTTTTCTACGAATGTTCCCCAGATAAACTTAAAGAAGTCATTGAGGATAAAGTCCCTGAGATGAAGGAGATTTTTTCTAAATATCTAGAAAATCCTGATCTATTGAAAATGGAGGAGGTTTCTCCTGGATATTCCGTGTTGTCGATCAGTGATTTAGCGGATCAGATGCGAGCAGCGGGCGCTGTGGGGGTTATGTTGGGATTTAGTGGCGAGACTTCTAATTTAGTTAACGTGATTAGAGGTGGTCCTTTGTCTTCCCGAGAGAGATTTGAATCAGGTTTATCTAAAACTGTAGGAGAAAGCTCGATGCAAGATCATAGAACGGGCGGTGCTAATTATGTTTTTACCCGTGTCCTGACTAGGAAAATGATGGATGCAAAGCGAAAAAAGGAAAACTATGAAAATCCGGATGCTCCTCCGGTGATGGAATCAGCTTGTCGGGTAGATCGGTTTCCTTATTCTGGGGATGTTCAACTGCTTTACGATTTAAGTGTTGTTAATCAAGGTGGACATGCCTATGAAAGTGATCGATATGGGAGTAAACAAGAAAATCATTATGCAAAGAGATCGAATTTGGTTGAGTTTAGTAAGAATTTAAATGAGAATGCTGTGAGCAATGAACTCATGAAGTTTGAGGGATTTAAGCCGGAAAAATTGCAGCACATTTTAGTAAAAAGTGAGTTTGCCAAAGAATCTTTAATCGAAGATTTAACAGAGGCTGGCTTTGTTGAGGAAAGAGACGGGAAACAATACTTAAAAGGATACGATGCTAAAGATTTAGATCAGTTAATCATTACCGGCAAGGCTTTTTCAGCCGACATGTGGCAATAGCCGATAGGAGGGAGTATGCAACCAGTTAGCTACAATTCAGTCTATTATGTCGAAATGGATCATGCGGAGTATCCGCTGGATCCTATTGCAGTCAGACCCACTTTTTTTGAATATCGGGATGGAGACTATGTGGAGAAAAGATGTGAGTGGAAAGACACGGGTCGAGGATTCAATCTCTACATAAAGGATGTTCTTTTAGATGAGCCCGTTGAGGCTAATGGGCAACCAAAAAGCTTTAAATTAATAGGAACCCAAGGTGAAGTGGTTCGCTTTACATTGTTGACGAATAAAATTTTCGAGGAAAAAGTGGTGCAACACACCTTCGCACAGCCCGTTTTTGAAAGTGATGAAGAGTTGCAGCGCTATTACTTAACCAAGAAGTTTAGCACTTTGTAGGCAGGTAATAAGCTGGCGGCAGGCTCAGTTGGATTTGCCTTTCTTTTGCTTTCCGCGCTTCTTGATCTGTTTCTGTTTGGCGCAGTTCTGCTACTTGTTGCTGCCGCCACGCTAGCACTTGCGGGCGTATCTTGGATCCTAGAGTGTTAGGATGATTTAAGTAGATCTTGCTTACATCGCAAAGGTCCCAAACGGATTGCAGATGGGGAACTGCTCGTTTTCTTTGTTGTGCGTTCAAATCGTTGTCAATGCGACATGCTCCCAGGAAGACTTGGGAGAGGTTAAGGAAGAATGCCAGGACCAGTGAGCTGATTTTTTGGATGCATTGAGGCAGTTTCTCTACGACAGTAGAAATCTTACGATAGAGTGTAGGAGGGGTTAACAGTTGGCAGATAGGTTCTGCGGTAGGGAGATCAACGCCTGCCATTTTAGCCAGTTTTTTTCCGTATAGCATGCAGTTGTTGTTGAAAATCTGAAAGACCAACTCTTCATTTTTCTTGTCTGCTTCAATTGTGGATTTGATTTTAAAAAACTCTTCCTGGGTGATGGCAAAGTCGACCGAGGTAATGGGATAGTCCCAAAATTCGCTGACGTCGGGTTGCATTAAATATCCCGGCTTGATTCGTAAAGGCGCCTTAACATTGTCCCACAAGCTGTTTTTCCCCGGACGATACAGACCGACGCTATAGATATCTCCTTCGGGCGTTTTCAGGCGCAGCCAGGAGTGATTGCCGTTTTTGACTGAATCCGGATTGAAGCAGGCGCAAAATTCGAAGACGTATTGGTGATTCCAATCGGCTGGATTTCCTTTGATAAATGGAGTGAGCTCTTTCCAGTCGTATAAATCTTTGTTTTGGACCCCCTCTGCTCCATACACCCATGCCCATTGCGGGGAATGGGTAGATTTTTTCCATGATTTCATCTCTTCGGAGATGGCGGACCAAGGTTGCCACTGCCCTGCCTTGCGCAGTGAGATTTGCTGCGTGGCGGGATCTATTTGCATGGAGTGGTTGTAGCCAAGCAAATACCTCTCCAGGTGATGCCTTTCAGCGAATGTCTGAAGACTCGGATTGCTATCCAAGGTAGAGGCTGAGATACCCAGCTTAGCTGCTGTGATTTCTTTTTTCAGGTCCTGAAGAGCAGGTGTGCGGGCGTGCATGTGCAGCTGTTTTAAGATATGGCGTGCGCTTTTTAAGTTGGAGTCGTCCGCTGCAGCAGCTATGGAAAGGCGCTGTTGCGAAGCAATCACTTTAGCAACCGTGGAAGCCAGGCGAGAGAACCGCTCTTCATGGAATTGAGGATCTCTCCAATGCCAAAGGCGTGCCAGGACCCCTAAGGGTCTGACTTTAACAGTATTATCCGAACCTACTTCAACAGTAATCTCTTGATTCTGTTTTAAACTAGATTCAATCTGTTTGAGCAGTGAGGGATCAACAGCTAAATTCATGGCGATTCCTTAGGTATCTTCGCTTTCGGTTCCGCAGCATTTTTTGTATTTTTTACCACTGCCACATGGACAGTTTTCGTTGCGTCCTGTTTTGGTACCTACGAGGATTGGCTGCTGTTTTTCCCGAACCTGCAACTGAGCTTCTGTGGAAGGCTCTTCCGCCATTGCATCCACGTCTCGTTGATTTGTTGTAATCTGAGCGGGGGCAGCTTGGTTAAGCTCCGGCAAAAATGAGCGGTTTCTCTCCATCTGCAGGCTTGACAAAAGCTCTTGCATAGGGGGTAATGGACGCATGATGATCTCAAACCGGAACAAGTCTTGGGCGATCTCAGTACGTAGTGTGCGGCTGAATTCGTCAAAGAAAGCGAAGGCGTCGTGTTTGAATTCTGTGAGGGGGTCGCGCTGACCCACAGTGCGCAGGTTCACATCCGAACGTAGGTGGTCCATCCGAAGCAAATGCTCTTGCCATAGCTGGTCGTTCTTTCTGATCATGAGATTACGTACAGCCTCGTGAGCGGGCAGGGAGTGGGCTTCGAGCAAGGCTCTTGGCGGCAGCTTGCTATTTTCGGTAACTAGTTTGCTTTTTAGCGCCGCGACAATTTTTTCTGCAGCGCGCTGTTCGAGCTCTTCAGGCTCAGCTAAATCATCATCGAATTCCTTTTCGGAAAAGCTAAGGGGGAAGTGGCTAATGAGGAATTGTCGATACCCTTCAGGATCCCATCCCCCTTCCTCTCCGCGACTTCTAAAGAAGGTGTCTGCAGCTTGCTGGCATACGCTATAGATGAGTTGTGTGGCAACGCTTTCAATATCGTCTGTGTTTAAGATTTCATTCCGGAAGGCATAGATTTCCTGCCGTTGTTTATTCATGACATCGTCATATTCCAACGTGTGTTTGCGAATGGAAGCATTGCGCTGCTCGATCCGTTTTTGAGCTGTCTCAATCGATTTGTTTAAGATAGAGGCAGAGATCGGTTCTCCTTCAGGCGGACGGAACTTTTGCAGGATAGCCGTTAGTCGAGGCGAAGCAAAGAGACGTAGCAGAGAATCTTCGAAAGACACATAGAATTTAGACGAACCAGGATCTCCTTGACGAGCGCAACGTCCTCGCAGCTGTCTATCAATGCGGCGAGATTGGTGCCGTGTTGTCCCCATGACATAGAGGCCGCCAATTGCCGCGACTCCAGGCTCCAGCTTGATATCTGTTCCACGGCCAGCCATATTGGTGGCAATGGTGATCGCCCCTTTTTTTCCGGCATGGGCAATAATTTCCGCTTCCTTATCATTCTGCTTGGCATTGAGGACGGTATGTTCGAGTTTATTCTGTTTGAAGATGCGGGAGAGCTTTTCAGAAATTTCGACCGATTCGGTTCCAATGAGGATCGGTTGGCCGTTCGTGTGTGCTTGGCGGACATCTTTAAGGATGGCGTTGTATTTTTCCCGTTCTGACATATAGATTTCATCATTGAAATCTTTCCGTTGCGATTTCCGGTGAGTGGGGATTTCGAGCACTTCCAGCTTATAGATCTGCATGAACTCGCCAGCTTCCGTAGTGGCTGTCCCTGTCATCCCTGCCAGTTTTTCATACATCCGGAAGTAGTTTTGGAGAGTGATCGTCGCATATGTTTGCGTTTCCCTTTGAATCGCCACCCCTTCTTTAGCTTCAATCGCTTGATGTAAGCCATCAGAGAAACGTCTGCCTGGCTGTGGTCGGCCGGTATTCTCATCGATGATGATGATTTTCTCATCCTGGATGATATAGTCGACATCTTTTTCCATCAGCAGATGTGCGCGCAACAGCTGCCGTAGGTTGTGGGCGCGTTCTTTTCGCTTGGCGTCTTCTTCCTGGATGGCAATCCGCTTCTGGATTTTTGCTTCGGGACTCAACGTGTCATTTTCATCGATTTTGACGAATTCGTGGCTGATATCGAGCATGACGAAGTCGTCGCTGCTGCCAATGCCCTCGGTCCCTTCATGCCAAGCCTGAATCCCTTTGTCGGTCAACTCAAACTCGTTCCCTTTTTCATCGATGATGATATAGAGATCGGCAAGGGCTTTTGTCTTTTCGTCTTTATTTTGTTCTCCATAATAGAAGAGATCCCACTTGTCGATCCCGGCACGCTTATCCGGATCTTCTTTCATATGCATGAGCATTTTATTATGGGGGGTCCCCTTGCTGACCAGCCACAGCTTTCTCAAGGCTTCCTTCTCTTCTTCCTCTTGCTTTTTGTCCTTCTTCTCTCCAAGGGCATCGAGCTTTTCCAACGTTTTTCGCGACTCTGTCGCGAGTCGGTTGCATAAATCGCGCTGTTTGCGTACCAGGTGGCTGACCCCTTGTTTCAGCTCATCGTACATTTGACGGCTGACAGGGGATGGTCCAGAGATGATCAGAGGGGTTCTGGCTTCATCGATTAAAATGGAATCGACTTCGTCGATAATGGCAAAATAGAAACCTCGCTGCACTTGTTGGTTTTTGTGTGTGGCGAGAGAATTATCGCGTAAATAATCGAATCCGAATTCGGAAGCGGTTCCGTAGACAATATCGGCTTGATATAACTGTTTGCGTTGATCTTGTGGAGTGTCATTGGTCAACGATGCCGTGGAAAGTCCCAGCCAGCGGAAAATCGTCCCGATCCATTGGCAGTCCCTTTGGGCAAGGTAATCGTTGACCGTTACTAAGTGGACAGGCTTGCCTGTAAGGGCATTGAGGTAGAGAGGCATAGAGGCGGTGAGGGTCTTACCTTCACCGGTCATCATTTCGGCAATGGAGCCTTTATGGAGAGCGACAGCGCCGACCAATTGGACATCATACGGCACCATATCCCACTTTTGATCATATCCCGAAACGTGAATTTCAGTGCCTTTAAGACGGCGGCACGCGTTTTTAACAACGGCATAGGCTTCAGGCAAAAGATCGTCGATGGGTTCGCCTTTAGCGATGCGCTCTTTGAATTCGGCGGTTTTTTTTCTCAGCTCTTCATCTGTAAGTTGCTGGAATTTTTCATCCCATCGGTTGATTTGATCGACGATTTTGCGATAACGGCGTATTGTACGGTCTTGTGCGGTGCCAAAGATCTTTTTAATTAATCCAAACATGAGGATCCTAATGGGTTTAGGTGATTGACAGAGTATCGATTGTACACAACGTTAAGCATTTTATTCAAGTAGCCCGAGTTTTTAATGGTTGGGCATCCCTTTTTTGTTGTCCGTAGCCCAGCATCATGAAGCCGCAGGCTCCTAGGGCTAGAGTAAGGGGAACCACAACAATTCCGCTTATCAAGGCATCGGCAGACTGTGGGCCTCCCATCAGGTTGACAATACCTCCAATGGTTGAGTGGAATGCGTAACCAAAAATCATGATGATCATATTGGCAACGGCTGTTGTTAACCCTGCGACTTGCTCTCTGACATAAGTCGAAGCTTTGTATATGGCCAAAATCTGGTAGGCGCAACAGATCCCTACGATGATAAAATTGACAGATATCATCCAAGAGGACAGCTCCCAGATCAACAGACTGGAGAAGCATAACGCCATTGTGAATCCCGCCCCAATAATCGTTGCGAGATAGCTGCCTGACTTATCTGCGATCCAGCTAAGCAAAGGCGCGCCAAAACACATTCCCACAAAAATCATCGAGGGCATACTTGTGGCTAACGCGCCTTCAAATCCATAGACTTCCTTTAAAAATACTGTGCCCCAGACATCGGCAAAACCTTCTAGAGGTCCCACCATCAATCCGGCAAATAAGCAGGAGTAAACAACTCGCTTATTTCCCAGGACCTCCCAAATATCGGCTAGCACAGTTTTTTCAGACACGCTTTTGATATCGGGGACAATCCAATAGGTGAATGCAGCCAGGACCAATCCACCGGCAACAAGAAATTGGATCACGGCATGATACCCGAAATGTTCCCGCATATAGCCTATGGGACCTCCTCCATAGATTGCTCCCAGCAATCCGATCATCACGGATAAGCTCAGCATCCGGGGAAAGCGCTTCTCATCAAATGTCATGCGGATGATTTTAAAAACTCCGAGAATAGCGGCAGAAGAACCTAGTCCCATTAAAAAGCGTCCCAGAATGGGATAAACCCAATGCTCTGCAAATAGAAGAGGAGTCAAACCGATGACCGTACATAAAATGCAAAGGGTCATGACCTTCTTGGGGCCGTATCGATCAAGTGCAATACCAATAGGAAGGTGCATCAAAGAATAACTGATGTAGTAAACGCCTGAAAATTGTCCGAAGGTTGTTGCGCTGATATTAAATTGTTCCATGATATCACTCAGCATGATATTGGGCAGCACCCTTAAGATGTATTGATAGGCATAAAAAATGGATGCAATAATCCATATTCCCCACACGAAGGTGCGTGAGTTTGAAATAGATGAAGTCATAAATTCTCTCTTTAATAAAAAATAAGTTCTTTGTTTTTTTAGAGTCTGATTAAGGCAAAAGTATGGAACAAAAATAGATGGTAGTGCCTACTGGCACAAGAGGAGGAGAGTAATCAGGGAAATATGAGACAAAGAGGCAACGCGACTGCTCGACAGCCTGCTGCAAGGGGTCTTAAAGGTTAAGATTGTGTCTCTTTTTGGATTCATATGACATATGGTATCACATTCCACCATTTTTCGCAACAAAAAAGGTGGTCAAAAAAGGTGGTCAGGGCGTCCTCGCCCTGACGGTGGATACACTCAGGGCTAGGAAGGGCAGGAAAAATAAATACGATTAAAATATGCTTTCGAATATAGTTTGAGCAAGTTATAGGGATTATTTGCACAAATATCATCATTTTTTAACAGGATAAGCAGGATCGCAAGCGGCAGGATGAGCAAAGATAAATGATCTTGCCCATTCTGCCGCTTGCGATCCTGCTTATCCTGTTAAAAAATTTTTGTGTTTCGAATTGCTGCTGTAGCAGTCTGTTGCCTTATGCCGTTGTATAGTGTGAGCATTCGCTATCGGTGTCAATGAAACAGTAAGAGCTGTAGGATATAAAAGAAGCTTCCCAGTTGCATCAAAAAAGCGAAAATGATCCATGTTGATGTCTTTTTTAGTTTGTTTGAATAGGTGATGTTGTTTGAGTCCAAAAAATGAAATAAGGTTGCCCTAATTGCATAAGCCCAAGTGATAGCCACCATTACCCATAGCAAGATTGTAAAAATTGAAATCATGGTTGTTTGCTTTCCTCATTTTCTTTTTTGCTACGTTTTTATATCGGAAATTTTTCCATTTGTGATCTTCAGCAGGTCTGTGGGGGATAGTTTGAAGACCGAATTTGGAGTGCCGGCAGCAGCCCATATTTCTGTATGGCTCGTGAGATCATGGTCAATGAAAGGTTTTGTATCGAGCATGTATCCAATGGGAGGAACGCCGCCAATTGCAAAGCCGGTGTGTTTCAGAACAAAATCTGCATCAGGCTTTTCTATGGGTTCTCCTACTAATGCGATGACTTTTTTCTCATCTACCCGATTTATTCCGCTGGCAATAATACAAATGGGATTCCCTGTATGTTTTCCTTTGAAAATTAGGGTTTTGGCGATTTGTCCTACTGTGCATCCAATCGCTTGAGCAGCTTCTTGTGATGTTCTAGTTGTTTCCTTAAATTCGATCACCGTAAAGCCCACATCGTGCTGATGCAGCACATCTTGTACCCTTTGAGCTGAGCTTTTGAGTCTTTTTTCCATGTTAACCTCCTATTAGTTTAATATGATTATAAATAGTTGCCCGAGAAATGCCTAACTTTCTAGCAATCAAAGGAGCGGCGTTTTTGAAGTTAAAAATCCCCTTCTGATATAAGTGTTGGACCAGATCCCGTTTCTGATTCCTATTGAGATGAAATAGGGAAAGCTGGTTGTTTTCCAAAAACTGTTCGATAATCATTTCCGTTTGTTCTTCACATTGGCTCCCAAATATTTCAATTGGGTTCTCTCCCTCTTCCTTTAATTTGAGAAAAGTTTTTAAGAGATCGTGTCCTTCTTTAAAGAAGTTCACGTCAACATTTAAGCAGATGAGCCCCACTGGAACCCCCTTTTGATTACGCATGGTGATGGATGTGCATTTTAATGGACGTCCATCCCAATTGTCTTTGTAGTAAGGGGAGAAGTAGTCTGGAAACTCTTTGGTATCGATTTGCAGCTCTTTAAGAGGCGAAGGATCCCCCACTTGCCTTCTGGAAATATTATGATAGATTGCGACGATTTTTCCTTTTTTCAGGTCGTGTATGGCGACTTCAACGAAGGGATGAAAGAGAGCGACAATCGCTTGAATGAGCGGTTCGTATTGCTTCCAGATTGTTGTGAACTCTTTGTTGGACATCTCTATCTCCTTTTTAATTTCTCAAAAATCCTATTTTACATAAAAATAGACATTTTGTCAATATTATACAAATTGACAAATATAAAACAGTAGGGTAAGCTTAGCATTTTAGGAGGTTAAAAATGCCAACACACACAAGGGTCTCAAGATTGAATCAAGTGCCAGGAATTGGAGTCGATCGCATGGGGAATGCGGCAGATGCCGCCCATGATCCCGGAATTTTACGTCTGGAAAATCTGGATACCGATATCCCCCCTCCATCGATTGCTATTGAAACGACGCGAAAAGGGATTGGAGCAGATGATAATAACAGCTACTTGCCTTTTCTTGGACAAGATGAGCTTAGGCAAGCAGCTATACAGCGCGTAGCGCGAGTCAGCGGCATTTCCTATGATTGGCGCAGTGAGTGCATCATCACCGCTGGGGGAATGTCCGGTATTTTGAATTGCCTTTTAGCTTTAATTGAGCCCGGAGACGAAGTCATCATGACGGATCCCGTTTATGCAGGGATCATCAACCGGGTAAGGTTGTCGGGAGGGACCACAAAATTTGTTCCTCTAATTCCCTCTAAGGATGGCTGGAGGCTCGACCTGGCGGCTCTTGAAGCTTCTGTTTCATCGAAAACTAAAATGATCGTGATGAGTCCGGGAATGCCCACTGGGCATATTTTAAGTAGGGGAGAATGGGAAGTCGTTGCAAAAGTAGTTGTTAAGCGGGATCTCTGGTTGCTTTATGATGCTGCTATGGAACGCATTTTGTATGACGGTCGGACTGTGATTCATCCTGCATCGCTACCTGGAATGAAAGAGCGCACGATTACAGTAGGTGCAGCCTCTAAGGAGCTGCGTATGATTGGTTGGCGTGTAGGCTGGGTAGTGGGTCCAAAAGAAATCATGAGTGATATCGCTTTGGTGAGTATTTCCAATGTTGTGTGTCAGATGGGTATTAGTATGGCAGGTGTTGCTGCCGGTTTAAATGCACAAGACGATGGGCTCAGTGCGGCGCTCGCAATTTGGCAAGAAAGGCGTGATGTTTTGCTGCAAGAGCTTGGAGAATTCACGGTCATTCCTCCACACGGAGGATGGTCGTTATTGCTTGATGTAACGGATCTTGGGATGACATCACAAGAGGCGTCTGAGCGATTATTTACACAGGCTAAAGTGGCAGCTACCCCTATGGTGGGCTGGGGGAACAATGCAGCTCAATATGTGCGCTTTGTCTTTTCCAATGAGCCCAAGGAACGCCTTTTAGGGGTTGGGAAAAAAGTCGGTGCTGCTCTCCTTTAGTCTTTGATTTCAAATCTAAGGGCTTGGAATTCTGGATAAAACATCCAAAAAATTGGAAATGTATAATGCCAAGTAGGGGAGTAGATCAGAGTTCTTTAGGTAAAGTTTGGAGTACGATGATTTGTCACGCGCACTCCAAATTTTTTAATTTTTATAAGTTATGATTTGTTTGCAATTCGTTGTAAACTACGCTCTTATTCTTGTTTTTTTCTTCTTTTCGATCTTCTTCTACCTTGCCGCAGCCACCTTCAATGGCCAAACCAACACCAGCCACAACCAATTGGGGGCCCCATGTTTTGCAAGGAGGAAAGGGTAATATTGTAATGAATACTCCGCATAAGGCCATAGTCACACCTACGGTTACACGTACAGGCAAAATTATTTCTTCCTCTTCTTTTTCCTTACTTTTTCCAGCTAATTTGCATAGGTAATCCCATTCGATGTTCATCGATTCGATATTGTAGTCACACCCGCTTTCAAATGCGGCTGTCATGTAAAAAGCTTTATGATTGTGTTTTTTCTCGCTGTCCTTGATGATTTTTTTTAAAGCTTTCATCTCAGATTTTGAAATCTTTCCGCCTTTTGCTTTGATCTCGTTCTCGACTTTTTCAAGGCTTTTGTTTATGTCGATTTTTTGACCCGTACAAGCTTCAGTCTCATGTTTAATATCTAGCATGACTTCTAAGAGCTTCTTGGAGTCGTTAGCTTTGAAATACTTATTCGCCTTCTCGATCAGCTTTTCGAACTTCAACGCTGTATTGACATCGTTGAGGTTAATAGCGTGAATGGGTTGCTCGGCGTGAACATGTGCTATTGGTGCCAATGAAACAGCAAGAGTTGTAGTACATAAAAGAAGCTTCCGAGTTGCATGAGTAAAGCAAAAATTATCCATGTTGATGTCCTTTTTAGTTTAGTTGAATAGGGAATGTTGTTTGAGTCTAAAAAATGAAATAGGGTTGCTCTGATTGCATAAGCCCAAGTGATAGCTACAGTTACCCATAGCAAGACCGTAAAAATTGAAACCATGACTTTCTCTCTCCGTATCTTCTTTTTCCGCGTCAATTATATTGTTTCCAAAAGTTTATCACAATAAAGCTAAGACCATGCTGCTGTAGCACATCCTGTCCCGTTGAGACGAGCTCTTTAGTCTTTGATTTCAAATCTAAGGGCCTGGAATTCCGATTCCCCGACGTTTGTATACGCTAAGGGCACTGTTTCCGCGGGAAGTTCATACACCCCCGCTGGCCATACATCTGTTTCGATAGAGCCGTCGGGGCTTTTGATTGCAAATTTGCCTGCCTGTGTGATGACCATGAGAGAAGGCCACTGGTGAGTATGAAAGGGTTCGTGGTCGCCAGGAGATGACCGACCCCAAAGAATGCGTAGGGAGGGACTTTCGAATAGAATTTCATGCCACTCCGGCGCTTGTAGAACAGCATCGTTCTTGAGAAGAGCGGCGTTGATGGTGCTTGTAGAAGGCTTAATGCTTATATTTTTAGATTTTGCAATGAAATCATCGAGGATATCATGATAATCGAGGTTTGTGATTAATGGAGTGAATTTCAAGATGATTTCTGGGATCGATTTTTCGTCTATATGATAGCAGGTTTTCAGGCAATTTTCTACTTCAAGACTTTTGTGTGCTATTTTTGAACGGGTAGCTGCTGGAACCGATTTAGCAAAAAGTTCGATCATCGCTTGATTAAAAGCCGGGATATCAGCTGGCATACGGCTTGTGATTAGATTGCCATCCACAACCACCTCTCTATCTATCCAGGTGCCACCTGCATTTATCAGATCGATTTTAATAGATGGCCAAGAGGTAACGGTTCTATTTTTTACGAGATCTGCATTGATGAGCAGCCAGGGGCCATGGCAAATAGCTGCAATCGGCTTGTCTTTAAAACCTTTGACAAAGCTAACAGCTCCTTCATCCAAACGAAGGTCATCTGGGCTGTTCAATCCTCCGGGCAGTAATAAGGCATCGTAGTCATTGGCGGTGACATGTTTTACGGTTGTATCGACAGCAAAATAGTCTCTAGGTTCAAGTGCGATCCAATCCCAACCTTGTATTTTTCCTTCCGTAAGAGAGACAATCTCTACAGTCGCCCCAGCTTCTTCCAAGGCTTTTTTAGGCTCAATCATTTCAGATTGTTCAAATCCAGTGGCGATTAA
>Ga0207043_1076_pt1 | contig 13901 bp, 11 predicted proteins | sample Alteio_BWMinCont_71_FD_153304 | JGI IMG/M metagenome (GOLD analysis project Ga0207043, IMG submission 153304) | Enriched cells from forest soil in Barre Woods Harvard Forest LTER site, Petersham, Massachusetts, United States -... | ecosystem: Environmental > Terrestrial > Soil > Temperate forest >... | reverse complement strand
CCAGGAAATTGCTAAAGAACTCTCAAGCCCTCTTTTTCAAAGCACTTTCCGCAGTCGTGATTACGATGAGGAAGACCGAGAGATCGCCCGCCTGGCATTGAAAACGATCGAACCTTCTTTTCCTCTCTCGATAGAAGCGATTGAAAAGGGATTGGCGGCAAAGCCCCCTTGCCGCTTTGAGAGACTTAAGAGAGAAAAAGAAGTTGTGCTCGATGTTGCCCACAATGCACATGGATTTGCCCGCTTGATCGAAAGGCTCTTAAATCAATATCCCGGTTATCGCTTCCGCTTTGTTGTGGGCTTTTCTAAAGGAAAAGAGATCGAGGCATGCGCAGATCAGATCCAACAAATTGCCCACGCGGTGCATTTAGTCAGCGGGGCGCATCCTCGCCTGGCATCGGTGGGAGAACTTGCAAAAGCATTTTCATCCGTTGGCGTCTGCGAGAAAACCATTGCTGAAGGGCTCCAGAATGCCCTTCAATTTCCAGCAGAGAAAGAAATCGTCGTCGTTGCAGGCTCATTTTTCATCATGCCGGAAGCAAGAGCGGCAATCTCGCTCACAAACAAGTCGTAAAAGGCTTTATTCGGCACATGGCCGAATCCTTCTACCTGAATGTATTTAGAGCCTTGGATAGCCCTTGCGAGAGATTCTCCATGATCAGGAGGATTGATGGGATCTACGGTTCCATGAAAAATCAAAGTTGGAACTTTGACTTGAGAGGGAACAGTAGCAATCAAGTCGAACGATCTTTTTATCGCTTCTAAATGATTGGTGAGGCTTTCAGGGTGCTTCAAGCGGGAAAGAAATTCCTTATGGATTTCTCGATAGCGCTCCGTTTCAAAAGGAACGGTAAACCCGCTTAAGATCTGCCACGCTTCCAATCTCTGTTCCAGAGCTTCTTCTTGATTTTTGGCTGGCTCATTCAGAAACTTATGCATCCAATTGAGATAGATAGGCAAAGGGGGTGAAAGCCAACCCTCTTCCAGAGGCAGCCCATCGAATGTATAAGAACTGGGGCGGAAATCATTGGATGTGGCCATCAGAGTGATCGTAGAGATCCGTTCGGGAAAATGGACGGACATGAGTTCAGCAATCGGCCCTCCCATAGAGAGACCGACAAGATTGGCTTTTTCAATCCCCAAATGATCGAGCAGTCCGATTCCATCTTTGGCCATATCGTTCAAGTCATAAGGGGTTTTCTGGAAGTCGAAACAGGAGGAAAAGCCAGCGTCGCGATGATCGTATCGGATCACATAGAATCCTTTGTTCGCTAACTGCTCGCAGAATTCAGTGGGCCAAAGGATTCCTTGCGCTAGGCCTCCCATGATCAGCAGAATAGCGGGGTCTTCTTTTTGGCCGAATGTTTCATACCAAATATCGATCTGATTGGCCTTGGCTATCTGCCCCTCAGCAAATGCAAACATTGGCAGAGCGCAAAAAAAAGAAACGCATTTGAGAAAAAAGTTTCTGAACTTCGACATGACACGCCTATTGGTGGATGGGAAATTGTATCTCTAAGCTTCATATTCCTAATAGGGATAAAGAATTTTTGACTCCTAAGACCAATGGCCTTAAAGTTTATCCGAAAAAAAACTTATAGGAGCCATTATGGCAGCCGCAGCAAGAGGGTATTTTGTTTCTCTAGATCGAGCAACGTTAGATAAAGAATATGGATTGCAAATCCCAGCCGAACTGGGGACGCAATTTGATGAACTCTTCATTTCAAGCCCGGAGCCTTTGAAGGCAGCCAATCTGAAAGAGATTGCTACCACTGCGATCGCGGGAGCTAGATATTACTACTTTTTGAGAATTAATCAGCCGAGGATTCCTGCAGATCTGGCCGCGCGATTCCAGAGATTAAACCAAGATCAAATAAGTTTCTCAATTTCTCCTGTTGGCGAAGGGGCTAGATTGGTATTCCCTGAATCGTTCCAGCAGGTCTAGATCCAGCGGGCATAATGGTGGGAATAAGGGGGCATAAAATGCATGTGCCCTCTTTCAGTGATGAGATAAGAAGGGACATGAATATCGGTCACTGCGCGCAAGTTCAATTCGTCGAGTTTCACTTGGCTGACTTCACGATTCCCGGATAATGTTGGAATGTAGGAGGAGTGCCCTTTGTAGCTATACCCTCTTCCTGGACCGTCGTATGAATAGCCCATATCCACCCATTCCCTGGGCCTTACAACTTCGATCGCCTCTTTTTCCCATAATGATCGGCCTTGCTTCTCGATCCATATTTTCGCCTGAACTCGAAGATGATTTAAGGTAGCATCTTCGGTCGCAAAAACAGAAATTCTCGATTCTTTGAGAGTTGTAAAATAGGGATCCTTACCAAGCCGCGGCGAGTATTCTTTCCGCACCTCATTCAATCGGATTTGCAGAGGGCGGGAGATTTTTTGCCAAAGGCGCGCGATCCCTTCATCCGTGGTATCTTTCTTGTAAAAAAGGCAGCGCGATGCAATGCCATGCAAGGTCTTGTAGGCTGCGCTTTGAGGATCGAGCTGAGAAAGGTCCTTTTCACTCAGATAGGCAGAAATTTTTTTAAGAGATACGTCGACGTTGGCGAGCTTCCCAAGTCCAAAGAATTTTTTAAAGAGGTTGCAGGCGGTGACATCGGAACTATTGACAGTGGAGAGTTCCCTCTCTCCATCCGGACCTCGCCGGATACACAGAAGCTGCCCATTTTCTTTTCGATTTTTGCCCGATGGCTCGGTTTCGTTAGAAACAAACTGATACTGACCGAGAACAGTTAAATCTTGTTTTGAAATAACACCCATATCACCACCTAATTATCTGTAATTATACAACAATCAACAATTAAACAATTATTAAAAATCTTGTTTAAAAACAAAGGAAAACTGTAAAAAATGTGTATATGCTTCTGTTATTGGGATTTGCTTTTTTAGCCGGAATTTTCACTGTCGCATCGCCGTGCATCTTGCCCGTTCTACCGGCGATTCTCGCTGCAGGGACGCAGAACCAAAAAATGCGGCCTTTGGGAGTCGTGCTCGGACTCGTGATCAGTTTCAGCTTTTTTACTTTGGCTTTGACAGCCATCGTCCGGGCAACCGGGCTCTCTCCCAATATCCTCCGCTATAGCGCAATTGCATTGATCGCTTTTTTCGGACTGACGATGATCTTCCCGAGTCTGTCCAATTGGTTTGCGAAGATGACAGCGCCGATTGGATCTCTCGGCCAGCGCGTTCAGGGAAGCTCTTCGGGCTTTTTTGGAGGGATTCTCTTTGGCGCAGCTTTAGGATTATTATGGACGCCATGCGCTGGTCCCATCTTAGCTGCGATTACAACTCTCGTAGCGACAAGCGCCATCACATGGACAGCTGTATTGATTACTCTCGCCTACAGCGTTGGAGCAGGCATCCCGTTGTTATTGATCGCTTACGGCGGGAGCAAGATCATTGAATCTTCGCGGTATCTCTCTTTGCATTCCGAAGGGATACGGCAATTCTTCGGCGCTTTAATGATTCTTTTCGCCCTCGTTCTTATCTTCCATTGGGATATGCTTTTACAGAGAAGGATCTCTTCCTGGGTACCGGAAATGCTGATTGAAAATCACCCTTCAGTCCAAAAAGAATTGGAAAAAGTGAGAGGGAGTTCGAGAGAGTCGACAATTGGGCTGAGCAATTTAGGTCCAAGCCCGGAATTGAAAGGAATTGTCAAATGGATCAATTCAGAGCCATTAACCATTGAAGGTCTCCGAGGAAAAGTGGTCTTGATCGATTTTTGGACCTATAGCTGCATCAATTGTTTGAGGACGCTTCCCTATTTGGAAAAATGGGATGCTGAATACGCTCCCCAAGGACTCGTGATCATCGGCGTTCACACTCCTGAATTCGAGTTTGAAAAAGATCCGACTAATGTCGCAGCCGCCGTGAAGCGGCTTGGCGTGGAATATCCTGTCGCTCTCGATAATAATTATGGAACTTGGCGCTCTTTCCAGAATAATTATTGGCCCGCCCACTATCTCATCGACAAAGAGGGAAATCTCAGGATGGTCCATTTTGGAGAAGGAGCTTATGGCACAACGGAAAATGGGATCCGACAACTTTTAGGCCTTGATACCATAGAAACTCAGGAACCCTCCAAGATCACGCGTCTTTTAACTGCAGAAACGTATTTGGGAACAGAAAGAGGGCATAGCTATATTTCCCAAATTTCCATTGAGCCGACCCGAACCGTGAACTACGCCTATTCAGTGCCGCTTGGAATCGATGAAGTAGGTCTGAAAGGCTCATGGCGGGCTGAAATGGAATACATCGAATCTGAGAGCGATGAAAGCTATTTGGAACTCAACTACCAGGCAAAACAAGTCTATCTAGTCCTCGGCGGATCCAGCAATATTCCGATTCTTGTTACTTTGGATGGAGAGCCGGCGAGGAACTTTTTGGTAGACGCTGACCGGAAATATGATGTTGTCACAGGTCCTTACGGAAGGCATACGGTTTCCCTAAAAATTCCCCGAGGCGTCAGAGCTTACGCCTTTACTTTTGGAGACGAATGAAGCTGAAAAATCCGAAGCTTTTCCGACAACAGTGCTATATAGACGGCCAGTGGCAAAATGCTAAATCGAAAGACCATTTTGCTGTTATGAATCCGAGCAAAGGGACAGTCATCGGAGAGGTCCCGAAGATGGGCGCTCAAGAAACTCGGATGGCGATTGAAGCCGCAAACAAAGCTTGGGGGCCTTGGAAGGAAAAAACTGGTAAAGAAAGAGGCCAGATTCTCCGCCGCTGGTACGAGCTGATGCTGGAAAATCTCGACGATTTAGCGGCGATCATGACCACTGAGCAAGGGAAACCCTTCCCCGAAGCACAAGGCGAAGTGCGTTACGGCGCAAGTTTCCTGGAATGGTTTAGTGAAGAAGCGAAACGGACCTATGGGGACATCATTCCTGCTGTTGTCAAAGGGCAGCATCTTTTAGTGATCAAACAATCCGTAGGGGTCGTCGGCGCCATTACTCCCTGGAATTTCCCTTCCGCGATGATCACGCGGAAATGCGCTCCAGCTCTTGCGGTAGGATGCACAGTCGTTTTAAAACCGGCCGAATCGACCCCTTTTTCCGCCTTTGCCTTAGCCGATCTTGCAGAGAAAGCGGGCTTTCCCCCAGGAGTGATCAATATCCTCACAGGAGATCCGGCGAGCATCGGAGGCGAACTGACCAGCAACCCTCTCGTGCGGAAAATCACCTTCACGGGATCGACCCGCGTGGGAAAAATGTTGATGGCGCAAAGCGCTGGCACAGTGAAAAAACTCTCCTTAGAGCTCGGAGGAAGCGCCCCCTTCATTATTTTTGCCGATGCCGACATCCCGGCTGCTATTGAAGGACTGATGGCTTCTAAATTCCGCAATTCGGGCCAAACCTGCGTCTGCGCAGACCGGATCTTCGTAGAGGATAAGATTTACGATTCTTTTGCGAAGGATTTCACCGCCGCAGTGAAAAAATTAAAAGTGGGCGACGGCTTCGAATCGGGAGTGAGCCAAGGCCCTCTCATCAACCAGGCTGCCCTGGAGAAAGTGGAAGGACATGTCTCCGATGCGGTCGCGAAAGGAGCGGTCGTTGCCTGCGGAGGAAAACGGCATCCGTTAGGACAAACCTTTTACGAACCGACCGTTCTTTGCGAGGTCACTCCCCAGATGAGGATCGCCCAAGAAGAAACTTTCGGACCTGTCGCCGCTCTCTTGCGCTTCAAAAGCGAGGATGAGGCGATTCGGATGGCCAACGATACCGAATATGGTCTTGCTTCCTATCTTTACAGCCGCGATATGGACCGGATCTGGCGCGTTTCGGAGCAGCTTGAATTTGGGATGGTCAGCATCAATACGGGTATTTTTTCGAATGAAGTGGCTCCCTTCGGCGGAGTCAAGGAGTCGGGCTTCGGCCGTGAAGGCTCCAAGTATGGCGTCGACGACTATCTCGAAATCAAATACCTCTGCATGGCTAGCAACCCGGTTCGGAAATAACCTCTTCCTGAGGGATCCGTTCTAGAATCCAGTCTGAGATGAGATTCAGCGCAGAGGGGGCAATCGTTTCTTCGATCTGAGCATATTCCGCAATCGATCCCGTTTCACTAGTCTGGAAAAGATGATTGAGCTTGGGAAGCTGCAGAATCGTGTAGTCGCTATTTCCCGCTTCTTGAAGCGCCTCGGCAATCCGAGGAAGATTTTGATTCGGATCGACTTGGATATCCAATTCTCCATTCAATACGAGGAGAGGAACTCGGATTTGTTTCAATACGCTCGAGGGCTCAAACGTGAGGAATTGCCGGAACCAGGGGGTGTTCAACCTTTGAACAACTGCTTGCGCATTCTCTCCAGCCATTTTTTGTTCGGATTGAGGAACTTCGGATACATACTCTGCGTAGGCTTTAAGCAGCGGTTCTTCAGCAGCAGAAGGATCGAGTTCCTGTTTCAATATGGCAAATGCAGATCTTTGAAAGGACAGATATTTCTCAACAACTTCTTCTCCGAATGAGCGCAACACCAGCGCTCCCTGTCGATAAAGAATCTCTTCGCCATTGACGCCAGGTCCCGCCATCATGACGATAAAGGCTATATCTTCAGATTGAGACGACGCCATGGGAGCAATGAGTCCCCCTTCGCTGTGGCCGATCAAACCAACGGAGCTGACTTCTTTTCGATTTTTAAGATAGTCAACAGCCGCTAAGACATCGCTGGCAGAATCAGAGCTTGTCGCTAAATTGTAATCCCCTGTTGAATTTCCCACGCCTCTCTTATCCATGCGCAGGACGGCGATTCCTTGTTTGGTGAGATGATCTGCAAGGACGAGAAAAGGCTTATGGCCAAAGATGGTCTCATTTCGATCATTGGGCCCAGAACCTGAAATCAAAATTGCAACTGGATAAATCCCGCCCGTTGAAGGAAAAGTCAGAGTGCCTGACAACGTAACTCCAGCGGAATGGTTTTCTACGCTGACTTCTTCTTCGTTGTAGGGAAAAGGCGCTTTAGGCTCTTGAGGCCGTTTCAGAACATCTGAAGACTGCACAATCCCCTGTTTGAGGTTCAAAGGCATTGAAAGGCCGTTTTGAGTGAATTTACCCGATATTTCTTCTCCGCTGAAAGCACCTTCGAAAGAAGCGTTTAGGGTTTTCATATCCAACTTCAGGAGGCCATCGTTGATTTCAACGGCATCGACAGCCAATCCTTGAACTCCCTGCTCCAGCACGTCCAGCTTTGCTGAAAGAGCTCCTGTAGAATCTTCCGCAATATGGAATACGAAGGTCAATTTCAATGCGCCAAGATCCAACTCGCCTGACCAATCGCCTACTGGCTTTGGCATGGATTGCTCAACAGCCGCTTGTTTTTCAGAAGAATTGCTGCAGCCGGCTATAGCTATAACGCTGAAGAGGGCCAATAGGATGTTTCGAATCATTTCAATACTCCTAAGAAGTTTTTTTTTGCCAAAGCATAGATAAAATGTCCTGTATAGGGAACGCCTTGCGCTGTCCTCTCTTTTGCAGCCAGGTTCAAAGTCTCTTCTTTCAAAAGAGCGAGATTCTCTGGGCTGAGCTGTTCAAAATAGGCACGGATGCCGTGGGACCACAGGGAATCCCACCAAGTTTCAGGGCTTTTATGCCAAAATGTTTTCGACTCTTCCCGAATCTCAATGTTTACAAATCCAGCCTTTGCAAGACAGTCTTTCAAAGCTTCAGGGGTATCTAACTTGCCGGGGCGCAAAGCGCGCACGGCGCCTAAATCTTTGGCTCTTTGGACAAGCCAAGCTTCAAGCGGGGGTCTTTTCCCCCAAAGGGAGATTGCAGCCGTTCCCTTTGGTTTTAAAACCCTTTTGAACTCCGATAAAGCGGCCGCAACAGAGGGAAACAAGAACAAGGCGAAAGCGCAGAAGACCGCATCGAATGTCTGGTCGGGAAAGGTCAATTTCTCCGCATCCATCTGCAAGAGCTCGATCCCCGGAAAACGAACCCTTTTTTTAGCCTCTTCGATCATTTGCGGGCTCAGGTCTATGCCGACAGCTTTTCCTGAATCCCCGATCTTTGCAGAGGCGGAGCGCAAAACGGCCCCTTTTCCAGTGGCTACATCGAGGATTCGATGCCCCTTTTCAAGAGGAACCTGATCGACCAATTTCCGACCAAAATAGTCAAAATAACTGCAGTCATTTTCCCCATATTCCGGAGCTGTGCGATCGAAAATATCCCGAACCCATTCTTTGTGCTTTTCCATACGGAAATAAAGTATATCCTTACGGGGAATTCAAACGCCATTCAAGAAAATTGTTGCCTAATTTTCAGCTCTTTCGCTAGCATGCCTGCTCTTTAAAGAAAAATCAGGAAATATTAAAAACCTTATAAAGGAGATTCTGATATGAGCGCTTCAGGACAAGTTGCTGCACCCGGTGCAAGAGATCAATTATGGGCCGCCTCAAAGCCCGGTATTCCAGAAGACGATCTGAAAGGAGTCAGAGGAGCAGTTGCCCCTCCCCCCAGCCCTACATCAGGTCAAGCTTCAAGTCGCGTATTAAGCCCAGATCTGACCGCCGATCTAGCGCAAGCCCAGGCATTGGGAATGAAACCTTGGATGCTCGCATTCCAGAAAAAAATGCCTGTGCTTCCTCCCGATAACTACTCCAACGCAGAACCACATAAAGTCGTGACAACCCACCTTGTATGGGATGTGAAGCCCGATTTTGAAAAAAAACAGCTTCACTGCGTTGCAACTTATAACTACTTCAACAAAATGGAAGGAAACAACACGCTGGTCCTAGATACAGCCAACTTGGAAATCGATTCAATCACAGTCAATGGCGAAGCTGCAAAATTTGTCGTGAAGCCAGGCGTGAAGCCAAAACAGGATGCTCTTTGCATTGAGATCCCATCGAATAAGGGAGCGGGAGAGGTCTGCATAAAATACAGCACTTCCCCCAAATCTACAGGGATCTTCTGGGTGGACAAAGAATTCACGGCGGGAAAAAAACATCCCATTCTCTATACCCTCTTCCAATCGATTGAAGGCGCTAGCGCGATCCCAGGTCAACACTGTCTTCCAGTACGGCTCACCTACGAGGTCAATTGCCACACGGGCAATCCCGATTTAATGGCGATCAGCAGCGTCAGCAACAACCCAACTGCGCGGAATGAGACAGGAGAATATACCCATTTGAAAATGGGGCGAGCCGTGCCGCTTTACCTGCTCAGCCTGCAAGTCGGGAACTTCTCATATCAAGGCTACGAAGAGGATCCAAGGACTGGGGTTTATGCCGAAGATGTGATGATCGATGATGTGGCGAAGACGTTTTCTTATCTTCCGGATGTCATGAAATATGGAGAAGAGGTCTGCGGCCCTTACAACTGGGGGACATACACTCCAGTCCTGCTTCCCTGGGCATTCCCTTATATGGCGATGGAACATCCTTGCGCCACCACATGCGGGCAAATTTGCATGGAGCGGCCCTCAGTGGCTGCGCACGAAATCTCCCATTCCTGGGCGGGAAACGACACGACCAATTGCAATCAGCGCCAGTTTTTCTTCAATGAAGGGTTTACGACGTATATCGAACGGCTGATTTGCGAAAAACTCTGGGGCACCGATTATGCCAACATGGAGTTCATGTACACTTTGAAAGAGATGAAAGGGGCTATGGACGAATACCGCGAAACGCGGCCAGATCTCCTCAGGCTCTGCCAACACACCGACGATTATGAATTCACCCGCATCCCTTATGGAAAAGGAGCTCTTTTCTTCTATATGCTCAGAGATGCGATGGGGGCTAAGGATTTTGATCGATTCGTTCAGGACTATATGAAGGTGTTCTATCAAAATACGATGTCGGAAGATCGGTTCCTTAGCTTCCTGCAACAGTGGCTTCTCCATGAAAAAGGAGATTCCGAGTTTTACAAATTCCTCCATGAACACAAAGTTCTGGAATGGCTGCATGGAACAGAACTTCCCTCCAACACCCCAGTGTTCCAGTCCAAATTGATAGACGCCATCGATGCTGAGAAGGCAAAGGTATTGAATAAAGAACCGATCGATGCAGAGTTGTTCAAGGGATGGAATATACCGACTCAGATGAATCTCTTGAGTCAGTTGATCGGGCACGTTACAGCAGAACATCTTGCCATTCTGGATGCTCAGATGCACTTTACCGATTCGCGGGTCATGTCAATCCGGGAAGAGTGGTCCCGCCTTTGCGCAGGTGCCGGATACATCACACCTCAAACAAAGGTTTCGATTGCAAACTTTCTAATTGAGCGGAATAGCAAGCACAAAGCCAACCAGGTCTGCACAGCTTTGAGCAAAACCCCCGAAGGGCGCGAAGTCATCGCCTATACCCTCGAACAGGATCAAGGAAGACTGTTCCCTCTTACTCGGAACACAATCTCTGAAAAGCTGCAGCCGCAACAACAGCCGCTGGCGCAATAACTTGTGTTAAGAGTGCTTCCTCTCTGGGGGCACTCTGCAGCCAAGAACAATCAAGAAGGAAATGAAGAGCAAAGCGGAAGCTATGGGGAAAATCGACCGGATGTCCCATTTGGCCAAAAAACCACCGGCTAAAGGGACGATCACGCTTGCAACCGATTGGAATGACTGCGTAAATCCCATCACCTTTCCTTGAATGCCTTCCGGGGCGGATTGAGAAACCAGATTGAAGTTATTGCTGAAGCTGATCGGAGCTGCCAGGGCGGCAAAACAAAAGAAAAGAGAAAAAATGAAATAGCTGCTTGACCAACTTGCAAGGAAGATAAAAACGGCCGTAATAAAAATCGAAATAAGAGCAAGGGCTTTTGAAGAGAGCCTTTTTACAAGGATAGGATTTAACGCCACCCCGCCCAAGACCCAGAAAAGCCCCAGGACGCTCAAATAGATAGAAGCGATCTCCGTTGTGACGGAAAACCGCTCTAAACTCACCGCTGTAAACCAGGAGAAGGTGAAGAACCACCCAATGCTCCAGATCAAAATCAAGAGAAGGAAAGGCCTGATCTCGCGATGATGGAGAGAGGTTTTGATCTCATGGACGGATTTGATGAGATCGAAATGGACTCCCTCTTTTCTCACATGCGTTTCGATGAACCATGCCTTGATGATGAGAAATCCGATAAAAGTCAGGACAGCCGCAATCAGAAAAGGGAGCATAGGAAACGAAGGGTGGGAAAGAAAGCCTCCCAGCACCATCGCAAAAATCCAGCCCGCTCCCATCACCACTGCGATGATCCCAAAGTTGCGCGCTTTAATTGGAGGGGTCGGGCTTAAGTCGGAAACAGTCGCCAAACAGATGCTGATATTGCCGGAAAAAAATCCAGCGATCGCTCTCGCTAGAAGAAGAAACGTAAAATCTTTGGAAAAGATCGCCAAGGCCGAAAGAAGATGTCCTCCGACCGTGCCCAAAATGGTGAGAATGAATGCCTTTTTTCTCCCGAACCGGTCCGCGTAATCTCCCCAAAAAGGGGCTCCAAAAAAAGTGGCGAGGGGAAATGCGCCGATCAGAACTCCGAGAAGGATATTTTTCGTCCCTTCTTGCAACGCCTTGGAAAAAAATCCATATTCGGGATTCAGTAGAAGAGGAGCAAAGAGAATGAACACGAAACTGTAGCCGAAATTATCCAAAAAAGCGATAGTGTAAACCGAAAAAAGGGACCGATGGGCAGCTTTGTCTCTCATAGGCCCAGTATGCAAAATTCTGATTTACTATGAAGCAAATTGAACTCAACTACCTCGCCTGCCCTTTTCGGAATGCAGACCCCATCGTCCAAAGAAAGCGGTGCGCAGCCGCCCATTACGTTGCAGCGCAGTTTTCCTTGCAGGGACGCCACATGTTTTCCCCTTTGACTCACAATGAAGTGCTCATGGACATCTTGAATGACGCCCTTCCTGGGGAACACTGGATGCAATTCGACTTGGCGATCCTGGCTATCTGCAAGAAGCTCTATGTGCTCAAACTTGAAGGGTGGGATCGCTCCAAAGGCGTACAGAGAGAGATCGCTTACGCGAAAGAGCTTGGGATTCCGATCGAAGAGGTGCTTCCTCCAGAGGAAAAGCTCTATTTACCTTATATGCGGATTCGTGAATCGGTGGAAAGAGCCGCCTTGGCTAGAAAATCAGGGGAGCTTTTTCACTAGCCCCCCTTCTATCGACCAACCATTACTTCTTGATGTGCTTGCTTAACATGCCAGCCATTTTGAGCATGTCGATCGGTCTGCTGCCAAGAACTTCAGAGAGTTTTTTATCAGGATTGATCATCCGTCTGTTTTTGCTGTCTTGACATCTGTGAGCTTTGATGTAGACCCAAAGTTTTTTTACAACTTGAGGACGTGTAGATTTTTTTGTGCCTACGATCTCGGCTAGCTCAGGAGAGAGATTATAGGTCATCGTGGTCAATCCACCGCCTTTTCTTTTCCCGCCGCTCTTTTTTGCTTTCTTTTTTGCTTTTCTCGCTTTTGCCATAAAATTGTTTTCCTTCTTCTGTCTTAGTTTTCGAGAAATTCACACCAGTGCACTTCTCTTCTTTCTATAAGCTAAGTAAGTTTTTTTTGAAATTCTTTCAAGAACAAACTATGCAAAATACAAAAAAAATTTAGAAAGTGCATCTCTCTCACTTAGTTTAGTTGAAATATATTATAAATCAAAAGATAATCCAATGAAAATTAAATGGGATTTATGCAAATAAATTTAAACAAAATACAACAAAATAATTTCACAAACTCATCGATGTTTTTAATCGATAAACAGAAGAAAATTTCCCCTTCTTGGACTCCCTCTACAAAAGCTGGCTTACGAAGATTTAGGGACGAATACCGAATTCCGCAGACCTGCATTGAAAAAATCGATCTCCCCACTATGACTGACCGCTATCTAAAAAAATGGCCCATTGACAAATTGCTCTCAAATTATTCTAGCTCTGAGGAAAAGAAGGAACTAGAAGATTCCCTTCCCATTTTGTTAGATATCGCATCTAAAGAGGGCGAAAATGTCTTTGGATACCACGGAGCCACGCAAGAAGTGCGTTTATTCCAAGATGCCCTCAGAGTGATCTTTGAAGAAATCCTGCAGATAAAAACACCCGATGATTTTTACTTTCTTCGCATTCCCGGAGAGGACTTCGATCTTGCTGGTCAGAGCGTGCATAGAATTTTTCTTGAGGAGCAGCCCTCTCGTTTAAACCCAGAGCTCCTCCCCTACGCATTCGATTACTTTATTCTCAGACCCCTCAATCAAATCCATGACCTCAATTTAGACCCCGCCTCCTTCTCGACCGAAGCTATCGATGAAACTGAGATTTTTTTAGACGCAATCCGGAATTCAAATCAGCAATATTACAATAACCCTTTCCATCTCGACTTTGACCCCCCTTTCCTTCCTCCAACACTTTGCAAAGAACTGAGCCGCCAATCGGGACTCAGCAATGAAGAGATCCATGCGTCTCTGCAGCATCTCCTCAAGGAAGTATATCGAGATACCTCGTTAGAGCCATTTGATGAGTATCTCAAAGAGAAGCTGGATGCAAATTTCCAACTACAAGACATCCCAAAGGAAAAATGGGGAGAATATATAGCTGGATGGGCAGAGCGCGCAAATCATGCCCAGGAACTTTCAGGAAATTGGCATGAGTTCTTCTACTATTTTTACGATGCCACTCCGTATACGGCTGGCAGGGTGCTCTCCATGGTGGGTCCCCTATTTTCTGGACTGGGAGAGCCTGATGGGGAAACATGCATAGCTCCTTTTCTCTACAATGGCAGTTATGAAGGCAATGATGGGAGACTCGAGGCGATCTTAGAGCGATTTTGCGTAAATCTTGGCATGAAGCCGGGAATCGCTTCGAAGCTCTTTCAGGAAGGGCGAAGGATCTTAGAGGAATCAGGAAATGAGAACGGCATATTGCTTCAATTGAGGGACATTTCGCCCG
>Ga0207043_1075_pt1 | contig 13944 bp, 9 predicted proteins | sample Alteio_BWMinCont_71_FD_153304 | JGI IMG/M metagenome (GOLD analysis project Ga0207043, IMG submission 153304) | Enriched cells from forest soil in Barre Woods Harvard Forest LTER site, Petersham, Massachusetts, United States -... | ecosystem: Environmental > Terrestrial > Soil > Temperate forest >... | reverse complement strand
TGTGTTTGTCTCTATATGCCGACCATCCCCGAAACCGCCGTTGCCATGCTGGCATGTGCTCGCATCGGCGCCATCCATTCCGTCGTCTTTGGAGGTTTCAGCGCGGAAGCCTTAGCGCATCGGATTCAGGATGCGCAATGTAAGCTCCTCATCACCACCAACGTATCCATGCGTGGAGGTAAGAAAATCCCCCTAAAAGAGATCGCGGACGAAGCCATTGCGCATTGCCCTTCCGTTGAACATGTTATCGTTGTAAAACGCAATCAAACTACTTGTCCTATGCATCCCCGGAGAGACCTTTGGTACGACGATCTCATGGAGTCAGCTTCGGCAATTTGCCCTCCCACTATTCTCGATGCTGAAGACCCCCTTTTCATCCTTTACACATCGGGTTCGACAGGAAAACCCAAAGGAGTGGTCCACACTCAAGCCGGATACCTTCTCCACACTTCTTTATCGCACTACTATATCTTCGATATTAAACCGACGGATGTTTATTGGTGTACAGCAGATTTAGGATGGGTAACAGGACACAGCTATGGCATTTATGGTCCCCTTTGCAATAGCTCTACCACCCTTCTTTTTGAAGGAATTCCCACTTATCCCGATCCCGGCCGCTTTTGGAAAATTGTGGAGAAGTTTCAGGTGAGCGTACTTTACACTGCCCCGACAGCTATTCGCACATTAATTGCCGCAGGAAAAGAATGGACAAAGCAGCACGACCTCACCTCCCTGCGCATTTTAGGTACTGTCGGCGAGCCCATCAACCCGGAGGCTTGGATCTGGTATTATGAAGAAGTGGGCAGCAGGCATTGTCCTGTGATAGACACGTGGTGGCAAACAGAGACAGGCGGCATCATGATTGCGCCCTTTCCCGGAAGTCATCCTCTCAAGCCAGGCAGCGCCACGCGCTCTTTTTTCGGGGTTGATCCCGTTATCCTGCGCGATGACGGCACCCCTTGCGATGTCGATGAAGGAGGCTCCCTATGTATCCGCAAACCATGGCCTGGCATGATGCGCACAACCTGGGGCGACCATCAACGCTTTATCGACACCTATTTTCGCGCTTTTAAAGACGTTTATTTTTCCGGCGATGGTTGCCGTATGGATCGCGATGGCGACTACTGGTTATTAGGTAGAATTGATGATGTGGTGAACATCAGTGGACATCGGATTGGCACTGCCGAAGTGGAAAGCGCTTTAGTCAGTCACCCCAAAGTCGCAGAGGCAGCAGTCGTTCCTATCGACCATGAAATCAAAGGGCAAGGGCTAATGGCTTATGTGACTTTGCTGACCTCAGAGCAAACAACCGAAACCTCTGCTCAGGAAGCGCTGCGGCAAGAGCTTAGGGAACATGTGCGGAAAGAGATCGGCCCTATTGCCATTCCCGATAGAATCGTGTTTGCTCATGCACTTCCCAAGACGCGATCCGGCAAGATCATGCGTCGTCTTTTGCGCAAGATTGCCAATCACGATCTGGACCATTTAGGGGATATTAGTACCCTTGCTGATCCCTCTATCATCACTTCTCTGATGGAGTTGTAGCTTATTACCCAAGCCCCCACCATTCATTCACCTTGCCTGGATGCCTACCTTTGTGGTATTGTCTCAACTTAACTTCTGGTTCTTGCGAAGAATTGAGGCGGGGCTTTGGAGTGCGCGTGACTTGTCACCGCTTTCCGCGCGTTCGGCTTGTCGAACGCAACAATCGCAGCCGACAAGTCGGCCACGGGGAAAGCGGTGACAAGTCACGCGCGCTCCAAAGCTTCGCCGATCACAAGAACCTAACTTCTTAATTTCGAGATACAGTATGGTCTTCCAATTTATCAAAACAAGCTATTCAAATGTTAAAAAGGCATTGAGCAAAACGGGGTCGCTCCTTGGCAGCAAGCTGCGCACGCTTTTTCGCGGTCCCGTCGATGAGACAGTTTTGGACAAGCTAGAGGAGATCCTTTACGAAGCCGACTTAGGCGCCGCTTATGCCCGGGAACTCACTGAAAAGACGCGTCAACGGCTAAAACAAGATCCGACAATTACAAGCGAAACCCTCATCAACGAAATACGCACCGAAATTTTACACCAGTTAAAACGACACACAGCCCACGAAAATTCTACTACCATCCCTCACGTCATTCTTGTAGTAGGAGTCAATGGAAATGGCAAAACGACATCGATTGCACGTCTGGCCCATCACTACCACCAAGCAGGCAAAAAAGTGATCGTTGCCGCAGCTGACACCTTCCGCGCCGCGGCAATCGAACAGCTAGAAATTTGGGCCCACAGGCTCAAGGTAGATATCATCAAAGGTGCTCCAAAGAGTGATCCTGCTGCTGTCGTTTTTGATGCCGTTTCCGCCGGTGTTGCACGACATGCAGATGTCATCCTGATCGATACTGCCGGCCGGTTGCATACCAAAACGCCTCTTATGCAAGAGCTAGAGAAAATCAAACGCTCCTGCAAAAAAGTCATTCCGACAGCTCCTCATGAAACATTGCTTGTCCTTGATGCGACAACCGGACAAAACGCCGTCGACCAAGCGCAAACATTCCATAAGTTTACCCCTATTACCGGTCTTATCCTCACTAAACTGGACGGCACCGCTAAAGGGGGCGCCGCAATCGCGATTCAAAGAAAGCTCAATCTCCCCATCAAATTCATTGGCGTGGGAGAAGGAGTGGAAGACTTACAGCCTTTCGATCCCGAGGCCTTCGTTCAGGCGCTGTTTGAATAAACTCCTTAGAAATAAAAATTAAAAGCTATATCCCCTGTTTGATTCCAATAGTTTTTGCTGAACTGACCATCATAGTTCAGAGTGAGTTCCATCGTTTCTGAGCAATCTGAGAAGTTCAGACTAAAGTCTATGGCACCTAAATTGCGTTCAAAATTCCATCCTTTCACACAGAATGCACAGTCGCTTCCTACGAAATTGGTCTGGTAGGAACGTCTTGTTAAAGGGGACTGGTTTATATAACTTAAAGATAATCTTGGGTTCATTGTCCAACTTTTACCATAGCATGTCCAAAGTGTTTGATAGGTGAAAACAAGCCCTAATTCACTTTGAAAGAGCTGGTCATTACGCTTCTTGACATTCAGATTTAAGCTCTCAGCCCCTTGTTCCCTATAACCTTGCTGTGATAGATAAACGTAATCAAATGAAGCAAAGGGGATAAGATCAATGCCGCAAAATGCATTCTGTAACTTTATCCCTGCTTCAATATTAGCTAGTGCTTCCCAACTATTGTGATGTGACTTTGCTTGCCGGTCTATAGTTCCAAAGTGCAAATGGCGAGATGTGCGATAATGGCTAAATGCTCCTAATAGGGAAGCATTCACATAAGTGCATCCGCAATTCCAGCTGTCATAGAGTCCAGCATAATAACTATTGATGAGAGCTTCACCAGCGGACTCATCCCATCGAAGATCTGAATAGGTGTAGCTAGCTGCAGCGCCTACACGGAAATCACGATAACAAGTATCTGTTCCTAACGTGAGCCCTCCTGTAATATCGTTATAACCAAACTGATTTTGACGTTTGGTATTCTGATGCTGCCACTGCCCTAATCCTTGGGTCCAAACACCCCATTGTCCGCAACATCTCCTGTCATATGGGTTGTTTAGCCGTTGAGAATAACTGGAGCGAATCAGTAAGGCGTTTTCAAGTTGCGTCCATGTGATTGCAGAAAATTGCGAGGGTTGCATTTGATTAAATGCTGTCTGTATTTGAGTAGCATTCAGAGTGAGCAATTCATCGGTTATTAGGGTGGCATCGGCCCCAGTTAGATCTACAAAGCATTCTGCCGCTGCAAGGGCATTATGGGATAAACCGAGGAAGCTTAAAGGCAAAATACTGATCGTAACGTCATTGGGGTTGTAAAAAATTCTAAATAAAGAGGGTAGTCCCAAATTGATATCTGAAAAAGTTCCAGATACCCCTCCTGCTGCTTGAATAATTTGAAAACTGTTTCCGGGGGAGACAGAGCTATTTGGGAGGAAGGCGATATCCAAAGACCCATCAAGTGAGGCGGTTCCCCCTACTTTTAGCTTTGAGAATGTTTTAGCGTTTAAAATATCAGTTTCTAATGTCCCTGTAACACCTTGAGAATAATTTTGCATGATAGTCATGGTACCCGGGCTATCTCCAGGATGTACAATGCCATGATTAACAATAGTTCCAATTGGTCCTGTTCCTTTTAAAACCCCTCCACTATCGACAAGGACCGTTCCATTTCTTAAAGAGCCATTTGCAATAAAAGTTCCCCCTTGAATTTCAACGGTACCCTGAAAAAAACTTCCCAAAGCACTAGCAAAGGTTGTGATCCCATTTCCGATGATTGTCAACTTCCCTTTTCCATTAAGGGGTCCGGTAAGAATCGCTGAGAAGTTTTGGGTGTCGAAAGTTCCTCCCCCAGAAAAAATGGCAAAACTTCTGGCGGTCGAAAAATCGTCCTCAATTCTTAAAGTTCCGTTGTTGAGTGTAAGGCCACCCGAATAGTGTCCCAGATTGGAATCTTTAAAAATGGAAACCTGCCCTCCTCCAGAAATAATCGTTCCATTGCTATAAGTATTATCTGCAGTCAAAAAGACGTTGTTGGGTCCTGCCTGGACCAGAGAGGTGGGAATTGAACCTGTATCTCCAATAGGAGTCGAAAGAATGGTGTCATTTGGAAAAGAGCTCACATTGACTTGAGAAATAGGCTGAAAACCTATCCTTCCATTTTTCATATCATACATCACATTGTAACGATAAAAAATATCGATCCCTGCGCTCATGTACGTTTTATGTGGAATGGGTTCAGTAACTCTTAATCTATCCTCACTGACTGTTTCCCCCGCTAAAAAAGACCAATTGACGGCATCATTTATTGTGGCATCAAATAATACGCCGGTTTTTAATTGGTCTCCAGAATGGGTTAAAAAAGTCGAATCAACATTTCTCCTAGGCGAAATATGAGCATCGGGATTCCCTGTATCAAAAAGAACAGTACCGTCATGAATATTTTGAGTTTGCCCTTCAAAACTTACACTGGTTGCCGCTTTTAAGCTTCTATCATTCCAAGCATCTGAACCATTGGGGTACTGTCCGTCTGCCTCTAATTTAGCAGAGATAAAACCCTGTCGATTTTCATCAGTGAGACCTATAATTAGTGTGGGGGAGCTGCCTTCATAACCTCCAGTTTGAACAATAAACCCCGTGCTGAGATTTCCTGGCAACTGGGCAATCAACGTGTAGATTTCCGAATTGGATTGAGATTGGATCAGAGAGGCGCCAAATGTTCCATATAAAGGAGGATTATCAGGTGTAGGAAAGCAAGTGGCTGAAGTGCAGGGAGATGTAGTACATGTACAGCTATAAATAGAACCTTGGGCACAGCTGATGCCCCCAAAGACTCCATCACTTGTGCTGGCGCCACCTCCAAAATCAATAGATCCTTGATAAGCTGTCCCGCAAAACTGAATGCCACTTTCATAGGATTGAGAGAAAGGAATATCTAGGTCTGTGGCATTTCCAACAACTCCTGAAAATAGCCCTGAGGATCCAGTGTCAAGAAGAAACAGTTTGTATCCACTGCCACCTACATCGCAATTAATGGCTAAGCCTTTTGCGTCCGGGTAAATGGCTCTGTCGACGTTTGTAAGTTCCAGGGTAACGGTATCTGGAGTTGCATAAATCGCCGTATGGGCCAATATAGAGCTGATAAAGATTTTTTTTAACATATGAGGGTTATTTAAATAGGGTTGAAAAAGTTGTTTAAATATAGGCATGGTTCAAATGTAGGTAACACTATAGATGGGGGTCAGGCTTGCCATTCTGCCATTCGATGGGGCTAGGATTGGGGTCAAGCATGTCATTCTGTCATTCAGGGGTGACTCGATGGTTTTCTCTAAAATAAATCCCTGAATGGCAGAATGGCAGGCTTGACCCAATCCTAGCCCCATCGAATGACAGAATGACAAGCCTGACCCCAATCATAGTGTTACCTTTTTTCGAACCTTTTTGAACCATGCCTAAATATATGAGAATTCTCTAAAAAATTTTGAATTTGCTGTCAAGGAAATAGGTCTCCTTCGTCTCCTTCCTCACCGGGGAATGAGCCTTGTCTGTTTCAAGGCGCTGTCGGCGGAGCTCCTTGAGCCTACAGCCCAAATTAAAGAGAGTGCCTGAAGTGATTATCCCCGCATTACTACTTGAAGAGACTTGCAAAATTATGTGTAATAACACATAATATCGATGTAAGGTATATTTATAAAACAAGGAATTGATATGATAAAAAAATTGAAGACATCGTTTTTATTTTTTATAATTTTTAGTTCTATTATTATAGGATTTCCTTCTCTCCGAGCAGACAACCCTGACTTTTCTGAAGTTGAACACCAAGCTCTTATAGATTTTTATCACTCTACAAATGGGCCCAATTGGATCAGACAAGATAATTGGCTCTCAGATAACGTCCCTTATTGTAAATGGCACGGGGTTATTTGCGATGAAGAAAATCGAGTCATAGAAATTCAGCTATACGATAATGGTCTTGAGGGACCGTTGCCTGAATCAATAGGAAATTTTGAGAAATTAAGAACTTTATATCTTAGTTTTAACAACATAAGCGGTCAAATTCCCTCCAGTCTAGGTGCTTTCAATACACATCTTGAAAACGTATGGTTAAAGGCAAACAAATTACAAGGTAATATTCCTGCTTCCTTGTTTGAGGGAGGTAATCTTAGATGGGTAGATTTACATGTTAATGCATTAACAGGTCCTTTGCCTACAAACATAAATAAGAACGTTTTTCTAAACGTCTTGCGTCTTGATGATAATCAACTATCTGGTCCTTTACCAGATTCCTTATTTGACTTGAAAAATCTGACAGAACTCTACTTGCATAACAATGAATTTAATGGAGAAATCAGCGGCAATATTGCAAACCTTGAAAAGATCCAACATTTATTTTTAGGACATAATAAATTTACTGGATCATTACCTAATGCGATAAGTCATTTACAGCAGCTGATAACTTTACGCATGGAATATAATAATTTTTCAGGGATTCTTCCCAATGAATTTGGAAGTATGGAGGCACTTCAAGTTCTGAGGCTTGATCACAATCATTTTAATGGACCAGTTCCTTCCAGTTTATCGGAAAATAAACAGAAATTTCAAGTGTTTGATATTTCTAATAACAACTTTGAATAGTCAGGGCGAGGACGCCCTGACCACATTTTTTGCCATAACTTTTTTATGGTTTCGATGGATTCATTGCTATTGTCCGGTGAGACTCCATAGGGTGCCTGGACCATTTCCGACCATTTCAACTAGACCACGTTCTTTTAATTCTAAAAGATCATTCCGCAAAGAACGTTCAGAAATGTGCTCTTTGAGACACTGATAAATTTTCTTTGCACCTAGTGGGGTGTTATCACAAAGAATTTTTAAAATCTTTTGCTGTCGCCGAGTTTGCTTCTTTTCGGGTTGCTGAAGCCTAAGTTCCTGCCTATCTTGAGTCGCCTGATGTGGTTTAAAAGTAACACGAATACTTGTGCCCACCTCTTCCCATATGGGAATTTGATACCCATCTCTTTCGCAGGCCTCTTGGATACGTCTATATCCCGTCCCCCACTCTTCCATGAGGCGAAGCTCTCGAAAGATGCGAGCAATGACTTTATTGCGAATATGACTCACACCTGCAGTAAATTCGTCCAGAGTATATCCAAAAGGCAACATTCCAGGACTTTCTATCTCAAGTCGATCTGAAAAAATAGCGACTCGTGGACTCATTCCTTTAATGGAGTAGTCTCCGTGTACCAAAGCATTAGTTAACACTTCTCGAATGGCGATTAAGCTATATTCTGGAATATCCTGTCGCTGTATTTGTTCAATTTTTGCCGCTAATCTCGTGTTTCTTCTAATAAAATTCGGGACATCATGCATCGCCTGTATAATAGAACCTTCGCAATCGTATTGATCAATAAAATGTACTCTATCTACTCCCTGAAAGCGCGCACATCTTACTGTCGCATTGGGAAAATATTGTTCCCTATATTCGCGCTGACCAAATAAAATTAATCCTCCATTTGAACAGACAAGCTTGCCTGAATAAGGAACCAATACACCTAACGTCACTAACCCTTTCTCATCTACCTTTCGACCAATACTCGAGAAGGACTTTAAAATGAAGTTCATATCCAGGCTATTGACATCCATTTCCGGGCATGGCTGTTGGTCAAATGAAACGTTTGAGATAGAGCGTTTTAATTCAGCAAGGATATCAGGTCCCGCTACTCGATTCGTAGAACCTAATCGAACATAGACTCCCATTTCAGGACCTTGAGCTTTCAAATAAAAGGGACCTCTCCAACGAGACACGCTAACTATGATTAAAGATTTGCCTTCAAAAGAGGTGGTTTCAATTTCTGGCATAAGGGGTGGATAAATACTATCAGCAATCGCATTAGCCAACTGTTCTTCTGCAGCGAGCACGTCCGGCACCCCTAAAATAGTCCCATTGTTATCTTTGCCAATGACCAGAATTCCTCCCGCTGTATTGGCAAAAGCAATTAATGTCTTTAGAACGGGTTTAAGGGAGGATAAATCTCTCTTGAATTCTATTGTCTTCCCTTCTGGCAACGAAATAATCTCTTGTATCTTTAACATAGCATCCTTCTTTTTCCAGATCTTGCCAGATTCTGCCAGATTTTGCCAAATGATAAAATCCTCAACCATCCTTGGATGCGATTAAAGGTGTAGGTTGACACATTGCACTGAATAACCGCGATTAGCGGTGGCAGCATATAGCCGCGTGGCGTAAGCCCGCGGTCAAATTAGCCGCGAATGCGGCGACAGAGGGATACATAGTTACAATACACTCCTCTAGATCTACGATGAGTCTGCTTTCTGCCGCCGCATTCGCGGCTAATTTGACCGCGGGCGTACGCCACGCGGCTATATGCTGCCACTGCTAACTGCGGTTATTCAGTGCAATGTGTCAACCTACACCTTTAATCGCACCCCCATCCTTGAGTGTATTCACCGTCAGGGCGAGGACGCCCTGACCACATTTTTTGCCATAACTTTTTAAGACGTACGTTTTCACTAAAAAGATTGAAAGATCAATAAATCCTTAATATCCTGCCACTCATGCCCCCTCTTACCCATCTGGGTTTTTTTCGTATCTTTCATAAACACAAAATCCCTTTTTCGGGATTGGTTTTGGATAAGGGATAACTTCTATATTACAGCTAGTTTGATAATCAGGAAAATCAGATATAAATTCTGTATCAGTAAGGCTGGCAAGATCTTCCTCTTCTTCTGATAAAGGTTGATCGTAGTAAAATATAAGCCCATACATTTCCTCTTCAACAAATAGGTAAACGGCTCTTAGATTAGGCGTTACATTTCCGAGCAAAGCTCTTTGAATAGAGCAAAAAAAGCTTGATAATGGTTTCGATGGATTCATTGCTATTGTCCTACTGCGGATTTGGATTTGATGGTACAATATGAGCTCCTTTTTTGGCATGGTTCAAAAAGGTTCGAAAAAAGGTAACACTATGATTGGGGTCAGGCATGTCATTCTGTCATTCGATGGGGCTAAGATTGGGGTCAAGCCTGCCATTCTGCCATTCAGGGATTTATTTTAGAGAAAACCATCGAGTCACCCCTGAATGACAGAATGACATGCTTGACCCCAATCTTAGCCCCATCGAATGGCAGAATGGCAAGCCTTCGCCGCTAAGACTGTGAAAATTCTCATAAAGGTGCTTTAACTCTTCACCGTCAGGGCGAGGACGCCCTGACCACATTTTTTTCCCTAATGTAATCACCGCCAGGGCGAGGACGCCCTGGCTACCTTTCATGAGACGCCCTGACTACCTTTTAGCTGCTGTTTGAATAGAGTTCTGGTGTGATGGATAAGAGTTCCGACGCCATATCCTGCAAATGACAGGCAAAGGCCGGCGATTTCTTTTGGGATTGGGTCGCTAGGCAACAGGAAAAAACCTACTGCCCCTAAACCTATCGCTGTGAACGCCGCTTCTGCATGACCTTTTCTTATGAAAAGAGCCATCACGACAGGCACAAATAAGCAACTCACTGATAGTTCGTAGCTTTGAATCAAGATATCGACAATGTTATCAAAATAAAAAGCAAAAAAGATTGCTCCCAATGAAATCAAACACGAACCACCCCTAGCTATTTTCATGGGGTCTATGCTCTTCAACAGAGAAAAAGAAAAGTCGCTGGACAGATTGGAGCTAATCGCATTAATCAAAGAGGTAGCTGTAGAAATAATAGCAGCCAGGATCGCACACCCTACTAATGCAGTGATCCAAGGATTTGTGGTACGAGCCACTACCGCCATTAAAACACTCCCTCCTGTCGGCACTTCGACACCCATTATTCTGGCTAACGAACCCAAAAACACGGGCACAATGCAAATCACTAATGTGCAGATGCCGGCCCAAAAAGCTGCCTTGGATACCACATGGGAAGAAGCCCCCGCGAAGCATCTCTGGCCCATATCTTGCTCAATCAGCATGAATAGAAGAGGCATTAAAAGCCACCCCCATAACTTCGAAGAGACCTCAGCTAAATCGCCAATGCGGGAGGCTTCTGAAATAGAGATCGATGGTTCGAATAGCAACACATAGCCAAAACACAATAAAAACACGGCAGAAAAAAAGGCGGCTTGAACAACATCTGTCGCAATTACTGCCTTCAGCCCCCCTTGTGCCGTATACACAATAACAAAAGCCCAAAAAAGAACAAATACAGCGGCATGATCCATCCCCATGCTCACCAGAAATTTGTGAGAGGCTATGATCTGCGCAACCAGGATCATAAAAAGCGAAATGACGGACAGTAACGACGCCACCTTCCTCAACGGCACAGAGCCATAAATTATTTCAAAAATCTGCGCCACTGTGGAAACTTGCAGTCCGGCTAACTTGCTCCCAAGACCGCACCCCAGTAAAATAAGTCCCGAAACAGCCCCTAAAGGATATAAGAGGACAGGCCATCCAAAACGATACGCCTCTTCAGCTGCTCCAAGAATAATCCCTCCTCCCACTTGCGTGGCGAGGAAGGTCATCATCAAAGGGAAAAACTTTACGCTTTTTCCCGCTAAAAAGTACTCGGTTTGTCCCTTGACATTGAATGAAGAGCGACATCCAATTATCCAATAAAAAACTTGAAGAGCAAACAGCAAGAAAATAAATAGTGGAAAATTCATACTAAGGCCTCCTTTTCCACATCTTTCTGTTGTTTGTTGTTAATTTCGTATTCTTTTTCCTTCACCTCTTCATTGACGGATTCAGGTGTTTTAATGGAGGGTATTTGGGGAAGATAATTGAAGAGGACTGGAATGTCATTCTCCTCAACTTCAACATCATTTGCTTCCTTTGAAAAGTTATAGGGAGCCCCTCCTTTGTATTCGAAAAAACGAAACATGATTTTGACTTCTACTCCATCAAGTCGATCTCCAAAATACTGACTTAAAAAAGCTTTGAGATCTATCTCTTTCAGCCCTTTATAATATTGAGACTCATTATTCGGCAGAACAAAGGCGATGTTAATGTTTCGCTCCCCTTCTAATAACCTTCTCTCAATAAGATTTGAGATCAAATAAAAACCTTCAACACGTTGCATAAATGAATAAGCCTGAGCAACATCTACGTCATTCCAAGCATTCAATATAGTTGATTGATCATTAAAGAAGGTGGCTACCGTCTTTTGTTCTGGTGTCTTTTTTGCAGAAATTTTTCTAAGCTTTGCTTGAGATTGCTCGTCAATCAAGTTACAAGGATTGACAGAGGGATTACTCCTCACATAGCGGAAAAAATCGCTGGAATCTATGCACTCCACGAAAATTCGATTGATGAGGTTGATGGCATTTCCCAATTTTGTGTACAACGCCATATCATTCACATTATCTTTAAAACTCCATGTTCTTAATGAGTACACGTAAAGCTTTAAATCTTTTCTACATTGATACAAGGGCTCAAAAATGTTTTCCCGCATGAAACCAGCTCCTTTGCGAGGCTGTCCATCTGGTCCTTCATACCAACAACACACACTCACCGGACCCGGCACATTCGCTAAGTCTTTGACAACATCGTTCGGAGGGCGAATTTTCGTCTTAAAATCAAGAGCGATGTTGATTTTCGGTTGTTTATTGTTAATCTGCATTTGGTTCATTAACGAATTTGTTATTAATGGCTTATATGATGTTACGTTCATTGTTATCTCCTTTAAAACTTGTTTTCAATACTTCTCCAGCTAGAATTTCTAGCGGATCTACGATGGACTTATTGGCTAGTGACAGTTGAGCAGCAAACAAGGACAACTCTGTGCATCCTAGAATCACGGTGTTGGCAGCTTGTCTGTTGATCAGCGCTTTCAATCGTTTCTTAATAGATGGGGAAGGCCCTCCCTTCAGAATCTGGTCAATGATCTCATCCACTTCTGTTTGGATTGAACTGTTGGGATATACGCACGGAAAAAACCGTTGATGTAATCCCAATTGCGCAGAAGTAGACGTACAAAGCACCAGGGGAGCTTCGTCCCTCTGCGATAGATTTTCTCCCAAGACGCGCGGCAAGTGCACGAGACCGCGACTCTCTTCTCGTGGGCCTAAAAAGGCATGAAGAGTGTTACAGGCAATCGCCATTATGCCCGCCCCATTCTGACGTAATTGCTTGAGACAATCGCGCAGCTCCCCTTGCAATGTCGCAAAGTTTTGGCGAGAATCAAGCATTTCAGAAAAAGGAAAACTGATCAGAAATACTTCAGGGAAATCTGCATCCCGATGACATCCATACCTGGTTCTTGCCAACGAGAAGAGACGTTCCAAAAAAAATGCGCCCGCTGAAGGGCCTGCTCCGCCTATTACCCCTATAGGTTTTGGCTTCATAAAAACTCCTAAATGATTGATTGGGAATGGCAAAAAAGTAACCAGGGCGTCCTCGCCCTGCCAGCTATGCATTCAAGCCTTGTTACCTTTTGCCATGTATCCATTTGGGTACAAAAAAGCGCGCAAAAAAAGTCGAATATTTTTTGAGCAAAATTTTAATCTGAAAGAAATAAATAGATAAAAATGAGCTAACTCAAATTCAATCTGACTTTAAATTCACTTCAGAAAACTAAATAAAAAAACGGGAAAATTAATGAGCGGAATGCTCGTGATGATGGGGATGATGGACTGCAAGAGAGGAAGGCAACTGATTCAATAAGGACTCAGCCGAATATCGGCACCTGAATACTTCAGACGGTTTAATTTTCATAATATCTCCTTTTATTGACGTTCATCCTGCCTATTGCAGGCGAATGATTTCATTTTGGCATAAAAACAATAATTTCCGCAACAAAATTTTATTTCTGAGAAAAATTTTTCTCTTGAGGAAGGGAGGGGATAAGTTTTTTAAAATCTTCCCATTCTATAGCAGGCCAAATCTCCGTCGACGCATGTCCTGAAGACCGAACGATCGCAGCAACTTTCATCGCACTCTCGATATCGGGAGCAAAAAAAACGTCGAGATAATCATAAGGACCAAACACGGCATAATTGGACACCCATTTGACTTGAGGGCAGAACTGAGTAATATTTTTCTCAACATCTTGCTCCAGCTTTTGTAACGAGACTGTTTCAGGATGAATCGATTTTCCGATAAGACGCGTTAACATAATAAAAAGCATTTTCTCCTCCGGTTATCAAGGACACTTCTTGACTCGTCCTTAAAAAGTTATGGCAAAAAGATACCAGGGCGTCCTCGCCCTGCCTGTTGGTCACTCAGGACCGAGGTGACCTTGCCATCTTATGCTCACCGCCATAACTTTTTAAGGACGTACCTTCTTGACTTGTTCCTAAATCACCAGCCCTAATATTTTCAAGAAAATTTCACAGTTCGGTTTCAAGAACTGGCATGGTTCAAAAAGATTCAAAAAGTTGAAAAAAACTA
>Ga0207043_1072_pt1 | contig 14184 bp, 9 predicted proteins | sample Alteio_BWMinCont_71_FD_153304 | JGI IMG/M metagenome (GOLD analysis project Ga0207043, IMG submission 153304) | Enriched cells from forest soil in Barre Woods Harvard Forest LTER site, Petersham, Massachusetts, United States -... | ecosystem: Environmental > Terrestrial > Soil > Temperate forest >... | reverse complement strand
TGTTGCATATATTCTTTTTGAATTTCTAAAGGGAGGTCACGCCAATAGCCCCCGGGGGGAACAAGGTCTATTATCTCTTTTTTTCTGATAGGATACTTAGCCCCGGCTGATTCCGGTACGTCAGTTTTATATAATTTACCCTTTTTAAGAGCATCACTTAACGTAAATATTTCTTTAACATTCGGGGCCGGGTATTCAAAATTTACATCAATATCTTTTCTAATACCTACTATTACCAAACGCTCTCTTTTTTGGGGCGTATTATAATGAATGGCTTTTAAAACCTGCGGTTGTAACACTCTATAACCTATTTCATCCAAAATAGAAAGCATTCCCTGGAGTGTTTTGCCTTTTTCATGGTTTAGTAACCCTCTTACGTTTTCACCGATGCATATTGAGGGCATCGTTTCTTTTATAATCCTTGCAAATTCATAAAAAAGTGTTCCCCTGGCATCCTGAAAACCTAATCTTTTACCGGCATAGCTAAAGGCTTGACAGGGGAAACCGCCAGTAACAACGTCTATCTTTCCTTTCAAGTGTGGGAAAGAAACGTTTTTAATATCACCCTCAATAACATTCCAATTGGGTCTGTTAAATCTAAGCGTTTCCGTCGCAGAATGACTTATTTCGTTAAGCGCTACGCATTTCAAACCTGCCGCCTCTAATCCCAACGCTAAACCTCCGGCCCCTGCAAATAATTCTATGACTGTATATTCTTTATTCATCGTATAGTTTTTCTAAACATACTAATTATTTTAGTAAAAAAAAATATTTGATGGATTTTTAATTTTCAAATTTCGATTTAATTCTGAGTTATACAAGCCTTATTTTATTAACATGCGGCCATATTATCCCCAATTGTATATTTATATCTTGTTTTGGGCTTGGCTGCTGATATTCGTGGCACCTAAAGCATTCACTGCCTGCCTGCCGGAATATTTGAGTTGAGGCCTGTACCTGGCTAACCTTGCCACCTAAAATTTGGCCGAAAGAATCACAACCCTCCTTTACAATGCTGCCTGCCCCATTTTATCATTTCATCAACAACAGGCGTAAGTGTATAACTATAGGTGGTAAGTTTATATTCTATTGATACGGGATAGCTGTCATGCACAATACGGATGATCAGTTTACTTGCTTCAAGGTCTTTCAGCTCTTTTGAGAGGACGCGGGTGGTGATCTTTGGTATATTTCGCTGAATATCCCTAAACCTGTTTTTACCTGCATACATCGACATTAAAATAGGCAGCTTCCATTTGCCGCTGATGGCTGTTAATGTATTTTGAACATACGAAATACGGTTAGCGATATCGTTGTCTTTTTCTTTCATAATTGGTATGCTTTTAGGCTGTCGGTATCAAATGTATATCAAAATATTATAATAACAAAATGATATTCAAAGAATTAGTTTGAATATAAAACCCTTACCCTGCAAATAAAATACCCCAAACTTGTTTACTTATAATTAAAAATTGTATAATTTTATTGGCAGTAAACCTCCTAATTATCCAACAAACCTTAATACCTATCAATGAAAAAAGCTGCCGCTCAGGGTAATTCAGCTCAAAATTATTTGCAGGTTACCGCTATAAAGCCTTTTGAAAATATTGCACTGGCATTTTCGGGCGGTGGTTTTCGCGCCGCTTCTTTTGGGTTGGGTGTTCTATCCTATTTAAATAACCTGACATTTACTGGTGATGCCGATCCGCTTAACGGCCATTCGCTTTTGCAGCAGGTAACTTATATGTCGTCCGCATCTGGCGGAACGATCCCAACCTCGTTATATGCGCTAAGTAACGCACAGGGTAAATCATTCGGAAAATTTTATGTTAAATTGTTTGAAACGCTTGCCGGGGACTTTATACTACAAAAGGCACTGTCGATACTTGCTGATAAAACCCGCTGGGAAAAGGGTTCCATTAAAAACCGCAATATCATCAATGCCTTTTCGCTGGCCTATGATGAAGCTATTTTTGAGGGGCATACACTCCAATCGCTTTACCATGACATCCCAGTTAATGGACAACTACAGGAAGTTTGCTTAAATACCACAGAGTTTTATACAGGCATTTCTTTCAGGCAGGATATGAAGTTAGCGCCAGATACTGGCGCTGACCCGTATTACAAATATGGGAACGAGAATATTTTCCTGGATCATGCTGTTGCGAAAAAAATAAAATTAGGTGACGCGCTTGCCGCCTCTTCCTGCTTTCCGGCTGGCTTTGAGCCCATTATTTTTCCAGATGATTTTACGCATGCTGAATTAAATGCAGATGAGCTTAAAAATGCGCTTACTATGCGACCGCAAACAGGCGATAAACAAGAAAAGAAATTTAGAGATGAAAAGCGCATCGGTTTTATGGATGGCGGCATTACTGATAACCAGGGCCTGCAAAGCATGATGTATGCCGATGGCCGAAGGATCAGGGGCGAAACATCATTCAGCCCTTTTGATTTTATGATGGTTAATGACGTTGGCAGTTATTTTATTACGCCTTATGTAGTGCCGCAACAGCCTAAACAAAAAGGATTGGATTTATTGGGAACCTATTGGATAATGATCATTGCTTTTTTAGCAGCAGCTGCGTGTATAATACTGGGGTTTTGTCAGCATAGCCCTGTTTTAGAACTTATTGGAGGAATACTATTTGTCATCCCCTCAATTTTTTTGTGTTTGGTTTCCCTGATAAGGAAAAAACTCGCGGCTGTTTCAAAGTCGCCTACTGGTTTTACCGAAAAGATCATTCAGCTTTTAGTCCGTTATTTTACCAAAACACCGCTTGTTGTGCTTAAACAGATGTTAATGGCCAGGGGAGATTCGGTAATGCTGCTGAATATGAGTGTTTTTTTGAAACGGATAAGGCAGTTGCTTTATAATACATTTTACGGTTCGCCCGAATGGAAAAATCGCGGCAAAGGCAACCATATTTATGACCTGGCATTTTCGAGCGATATTTACAGGGCGCAAAACCCGCCGCCAACGCCATTCTTAAATCCCAGCCGTGACATACAAATTGTAGCCCAAACGGCTTTTAACATGGGGACGACCTTATGGTTTGATAAAGAAAATATTTACCAGCAGCACAGCGAGGCATGTGTAATTGCCTGCGGACAATTTACCACGTGCTATAATTTATTGGGGTATATCGAAACCCTTTTGCTTGACCCATCGGCTTATGATGCCGTTTATCAAAACCGCCTGCTCAGCTTAAAACAACAGCTGACCACTGATTATGATCATTTTAAAACCGACCCCTTTTTTATGTATAACGATGCGGGCCGGGATTACCGGATTGATAAGTTTGTGCCGCTAAGTGTAACTGATATTCCGTTTCCTGCTAATTGGTGAGAATTAGAATGCTTTATTCTTCCCCTTTTATCTTGAAAATCATCCCGTCCATATCCTCATTTATCCTTAACTGGCAGGCCAGGGGCTATCAGGGCCTGCATCGGGAAGGGTATCCAACAGATCAAGTTCAAGATCAGATGGGTGGAAATATTGTTCAGGGCCTTCAACAACCTGTACATGACAGGTTGCGCAAAGGGCCATACCGCCGCAGGTAGCAAGTATATTATGGTCAGATGCTTTTAAAACTTCCATCAGGCTAAGGCTGATGCCTTCGGGGATTTCTACCGGCTCGCGACGGCCATCCCTGTCTTCAATTGTTAATGTAATCATGTTGTTTTGAGGTTAAAGGCGAAAGGATAAAGGCAAAAGGTGCTTTACTTTCGCCTTTTACCTTTATCCTTTCACCTCCTTAAAATGCGGTTACGCCGTAAACGGTGGTGTATTTAAAACTTAATTTTTGGTCGGGATAAACAACTTTAAAGGCGCTCTGTGCCATCAATGCTGATTCATGGAAACCGCAAAGGATCAGCTTTAGTTTACCCGGATAAATATTTATATCGCCGATAGCATAAACGCCTTTTACATTGGTGCTGTAATCCATGGTATCAACCATAATTGCCGATTTGTCTACGTTTAGTCCCCAATCGGCGATAGGTCCAAGCTTTGGCGTGAGGCCGAAAAGCGGGATCAAATTGTCGGCAGCAATTATTGAGGTTTCATTATCCCTGCCGATCACTTCAACCTCTTGCAAATGGCCATTGCCACTAATAGCTTTAATATGCGACTGCAGGATGAGGTTAATGCGCCCATCTTTCGCAAGTTCAAATACCTTTTCCGCAGAATCAGGCGCCCCGCGGAAAGTATCGCCGCGATGTATTAAAGTTACCTCATCGGCAATATCTGCTAAAAATATTGTCCAGTCCAAAGCAGAATCACCGCCGCCAGCCAATACAACTTTACGGCCCCGATAAGCTTCAGGGTTTTTTATCATATAGCTTACGCCTTTGCCTTCAAATGCCTCCAGGCCGTCAATGGCCGGTTTGCGTGGCTCAAAACAACCGAGGCCACCTGCTATAACCACCACTTTGCTGTGTACTTCGGTGTCATCGTTTGTTTGAATGACGAAAGACCCATCTTCTAATTGTTGTAATTCGTTCACCCTCTCGCCAAGGGAAAATGTAGGTTTAAAGGGTTCTATCTGTTCCATCAATCCATCAACAAGCTGCTGCGCGTTAATAGTTGGGAAGCCCGGGATATCATAAATTGGTTTTTGCGGGTAGATTTCAGAAAGCTGTCCGCCAACCTGTGGCAATACATCAATTAAATGGCAGCGCATTTTTAACAACCCAGCTTCAAAAACCGCGAATAAACCCACAGGACCTGCCCCTATAATACAAATATCAGTAGTTATCAATTCCATTATTAATTATTGAATTAGTGATTGATTGAATTAGTGATTGAGGCTTTAAACCGCTCAATTATTCAATTTAGTCAACCGGGATATGCGTAAATTAATAATCAAAGATGGATATTGCTATAACTTGTAACAAATGATAAATAGTAATTACCGATTACTTTAAGTTATAATTGGCGAGGCAAAAACGTTTAAAAAGGTCAATGAGTTTGGAGTTTTTGCCGTGCAGCTGGATAAACTGGAAGGTGCGGAAAATTTCGAGCCCTTTAATGTCGATGATGCTTAATTCGTTATATTTTAATTCGCTGATAACGGATTGGATTGAAAGGAAAGTGGCAGTTTCTGAATACAAAAGGTATTGCTTTATAGCAATGCTGCTTTCTAATTGTATTTCGATATGAAGGTCTTTGGGGTTGATCCCAACATTTGAAAGCGCATTGAATATAACATCTAAAGTGCCGGAACCCGCTTCCCGCAATATCAACGGGATATTCAATAAAGCCTTTGGCGTTATTTCAGCTTTTTTTGATAGCTGGTTATTGGCTTTGGTAACTAATACGATTTCGTCTTTTGCAAATGGAGAGTAGGCAATCTGGGGGTAATGGGCGGCGCCCTCCACAATGGCTATATCAACTTTTTCTGCCAGTACCATTTGGGTAATCACATCGGTATTTGCCTGGATAAAGGTAAAGTTAACCGCTGGATACGTTTTTTTGAACAGCGCCAATATTTTAGGCAGAATTGTTTGGGCAACTGTAGTACTTGCACCAATGTGCAGGGTACCGGCCTGCATATTATTCAGCTGTGCCAGCTCATTTTCCAGTTCGGTATAAGTTTGAAATATCTTTTCGGCGTATTGTGTTAAAATTTTCCCGGCAGTGGTTAAAATAATACTATTGCCGTTTCGCCTGAACAATTGCACATTCAACTGCTGCTCCAGTTCTTTAATATGCTTGGTAACGGCTGGCTGGGTTATAAACAGTTCGGCGGCAGCTTTTGTAAAACTTAACCTTTGCGAAACAGTGTAGAATACTTTTAACCGGAAATCGAAGATCATTTGGCACTAAGATAAGGGTAAAAGCTGAAAGCATAAAACCAAAAGTAGCCTTCTGCTTTTTATGTTTTACCTGGATTTTTTAGCCGTAGCAATAATTACAATCCCGCCGACAAGGAGTATCCCGCCCAGGTAGGGAGGCCAGCCCACTGTTTTTTGCCTGTCGGCTGATATTTGTATCGGGCCGGCATCAATTATTTTTTCCTTTTTGGTATAAGTAAAGCTTGTCCAAATGATCATAACCGCGCCGATTATGATGAGTACAATTCCAATTGTCCTGTTCATTTTATAATAGTTTACTACAGAAGATGAAAAATAGCAAATTGTTTTGATAAGCGGCAGCGAACGTTTGAGACAAAAAAGCCGTTGCAGGAAATTCCCGTAACGGCTAATCAAATTAACTAATAAACTATCCAAAATTGTTCACTCAATAAAATGGGCCTACTAACAAACAGAGCCACAACCTGAAAATGTTTAGGGCCGCAATAATCCACAAGCAATAAGAACAAGGGCGACGGCAATAAGAATTAAGAAATAATAATTTAGCGGTTTTATAAGCATCGGTATTTTAATTTTTTATGAAAATTTCTAAAATAACCCCATGATTATTAATTAACAAATAAACCAACGGGCGACACAAATTTTTTGCAGTTTAATGTAATTTGATATTAAAAATTGATGTAAAGTAAATGCGTAATGGTTAATGCCACAAGGGTAATAATACGTGTTCACTATACGGGAAATACCTTTAATAGTTGATTGGATTAATGTTTTAAGTAAACATGAAGAAATAAGATTTTAGGGTTTCCTGATCATCGAAATTACTATCCTGAAGCCATCGGGGTCTTCAAAAGTTATACCGTTCGTTTCCCAATACGGGTTTTTGGGCTTAACGTGCTTTATCTTGTTTGCGATAAACTTTTCCTTAACAATATTAAATTCATCCAGTGATTCAGCATAGAATACGAGCAGGTCATCATCATCAGGGGAATGGATAGGACCATTATCAGAAACCGTAAACTCCAAATGCCAGCCTTCACCGGGGATACCTAAAAAAACACCGTCATAATCATGATGATCCTTAAATCCCCCCAAAACCTTTAACCCCAAAACCCTTCCATAAAAATCAATGATTTGGTTTAAGTCTTTAGTGTGCCTGGCAGTCCTGAATTTCATTTTACATTACATTTTACAATACCAGTTTATGTAGCGAGTAGTAAGTGGTGAATAGTGAGTATTTGTAGATTTTCACCACTCATTTCCCATCATTCACCACTTGCCTCTCCACGCTCACAAGTTCACCACCATTGCTTTACCCGAGTACTTAACAATTTTATTAGCCTTTGCAGTGATGCCTGTATTTGATCCGTGTTCCCCGTTAACTAATACCACGTTAAAGGTGCGGTTTTTCAGCATGCCCGGAAAGCTCCCCTTTGTATCAGAAATCACCAGTTTATGCGCCTTGTCGTTCCAGGTTAGCGTGAAAGTTGAATACTGTCCCTTTTCGTAATTGTAGTTATCATTCTCGTCCTCATAAAACTTAAATGTGCCGTTGGCTCCGGGGTAAATTCTTAGTTCTATTTTGGAATTGGGTTTTTCGGTAGCATATTCAACATCAGGCCCCATTGGAACAATTGAACCTGCTTTAATGTATAGTGGCAAAATGTCCATTGGCGCAGGCGCATTAAGCGTTTGACCGCCATTAAGCACTTCCCCTGTCCAGAAATTATACCATTTAAAGCCTGCCGGCAAATAAACTTTCCTGGTTTTTTCGCTGGAAGTTGCATTTTTACCTGTATATAATTGTTCTGTTACCGGGTTAACCAAAAATGCAGGACCGAACATATACTGGTCGGGGATGCTGTACACGTTAGGGTCATTCCTGAAATCAAAGGTTAAAGCCCTCATAATTGTATAGTTTTCGGTAGTGACGCGACCAGCAAGTGAATAAATATATGGCATTAGCCTGTAACGCAGCTTATCGAATTTTAACAAAGTCGCTTTTGTATCGGTATCCCAATTTTTTGAGAATAGCGCACGTTCGCCCTTTCCATGTACACGGAAAATAGGGCAAAATGCCCCGAACTGGAACCAACGTGTAAACAGTTCGCGGAATTCTGGTTTCGACCAATCCGGCGCAGTCCAGTGATATTGGTAACCGCCGATGTCCGATGTCCAGTAAGGTATGCCCGATGCGCAGGCATTAATTCCCTGGGGGACCTGGCTCTTAAATGCGCCAAACCCGCAGAAAATATCTGACGACCAAAGTGTAGCTGCATTGCGCTGTGCTCCGGCAAATGATTGCCTTGCTAAAAAGAAGGCTCTTTTACCCGGAATATCCTTGCGCCAGCCTTTGTAAATACCCTTGGTATGTTCAAGTGAGTAGGTGTTAAAATAATCAATGCCTTTGCCTATCCAAAAATTGCTTTGTTTGCGCGCATCCAGCAGGCTACCGTTATCCGGTTCGCACTGGTCTATCCACCAGGCGTCCCAGTCGTACCGTTTAATCAGGCTGTCGCGGGCCTGCGCCCAGTACAAATCCCTTGCTTTTGGATAATGCGCATCATAATAAGTATCAAAAGTATGTGTAACCACGTTATCCCAGGTAATATCCGTCAGGCCGCCCATCTTTTGTAAAGCAGCATAATTATTGGTGCCTTTACCAAATACCGGCCATATAGATATCATACCATGAATATTGGCCTTATGCAAATCAGCCAGCATTTGTTTTGGATCAGGGTAGCGTTCGGGTTTCATTACATGCGAACCGATTGGCAGCGGGTCCCAGTAATACCAATCCTGCACTATCACATCAACAGGGATATGATTATTACGATAATTGTCTTTAACCGATAAAATCTCTTTCTGGCTCATATACCTGTCTTGCGACTGGAACAGCCCGAAGGCCCATTTAGCATACATCGGCGCTTTGCCGGTAGCGGTACGATAAAGGTCAATGATATGGTCGAAATCAGGGCCGTAGAAAAAGTAATAGTCAACCTGTTTGCCGCTTTCCGATACATATTTGAATTTTGTATTGCCATCCACACCACCATAAAAATTGGACGCCGAATAATTATCCCACAATAAACCATATCCTTTGGTTGATAAAAGCACCGGGATAGCACCTGTCATATAACGGATAGCCAAATCCTGATCGCGGCCTTTATAATTTATTGAAAGAGAATCCAATGGATGGCATCCTAAACCATAAAGCGCCTCATCGGCAGGCGAATTAAATTGGGTGCTTACATTAAAAGTATTGATTCCAGCTATAGTTGCCGGGCTTATGGTTTTATTTTGCTGATCCTCAGAAGTGATCACTTCGCCATTCAATTTGGCATAAGTTATCGCATTGGTGGTTATATCAATCGTGATCTTTAATTTTTTAGTGGTGATGATATAGGATCCCTTATTTTGCGTTATTTTAAAAGGTGCATATTGCCATTTACTATTAACCACCAGTGAAGGTTTATTTAAGAATTCATTAAAAATGGTATATTTCACTTCAATAATATCGTCTTTGCAGATGATGACTTTCATCAAACCTTTATCAAGGGTAAAGGTAACTTCATCGGGTTTTACCTGGTATGATTTGATGGCGGCATTTGACCAGGTGGGTATTAGCCAGCAAATCAATAAAATAATAATCAGTGATAGTTGGGTAGAAAAAGACTTAATCCCGGAAATTTTGTTCTGCATCAGTAAAGGGTTTATAATACTGTAAATATAACAGTTAATTTTCATTTTCAATATGGCAGACTGAAACAACCAGGACAAAAAGCAAAGCAACATTTAAAATAAAAATTTGTGCTGCTGCCGGTTTAATAAATATAGTGGGTGAAAATCAGAAAAGCCCTTCCGCTAAATTAACAGAAGGGCTTTCGGGACAGCAGGGGTTAGCTTACAACTTCACTATCGCCGATCTTCCAACCAGTTTGTTATCCTTTTTGCTTATTACCGTTATAAAATAGGTGCCAGACGTGAGCTCGCTCATATCAGTTTGCCAGAAAGGCTCGGACGAGCTGCCTGTTTTTACTACCATACCCACATTGTTCGTTATCTGGATGGTGTATTCGGGAGCTACTGTTGTTTGATCGATGGTTAAATCAATCTTCCCGGAAGTAGGGTTTGGATATACTACTATACTACGGCTATTAATATCGCGGTCTGTTGATTTATTAAATATCAGCGTAACTATATTTGAATAGGTAATAGTGCCGTTGAGGTCCTCTATCTTCAAACGGTACTTATCTGCCCCTACAGGCGGCGTTTTATCCAAAAAGCTATATGTACCCAATGCATTCGAAACAGAGCCCCCCCAAAACTGTGAAGGTTTTGGCGTCATCGTTGCTTCTTTCAATAGTAAAATAGGTATAGTTCGCCTCATTCCGGGTTTTCCACACCATCTCTGCGCCGTTATTTACCTTTTTTGCAGTAAAGCTTAATAAATGTACGTTTAATGCCGTATCCTCACGTATTACAAGGGTAAAACGGTTTGGGCCGTAGGTTGTCGCGTCGCTTCTTAAAATGTTGAAACTGTAGCTTGGGTTGTGCCTGAAATCAACCGAATCCTTACTATAGGCATCCTTTAACCACACGTCATATATTTCCGGGATACTTTTTATTTCAATCATATTCAAATTGTAAGTACCGTTTGTAGTGGCGCTAACATACAGGGGGATAATTTCCGGTGTGAGCTTTGGCAAAGCCAGCGTGTTAATGGCCAGGGGGATGCTGTCAGCCGATATGCTGTACATATTTGCTGGCCCGCTCCCTATTTTGTAGGGCGCGTCTTCACCCGGAACATATTTTGCACTCGCATTGCTGTTAAAGTCAATCAATATACCTTCTTCATTAACAGTATCCTTAGCCAGCACTATATGCAAGTATTGGCTCACAGCAGCCAGCGGCGGATCGCCCAGAAATAAGTTACCACCAAGCCCGGAAACTACCTGTGCCGTTGTTTTTGCCGCTTCGTTAAAAGTTAACGATGGGGATGCACCTGTCGCCTGTACAAAAAAGCCCTGCCCGCTTGCGATGACGTTAGAATTAGCAATATTGCCTGTACTATGGCCTCCGGTACCTGCTGCGTAAACATTATAATTGCCGTTAGGCATAAGGATATACAGGAAGGGCGCTACACCAGGTGCATAAATACCGTTGGCGGCAACTGTTGCACTATAAGTATCCCAGTTGATGGAACTGGCATAGGGGTTACCTACCAAATTAAAGCCTTCGGTATTAACATTGCCTGAAATAGTTGTTTCTAATAATGCGTTGAGACCGGTGAACCATTGTTTTACGAGTATAGCTCCTTGATTTAACGTGCCTGTTGCTGTTAAAGTAGTATTTGTAGGTACATAACCACCATTTTCCTGTGCTAACGTCAGACCAATATTCCTGTCGCCCCGGAAGAAAAAGAGATAACCGTTGCCGTCATAAACATTAAACCCGGGGCCGTCAATATCAATACCATAAGGCGGGCAAGCAGCAGTTAGTGTATTAACGCCCCTATAATTACCGGCCGTAAACGAAGAGTTATTAATTGGCAGATCTTCCCTGAATAAATATAAGGAAGGGTTATTGGGGTTACCGGGAAAAGTATCAAAACCGCCGGCCGCTGCGGTTGTACCGGTAACAAAACATGAATTTTTCAGGTAATTCATGCTGATAACCCCGCTTACAAGCGATGTACTTACGGGTGATGACAATAAGCGGTAACTCCTGATGCCGGTTATAAAGCGCTGAACATTTACATTCCCGCTTATTGGCTTTACCGTAGTTATCTGGGCTACGTTGGCGCTGCCGTTAATATCCGATTTCAGTGTTAAAATACCCCCTGTTGCCAATGTGGCCGTACTGGCCATGGTAAGCAAGCCGGTGCTTGACACTGCAAAAAAGCCTGTACCTGTAGTCGACATTGTTTTTGCCGTGGTGCTGCCGAAGGTGACATTATTGAAGGTAGTGCCGGTCGCGCTATTATCCTGGAGCGACTGCGCCGCCGCCCCGGTGAACGATACCAACCCTGTACCGGCAGTAAAGGTTGCAGTGTTTGTATAATTACCGTTAAAAGTCAGGTTTTCTTTATTACAGGTGAGCGTGCCATTATTGGTGGCGCTGCCTGTAATTGTTGTAGTAACAGCCGAAACTGTACTGCCGTTGATAGTACCACCTGCATTGTTTGCTAAATTACCGGTAACACCTACTGTCCCTGTACCTTCCGCAACAGTGGCTGTATTGGTCCAGTTACCGCCTACGGTAACTATAGGGTTGTTTGTATTTAAGTTAACCGCGCCGCCGCTGCTATTAAAATTACTTGTTGTTGATAATGTGCCTCCATCGACTGTTTTAGCGCTGGCATTACTTAATGTTAATATGGAGTACATAGCTGGTGTGGTATCAAAGTTTGCATCAGCTGATGTATAAACTGGTTGTGTACCGGAGGCTGCGCCGTAATTAACAGTGCCTGTATTATTTGGTGTTGTTACGGGATTATTAAAATCAACCAGGTTACTGTAATTACCACCAGTAACAGGAGTATTTGAGGCAATACTTACAGGTGTTGCACCCAAAAGATTTAAAACAGGGGAATTGTTAATGGTATTATTAAGGTCCATGGAAAACTTTGCATAAGGATTATTTCCAGGAAAATTAAAAAGTGTAAAACCTGTGTTAAAATTTGTCAGTTGCGTAATGCCAGTAACAGTTAAGGTGCCCGCCCCCTGTGAAACATAGGCATCATTGGCATCAAGGCCTATAAAAAAACCATTAGATGCTGAATTAATGGTCAAATTGCCGTTTACAGTTACACTCAATGTTGAGGCTGTAGTGCTACCGATATTTACGCGGGTAATAGAATTACCAAAATTAGCCGGAAGTGTATTATCGCCAACAGTAAAGGAACCGCAGGTGATAAAGCCCGAACCCTGCAGGGTTGTTACTATGCCATTTGCAGTAGTGCCGAATCCCCCTGAATTCCCGGTATTACTGTGCATCTGCAAAATGGCGCCACTTACAGCTAAGGTAAAGCCATTCACGGTTAAGCCCAATGTGCCTCCCGTATTATTTTGCAGGGCATTGTTATTACCAAAAGTAAGGGATGCTATATTAATATTACTTACTGATATAACTGGGTAATTGGTGATTATAGGAATAGCCGTATTTACCCCAACATTTGCAACATCGGCATTATTTGTGGAGCCAGGATAGTTGACCGTTTGCTGAAAATTATTTATTTCCCAGTTAAGGGGGTTATTCCAGGCAGTGCTCACAATCCCTGTCCAGTCATAGGCATTTGACCCTGCTGCAGTAATGGTTAAAGTTCCTTGCACGTAGGTAATAGCATAATCAGGATCAGCGGCCCCGGCTACTATTATAGGGTAACTACCGACTGGGGAAGCTGCGGTGGCCGTAGTTGTTTCAGTAGGTGGCGTATTCGTTTGTGTGTCCCCATTAACAAGTCCTGTATAAGTAAAAGTTAATGCTGAATTTACACCGAAGGTCCTGGTTTGGCTAACAGCTGTAATAGTTAATGGTGCCGGGGTAACCGTCAAAGTACCTGGTGTGTAGGTAAACGTATAATTATTGGCAGACCCACCACTTCCGGTTATAGGGTAGGTGCCCGATGCTGAGGTTGCTATCGCAGTAGTAGACCCGGTAGGCTGTGTTGTTAAACTTGCCGGTGTATCACCGTTTACAAATCCAGTGTAGGTAAATGTAAATGTTGGATTTGCTGCCCCATAAGTCCTGCTGGCATTATTGGCTTTAGCATTTAATGTGGCTTGCCCGACAATAATATCTCCGGGATTATACGTAATTGTGTAATTGTTTACATTAAATGTTCCCCCAACGGGCAACGATCCACTTACCTGGTTGGCATAAGTACCAGCATTTGCTGTTGCAAGTGCCCCTGAACCCGCGCCTCCAGTATAGGTAATGGTCACACTGCCTATTGTCTCACCATTTTGCAGCCCAGTTGTAGTAAAGGCTGTTGAACCTGAAGCACCTGTTAAAGTAGCGCCGTAGGTTTTATTAGCGTTATTTAGTAAAATGGTTAAAGCTGCCTGGCCGACAATAATATTACCCGTAGCATAGGTAATGGCATAATTTGCCGCTGAAAAAGTACCGCCGGTTGCGGCTGATGGTGTTACCTGGTTATTATAAGTACCCACATTTGCTGTTGCCGGTGCACCTGCACCGCCTCCCGCAAAATAGGTAATGGTCACACTGCCTATGTTTTGTCCGTTTTGAAGCCCTGTTGGTGTGAAAGCAGCTGAACCGGCCCCGCCTGTTATGGCAGTTCCGTAGGTTTTATTAACATTATTTGCCGTGATGGTCAAAGCTGCCTGGCCGACAATAATATTA
>Ga0207043_1002_pt2 | contig 14268 bp, 3 predicted proteins | sample Alteio_BWMinCont_71_FD_153304 | JGI IMG/M metagenome (GOLD analysis project Ga0207043, IMG submission 153304) | Enriched cells from forest soil in Barre Woods Harvard Forest LTER site, Petersham, Massachusetts, United States -... | ecosystem: Environmental > Terrestrial > Soil > Temperate forest >... | reverse complement strand
GGAAGCAGGAGCCGTGTTCGAGGAGGGAGTGCCCGATTTCTTGCTTTACGATGAACTCGTCACGTGGAGAAGAATGTTCTCCCTCTTTTACAACAGGGAATCTCTGAAGAAAGGTTGGAAATGGAACAGAAAAGCTCTTGCAGTTCAAGGAGCCCCCAGCGTGGGGAAAACAGCGGGGAGTTTTCTTTTTTCCTCCAGAGAGAATTACTACCTTGTATTTAGGAGATACCTCTTGAACCAGGACCCATTCTAAGGTGAAAAAATCGTTTTTATTCTTCTTCCTGTATCTTGCGGCTCTTCATGGGGACGAGTGCGACATCTTGATTCCCTGTTTGAGAGGGATCTTTCTCTCTTCCCCATGCGAGGAAGAAGAGGAGATTCCTTGCGAAGGGGGGATTTGGGAGAAAGGGCTCTGTCTCAGCGATAGGGAGTTTGCCAAGTTGGAAAAGCGCCTTATCAACCGCTATCTAGATCAGCCATTGAGCGTAGAAGGGATCCACTTCCTTAAGAAGGATATCTTAGAATTTTACCGCTCTATCGGCCGTCCGATCGTCATCGTGCAAATCCCTGAACAAGATATCACCTCGGAAGTCTTGGTTGTCGAAATTCAGGAAAGCAAAGTCGGAGATCTCTGCGTTATAGGAGCCAATTGGTCCTCTCCGAATCGCATTTTGAACTTCGTAAGAGTGAGAGATGACGGGCTGATTGACAGCAGGCGGCTCGCAACCGATTTAGCGTGGCTCAACCAAAATCCGTATCGTTCTGTAAATGCGGTGTTTAAAGCGGGGAGACAGCCATGCACGACCGATATCGAGCTCCTTGTCTGCGAAAAGAGACCTTATTCTGTGTTTGCCGGGACGGACAATACGGGATTCCGCGAAACGGGGTATGTGAACGTTTTTGCCGGCTTCAACTGGGGCAATGTGTTCGGCCTCGGCCACATCCTATCCTATGAATACATCATCTCGACGGAATTCAACCGATATCAGGGCCACGCTGTGAATTATATCGCGCCTCTTCCCTGGCGCCATACATTCCAGGTCTTCGGGGGCTACTCGTTCGTCCATGTTCCCCACTTGCAGAAAACATTCAAAAATCACGGAAAAAGCCTGCAGGTGAGCGGGAGATATCAGATTCCTTTGCCATCCTATCGGGACTTTTTACAAGAGTTTCGCTTTGGCGCCGATTACAAGCATACCAATAATTCGGTGGAATTTGGCGGATTTAACATCATCAACCACTATGTCAATATCTTGCAGGCCATGGCGGGGTACAAATTCACCTATCAAAGCTGCGCGTCTAAAGCGTACTTTGATTTAGAGGCCTTTGGATCTCCCTGCCGGTGGCTTCCCGACATGTCCCCTCATTATTATAGTGAGCTGCGGGCCGATGCAAAACCTTGGTATATCTACGCGCGCGGCACTTTCACCTACCAGTATAAGCTCCCCAAACAATTTCTGACCGATTTCAGGCTGAGGGGGCAACTTTCGAGCGCGAACCTTCTGCCCAGCGAGCAGATGGGACTCGGAGGATATAATACTGTGCGGGGGTATCTGGAGCGGCAGGTGAATGTCGACGACGCCCTGATCGCGAATCTCGAATTCCGAACTCCTACCTGGTGCCCCTTTAGAAGAGATGCTTTTGTATTACTCGCTTTTGCCGACTATGCCTTGGGCGTCCAGCATGAACGGCAATCTTTCGAAAAGCAGGTCTATAACCTTCTCGGCGTTGGGCCTGGGATTCGGTACCAGATCGACCATTGGTTCCTTTTGCGGGCCGATCTGGGCTGTCGCCTGATCAAGACCCAAAATGATGCGAGCCATTCCGTCCGCGTCCACTTCGGCGCTGTCTTAAATTACTAAACACAAAACACAAATAACAATCTTTGTATCTATCTTTTTCTCCTCGTTACTCTCTTGATTGTTTTAATAAAAATAAAATAGTTTGACTCAATTTGTTATTTTAAATAGGGTCCGAAATAAGTAGCAGAATCATTTAAGCCAATGCTTGTTCCGTCTGTAATTGGAGAGCAAAATCGATGTTAAAAATGAATCTATGGATCTTCTTTTCCCTCTGTATGGCCTCTTCTCTCTTTGCCGTAGGGGAAGGAAATATCCCGATGGATTCTCAAGATTCCTTATCTGAATGCGCCGCGGATCCAGTTCAGCTGCTGGCAAAGAGTTGCCCTGTTCATGAAGGCTCGAATCTATGCGCAGTTCATCCGCAGCAACTTGCATCCAACTGCTGCGCTCCCAGACCGCCTCAATGCACCTGCTGCAAACCTGTTAGATGCACGTGCAAACCGTGTAAACCTGTCTGTTGCTGTCCGAAAAAAGAATGCCCTACTTACTGCCCTCCTATTATGTATCCGGGCTACAACCAGGCAGCTCGATTCGACGTCAATCACTGTTGGAGTGTTTTTTTCGATGGCAGTTTTCTTTATTGGATGGCGATGGAAGGGGGGTTGGACCTAATTGCGGTTGAAGATACTGTCCCCTCCGATCCGGTCCATGTTTCTTTAGCCCAGATGAAGTACAAGTACAAGCCGGGCTTCAAAGCAGGGATCGGCCTGAATTTTGACACCGACGATTGGGATGGATGGGTAGAATATACGAACTTCCATTCCCATACGAACCGAAGGATATCTGTAGGGTCTTCTCCGTCTTTGATCATAATTCCGGTGATCAGTACGGGTGGAGTGGCTCCGAACTTTGCATACACTTTCGTGAATGAAAAATGGGCTTTAAAATTAAATATTGGCGAAGCTGCTGTTAGCCGCTGGTATTATGTAGGTCAAAATCTCGTATTCAACACTTCCTTTGGCGGAAGGGGAGCTTGGATCAGCCAAAAGTTGCGCTTTCATTTAGAGAATCCCAACGGTTCTATCCTAGGCTCTAACATAACCCCTCCCGGAACGATTTCAAACTTTACCTATTCCTCCTCTTCATGGGGAGCTGGACCTGAAGTGGGATTGAATACGGAGTGGAACATGGGAGGGGGCTTCCGCCTCTTTGGAAACGGGGAACTTGACATTCTCTTTACCCGCTACAATCGACGAGCGCACTTGAACTCCAACATGATCGTTGTGAGTAGCTTGAATGATGAGTACGTTACAGAAAAAAAGATCAATACATTGAGAACCCATGTCGATTTAGAGATGGGCCTTGCCTGGGGATGGTATTTCAATTGCCGCGAATGGCATTTCGACTTATCCGCTTCCTATGGCTACCAGGTATTTTTTAATCAGAACATGTTCCTAGTTCAGATCGCTCCTCTTACAGAAAATAACCTTTATATCCATGGCGCGACTGCCAAAGCGAGATTGGACTTTTAAACCGGAGAGACAAAAAAATGTATAAATCCACCTCACGAATCTTTGCTGCAGCAGCAGGTCTTTCTTTTCTTGCATTCCCCATGTGGGCGGATGAAGGATCGATCGATTTTGAAGAGGAAGATTCTCTCTCAGAAGTTATCGACGTCGGATACCAGGATGGCGATCTTCAGAATGAAGACCTGATGGGAATCAACCAACTGAGCGACTCCGAAATCGATTACTTAATCAGCCTTGTAGAAGGGAATACAGATCCAAATTTCGAATGGGATGAGTCTCAGCTTGAGTGCAGAAATGGCCTTGCGAACAGGTTCAATGATGAAGAGCTGGTTGGATACTCCGAATTGAACGACTCTAGAAAATTCTCCAAGCGGCGCCAGGTGCAGAGAGCTCCTATTCAAGACCAGAAAAGGACCTATGCGGTACTCGAAACTCCCAAGAAGTATTACAAGCCCGGCAAAATGACTGCTGCGCAAAGCCAGAAAAAGGCATCCGTTGTTCAAAACGTCCCTCAAATCATCCGGAAAGGGGGACAGCAAGTAAATGGGGCGCCTTGGCTTGCCCAAAGGAAAGAAGCTCCAAGACAACAAGTCAATGAGCCATGCGACGTGGAAGACTCCTCGTATGAGGTGTGCGAATCTGAGCCATCCGAAAACGTTCAGGCCAGCGAAATGGATGACTCTTCCTATGAAGTCTGCGAGTCAGAGCCAGCTCCTAGCCAGAAACCAAGCCAGAAAATCGCTCAGCCACGCGAAATGCAAGACTCTAGAAGAATGGCGAAAGCGGCCCCAAGACAACAAGTCTATGAGTCTTACGAAATGGATGATGATTCAGCTTATTATGAGGTTTGCGAGTCAGAGCCAGCCCCAAGCGAGAGACCCAGCCAGAGAATCGCTCAATCACGCGAAAAGCAAGCCTCTCCTAAGAGAATGGCTAAAGCGGCCCCAAGACAACAAGTCTATGAAGAGAGCGAAATGGATGATGTTTGCGAGGCAGAGCCAGCCCTAAGCCAGAGACCAAGCCAGAGAATCGCTCAATCGCGCGAAATGGAAGAGTCCTCCCGCTCGAAACGGGGACTCCAAATGAAAATGGCGCAAAGACAGAAACCAAGCCAGAGAATCGCTCAACCTCGGGAAATGGAAGAGTCTCCTCGTAAAATAGCGAAGGCAGCTCCAAGACAAAAAATCTATGAGCCAAGAGAATCGGATGATTCTGATGAGGTTTGCGAATCAGCTCCCGTCCAAAGACAGAGAAAGGTTCAGCCTAGAGAAATGCAAGGCTCTCCTCGGAAAATGGCGAAAGCGGCCCCAAGACAAAAAATCTATGAGCCAAGAGAAACGGATGATTCTGATGAGGTTTGCGAATCAGCTCCCGTCCAAAGACAGAGAAGGGTTCAGCCTCGCGAAATGCAAGTCGCTCCAAAGAAAATAGCGAAAGCTGCCCCAAGACAAAAAATCCGCGAGCCACTTGAAATGGATGACTCTCTGGATGAAGTCTGCGAATCAGCGCCAGTTAAAAGACAGAGAAAAGTTCAGAGAGAAATAGAAGAAGCTCCCAAGTTCAAATTGGCGTCTTCGATTGTTGATTTGGTGGGAACAGCCGTGCGGAACTCAAAGCTTTATCAGATTATTACTCAGCCGCGTGTAATAGATGATTCTCTGGATGAAGTCTGCGAGTCAGAGGCGCCACAAAGACAGATAAAGGTTCAGCCGCGCAAAATGGAACGCTCTCCTAAGAAAGTGGCTAAAGCAGTCAAAAGGAAAAAAATCGTTGCGCAGCCCGAAATGGAGGAGTCCGATGAAATTTGCGAGTCAGCACCTGTCCAAAGGCAGAAAAATGTTCAGCCTCGCGAAATGCAAGACTCCCGCAAAAAGAAACAGGCAAGCCAATTGAAAGCAGCCCAAAGACAAAAGATTCTTGAGCTGCTCGAGATGAACGTATCGGATGATCAAGAGGATGAGTCTCTTTCTCAGAATGAAGAGATGGCTCCTCAAAAGATCCCCTACTCCAAGTCACTGAGTCAGCGCGAAGGGAATTCTCCCTCCTATCGAGGGTCGATGGATGAGATGCCAGTTTGCGATTTCGCCGACTGCTGCAACGACTGTAATTTGAATTGCATGTTCTGCCCCTGGTACGGCTTCGATGTTACAGGCGAAGTATTATTTTGGGGGACCAATTACAATATACCTTTTAGTACGACTATTCAAAATTTTAGTTCGAACACCAATGCTTCAAACCCTTTGCTCCGATACGAATTCAATACTGAGAACGCAAGCGTGATGCGCGCAAAGAATAAGTGGAGCCCGGGATTTAGAATTGGGATTGGCGGCTCTCCGAACTACGATAATATAGATCTCCAGCTCATTGGAACCTATTATCAGAATCATGTCATCAATTCCCTGCCTTTCAATCCTACTACTGAACCAGCATCTACTTTTGCTCTAGCCCCCTCAGATCCACCTGCAGCTATACTTACAGGGAAAGCAAATTTACAGCTGCTTTATCAGTTTGCTGATTTCGAACTGGGGAAAAGCTACTATGCATGCTCAACCGTCCTTCTCCGCCCTTTTTGCGGAGTGCGCGGCGGCTGGTTAAGCCAAGACCATAGACTTTCTTATCCCTCTATCACCACCGCCGGCGCTTCAGGCGTTTTTGTAACGCAGCCAACTAATAAAAGTAGTTATTTTGACCTAGATGTTTGGTGTGTAGGTCCTCGGATCGGTTTGAATAGTTCTTGGTTTAAAGCAATGGGATTTAGCTTGATGGCAAATTTTTCCTCTTCTCTCCTCTATGGCAAAGCCCATCAAAAATTCACTACTATAGCCAATGATTTAACTGTAACAACGAACGATGACGTTGTCCTATTCTTCACGGAAGCTGAAACCACGGAGGTTATAAGGGATCGATTTTGGTCGGTCTTCCCCACTTTGCAGCTTTTAATGGGAGCCTCCTGGGAAGCCGGGACTGCTTGCGATTGGAATTTTAAAGCCTACGCTGCCTGGGAGACGAATTTCTGGTGGGAAGTATCAAATATCGAAGGCTTTGTTGAAAAGGCCCTCAGCATGCAAGGGCTGACTGCCGGCCTCAGCTACGGATTCTAATTTTACCTAATACACTTCATTTTCAAAGATCACTGCGCGGAACTGGTAGAAGTTCGGCGAACACTGATAGCTATCGGAATTCAGATAGGGACTTTCTAAGAGATACTCAGCTCGGTCTGTCTGGAGCTCCTGGTCTTTCATATTTTCGGATAAACACACTTGGCCCTGATAGAAGGCTCCGAACGGATTGTCCCAGATGGGCACCATATCCGATAGCTGCAAAGTAGCCGCCATATCTTCGTTGAGTAATTTGTAGAATGGCCCAGGTACAGCCTTAGGAAGTGGAGTAGGGCAAAAGGGGCAGGGGTTTGTTAGGGCAAGGAAGGGGAATTGATAGAAAAGGGTGAATTCACCACGTCGAAAGACATGGGTTCCAAAATAAGAGTTCCTGACTTCATAGGAGGTATCGACTCCAGCTGGTGGAATCAATCCAGTAATATCAGTCTGGGAGTTATTCCCTTGTGTGCTCGTGCAAACTTGGCCGTGGTAGAAGGCTCCGCCTAGGTAAGGATACTCATTTTGGAACGGATTGTCCCAGATGGGCAGCATATCGGAAAGCTGCGCCATCGTGGCCACCAGTTCTTCGTTGAGTAGTTTGTAGAATGGCAAAGTTACAATGATTGGAGGCGGAGGAGTAGGGCAAGGGGGGCAGGGGGCTATTAGGGTCAGGAAGGGGAATTTATAGAAAATGGTGAATTCAGGGCCTCCATAGAGATGGGTTCCATAATAAGAGTTCCAGATTTCATAGGAGGTATCTATCCCCGCTGGGGGAACCAATGCGGGCGTATAGGCGTGGCCGTTGATGACCTTCCCAGTGGGAATGGTATTGGTCGATTGCTGCGCCGAGTAGATCCTCAATTGACCTCCTCCTGTCGTCGCAAGTTGGGAGTTATTGTCTATATCGAGGCCTCCCGCTCCTACAGCTGGGTTCAGGGGATTGAGGTTGTCTGTAATGAGGGTCAATCCTCCGCCGCTGCTCGGATTTGTAATAGTGGCAACTCCAGAAGTAACTGAAGGCGTTGTTAAAAATAGGGTGGTTCCGGCGAAGATAGACATTGTGCTAGCTCCGAAGGTCGTTGCCCCAGATTGGCCGCCATGGCCGATCCTCGCGCCTGAATTGGTCCCTTGAGTCCCTCCTGTTAAAGTGATTGAACCGAGCGCATTGAGGAAAATATTTCCGGAGAGGGTCGATCCTCCGGCAGTTTGGTCAATATGGCCGATCTGGGCCAATCCTCCTGCAGAGGTTGCATTTGTATTGCCAGTTAAAGTGACGGACCCTCCTATTTGTCGGAAGGTGAGATTGCCGGATAAAATGGATGCCGCTACTAAGGTGGGATCTCCATGTCCGATAATAGCGTTTGAATCTCCATTGAGAGTCAGATTTCCCCCGATAAAGGGAAAGAGGATATCGGTATTGATCGTTATTACGGGAGATCCAATTTGAGCAGTGGCATTCAATCCCGTTCCCCCAGTCAGAGTCAGATTGCCTCCAACGGTCATGATATGGCCGGCAATTCCTCCGATCGTTGGCGAGGCTGTGGAAATGTCAGCGGAAGCGTTAGGTCCTATACCTCCAGTAAGGGTTACATTTCCTCCGCCAGTAAGAGGATTTTTGATGGTGCGGATATTGAGCGGTCCTGTCGTGGTACTCATGACAGCAAGAGCGGTTGAACCGCTGCCTCCTGTTAAAGAAATATTCCCAAACGTTGTGACAGTCAAACTGCCCGTTGTTGTGATGAGCGTGGCGAAATTATTCAACCCAGTACCGCCTGCGAGGGTTAAATTTCCTTTTGAGGCAACGGTCATAGCTCCAGCGGTGCTTTGTACTTGAGCAGCGCCTGCCATTGAGGCCAAGCCGATGTTGAAGTTATTGGCGATGTCGAAATTCATGTACGAAAGGGCGGAACCTCCTCCAGAGATCGTGCTATTGGAAGCGAGTGTAAGGTTTCCTCCCAAGGCATCGACTGACAGGGTGGTGATATCGAGATTTCCGAAATTTCCTGTATTCGTTGTGATTGTAGCATTCGATCCGAGATGGATCGCATCGGTGGCGACGCCTGCAGAGAGGCCCGATTCAGCAACGAGTATGAGAGAATAGCCCGAAGAAATTTGCGCTGTTCCAGCTGCAGGCAATAGATTCAACCCAATATTATTCGTGGAGCCAGCTTGTGTGCTTCCTCTAGCGAAGATATTTATGACGGCATTTGCGATGCCGCCTGAAGTTGTTTGTTGGATCAGACTATCATCAGCCATCTGGATGCCAATCCCTCCCACCATACCCGCAGCGTTCGCATTGCTTTTGCCGAGGAGGAACATATTCCCTCCTGTAGTAAGAATCTGGGCGAAAGTGTCGAGATCTAAACCGAAAGAATCGAACCCGCTTCCGCTTTCAGCAGTAATAGATAGATCTCCAGTCCCAGAGCTCACTTGGCTGGGGATTGCGGCAGAGGTTCCATTCAGGATAGCGAGTCCATGGTTTGCGGAAGTGCCAGCGCCTCCAATGCCATACAAAGAAATGGTTCCGGTCGATAATGCTGTGGTAATGGTAGATGCGTCCTGAACTGCGATCCCATGATTGCCCGTGCCGGTTCCAGCTGGCGCGCCAAAGCCTTCGATTGAAATTGCGCCTGAACCATTTGTTACTGAAGAGGAGGTATCGAAATCGACCCCGATGTGGTTGTTTGTTCCCGATCCGCCAACTCCATAGAATGAGATGCTTCCCGATGTGTTCGTTATTGTAGCTCCAAAGACGCCAACGCCATGATTTCCTGTGCCGCCGCTTCCTCCGTATCCTTCAAACGCCATTTGTCCAGAAGTGGAAGTAATGGTTCCTAAATGCATGTTGATGCCGGGACTGCTGCCTGTTCCGGTTCCCCCGATTCCATAAAAAGATAGGTTTCCGCTTGTTGTGATCATCCGATTATTGATTTCAATGCCAGTGACGTTTGTGTTGCCAGTCCCTCCATATCCTTCGATGGCAATTTCTCCAGACATAGTGCTGACAAGACCCATGTTTAAATCGACTCCAATCCCTGAACCTCCTGCTCCATAGAAAAAGACATTTCCAGATTGATTCATGACAGAGGCTGTATTGGTGAGAAGGATTCCATCATTGCCGGCGCCAGTAGGGGATAGGCTTCCATATCCCACAAAGGACATATTGCCGCTGGTGGAACTGATCGTTCCTCCGCTGAGCTGCACGCCTATGTTATCAAACGTTCCTTGTATTCCAACGCCGTAAAAAGAGATATTGCCGCTCGCAGTCGTAAGCGTACTCGAGACGAAATCAATCCCGATGTTATCGCTCATTGCAGAACCTGTTCCTCCGAGTCCGTCAATGGAGATATTTCCTGATGTGTTGGTGAGGGTCGCGCTCTGAAAAATTGTACCTACACCCCCCAGTCCGCCGACTCCATATAAAGAGAAATTTCCACTGGTACTTAAAACATTAGATGAGTCAATTTCGAGTCCATTATTTCCCGCTCCAGAACCTTGAATTCCCCCATAGCCTGAGATCGAAATATCTTTGGTCGTCGTGAATATGAGAGAACCATTATCGATTAAAACTCCGGTGTTGGACCCCATGCCCCCGCTATTGTTGCTTCCCGATCCTTCGATCGTTAGCGTTTGGCCGAAACTTCCCACCATCGGATCGAGTACATCGACGTGGGAGTCAGTCGTAACGTGAACTCCATAATTCGCCGATCCTGTTCCATTTGAATCTCCAAAGATTTGGACCGATCCTTGCCCAACTACAAATCCAAAAGGCCCCACCAGGACTCCTGCGCTTCCAGGTGCAGTTCCGCCCCTTCCGAAAAGGGAGATGTTTCCCGGAGGCGGAGTCATCGTGTTGGAAAAAATGTTGATTTCCGGAAAGGCAACCGGACCTACGCCTTGCATATAAATCCCATGCCCGGAGCCTCCAGAGCCTGATCCTCCAAATCCATTGATCTCAATAGATCCTGTTTTCGAAAAAATATTCAGTATATTCGCCGTGCCTACAGCATTCAGGAAGCGGAGATCGACGCCAAAATTGTTGCTGCCTGATACAGACGTTTGGCTGCCAGTCCCTGTAATCGTAATATTGTGATTTACAGTGCTGATAATAGGAACAGCAATAGCTCCAGAGTCCCATGCAATATCCACCCCGATATTGTTGCTTCCCGCCAGAGGATTTTGACTTGCTGTGCCTGTGATGTTGAGGTGCCCTCCGGTTGTTCCTGTGGATGCAATATTTAGATTAGTAACATCGAATAGTAAAACCACACCGGAATTGAAGTCGCCGTTTCCTGCAGCGGAACCGGTGATGTCGATATTTCCATTAACGGTTGTTAGAGCAGCGGCGGAAAATATAATCACTCCATGATTTCCTGATCCAATGGGTCTTCCCGCCGTAGCAGTTCCCAGTTTGCCTCCTCCCGTTCCTGAAATAACCACGTCAAAGGAATCTGTTGCGATGCTAACTGTATCTCCAAGATTGACGCCAATGGCTCCATCTGTTCCATTGACGCTTCCGCTTCCGGTGATCGAAATCAAACCTGTTTGGCCGGTCGATGGGCCTGGCGTCTCCGTTGCCAAAGTGGAGCTGAAGCCGATTCCTACCCCATAGTTGTCAGTACCTGTGGCAATCGCAGTTCCTGTAATCGTGATATTCCCGAAATTGGTTTGGATAGAATTCCCTTCAAGATAAACTCCTGGGGAGAAACTATTTCCCACGCCTCCCTGACCCGAAATGGTGATATTTCCGTTGACTGCGAGAAAGTTGGGACTCAACCCCATTGGAGAGGCGAAATAGACTCCGATATTTTCTCCAGTGGTGCTTAAGGATGTATCTTGGGTCGCGCTCCCGTTTAAGTAAATCGATCCTCCATCTTCTACTTGAAACGTCGCTTGTCCCGCGTTGGGATTCATTTCGGCGCCCGTAATGCCATAAGAAAAGGCTCCTCCCAGCGCTGTGCCATTGATGTAGAGATCTCCCCCTCCTCCTGGAAAAATCTGAGTCCCCAAATCTGTAACGGTCACGCCGGAGCTTGCCCTCCCTATGCTTTCGCCATTGATAAAAATAGAGCCGGAAGCCGTCAACAGTTGGGTTTGTCCGATAGGAGCGCTACCTGAGGGGACCGGCGTATTCGCAATGGCGACTCCGTCGGAGAGGCTTGTCATCGCTCCTTGGGGAGCCTGACCGCCAAATCCACTCATGACGATATTCCCGACTCCTGTTGCTTGGATGAGCGTCGCCCCAAATTGACTCCCTGGATTAGGAGTCGCTGGATTGCTATTGATGTTGATTCCTCTGTTAAATCCAACCGTTGTAACACTCGATCCGCCGCCGTGTCCTGTGATGATCACATCGCTGTCGACTGTTTGGATGCCCATCCTGCAGTTTTGAATGGCGACTCCGATGTTTGAGTCGGTCGCTGCTGCATTGATGCTTCCATACCCCTCTAAAATGATCGTCGCTCCATCGCTGGCCGTTGCACTAGAGAGGATGACCGGTGCCGTGATGATGTTATTGAAGATCAAAATTCCGTTGTTATTCGCCCCTGTTCCCGCTCCTCTGCCAATCAGGTGTATACTTCCGGCCGTTGTGCTGATCTGTGTGTTGAGGATGGTAAAGTCATTGATTTGAATTCCATTGGAAGATCCGGTTGCCGTATTCGATAAGGGGGGCCCTCCGATTCCGATCATTTTGATCGATCCAGCCGTGAAGACTTGCGTTGCCGGGCCGCTGATGCTTCCTAAGATCTGGATCCCGATGCAGGGGTCTAATGCAACATCGGTGCTGTTTCCGCCAAGGCCTTCCATGATAATATTGCCGAGGCTTGAAGAAACGGTAGCGCCTCCGTTGAGTTGGATTCCAATCGCCGATATCCCGTTTCCGGTTCCTTTCATCCGGATCTGGCTGGAAGAGGCCGTTGAAATAGAACTTGCTGCATTGAGTGTGATGCCATGATTTAGCGTTCCGCTGTTCGTCCCGCCGATTCCTTCCATGTCAATCTCTCCGGAAGCGGTGCTGATAGTAGCCGATGTATCGAGATCAATTCCAAAAGCACCAAATAGAGCCGAGTTTGTTCCGCCGACTCCGTACATGCGGATGTTCCCCAAACCTGTGGACTTAATGAAGCACGAGGGCCCCACGTAGATTCCTTCCACGGCAGCTCCTTTACCGATCCCGTGCAATACGATATCGCCCGTATTCGTCGTGATGGTGGAAATATTTGAGGCATTAAAACCGAAAAAGATCCCGTTGCCTGCCTGAAAAGAGAAAGCTGTAAAAGGGGTCATTCCAGCATTCGTATTGGAGAGATTGACTGAATTGCCCGCCACGCCAGTGGCCGGCATCAGCAAAATCTGGTCGTTGGCGATCAATGTCAATGTCGTGGCTGCCGCCCATGTAAGGATATTCGTAGGATCAGAGGCGATGGTGATGATCCCTGGATTATCGGTAGGCAAAAAGGTCCCGGCGGTGCTAATCGTTACATTCGCCGTTCCTAACTGCGCCACAAGTAGAGAGGTATCAACTGTGGATGTATTCATTGTTGTGATTGAGACAAAATCGAATTGCATGAAGTTGCCATTCGTGTTGGCACCTCCATTGGATTGGATCGTGACGTTCACCGGATCGAGGAGAAGCTCTCCTGTTTTTCCGAGCGTAGCAAGCGTATTCGCATATCCTTGGTAATCTAAATAACCGCCTGAAACTTCAACGAGGCCCCCATTGCCGCCTTGGGTTCCCCCTTGCGCGCTGATATTGCCATAAAAGCCTGTCTTATCTGTGCTCCAGAGGATGACTTTTCCCCCATTTCCTGCTGTGCGGGCATCGGCTTTTATCGAAGTGTTGGGGCCGACATAGGTCATGCGGGCGCTGGGGATTTCGGGATTTTCCCCTTTGTAATCGCCTCCGATCAGGACCGTTCCTCCTTCTGCGGCGCTGGAGACATCGATGGCTAGGGGATTATCGATGACAACTTCTTCGCCGAGGATGCGCACTTCGCCTCCTTCTGAAGAGAGAGCTCCGCTCACATCGGTACGTCCTGTATCTGCGACGATGTAGATTCTTCCGTTTTGTTCTGCAAATTTAGGTGTTGAGATGTTCCCAGAGCTTTTGATGGCGTAAAGATAAGGGCTGCGGCCCGATTTGATTTCGACGGCCAATGCATGGATATCGCCGCTGTTTTCTACTGAAGCAAAGTCGCTTTCTGTCGGTTGGATGAAAATTCTTTCATCACCGTCGGGTTTAATTAAAATTTCCGCTCCGGCTGCGAGCGTTACAAGCCCTTCAGGCGCGGTTAAAGTACCCGAGTTTTGCACAGTCCTGGCAAGGAGGACGATATCTCCTGTCGGACATTTGATGGCGCCGAGATTGACGATGGAAGCTGAGCTGTCCGCTGCAAAATGGAGATCTCCTCCTTTGAGGAATTCTTCATTAGAAACATCTGCGGTGGATGCGATAAAGCCGGCTGTTTGGATGAGCCCGTCTTTACCGATTAGAACGCCGTTGGGATTGATGAGGATTATTTGGCCGTTCGAATCGAGGGATCCGAGCAGCGAACTTGCGGAGCCTCCCATGACGCGGTTCAAAACAGCGGAATGGCTATCTGCTTGGGAAAAATGAACCCGTTCCCGTTCGCCGATGGAAAAGCTGTCCCATTGGATCACCGCATTTTTTCCGCTTTCAATAATGAGGGAGCCTGTTGCGTCTATGGAAGGGGAATTGGCATCGCCCAACACAAGCTGGAATCCTTCGGGATTGCAGAAAGCTTGCGAAAGAAGCAGAGAAAAAAATGCGCAGGAACGCAAATCGACCAACATGTGGTAGAGCCCTCCGTTGTTACT
>Ga0207043_1071_pt1 | contig 14273 bp, 19 predicted proteins | sample Alteio_BWMinCont_71_FD_153304 | JGI IMG/M metagenome (GOLD analysis project Ga0207043, IMG submission 153304) | Enriched cells from forest soil in Barre Woods Harvard Forest LTER site, Petersham, Massachusetts, United States -... | ecosystem: Environmental > Terrestrial > Soil > Temperate forest >... | reverse complement strand
ACTAAAGAACGACATAGGCTACCCGGTCGGCCACGAGTGTAAGCCTGACACAGGACAAAGGCTAGATGAAAATTCGTAAGCAAGGTGAAAAGGTGCGGTAAATGCATGGCCGGCAGATAGAAAGCCGCCTGTTGCCGATTGGTGGACTCAGTTCCGGGGCATCGCCGGCGGTTCGGCAACAAGCCCGCGACATATCAGTTCAGTCGTCGGAGCGGCGGAAGAGGGCTGCGAACTGGGCTGCCGGGGCCATCAGCAGGATGGCGATGGCTTGCGACCAGTGGGCGTGGGTGGGTGTGGAGTACCAGGACCACATGGCGACAGCGCCGATAGTGGCGGCGATGGCGGCTCCGATGCCGAGGGCCTGACGGCGGTAAAATGAGGCTCCCGCGATTGCGCCGAGTGCGGCGAAGGCGATGCCGTAGATGGCGGTGAACCACATGACTCCGGTGGAGGCCGGATTTGCCGGGGAGATGTGGCCGAGGATGAAGTAGAGGATGGAGGAGGAGGCGGAGATCAGGTATCCGACGAGCCAGCCGGCGACACAGAGGGCTATGGCTTTTACGGGAGAGCTTGAGCGCTGTTCATTGCCGTCTTCGCGGTTGAAGCTGACCTCTGCCATGGGTCGCTATTCCTCAATGCGGTAGGTATAGTCCTCGATTACCGGGTTGGCCAGAACTTCTTTTGCGACGCGCTCGACCTCGGCGCGAGCGGCCTCGGGGGAGAGGCCATCGGCGAGGGAAAGCTGGAAATATTTGCCCTGGCGCACGCTTTCCACATGCGCGAACTGCATCTTGCGGAGGGCATTCTGGATGGTCTGGCCCTGGGGGTCGAGAACGGAACTCTTTAACGTGACATAGACATGAGCCTTCATTTGGCTTAATTATAGTAGTTCCAGTGGATGGCTCTGGCTCAAATCCACCATGCGCAACCGCAGGCCGCACCAACCCCCAGTGAGGAGAAGCGAAAACGCAATGATTAATTACCTGGAACTGCCTATTGGCGACCGGTCACCTGAGGTCTTTCGCGCAGTTATCGAGATTCCTAAAGACGGCACGAACAAGTTTGAGTATGACAAGGAGCTGCACGTCTTCAAGCTGGATCGCAACCTGTATTCGCCTGTTCATTACCCCGGCGACTATGGCTTTATCCCTTCAACACTGAGCGATGATGGCGATCCGCTGGATGTGCTGGTGCTGGTGCCAACGGGCAGCTTCCCGGGCTGCGTGCAGGAGGTGAGGCCGATCGGGTTGATGGAGATGATGGATCAGGGCTTGCTGGATGAGAAGGTGCTGGCGGTGGGCAACCACAATCCGCGCTATAACAATGTGTGGAATTACACGGATATCTATCCGCATATGCTCAAGGAGATTACACACTTCTTCGCGATCTACAAGGACCTTGAGGGCAAGCGTGTGGAGATCAAAGGTTGGCACGATGCGGCGTATGCTCGCGACCACATTATCCGCGCTAAGAAGCAATTTGACGATAACAAGGCGAAGAAGGCTGCGGCGAAAGATTGAATGGCGCGGAGATCGTAATGCGCAATTTGCGTTTGCCGGTTTTCGTGCTTGCCGCTGCTTCTGTTTCGCTGCCGGTTTTGGCTCAGGGTTCACTGGACTCTCTGCCGGACGCTGCTGCGATTCGTTCGTACTATGAATCGGGGTTGCGCAGGAACGGCATTGTGGGCAGCAGCCTGGCGATGGTGCGCGACGCCAAGGTAGTGCTGCGGGAGAATTATGGCTTGCAGGGTAAGTCTCCTGATGTGCCGGTGGATGATGACACGACCTATCACTGGGCCTCGTGTACGAAGACACTGACTGGCGTGGCGATCATGCAGCTTCGCGATCGAGGGCTGCTTTCGCTAGATGATCCGCTGATCAAGTACATTCCGGAACTGGCGGCGGTGCATGATGCGTTTGGGCCGATTGCGAATGTGACGATTCGGCATGCGATGTCGCATTCGGGCGGGTTTCGCGATGCGACGTGGCCGTGGAGGGACGACGACAAGGCTTGGCAGCCCTTTGAGCCGACGCAGTGGTCGCAAATTGTGGCGATGATGCCGTACACGGATGTGGCCTTTGCGCCGGGGACTAAGTTCAGTTATTCAAACCTGGGTGTTGTCTTTCTGGGTGAGATCATTGAGCGGCTTTCGGGCGATCCATACCAGGTGTATATGGAAAAGAATGTACTGCGGCCGCTGGGGATGAGTCGTTCTTACTTCGATAAGAGTCCTTACTTTCTGCTGAGATATCGCTCGCATAGCTGGGATCTCAAAGCCGGGAAGCTGAGCGAGGATCCCTTCGACTTCGACACGGGAATTACGCGGTCGAATGGCGGATTGAATGCTCCTATCGGGGACATGCTGAAGTATCTCGCTTTTCTCCTGGGCGATTCGGCAAAGGGCGCTGAGTATGACGTGGTGCTGAAGCGCAGTTCGCTCGAAGAGATGTGGAAGCCGTTTTTGCCGGTGACGCCGGATGAGGATTTTCAATCTCGCAAGGGCGCGCATGATGAGGTGACTACAAGCTTCTTTGTGCATACGGATGGAGGGCTGAAACTCATCGGTCATGCGGGATGGCAGAACGGATTTCGCAGCCATTTCTATGTCGATCCGGCGACGCATAGCGCTTATATCGTGGCTTATAACACCGATGCGCAGGATGACCACCCCACGGACAAAGACCCGTCCGCGGGGGCCCCGGGAAATACGCAGCAGAACACGCGCGGCTTTGATTTTGAGTTACGCGATTATCTTATCGATCACTTTTTTGAGAAGAGGTAATTCTCCCGTGCTGCGCGCTCTGGTTGCTACGATCCTGTTTGCACTGGGCACGTTGGCGGCTTACGCGGCGGATGGATACCAGGTGGTGCATACTTATCCGCACGATGCGCAGGCTTTCACGCAGGGTCTCGTGTTCGTCGACGGGCGCCTCTATGAGAGCACGGGGAGAAACGGCCAGTCTTCACTGCGCATGGATGAGCTGGCAAGTGGGAAAGTGCTGCAGCGATCGTCTTCCTGTCTTATCTCCAGACTATCGATGGCTATCCCCACGGCGGGGGCAGCTACACAGTCGCCTCTGAGAACCTGGGCGCGAACGCCGGTCTGCTCGCCGCCGCTGCCCTGATGATCGATTACATTCTCAACTCCGCGGTCGGCATCTCCGCCGGCGTCGGAGCGTTGGTCTCCGCCTTTCCCGCGCTCCAGCCGCATACCCTCGCGCTCTGCCTCGCCATCCTGTTCCTGCTCACGCTGATCAACATGCGCGGCGTCAAGGACACGGGTTCTGCTTTCTTAATCCCGACCTATCTCTTTGTCGGAACCCTGCTCGTGGTGATCGTTGTCGGAGCCATCCGCGCCGTTGCCGCGCACGGTCACCCTCAGCCCGTCATCGCGCCTCCGCACCTGCCCGCCAGTGTGTCGCTGCTCACCCTCTGGCTTCTCGCAAAGGTCTTCGCCAGCGGCTGCACTGCCATGACTGGCGTCGAGGCGGTCAGCAACGGCGTCATGGCGTTTCGCGAACCCACCAAAAAGAACGCAAAGCGCACCCTCACCATCATCATCGTGCTGCTCATGATCTTTCTCGCCGGCATCGCTCTCCTATGCCGCGCCTATGACATCGGAGCCACCGATCCTGGCGGCGTCGGCTACCAGAGCATACTCTCCCAGCTTATTTCCGCTGTTATGGGCCGCGGATGGTTCTACTATCTGGCCATCGCCTCCATCCTTACGGTTCTCGCTCTCTCCGCCAACACCTCGTACGCCGACTTTCCCCGGCTCACTCGCGCCATCGCTCAACGCGACTACCTTCCCCACGTATTCAAGATTCGTGGCCGGCGCCTCCTCTACTCTCACGGAATCTATGCTCTGGTCGGATTCACGGCCTGCCTGTTGATCGTCTTCGGAGGAGTCACTGACCGCCTGATTCCTCTCTTTGCAATTGGGGCCTTTCTGGCCTTTACGCTCTCCCAGGCCGGCATGGTGATGCATTGGAAGCGGCAGGGCGGCAAAGGCAGCGGCCGTCGCATGATCATCAACGGCATAGGAGCCCTCGCGACCGGCGCCACCCTCCTCGTGGTCCTGATCGCCAAGTTCACCGAAGGCGCATGGATCACGGCCATCCTCATTCCCGCGCTGATGATTACCATGAGCGCAGTCAAGCGCCACTATGACCGCGTCAACCGCGAGCTCGCGGTCGATTGCTGCATCCGTCTGGACCGTCTCGATGAGCCGCTCATCCTCGTTCCGCTCGACCGCTGGACGCGCATTGCTGAAAAAGGGCTTCGCTTCGCTATGAAGCTGAGCGACCATGTTCAGGCCGTGCATGTCGATGCCGAGGAGTGCTACGAGGAAGTCCAGCAGATGTGGGAGCAAAACGTCGCCACGCCTATCCGGGATTCTGGAAGGACCGTTCCAGAGCTTGTCTTTGTCGCTTCGCCTTACCGTTTCGTTCTCGGCCCGCTGGTCGAATACATCCTGAAGGTCGAATGTGATAATCCTGATCGCCAGGTAGCCGTCCTCGTTCCCGAACTTGTAGTCAAACACTGGTGGCAGACCCCGCTTCACAACCAGCGCGCTCAGCTCCTCAAGTTGCTGCTTCTCGTCCGCGGCAATCAGCGCATCATAGTGATCAACATCCCCTGGTACCTGTAACCCAATCGCAAGACGCTGAATGTCACCTGGATCGAATCACCTGGAAGCGGACAGAGTAGCCAAAGCCGATCGCGTGATCGGGCGTTGCAGCCGAAAGACCGATATTGTAGTGAAGATCAAGCTGCTGATGCGGCGAAATCTTGTATGCCATGCCGAGGTCGATCATGTGCTGCGGACCCCCGCGTTGAGGAAAAGCGCCGGAATATTCGATGTAAGCATCCCAGGGCTGCGTAAGCTGCCGGTCAAAATATACGCTCGCCTGCCCCGTCAGATTTCTCCGCGATCCCTCGGTCGGCCACATGATGGAGAACATTCCAGCGGCCGTCCAGCTTTTTGTCACAGAACGTGACCAGGGTAGTTGGACAGTCGGATCATAGCCATGACTCGATATCAACTTCGCTCCCGTGGGAAGACTGACAGACGGTATGAGCGAAACGTCAAATCCGCCCCGGGTTGGGCCGAGTTGCCGCTTGAAGCCCAGGCTCAGGTCGCCAAATCCGTTGGCGAACCCGGACGAGGTGTCGTCATTCTGAAAGTAGTCCGGGGCCGTAAAGCGAAGCTCGGTTTTGTTGGTGATCCCAAATCGCATCGATGTCTCGGGGAAATCAAAGCTCCGTTGCCCAGCATTGACGGTCTCCAGAAATCCATTCTCAAACTGCAGGCTTCCACAGGGCACGACAACACTCGAATTCGTGATCTGCGGCCGGTCTGTGGCAATCGAGCTTTGCGCATTGGCTCCGCAAGCCTGAGCCCTGACCTGGGGCGCTAGGGTCCCCGCCGTGATGGAAAGGATCAGCGCACAGAAGAAAATCAGCGGGGGTCCATGTCGCAAGTGTCGCAAGTACATATCCCAGTCCAGCGCCATACGGCATTTGTTGGGAAACCAGTACGGCTGTTTTCTCGCTACAGATCGTAAACGCTCTTCAACACATCTGCCGGATACCGAATGCGCTTCCCGTTCGGCCCGATCCATGATCGCCGGTCGTAGTAGTAATACCAGGGAACGCCGGGATAGTAAGTCCTAAGCATCGGCGCGCACATCTTCGGACAGGGAATTCGCTCCGAAAATATCTGAAGTATCGTGAACTGCGACTTTCCCCGAAACCACTGCGCCGCTAACATCTCCGAGTGAAACCCAACCTCGGCGTCAGGCGTCTCGGCGGGGCCAAATTTTCGCTGCAACTCGTCGATCGTAGTGTTCAACTCAACGTGAATATCCTGCACACCAGCACTGTCCTGATACAGCCAGGCCGTAACGTTAAAGCCATTCAGATACCTGGTTGTCGTAAGCGGTGGAGGATAGTCCAGGCGGTATTGCAAAGCTTTCTGCGGTAACCGTGGATCGCACTTCGCAGCATAGTCCGGGTAACTCGAGGGAGGTTTCGGCATATCCTTCTCCGGTCAGCGCGTATCATAGCATCGCATGTCAGCGTTTTGAATGACTGGCTTGTAACTTGTCTGCCGGCTGACTACTCAAAAGGCTGAAATCATGGAAAACCGCATCCAGGTAACAGTTCCTCTTCGAGCCCATAAGTTCCCGACGCACTGCGCACGCTGCTACGGCGGAGGGGCCCTCACCTCGCGCAAAATAGGCTTCGACAAACAGAAGGTAAAGGATCCGCCAAAGAGCGCCGAGTACATCCTGCCTCAGATACCCTTCTGCCAGCGCTGTGCCGCCTGGCAAACAAGGATCGTGGTTCTTGGTGGAGTTCTCATCGGCGTCGGTCTGTTCGGCGGCATCGCAATCGCTGCCCGGCTCGGTCTCGGCCGCTGGCTATCCGGCGGCCTCGCGGTGATACTGCTCGCTCCGGGCGTCTTGCTGACCGATTACCGCGACAAGACCGTACAGATTTCAGCCTTCACCTCCGACACCATCACCTTCTCCTTCAAACGCACCGACTACGCAAATCAGTTCATGAAGATAAACAAGGTCCACGCCGACCCCGCCCAGTTGCCATCGAAATAAGCCTCATCTCATTCACTGGCATTGGGCAATCCGAGGCGAAGTGACTGGCTCTACAATCTACCCATGTGCGGAATCGTCGGTTACGTCGGCCCCAAAGAAGTAGTCCCAGTCATCCTCGAAGGCTTGCGGCGTCTTGAATATCGCGGCTACGACTCAGCCGGCATAGCCGTCGGTTGCCCGGGAGAAGAAAAACTCCAGATCCGCCGCGCCCCCCGGCAAGCTCAAAAACATCGAACTCGTCCTGCGCGACAATCCCCTCGACGGCACCTACGGCATAGGCCACACCCGCTGGGCCACCCACGGCCGCCCCACCGAAGAGAACGCCCACCCCCACCGCGACTGCACCGGCCGCATCGTCGTAGTCCACAACGGCATCGTCGAAAACTATCTCGAACTGAAAAGGGAACTGACCGCCCAGGGCCACGTCTTCGTAACCGAAACCGACACCGAGATCATCGCCCACCTAATCGAACAAATCCAAAAAGAATCCGCGCCCACCGAAACTGCGGGTGCCCCAGGTCCCGTTTCTGGGACCTGGGTTCCTACAATGCCCCTGGAAGAAGCCGTCCGTCACGCCGTCAAGCGCCTCACCGGAGCCTTCGCCCTCGGCGTCCTCTCCTCTCTCGAACCCAACAAGATCATCGCCGCCCGCCTCGGCCCGCCCGTCGTCATCGGCGTCGGAGAAGGCGAATACTTCGTAGCCTCAGACGTCCCCGGAATCCTCCACCACACCCGCAACATCGCCTTCCTCAACGACGGCGAAATGGCCATCCTGACCCTGGACGGCATCTCTCTCACCGACTTCGAAGGCCGCCCGCTCCAACTCAAAGTCCAGCGAATCACCTGGGATCCCATCCAGGCCGAAAAGGGCGGCTACAAGCACTTCATGCTCAAGGAGATCTGGGAGCAGCCGCGCGCCATCCGCGACACCACCCTTGGCCGCATCTCGCTCGACTCAGGCCAGGTCTTCCTCAACGAAATGGGCGTCTCAGCCGAAGAACTCGCCAAAGTCACCAGCATCAACATCGCCGCATGCGGCACAAGCTGGCACGCCGCCACCGCCGGCAAGTATATGATCGAGCGCCTAGCCCGCATCCCCGTCGAAGTCGACTACGCCAGCGAATACCGCTACCGCGATCCCATCGCCGACCCCAACGCCCTCGGCATGCTCATCACCCAATCCGGCGAAACCGCCGACACCCTCGCCGCCCAGCGTGAGATGATCGCCCTCGGCTCCAAAACCGTAGCCATCTGCAACGTCGTCGGAGCCATGATCACCCGCGACGCCAGCGGCACCATCTACACCCACGCCGGCCCCGAAATCGGCGTCGCCTCCACCAAAGCCTTCACCTCGCAGATCACCGCGCTCTTCCTCTTCGCCCTGCATCTCGCCCAGGTCCGCGGCGCGCTCTCCTCAGCCGAATCGCTTCATCTCGTCGAAGAGCTAAGCCGCATCCCCGCCCGGATCGAAGAAATGCTCAAAGGTATCTCCAGCCAATGCGAAAAACTCGCCGTCACCTTCTCCACTGCGCGCGACTTTCTCTATCTCGGCCGCGGCATCCACTTCCCCATCGCCCTCGAAGGCGCCCTCAAGCTAAAAGAAATTAGCTACATCCACGCCGAAGGCTACCCCGCCGGAGAAATGAAGCACGGTCCCAACGCCCTCATCGACGAAACCCTCCCAGTAGTCGTCCTAGCCACACAAGACCCCAACGACCCCGGCTCAAGACTGCGCTACGAAAAGACCCTCTCCAACGTGCAGGAAGTCACAGCCCGCTCAGGCCGCGTAATCGCCATCGCCGTAGAGGGCCAGAAGGACCTCGCCCAGCTCGTAGAACACGTAATCTACATCCCCAAAGCCCCAGAACTGCTGCTGCCACTCGTCGAAATCGTCCCCCTCCAACTACTCGCCTACCACATAGCCGTAAGAAGAGGCTGCGACGTAGACCAGCCCAGAAACCTCGCCAAATCCGTCACCGTCGAGTAAGAGAACATCTAACGCTCATACAACGATGAAGCTGCCAATCGGTATCCGGGGGTCGAGTATGCCGGGAAGACAACACAGATCGGCTATAGCTCTTTGCGTTGGTGTACTGCTCTCGGATCTTTCATTAGCGGGATGCAAGCATGCTCGGCCTGAAAATGTCCCCATAGATTCCGTCTACGTAGACGGTCCCTGGGCAGAGGGCTGGTGGCAGCATTGTTCGTATCTCGCAACGCAAGATGTCGATCACTGTCAGACATTCAACTGGGGTGGTGGCGTCATCAAGAACGGAGAGTTTTCTCCCTATGACGGCGGGACGGCGGCTAAGGAATCGGAGCTTACAATCGATAACCACTCGCGCTTAGCCGGACCTTACATCATCTGCTTGAAGAACGGCCGCATTTTGCTTCCAAAGTCAGATTTTGAGAACCAGAAAGAATTTATTGACCGGATCACCGGCAAGTCAAAGACTCGATAAACGGACGTGTGTTTGGCCAAACCCCTCACCGTCGAGTAATCTAGGCCGAACAACACCATGAAACTCCCGCGCGGTGAAAATGCCATCGTCGAAATCGAGAAACTCCGGGACTACTGCCTTAGCACAACTCACCCGGATGGACGCCACAAAGCACGAGTCTTTCGGTCTTCGCTCGGTCTGACTTTGGACGACGCACATGACCTCCAGGCACTCTTAAGAATCGCTGCGGCAGAGTCAGAAGTTTTAGAAGGCCCCACACACTCATTTGGAGTCCGTTACATTCTCGACTTTGATTTGAAGCGGGGCGATAAAGTCGCTACCATACGTAGCAGTTGGCTCATCCGCAATGGTGAGGTTATACCAAGATTGCTCACTTGCTACGTTCTGAGAAAGAAGGTCCTGCAATGGCAACAACCCAACTCTTAGCGACGGTCGCACTGCTCGAAAGCGCACCAAGCCTTAATCTGGTTCGAGGACAGGTTGGGACAGTGGTAGACCTGCTTTCCGATTCTTCGGTGCTGGTTGAATTCTCCGATCTGGATGGCCAGACCATCTCAATCGAAGCTTTCCCCATTGATCAGTTACTCACCTTGCATTACGCGACATCAGAACAGGTCGCCTAGCCCGTCCCTGGCAAATCAAACTACAATCGGACCCGTAATCCCGGAGTCCCAAATGCCCTCTTCCCAGTCCACCTTCACCCGCTGGTCCGACGTCGAAGTAGAACCACTAAGCTCCCACATCGGCCGCCAGTTCATTGTCGGCGCCGGCACCATGGTCGCCCGAGTCCTTCTCAAAAAAGGCGCGCACGTCCCGCTCCACAGCCATCACAACGAACAGATCACCTACATCCTCGAAGGGGCACTAAAGTTCGCCCTCGAAGGCAAAAAGATCACAGTCCACGCCGGCGAAGTCCTCTGCATCCCGCCCAACGTTCCACACGAAGCCTTCGCCCTCGAAGACACCATCGACCTCGACATCTTCAATCCCCCACGCCAGGACTGGATCGACCGCGACGACGCCTACCTCAGATCGAGTCCCGACTCAAGCCCCGACTCAAGTCCCGGCCTCACCCTGAACAAAGGCTGACCCATGAACCTCGGCCTCAAAAACCGCAGCGTAATCGTCTGCGCCTCCAGCGAAGGAATCGCCCGAGCCGCCGCCGAAAAGTTCGCAGAAGAGGGCGTGCGACTAGCCATGTGCTCACGCGACGCAGCCAAACTCAACGCCGCAGCAGACGCCATCTGCACCCAACACAATGCCGAAGTCTTCGCCCGGCCGCTCGACGTCACCGACCCCAAAGCCGTCCAGCAATTCGTCGCCGAGGTAGCCGCGCAATTCGGAGGCATAGACGTCTGCGTCACCAACGCCGGCGGCCCCCCGCCAAAACCCTTCTCCGCCACCACCACCGAAGAATGGCACAGAGCCATCGACCTGAGCTTCATGAGCATCGTCCACTGCGCCCACGCCGTACTTCCCTGGATGCAGAAAAAGCAGTGGGGCAGACTCGTCACCGTCACCTCGGTTTCGGTGCGCCAACCCGTCGATACCCTCGTCTACTCCAACTCCGTCCGCACCGGAGTCCTCGGCCTCATCAAGAGCCTCTCAAACGAATACGGCAAAGACGGCATCACCGTGAACAACGTCGCCCCCGGCTACACCGCCACCGAGCGCCTCCGCGAACTCGCCCGCAAGCAAGCCGCCGCAGCGGGCCTCAACGAGGAGCAGCAGTTAGCAAACCTCGGCGAGCAGACAGCCTTGAAGCGCGTAGCCACCGCCGAAGAAGTAGCCGACGCCATCGTATGGCTCGCCTCCGACCGTGCCTCCTACATCACCGGCCAGACCATCCTCGTAGACGGCGGCCTCTACAAAGGTCTCTAAGTGGCTGCTGAAAAAAGTCTGTGTTTTGAAAGGGCGTGGCTGGTAGGTTTGGGCTTTAGCCCAGACAGTATCCACGCCGTAAAGCCAATGCAACGCTTGCGGCTTTAGCCGCCGAGGGACTGATTTCCAGCCAACGCCCGCTTCTTCAGCAGCCTCCTTAAACCCTCGAAGTCAGCAACCGGACAAACTGAATCCAGACTCCAGGCGCAGCCAAATCTGCGAAGATGTTCCCCAGGAGAGTCCCGATCCCATGCAACTCACCCCCACTGAGGCCCGCGTCCTCGGCGCGCTGATCGAAAAAGAGATCACCACCCCCGAGTACTACCCGCTCTCCCTCAACGCGCTCATCAACGCCTGCAATCAAAAGAACAACCGCGAGCCCGTCACCACCCTCGACGAGGTCGAAGTCCGCCAGGCCCTCCACGGCCTCGAAGACGACCACCTCGCCGCCGCAGTCCGAGGAGACGGCCGCGTCCCCAAGTTCGAACACCACATGCAGGAAGTCTTCAACTTCACCCGCGGCGAAATCGCCATCATCTGCGCCCTCCTCCTGCGCGGCCCGCAAACCCCCGGCGAACTCCGCAGCCGCACCGAGCGCATGTACCGTTTCGACGAACTCACCGACGTCCAGACAGTCCTGCAAAAGCTGATGACCCGCGAACCCGCACTCGTCAAAGTCCTGCCCCGCCAACCCGGCACCAAAGAGGCCCGCTACGCCCACCTCCTCTCCGGCGACGTAGAGAGCTTCGAACCAGCCGCCTCAACCACATCCCACGCGTCAGCCTCCTCTTACTCTCATTCCAGTTCAACCGTTGAAGAAGATCCAGAGTTGAAAGAACGCATGGCCCAGCTCGAAGCCGAAGTAGCCATCCTCACTCGCGAACTAAGCGAACTCCGCGAACAATTCAACAGCCTCGCCAGACAGCTCGAATAGCGCAGTGTCGCTTCAAGTCCCACAAAGGGTCCTTTGCGCCCATTGGGCCGGGGACAGTGCCGGTTGAAACCGTGAAAGTTAGTTATACGACCCAATCACGTTTCGGGTCTTTCACGTATAAACGTTTTACAGTGCCGCAAGAGGTGCACAGGTCAGCAAAAAGGGTCTCCCTTTTCTCCCTTTCGGTTCGTTTGAAAAAGCCTTTCTCTTTCGCTTTGCAGAGGAGGCCGGGACGTACGTCTCCACCACCACCGGAAGCAGAAACAGTGAGACCGCTGATGAGTTGTGAGCTGCCGCAGTGTTCACATGTGTTGTTGGGCATGGACAACTATAGCCCATTAGGGTAATTCATGATCTTCTGTACCGTCTCAAAAAGGGTCCTTTTTGCCACACACTTCCCCGCTCGGCTTATTGGTTCTCAGGAGAGCGTCTGAGATCATAGTTGGGCGAGGAGAGGCCATGTCACGAGAAGAGAAAGTCTCTGTGGTCGAAGCCTATTTGGATTGCTTTGCAACAAAGGACTTGTCCAAAGTGTCCTTTGCCGAAGACATGACATTTGAAGGCCCGCGCGTGCGGAAGTTAGCGGGTCGGGCAGCCGTACTTGGATTTCTCGCGCATATTCTCCCAATGGTCAGGGGTATTCAGTTAAAGCAGCACATCGTCGAGGGAGACTACGTTGCAACCATCTTCGACATGGAGACGGTGAATGGAGTCGATCACGTTTTTGACCGGATTCACATCGTAGACGGACAGATTAAGTCGATACACGCGTTCTATTACTCGGAGCAGACGCCCGAGGGACAAATATAGTCGGCGAACTCTGCTGTCGATGAGCTCGGTCATCGTATCCGGAATGCGCCGAGGGTTCCATAAAGGGTAAGTTTCGGGACAATTCGCAGGTTCGCCGCCTGGTGCAAACCGGGAGATGTGGCGCTGCGGACGCTCAGGTCTCAGAAGGGAGACCTGAGGCACCCTCGTGGTTATTCATTCAGATCAGGGCCACCCGCCAGCAGTCAGGAATTATCTTTCCCCAACATGGACTCTCAACAGCACCGATCACATTTGTGAAAAAACAATGACCATCCGCATCTCGATTGAAGTAGCACTATTTCACGTTTGCGGTGTCTAAGAATATCAAGGCTCCCGACGGGCCCCCATATTGTCACGGAGGTAGCGATGCTGCGTCCGAACGCGCTTCTAGCGAGTTTCCTCATTCTCCCCGCCAGCTTCTTAAGTTCTCAGACTGGAACTATTCGAGTTCCTGAGACGATTCTTCAAAATTCACCAAGTGGGGTAGCAGAACTAAACCCCACGTCGCTTGTGCTGGAATTGGATCGAGCCATCGTTGTCCTGAACAAAGGACTAAAGGAAAACTGGGAAACTCGTGATCAATACCTCACCGCATTTGAGAAGACGCCAAGTACTAACTCAGCAAGTCGATTGGTGACGGATGCGAAGAAATATGTCGAGTGTGCCATTGGCGCACACCTCCGAACTCATCAGATCTGGGATGAGGGTCCTACCATCGGAGTTGAGGTACACCAAGCGATAATCGAGTTCACAAAAAAGCGAGATGAGGCAGAGCAAGCAAGAAGAGCCCAAGCCCGATCTTCCAATCTGGAAGGTCAAACCGCCGAGCTTCAGCTACTACCCTGCGCCGTCGCAGGACCACGCAAAGTCGCAATCTCCGCTGGTGTAGCGGTTGGCATGCTAAAGACCAAGATCGATCCGGTCTATCCAGCCGAGGCGTTAAAGAAGCATGTCTCCGGCACGGTCGTTCTTGGCGCCACTATTAGCACCGAGGGTCTTGTGGAATCGCTCCGCGTCATCAGCGGACCCGCCTCGCTGCAGCAAGCCGCGCTGGATGCGGTTCGGCAATGGTCATACCGGCCGTACCTGTTGAACGATACGCCGGTCGAAGTCGAGACCACCGTCAACGTCGTCTTCGTGCCGAGCTATTAGCAGAAATCCTGAAGTGCTCAAGGCTCGCGCCCTTGCTGAGATCAGAAAGCGGATCCCGATAGTTTGTCGCCTATACGGAAGTTGGCCAGGTTTCAAAACTGGTAAGTTTCGGAACAATTTGTGGACTTGCATAAGATGCTGGTTTCATCGTCCCGAATATCTATCCTGAAATTATGCGTTGAAAACCGCCCCTACGAATGCTACGAACTGGCATGAGAGCCGCATTAAATATGGTAATAACATACTTGACGAATCAAAGTGTTACCTTTTACTCTAAACTCGCAGAGATTAGTACCTAGAAGCATGTCGGAAGGCTCAATTCCCTTAGCTTCGCGTATTTCTGCGGGTCAGGAGCGTTGGGCTGTGTATTTTTCTTTATTCCTCGATGAAAGCGGAAAAGTTCACAAAGGGGATTAC
>Ga0207043_1070_pt1 | contig 14302 bp, 8 predicted proteins | sample Alteio_BWMinCont_71_FD_153304 | JGI IMG/M metagenome (GOLD analysis project Ga0207043, IMG submission 153304) | Enriched cells from forest soil in Barre Woods Harvard Forest LTER site, Petersham, Massachusetts, United States -... | ecosystem: Environmental > Terrestrial > Soil > Temperate forest >... | reverse complement strand
ACCCAAACCAACATCAACTTCACAAACACATTAAATGACAGCGATAACCCCGGCATTTTAAATTACCTGTACTTTTATAATGGAGGTGGAGTTGCTATTGGAGATATTAATAATGATGGGTTACCCGATATCTATTTCACATCCAACAAAAAGGGGGGTAATAAGCTCTACTTAAATAAAGGTAATTACCAATTTGAAGATATAACTGACAAGGCCGGTGTTGCGGGCATTGCCGACTGGTGTACCGGGGCAACAATGGTAGATGTTAATAATGACGGTTACCTTGATATTTATGTTTGCGCGGTTGCCGGTAAGTTGGGATTGAAGGGGCATAACATGCTTTATATCAATAATCATGATGGTACGTTTACAGAAGAGTCGGCTAAATATGGTTTGGATTTTTCGGGATATTCCACACAGGCGGCTTTTTTTGATTATAATCATGACGGCAAGCTCGACTGTTTCTTATTAAACCAATCAAACCATTCTGTTGATACTTATGGGGACACGAGTTTGCGAAAAAGAGTTAATCAATTGGCCGGGAGTAAGTTGTATATGAACAATAATGGGCACTTTGTTGATGTAACTCAAAAATCGGGGATTTACAGCAGCGCCCTTGGTTATGGTTTAGGTATTGCCATTGGTGATTTGAATAATGACGGATGGGACGATATTTATGAAGGGAATGATTTTCATGAAAACGATTATTACTACATCAATAACCACAACGGTACCTTTACTGAATCGGGGGCTAAGCATTTCAATCATTACAGCCGGTTTAGTATGGGTAATGATATTGCCGATTTTAATAATGACGGGCAATTAGATATTGTAACCGCGGATATGCTGCCCGCCGATGAATCAATTCTAAAATCGTATATCGGCGATGAAACATATGATCAGTACAAGTATAAAGTACTTGATGGCGGCTTTCAATACCAATATTCACGCAATTGCCTGCAAAAAAATCTTGGGAATGGAGAAGCATTCAGTGAAGTAGGTTTAATGGACGGTGTTGCTGCCACCGACTGGAGCTGGAGCCCATTGCTTGCCGACTTTGATAATGATGGGATAAAAGATCTTTTTATAGCAAATGGGATAAAGCGCCGGCCTACTGATATGGATTATATAAGCTTTATTTCAAATATCACTGTGCAAAGGGCGCTATCAGGCCATGGAATGGATAACATTGCGCTCGATAAAATGCCTACCGGGGAAGCCCATAGCTATGTTTTCAAGGGAACAAAAAGTGAAAAATTTATTGACAAAAGCGCCGCATGGGGAATCAGGGATACGATGCTGTCAAACGGGGCGGCGTATGCCGATTTGAACAATGACGGGCATTTGGATATAGTAACAAATAACCTGAACCATGTGGCCTGTATTTATAAAAATGTTTCAACAGGATCACATTACCTAAGCCTTAAATTTACCGGCCGCCAGGATAACCGTTTTGGTATAGGCGCAAAAGCGTATGTTTTTTGTGGTAAGCAAATGCAATATGAACAATTGGAGCTAACCCGTGGTTTTCAGTCTTCCGTTGAACCAAAGTTGCATTTTGGGTTAAATGGCAATAAAAAAGTGGATAGCCTGGTGGTTATCTGGCCCAACCAAACCTTCCAGGTAATGCGCAATGTTGTTGAGGATAAAGTTTTGACAATCGATCAGAAAAATGCCGCCGGGCATTTTAATCATAATCAGTTTTTTCCGCAAAAGCCACCAATTTTTCAAAATATTACCGCTAAAATAAATTTAAACTGGAAGCACAAAGAGGATGATTTTGTTGATTTTAATCAGCAGCTCCTTATCCCACATATGCTTTCAACCGAAGGCCCAAGAATAGCTGTGGCAGATGTAAACCATGATGGATTGGACGATTTTTATGTTTGCGGGGCAAAAGGGCAGCCCGGAGCATTGTTTATCCAAACCCCCGACGGCAGTTTTAAAACCACAGTTCAGCCTGCATTTATAGCTGATGCAAATTGTGAAGATGTGGATGCCGTTTTCCTGGATGTGAACCATGACGGTTTTCCTGATCTGTACGTAGCCAGTGGCGGCAACGAATTTCCAGATGGCGCTCCCGAACTTGCTGACCGTTTGTATATAAATGATGGTAAAGGGAATTTCAAAAGATCAAATGACATGCCCTCCTTAAAATTTAATAAATCAGCGGTTGCTGTGGCGGATGTAAACCATGACGGTTATCCCGACATTTTTGTTGGCGGGGCGCCTGATGCACATGGTTTTGGTAAAATTCCCGAATCATACCTGCTAATGAACGATGGCCACGGGCATTACCACCAGTCCCCATTGCCCGATGAACTTAAGCATGCCGGCATGATCCGCTCGGCAGCGTTCGCCGACCTGGACAATGATGGTTGGCCGGATCTGGTGGTGGCCGGGGAGTACATGCCGGTAAAAATTTTTATGAATAAGAAGGGGAAATTTGTTGAACAGCACAACGATGAAATGGATAATATGCTGGGTTGGTGGCAGAGGGTTGTGCTTGCTGATGTTGATGGTGATGGAAAAGTAGATATCATTGCGGGTAACTACGGATGGAATTCAAAACTACAACCCAGCGGGGAAAATCCTGTAAAGCTATTTTTATCAGACCTTGACAAAAATGGCACAGTTGACCCAATATTAACCTATAGTATTGATCACAAGGATTATACATTTTTGGGCAAAGGGGATATTGAAAAACAGGTACCGTTGATAAAAAAGAAATTCTTATACTATCATGATTTTGCAGGGAAAACCGTTCAACAAATTTTCGGCGACTCATTAAGTAGTAAACCATTAATTGCCAATTCTTTTACTTCAGGCATTTTTTATAATAAGGGTAATGGTAAATTTACGTTCAAAGCCATGCCATCGTCCATGCAGGTAGCCCCGCTTTTCGGTTTTGCAGCTTTATCCGCACCTTATAAAGGTATTTTGGGTGGTGGTAATTTTTCAGGTGTGATACCTTTTGAGGGCCGGTACGATGCTGATTTTGGCGATGTATTGCTGATGGATAAGGGCAACAATTTCAAATACATATCCCCGGTTTCATCAGGATTTTTGTTGCGGGGGCAAGTAAGGGATATTAAACAAATTAAAACGGCAAATGGAATAATTTACGCCGTTGCTTTTAATAATGACAAAATTCAATTTTTTAAGCTAACCAACTGATTATGAATAAAACATTAATATCGCTTGTTGTTTTGGGTTTCTTTTTCACCCAAAATGTTAAAGGGCAGGATCAATGGTTAATTAAAGCAGATAAAATTGATCCTGCAAATTATTATGGTATTACCGTGGCTAACGGTATGATCGGCATTGTATCATCGCCAGAACCGTTTAAGGTAAAAAACGTGGTGCTGGCAGGCGCCTACGACCTGTATGGTCGTGGCCGGGTGAGTAATTTCCTGAACAGTTTTAACCTGCTCAATATGTACCTTGAGATTAACGGGGCCCGTATTGATGCCAAAAATATAAGCAACATGAAGCAGCAGCTGGATATGCAGCATGCGGCCTTCACCACCACTTTTGATTATGGGGACGTAGCATCAATAAAATATACTTACTACTCATTACGGCAACTGCCATTTACTGTTTTAATGGATATTTCTGTGACCGCAAAAAAGGCCATTAATATAACGGCAGCCAGTGTGATGGAAGCGCCGGATGCTTTAAAAGAAGTTCAAAATTATTATAACGAAATCGACAGGCCGCATGTAACTATCAGCCTCCTTACTTCTACAGCAAAAAGCCCTACAGGTAAACTTCAGTTATGCGCTTCAAATACTTTTTTGTTTGATGAAACACATGGACAGGAACCAAGGGTAATACATGAAATGTGGGATAATAACATGCACCTGATGAAGTTTACGAAGGCAATTACCGCAGGGCAAACTTATAGGTATGCCGTTGCCGGGTCATCAATTACCTCGGCACATGATGCCGATCCGTTAAACGAGGCGGAGCGCTTGACCATTTTCGCCAAACTTGAGGGGCGCGACCGGTTGATTAAACATCATGAAATGGCCTGGGACACTATTTGGAAAAGTGATATTAAGATTGACGGCGATCCGCAGGCACAGCAGGATGTACACAGCATGTTGTACCATTTGTATTCATTTTCCCGCGAGGGAACTGCTTACTCGCCATCGCCAATGGGGCTGTCGGGATTAGGCTATAATGGTCATGTTTTTTGGGATGCTGACCTCTGGATGTATCCGGCCTTGTTGGTTTTGCACCCTGAAATCGCGAAGTCATTGATCGAATATCGGTTTCAACGCTTAGCCGTAGCAAGGCAAAATGCTTTTGAGCATGGATATAAGGGTGCGATGTTCCCCTGGGAAAGTGCCGACAGCGGTGTAGAAGAAACACCGGTTTGGGCATTGAGCGGCCCGTTTGAACATCATATTACGGCTTGTGTGGCATTGGCCGCCTGGAATTATTATTGTGTTACACAGGATAAACAATGGTTGCTGGAAAAAGGGTGGCCGATACTTTCAGCCACAGCTGATTTTTGGGCAAGCCGCGTTGAACGTAATGGCACGGGCCATTACGATATTAAAGATGTTGTTGCAGCTGATGAATGGGCAGAAAATGTAAATAATGATGCTTTTACCAATGCTGCGGCAATAAAAAACTTACAAAGTGCAATTGCCGCAGCAAATGTTTTAGGTTTAAAAGTTAATCCTGACTGGGAATTGGTTGCGCAGAATATACCAATAAATAAATTCCCGGATGGGGTGACAAAAGAATTTGAAACATATAAAGGCGAAGGCATTAAACAAGCAGATGTAAATTTACTAGCGTATCCTTTAAAAACCATTACCGACCCTTCGCAAATAAAAAAAGACCTTGAGTATTATGAAACGCGGGTGCCAAATGCAGGTACACCTGCTATGACACAGGGGATATTTACACTTTTGTACGCAAGATTAGGCAATGGCGACAATGCCTATCATTTTTTTAAAGATGCTTATGAACCCAACCTTAACCCGCCGTTCAGGGTAATTGCAGAAACAAAGGGTGGTACAAATCCCTATTTTGCCACCGGTGCCGGTGGTATCATACAAAGCCTTTTGATGGGTTTTGGCGGGTTGGATATTACACCTGATGGGATAACACAAGTGAAAAGCACGCTGCCGGGTAATTGGAAATCACTGACAATTACGGGTGTTGGAGTTGAGAAAAAGACCTATATAATAAAGTAATCATATAATTTATAAACTATTCTTTTATGAAACGTTGTTTGTTTTTAGTTCTGATATCGGTTGTGTTTTTCACATCGTGTAAAAAGCCTGATTATAAAAATATTCTTCACGATCCTGGTTTGTATAGCCGTACCGTTTACGAATTAAACAATGTGGTTATGGGCAATAACTTTTCACCGCCGGTTGCTTCCCGTAATTATGCTTATGCTTCCATAGCCGGTTATGAGGTAATTGCCGCAGGCTATCCCGACAAATATAAATCGCTTGTTGGCCAGCTTAATGGCTTTAAAAAAGTTGCAAAACCTGCGGTAAACGAAAGTATCGACTACGAATATGCTGCACTACTGGCTTTTTGCAAGGTAGGTGAAGCAGTTACTTTTCCCGAGGGCAGTTTAAAATACTATACCGACAGTTTGCATCAGATAGCTGTAACGCACGGCATGCCCGATGAAATGATCAGCAACTCCGAAAAATACGCCAGGGCTGTTGCGCTTTCCATTATGGCATGGAGTAAAGGGGATCACTACCTGGCAACAAGGAGCGCGCCGAAATTCTCAATCAAAGATTCGATATGGCGCTGGGTACCTACCCCTCCCGGTTATTTCGAAGCTGTAGAACCGCATTGGGGAGAAATACGGACTATGGTAATGCACGATGCAAAGGAATATACGGTAGTGCCGCCGCCGGTTTTTAATATAAAAGATAAGGATAGTCAATATTATAAAGAGGTGATGTACATAAAAAATACCAGTGACAGCCTTAATGCTGAACAGATACACATAGCGGATTTTTGGGACGATAATCCGCAAAAATTGAATGTAGCAGGGCATGTAATGTTTGTCACAAAAAAGTTTTCACCGCCAGGGCATTGGCTGAGTGTGGTAGGCATTGGAGCAGAGAAAACAAAAGCTGATTACAGCACTACTGTTTGTGCCTATGCTAAAACAGCTATTGCTTTGTTTGATGGTTTTATTGAAGCTTGGGCAGCCAAGTATAAGTATAAGACTGTGAGGCCGGAAACTATAATTGATAAGTATTTTGATGCCAACTGGCGACCCCACCTTCAAACACCGCCATTTCCTGAATATACGTGCGGTCATTGCACCATATCGGCTGCGGCCGCAGAAGCGCTCACTAGTGTTTTGGGTGATAATGTAGCTTTTACCGATACATCCGAACTTATATTCGGAATAAAAAACCGCTCTTTCAAATCATTTAAGGATGCAGCTAACGAAACCGCGTTGTCCAGGTTTTACGGAGGTATACACTTTCACAACTCCTGTATGGTTTCACGTCAATTTGGAGAGGTGGTTGGAGATTCAGTAGTTAAGAAACTGGTGATGAAAAAATAGAATAATGGTCACCGTATCGAAAATTATACGTATATAAATTTAATAAGAAACTTTTGTAAGTAGTTGATTATAAATATATTGAAATTATATTAATAGGTTTTTGTTTAAATTTTTATTATAAAATTTGTATTGAGGTCAAACGGAACGTCAACCGTATTTTATAAGTTGTACTTTTATATTCAACATAAAACTTGAGAGATTTGGATTAAGTATATATAATTGATTTAGTTGTAAGGTAGCCGGTAACCCGGCTACCTTTTCAATTTAACCGGGAATTTATTTATTGTTAAATACGCTTTGTTTTATTATTTGCAGATCTTCAATTTTATAGCGAATAGGTGAATAGTATGGCCATTTGGCCACAAAAACAAAGCCTGCAATCGTTTTATTTGCAGGCTTTTATTCGTTTTTGATATTGAATTCAGCGGAGAGAGGGATTCCAATTGAACGCCTTATAGCTTTTTTTGACCTTTTTAGATAGCCTCAAAATGGCCTAAGTGATTGAATTATATCGCTACTGTTGATTATGTCCCATAAGCCCTATCCAAGCCTTTTGTTAGCGTTAAGCATAAGACAGACCTCAAGTGTTAATAAAAATAAAAAAGTTTATTTTTTTAAATTTAATTTTATCGTCAATGTAAAGAATGTCATTGACGATAACACTAACTACAATGGAAACAAACAAAAATGAAAACAAATCGAATAAGCCAATGCAAAGCCCTTTTTCTCAGACGTTCTTCCACGGCACAAAGGCTGACCTAAAGATTGGCGACTTTATAGAAATTGGTATTAACTCAAACTATGGAAAAAAAAATAAAGCGAAATATATCTATATCACCGCTACTCTTGATGCTGCTATTTGGGGTGCTGAACTTGCTTTAGGCGAAGGGCGTGAAAGAATATATTGAGTGGAGCCAATTGGTCCAATTGAGGATGACCCCAATTTAACAGACAAAAAATTCCCGGGTAATCCTACAAAGTCGTATCGCTCAAAACATCCGTTTAAGGTTGTTGGCGAGATTACTATTTGGCAAGGACACTCACCAGAACAAGTCAAAACAATGAAAGATGGCGTTGCAAAAGCCAAGGAACAAGGTATTGAGGCAATAGAAGACTAACTAAAAGGCACTTTCGTCCACACATGGTCTCGGAGGCCCCTGAGATTTGGATAACGACGGGGTGAATGGGAATCTATTAGAACACTTGGATGGAATTTTAGATGTTATAAAGGAAATTATAGAGACTAGAATGGATAGTTTTTTTTATTGAAAGTCTTCTTGTGCTATTGTAAGCATAGATTCAGAATTTAATTGGTCTTGTCCTGAGCGTCTGAAGGATAAAGTGATAACTGGGATGGATCATTAACAACCTCGTCCAGCACTTCAAATTTCAAATTAATACCGCCCTGATGGTATTCAACTTCCACAGCGTTGAATGGTTCATTTTTAAGTAAGTAGCGGAAACTATCTTTCAATACGGCCAGGTTATTAATATAAGGCAACATAATATGATCAATCTCGGTTAGCGATTTAAAATTATCAATCGCCCCCCTTGCAAACATCTGCAATGTCGGTTTACGTTTGACATCGAGAGAACCTTCCGCTTGCTCGAATAATTCAGTTTGCTCCGCCTTCAACTTAATGGCCGATTGCTCCTGCGTAGCAACTAGTACCACGCCCTCTTCAAATCCACCACGTTTTTCCCGTTTCTCATCTGCGATTTGCTCCAGATCATCCAGGCCAAGATCATATAATTTGCATACCCCACGGATAACTTCTAAAACATCGGCCAGTTCTTCAATATTCTGCTCATCAGTACGCGCCCATTTGAACTCATTGGCTTCCTCCACCAGCTTATCTTTAAGCAACGACAGCAATGCTTCCGGTGTCGCCCGGTAGCTTTGCACATTTTCGTTGTTGCTGCCGATCATAGTCGGGATTTTATCGCGTACCAGCTTATAGTATTTTTTAATACTATGATCGGCTTCAAACGGGTCGATACAGCGAATGTTGACGCCTCGCGAATCAAAAACATAAAAAGCATGAGCGAGCATACTGCCTTTGATATCTACCGTATAGTCGTGCGCCTTAGCAAAATCTGCCATTTCTACTATTAGCTTCCGGTCGCGCAGGTCTTTAACATTGAGATCAATGAACAGATTTCTTTTGATACCGTCGTTACCCGTGACTTTGAGCCGCTCAAAATCAGCACGCGAGCGAATAATCACCTTGTTCTTAACAGATAGGAAATTTTCATAGACTTTGCCGACCTCGGTGATTTCATCGCTGTAAAACCACGGCAAGATTTCGGGATAGCCATTGCCTTTATTGATGAAAAACATCACGTTCACAGGTTTGCGCAGGTACTTCGCAATCAGGTCGGTATCATGAGCGATACGACGCACCTGGTCATCGCTTAACGAAGCCCGCCAGTCGTATTTGATCCCGGCCGGCTTGATCTTCCAGTACCCGGCAGCATCGACATCCACATACTGACTTTTACAGCGAATCTTTTTTAAGATACTGTCTTTGCCTTTGTTATACTCAAACGAATCATAGGGATGGTAATATAGGCCTTCGACGATTCCCCATATTGAGTCGATCCGAACCACTTGCGTATTGGGTCTGGTGATCGCGAGCGTGCCAGCTGTTGAAGAAATAAACTGATGGATCATAAAACAAAATTGATCAGTTTGCAAACCGTCCTGGATAAATAGCGCTGCCTTTTCTTTGATAAACTTTAACGCTTCCTGGTAAGTAGAAATCGTGTCGGTACGGGGGGACATCGAGTCCTTTTTAACGGTTTCTGTACGGATGACGATCGGTAATACTAATATCTTTTTCAGGTCTGTAATTAAGCTGACATCAGGGGTATCAGCTAGGACGCTTTCAATCACAGTAGCATTCTCTAAGATATAAACAGGCCAATAATCCAGCCCACACGCGATAAACGTACGTATATTTTCGATTTTACGCCAAGGGTTCGTAACTGAATCTACGGTCTCAAACACCTCCAGATCCTGAATTGCTTTACCGGATATTTTTTTACGCTCGACTTTCCACTCAGACCCAGGCTTTGTTCCCTCATAGGCATCGTCGTCTTGCTGATCGACCTGTACCAACCACAATTTCTGACCGTCCCAAACCCATTCAACGTGATGAACACCAGCAAGCTGGCTAAAATAGGCTGCAAACTTTTTAAGATTGGTAATAGAAGTGTGGGCGTTCTGCGCGTTGAGCAGGGAAAGCTCAAGACTTCTGTCATGGGCACTGGCCGTGAAGTTCTCCGGCTCGCTCTCCATCCCGGAGGCAATTTCTTTCTCAATCATCCAATCCATTTTGGATGAACTGACCCGTCGTTCGTTGGACATGTGTCCCTTCATTTTGGGCCGGTGATAAACCTGAATCAGAATAGCAAGTTGAAGATCTGTGCGATCTTCGGATCGCTGAAAATCAAGATAAATCTCTTCCAGCGCCGCCATAATATCCTCAACGCTCGGCCTACAATGTTTACTGTGATATTTACCACGGGCGTGCATATCCTCTTCAGTGCAACTAGAACGCAGAATGATCTGTTCATAATCTTTCTGCTGGAAGTACTTCGCGATAGCCGTAATCGTATCCCTGTTTTCGCCTAAAAAACCTTCGGGGTTGACCTGCCAACCGGAGTAAAACTCAGTGTTTAAAACGATATATTCCGGTGTGAAAAGGCGGTAAGGAATCAAGTTTAAAGCCTTGATGCCTACGAGCAGGGGCTGAAACTCCGACTCTCTATCGATCAGATACCGGCCAATCATTCCTGATGTCCGGTCGTTTTAGTGGAACGCTTGGATGCGTCTTTCTGTGTAGCGCCAAAAATAGTATTGGCGATTTCCGTCAATTTTGCGATGGCAGAATCCGAAAAGTAACCGATCAGGAAGCTAAAACCGAATACCGCGTTATTCTTTTCCATGGCAGCTGGCGAAAACAGACTGATGATCCCGGAAGATATCAAAAGAATAAAGGAGAAGGCCAATGCACCGCTGATATGCGGTGTAAAAATACGCCAGAGAAAACGATCCTGGTTCCAGAGATTGCGTGCTACCGAATGATAAAGCCATTTAGTGCTGAACAGCGTTCCGCCCAGCGTGCCGCCGATCCAGGCGTAAGTTAATTTTTTTATCGAAGGAGGGATAGCCAGCAACCCGAAAAAATCAAAGCGTATGCAGACGATCATTACCGCAATAGCGATAATCATCAATCCCACATAGCAGGCTTCCTTGCGGATATAAGGCCATGCTTCCGGTTCGTAGCGCGTACGCCAAACACCGACCGGCCGGCCATCGGTTGGATCAGCGGGAGCGAAAGAAGTAGTTGGCTTTGGGGATAGTTGTTCCCGTGAATGCTCATTCTCCGGCTCCTGCTCCATATTAATCAATCAAAGTTAATTTATCGTAGACCGAGCGAATATGCTCGGCCCCATCATAGGCTTTCCAGTCATAACGCTCAGGCTGCTTCAAGTAATGAGCGATGACCTGCCGGAAGGTCTGACTTGGAACGGTAAATTGGCTCGTTAGAAAATGGCGGCCATCCTGATCCTGGAGATATAAGTAATCCTGTTGAGTGTTATCCCGATTTCTAATATCTTTCAAACCGTCGATTTCCTGCCATGCGAAATCAAGCCCGAGGAAATTATGAACGCCTTTCAGTAAATCAAAACCGAAAGGAACCCAATGCAAATGCGCATAATCTACACCGCAACCTGCTTTTGACAACAGATCGGCAGGACCGTGTTCAAAAAGTACATAATGTTCATTTTCAAAAAGCGGCAGTAAACGCCCCTGTAAATGTTGGACGATGCTGTCCACTTCAGCCATCAGCCCTTCCGATAACTGGCTGAAGTTCAAATAATAGGCTTTCGGTACAATCAGTAGCCATCCTTCAATAAGTGAACCCAAAGAAGGGACGACCACGAAATTATTGGTTTCGAATACAGGAGTGTTGTAATCTTTGTTTTCAAAAAAGTTCTTGGTCATAGAACAAATATAACATATAAATCAACATTTGATAGCTGAAATTATCCACTTTGAAGTAAAAAAAAAGTTTTCATCCTGAAAAATGTTGGTATCATCCAAGTTATTATTCGCCTGGACGGTGTCAAAACAGCCGACTCAAAAAAAGCCAGTTGTATCCTGCCCACCTCATACCTGGCGATTACATCCAATGTCTTACCGATCACATTTTGGTGGAAAATTCGTCCGGTAATATTTCTCACTGACTACACATAAAAAAAGAGGCTATAAGTAAACAGCCTCTTAAGATTTTTTTCGTAAGAAAGTTGAGTAATTTAAAGTACTACTCAACTTTTCAGCGGAGAGAGAGGGATTCGAACCCCCGGTACCTGTTATAGTACACCTGTTTTCGAAACAGGCACATTGAACCGCTCTGACATCTCTCCGGGAATATTGGCACTTTAGTTCAAAGATTTGACAACTCCTTTTTGAAAGTTGTCAAATCTGATCCATTTTCAGCGGAGAGGGAGGGATTCGAACCCTCGATACCCTTTTGAAGTATACACACTTTCCAGGCGTGCTCTTTCGACCACTCAGACACCTCTCCGTAAATTTCGGACAGCAAAGGTAAAATAATATTGCATTTACTGCTAATAAAAAAAGCGCTCCGGCAAAACCGGAACGCTCCATGAAAACTCAAATTGTATTTAAAATTTATTAGCTAACACGGTCATTATGCTTATCGCGATATATAGACCGGCTGGCGCGGTTTTCTTCATGGCGCAAATGGCCCCTTTCGGCCCGGTTCATCCGGCCGGTAGCCAGTGCCCTATTTCTTTGATTGGCAATCCTTCTGTCATCTGCGCGCAGGTGGCGGGTTTCATTACGGGTAAGCTCACCGCTGCGCACGCCCTGGTTAATACGGCGCTCCTGATTGTGCAGCCTGTGATTTATAACAGGGGTACGGTCTTGTGCTTGTGCCATTGAGGTGAAAGCTAATGCAGCGATCAATAAACCTCCGAATATTTTTAGTTTCATATTGTTTCTTATTTATGTATTTGTAATGATAGAGTGTAATTGTGCGGGTTAGTTTAACCGGGTATTGTTAAATAATGTTAAGTGGTGAATTGTGAGTAGTGAGTGTCAGGTCACGACTGTTAATATTTTTTAACTATTCACCACTCACTATTCACCCCTCACCAATCAACTAAATTTCATTATGTTTGTGCGGGTTGGTATCGATAACTATTGGTAGACAGCCCGGCAAATAAAAGCCTGTTTTTTCAATGCTGAGCATCAACGAGATTAAAAAACCAATTGCTGCTGATATTGATGTTTTTGAAGGAAAGTTTAAAGCTTCCATGCAAAGCTCAGTACCACTGCTCGACCGTATTACCCACTATATTGTAAAGCGCAAGGGCAAACAGATCAGGCCCATGTTTGTCTTCTTTTCAGCCAGCATATGCGGCGGCATCAATGAATCCACGCACCGTGGCGCTGCCCTTGTGGAGTTATTGCATACAGCTACTCTGATACATGATGATGTGGTTGATAATTCGTACCAGCGGCGTAGCTTTTTTTCTATCAACGCGTTATGGAAAAATAAGATTGCCGTTTTAGTGGGCGATTTCCTGTTATCAAAAGGTTTATTGTTATCAATAAGGAACGACGATTTCAGGTTCCTGAAAATAGTATCCGAAGCTATGCGGCAGATGATAGAAGGCGAGCTGCTGCAGGTAGAGAAAGTACGCAAGATGGATATTGAAGAACCTGTTTACTACGAAGTGATCAGGCAAAAAACTGCTTCATTAATTGCTTCCTGCTGCGAATGTGGTGCAGCTTCGGCGGGTGCAGATGATCAGACGATAGAAAAAATGCGGCTCTTTGGCGAAAAAATAGGCATTGCATTCCAGATTAAAGATGATATGTTTGATTTTGGTACCGATGACGTTGGCAAACCATTAGGAATAGATATCAAAGAAAAAAAAGTAACCCTACCTCTTATTTATTCGCTCAATAGCAGCACTTCGGCAGTTAAAAAACAGATGATCAACCTGGTTAAGAACCACAACGATGATCCAAAGAAAATTGAAGCCATCATAAGCTTTGTAAGGGAAACCGGCGGCCTGCAATATGCCGAAACCCAGATGAAAAAATACCAGGACGAAGCGTTCGAAATATTAAACACTTTCCCCGAAGGTGATGCCCGCAAGGGATTGGAGCAATTGGTACGATTTACTACTGAACGCAATAAATAATGCAAAGTGAATTAATTTTCCTTACCGGCTTTATTGTTTTTATCCTTGTTATGCTGGCGCTTGACCTTGGTTTATTTAACAAAACCGACAAGGCCGTAAGCATAAAACAGGCGGCAATAATGAGCGCAGTTTGGATAACCCTGGCGCTTTGTTTTTACCTGCTTATTTTTAATTATGGGCACTTGTTGCACCATATTGATAGTTTTGCCGCTTTGCAGCAAGCAAACACTGAAAACTTTCACCATCTTCAACTTAACCCAATTGACTTGCCAGGAAGCCTGGATCTGTACAATAAAAACCTGGCGCTCGAATTTATTAGCGGTTATGTAGTTGAATATGCCCTATCTGTCGACAATATTTTTGTAATGGTGCTTATTTTTACAGCCTTTGCCGTCAATCCCAGGCATTATCATAAAGTATTGTTTTGGGGTATTATCGGTGCGATAATGATGCGGTTCGGTTTTATTTTTTTAGGGGCCACATTAATCA
>Ga0207043_1022_pt2 | contig 14379 bp, 13 predicted proteins | sample Alteio_BWMinCont_71_FD_153304 | JGI IMG/M metagenome (GOLD analysis project Ga0207043, IMG submission 153304) | Enriched cells from forest soil in Barre Woods Harvard Forest LTER site, Petersham, Massachusetts, United States -... | ecosystem: Environmental > Terrestrial > Soil > Temperate forest >... | reverse complement strand
AACCCAATCTCGCTCTTTCCACTCGATAAGTCCATAAATGGGATCGAATAAATAGGTCTTGTCCAATTTAAACAGAACCAGCCGGAAAATTTAGAAGAATATCAGAAAAAAGGATATTGCCGGGGAAGCTGCTATTGGCTGATCGATCAGTTCTATAAACATCCAAGAACTCCTCTTGTAGAGCTGGCGAGGCCCTTTGAAGAAGGAACGCCAGTCGAGGCGGCTGCCATTCATGAGAGCGGAGAGATTCCAATTGGAATTGATGAGGAAAGATTATGGACTCATCGAGTTGTTGATTGGGAGATGGTTCCTAGAACTGAGAGGAGGGGAATTTACACCATTTTGATGGGATTTTCAGAAAATGAAAATCACCCAACGATGGGGCATCGGCTGGTTCTGTTTAAATTGGACAAGACCTATTTATTCGATCCCATTTATGGACTTATCGAGTGGAAAGAGCGAGATTGGGTTCCCCATCTGAAAAGAGTGGCTGAGATGGCCAGAACATCCGATGATCCCGCTTCGTTTTTTACGGTGGAATGCTACCGGCATCGCGAAGCGATCGTGGCGCAATTAGAGAGAAGATTGATAGAAGAAGGGCTCTAATGTTTAATCGTATCTGCGACTGGGCTGCCAGGGGGAGTTGCTTCGAGTTTTGCTTCGTGCTTTTTTTCCTGGAGGTTTATTTGATCTCGCTCGACGCTAATGAGATTGAGTTCATTCACTAAGTGGCCTAAGACATTGAGCATCCCATCTGTGCTTACATTATCTGGGCTGTCGGAATCTCCGGTAGCCTTGAATTGAAGAAAATGATCTCCATTCACGGAATAAGTTTGGTCTACGCTCATATTAGCCTTAGTTATAGTCTTATACCTTAATTATATATTCTTTTTTTGATAATTGGCATTTCAAATTGTCCCATTATTGTTAAGTAACACATTATCAATCAGATGGGTTTCCATTGGCCATGAAGGCCTACGGGAATGGCGTGGGGAACCTCAGCTCTTGCAAGCTCAGTCAAATCCCGCCCGTCGAGAATGAGGAGGTAGGAGCGGCGATGGGAAAAGTCCAAAACCAGAGATAATATGACTCCATCGTCCTCGGATTGTCCGTTGGGATTGGGAACAAAAATGGGCTCGCCGGGGAAAGAGCCTTCCTCAGCCCAACTGATCCCCGTTTTGGTCTGGGCATCGACTTTATAAAGAGGACGTGCGTCCTTTAGGTCAGTGGGGAAACTGGCATCGATCAGATAGGAATACCGGTATTCATGGGCTGTTTTATCAGCGGGCACGCGGGGCATTTCAACTGTTTTATCAAATAGAGTTTCTCGTGACAACTCTTGAGAGGCTATTGTAATGGTAAAGCGCTCGAGTTTTGTTTTTTCGCTCTCTTCGATCTTTTTCTTGTTGGTCAGCTGTTCTGTGACGAGATTCATGATGTCAGCGTTGGGATGCGTGACGATATCTATGAAAATTTTCCCCTCTTTGTCGAAAGCATTTACGTGGTGGAAGGCAAAAAAGGGATCTCCTTTGATGGTGGAAACGTTTCCTGTGGCGCGATCGACGATGTAAAAAATTGTGCCATTCTCCGGCTTCCATTTGTAATTGAAGATGAAAGGCTTCTTTTTCATCATCAAATCAAGGGGGTTTACAACAAAAGGAAAAGCGACAAGAACGACGTAGTGTTCCGTCAAGGCAAAACTGTGCATGTAGGCAGGGAGTTGAACGGGGATTTCAGCAACGGTGGTCCGGGCGGCCTGATGATCGGCCAACTTCCAAATGACATAGTAGCTTTTTTCCCCAAATCGAATGCAGTAATTGAATGTTTCACCCGTAGATGGGTCGCGCAGGGAATGGGCTGATTCCCATTGGCCGTTCTGAAGTTTGTCGTCAAAGGGAAAGGGGCCTAAGGTCTCCAGCGTATTTGCGTCGAAAACAACGGGGAGAGGTGTCTCGGTCAAAGCGACCATTTTGTCAGCGAAGTCTTGAATGGTAACATTTGCATTCTGGATATTTTTCATTTCCTTGGGAATGAACTTGGATGTCTGATTCTTAAAGACTTTGGGACAGGGGTCTTGAGCAAACCCATAGAAATTCAGGCTCTTTTCCACCATCATGATGTAATACTGCTCGCTCCGGATAAACCGATTGCTATAGAGCACTTGCTCGGGAGAAAATTCAAAGGCATGGAGCATGGCAAGCCCGTCAAACCATTCGACCCGTTTATCGCCCACCTGAAATTTGGCGGGGCCATTGCGCAAAAGAGTTCCAGAGAGCCAAGAAGGAATCGTTCCTATGATCGAACAGGGGACTCTCTCGACCTCTTGTTCTAGATCGAAGAGCAAATATTTGTCAGAAAAAGCCTGATCGGGAGATTTTGCGGGCTGAGGCTGCGAGTTGCATGCGCTCATGAATACCAAGGCAAATGGAATGAGTTTCTTCACGACGCCCACTCAATGACGGCTTTGATCTCATCGGGCTTTCGCTTCATGAGCACTTGATCGAATTCGGCGTACGGAGTCCTGCTCGTGATGAGTTGTTCGATCACTCCGCTCCATTTCTCTTTCGCATCTTCGAGGTCGATCACGGCTTGTCTGAAATGTTCCACTCTCGCGTTGACGCTGCCTAAAACGACCTGGTTTTTCAAAACCATGTTGCGCATCAGGGTCGCTCCGTCGACGCTCATCGGCGGGGTGTCGCCAGTAACGCCTGTCAGGACGTATACCCCGTTCGTACCTAGTGCTTCGAACAGCTCAAAATCGAGTGCTTCGATCCCTGCGGCCTCGACGATCATATCGATATTGCCATAGGTTTTCTGGGCATCTTGTATATTTTTAGCTGTCCCAAGGACATATTTCCCTCCCAAGCCTTCCAGGATGCGGGGCCTGAGCGAATGGGGGTCGACGATATCGAGCCCGATGACATGGGCCCCTCTGAGGCGAAGGACCATCGTAGCTAAAAGGCCGATGGGGCCAAGCCCCGCGACGAGGACAGTTTTTCCTGACACCCATTTTTTGGGGTCGGGATCTACAGGCATCCGCGCCACTTGCAGGCGGGAAGCATGGTCTATCGCTTTTTCAACGACAGTCGTAGGTTCCGTAAGGACCGCTAAAGAGCGGAGAGAGGGGGGGACTTTGATGGCGTATTTTTCTTCATCGACGACGAATTCCGCTTCATAGCCGTGCCTCTGTTTGATCCCGCGCTCAGTGTAGAGGCCGGATTGGCACATATCGGAGCACCCTTTTTTGCACATCTCGCATACGGTGCAGGGGCGCCGGACCATGAGGACGACCAGGTCTTTCGGTTTGACGCTCTTCACGTTTTCGCCAATTTGAACGACTTCGCCGAGGAGTTCGTGTCCGATAATGAGGAGATTTTCCCCTTTCGGGGCATCAGCTCTGCCTCCAGACACTTCTTCCCGGTCCGTGCCGCAGATACCTACCTGAAGCACCTTCACTTTGATTTGTGTTGGCATTTCAATTTTTGGTTCAGGCCAATCGACGAGCCTTACATTTTTTGTTTGAGGGGTGAGCGCAATGGCTTTCATAGGAATAAAGCCTCCTGAGTTTTCTTGTAAACCAGGAGGCCAGTTTTAAGGAAGCATTTCAGGCATATCGCAAGCTCGGTGATCTGAAACATCCTGACTTGGGATCTCTTTTCCCGTTTTTACCCATTCTTTGAGGTCGGACATCAAAGCTTTGAGGTTCTCATCGAGAACGAGTCTTTGAGCTCTCTCCCTCTCTTCGAATTCCGTAGGAGAGGCCGCGAGGATCTCCCGGTAAAGAGAAACTTTGCCCGGAGGCACGAGTTTCCTCCCCTTGCAAAACTGATCGGCTTCGGAATCGTTCGCACAAACGGCGACCCAGCCCGAGGAAGGGGTCATGACCTCTTTCGCTAAGATCAGGGTTGCGATTGTCCCTGAGTTCCTATCTCGGAGTCGAGGGTGGCGTACGATGTCGAGGATATCGCGGCCTGTCGGCACGTAATACGGCTTTGAATCGTACATCCAATCGGCCACTTTTGCAGGAGGAATGCCAAAACAATAGAAATTCCCGACAGACAACCGATTGTACTGTCGGATCAGCATCCGTGCCCGATCGAAAAATGGGGCGGGGATTTTTCTTCCCGATCTCTTCTCCCAGTCCGACATTGCGCTTTGAAGATTGTTCATCATGGGAAAGTATTGTTCCCTTCCGAAGTGATTCACAAAACCCCAGGAAGCTGCTGACTCCAAACCTTCTGTGTTGCTCGTCAGAGCATAGCTCATCGAGAGAAATTCAGGTCTTTGAACTCTGTCATCCTGGGATGGAATTTTCTTTCGCAGCTCTTTCAAACCCATGAAATGGGGATCGAATGGGGAGCGGAAGAATTTCCAAAAAGGATGAGGAACGCGGGGAGAAGCGGTCTTATAAAATTCCAAAAGGACTTTGGAACTTGCGGGCATTGCATGCAGAAAGGGGACGTACCCCTTTTGTTTCATTGTTGATTCCACACGCAGGATCTGGCTGACCAATTGCGGCGATTGCAACATGAACGGACGGTTCATTTCTTTGGAGTACTCGACTTTGTGTTTTTGCCACAAATCCAAATAGGCATACGAGGGAGACCTGTGTGTATATCTCTTCTGAACGCCTGCTTGAAATCCATAGTTTGCACATCGTTGATACGCTCCTCTTGCTACGGCGAATGACATGGGGGACCCTCCTTCATTGACCGTTTGAACGCATCGATAAGTTTTAATTCTTCTTTTTTAAGTATGATTTTTTTCATATAACACCTTGAGTTTGTTAAAAATTTTGAATAAACGGATCCATTCTGATTTTTTTATTAAAAAATCAGGAGAGTAAAATTATCAGACTAAAAAGGAGTCCTTTTTGAGTCTCGAAACAGAAAAAATGTGATCAAATAAATGGGTTTATTATGCGGGTGTGTGACCCACAATAAGGGAGATGCCCCATAAGGGGAGGGCAATAGAAAGGATGTGATTAGACAGAACTTTTGTTTTCATGCCATGATTTTAACAAAAGATTAGCTTGAAGTCAAGAATATATTAAAAAAACATCTATATTAAGGCCTAGTTACCCAGGGCGCAGGTCTCTCAAGACCCGATCCATCTCTGTATAGTTAGCGTACCTTTTGGCTATATAGGCCTTGAGTCCTTGGCCCTCCCGGTATTTGAAGGCTGCGGAGAGTAGCAGCCCTAATTCTATGGGGAGCTGCTTCATTGAAAAGATCGACGTAATATAGTGCGATTTCGTGTTTATTTTTTTGCAACAGCATAACAGGGCTAAAGAGCCATAAATAATAGACAGGGCAATACTCGATATAAAACGGATGATAAGACTGGGCGCTCTGGCTAAAAGAGCCCCCCTATATTTTCCAGGGGAATCCAGGTATATGATATTGAGGCCTTCTTCGTCGTTTCGAAAAAGATCTCTCACAGCCAGGTCAGATGCTGTGATCGCCTGCTCGCTTTGTCGTATGTATTGCTGTTTTCTCGCTTCGAGTGCTGCTGCCATTTTAGACTCCTTTTAAAATGAGTGAAGATCCTAAAAAAGCACCAGATTCTTTTCAAGGAAAGTCTATTTCTTGACTAAGTTGAGCCCGAAGCTAAAGCGGATCGCATCTTTCTGCGTATGGCTGATGCCGAACTTGAGTTTCCAGGCGGAACTGATCCAAGTGGAGAATTCAACCTTGAACTCATTATAGGGAGGCTCTGTGAGGCGATAAAAGCCGTGATGGGATTGAAATTGCATTTCCCAGAAAGGGGTGAGGCGGACAAAGAAGTTCGTCAAGAAAGTAATCCTGCGGTCTGAGAGAGGGGAGAGAAGAAGTTCTGTCTCTGAGCGAGTCACGTCGAGGATGAAATTCTCATGATTGGCTTTTCTCCAGTCGAAGCGGGAGCGGTATCTCCCTTCGAGAGAAATCGCAATGTTTTCATTGATGGTCCACTTGAAGCGGGCATTGGAAAAATCGAGCGTATGGTTGCGGAAGTTCCAACAGTTGTGAAAAGAAAATTGGGTAGAGGGCAGCCTCCATGCAAGCCACAGATAGCCTCGCGGGACGACTTGAGGAATCACGGGATCGGAGAAAAAGGCATTCGCATAGATATCTGCAGAAAAACTCGCATCTTTTTTTAGACGGGGTTCATCTTCGGTAACGATGCATTTGGGGGAGTTCCATTGCGAGAAGAGGAGATTGCGGAAGCCAATTTGGATTTGCTGGATTTTATTATACCCATCCTGGATGGAGAAAATGTAGTGGTCGTCAGGGGGAGTTGTGGGCCTTGTGAGAGCCGTATACTCCAGATAGGGCTCTACGATGTGCTTGTAATGCGAGTAGGTTCTTTGGCCATGAAAGTGAGCCTGGACGCCATAGCTTAAGAAACCGAGGGTTTTTGGCTGATGAGAGGGGCTGGTGCCGTAAAAGAGCCCTGTGCCGCCGAAAGAAGGAGTCAGAATCAGCGGCCCTAAATGAAAAGGGCGGTAGAGTTTTTCCCGAATTTCTATCCGGATCGATTGGTAATCGGGCAGAGATTTGACCAGCTGATCGGAGTAGTCAAAATCGAGATAGGAAGCTTTGAGGAAATGGGAAGAGATAATTCCCGTCGGTCCAATCTCAATAGGGCGCATGGAAGCATAGAGAGTGGGCAAATCCTGTTGGATCGATTCGAAGGGATTGACCCGCGGGCGGACTTTCAAAAACGCAACTACGTCTCTTTCCTGATGGCGCACATAAAGGATCGTCCGCTTCGCCGTGTTCACCTCAAAGTCATCGCTCTTGAAATCTGCAGGCATTCGGACGTCGCTATATTTGTCCCAGGTGAGGGTCGTGCGCGTTTTTTGGTTTTCGCTTGTGTTATATAGAGCCCCTTCCAGCCGGTAGCGGAACTTCTTGTCCGGGGCGGTCTCGAGCCGGTTTGTCCCGACGTAGCTCCGAGTGACGAAAGTGGTGCGCAGATGCTCGGGCAAATACTCTGTTTCGAAGGCTCCTCCCCACCCTGTCTTCCAGCGGTATTCAAGGCGGCCGTAAAGAGCCAGCTTTTCCCAAGAATAGAGCTGATAGCGGAAACCGACCCGGGGGCCTTGTCCTTTATCCCAGTTAGCGTAATAGCGGAAAATTGGCTCTTTGAATTTTTTGAGGTTGATTTTGAAGGAGGGGAGCCAGAAGGCCGGGAATTGAAACAAACGGAAGCGCACTTTTTTCGCTTCGAAAAGGCTGTCTTTCAATACATCGACAGACCCTGCATGGAAGTCCCAGGAGCTGTCTTGATTCTCACACGTCGTGATGAACGCATTTACGACTTTATAGCTCCCATCAGAGTTCAGCTGGATTGTATCTCCTCCCACATACCAGATCGTGGAGAAGGTTTTTCCATCATAAACAGTTCCCGTCTTCTTCACGAAATCGTATTCCAGCTCGCTGCCGACATAGACCTGCCCTTTGTATTGGATCATCAGGTCCCCTTCGGCTTCGATCCAGTGAACCAGCTTCCCCCCCTCGTTCCTTCGGATATACTGGATAGTGCGGGCCTGGATCCGGATGTCTTGATTTTTGATCACTCCGCCTTCGGTGGTGTAGAGGATCCCATTTTTATAGGTGGGATTCCTGAGGTCGACAATGACCTCGCTGGGACACGCATCTGTCGTCTCGGCGCATAGGGTACCCGCCGCAACGAGAAAAAATAGAGAAATCCATCGCTTCATGATTAGGGAAAATCATAAGGCCAAATGAGATTTAGAAAAAGGTTTGGATATAGAAAACCCGCTGGAGGTCCCAGCGGGTTAAATCGGATTTCTTAGGAAGATGTTTCGAGATTATGAACCAAGTTCTTTAAATCGGGATTCATATTTGGATCGAAGTGAAGGGAATTGTTCTGATTTTGAACGTTGCTTTGTAAGTTCTGAAGCTCGATAGATTGCTCTTCGATTTCGGTATCCAATTGTTCTATATCTGCTTGACTATTGGGATCGTTAGGTTTCAAAGACTGAAGCTGTTGTTGTTCAGCAGCGAGTAAGGCTGAGATTTGCGAAAGGTCCATATTTCTCCTAATTATTATTATTGTTATTTTGCTCTTCCACATAGGGAGTCTATTTAATTTTATCATATTTTGGGTAAGAAATCAATTCTTATTAATATTTATAAGTGATTTATAATGTGTAATTTATAAATTAGATAAGCCTTACTCAGTGGCTTTCATGAGGAGGCCCATGAGGGCATAGCGGTTTTGGGGGTTGCCGAGCTGGATCGCTTCCAGGAGGAAGGCGATGCTTTTTTCATCGCGGCGGTTGGCTATGGAGAGGAATGACTCGATGAGGAGCCGGGAGGTTTCCTCGGGATTCAGGGTATAGTCCGATTGTTCCATCCGGTATTTCCACGGAAGGAGAGGGCGGAACCGGATCAGCTCGGAGGCTTTTTGGCGCATGACCCAGTTCGCGACGTATTCTTCATAGGGCCCCTCTTGCTTCAGCCGGTAAAGAGAGAGGTGGCAATAGTCGCGGATCAGGGGGGCGGAGACTTTTTCAGAGCCTTCTTTCAATAAGGCGATCGCGCCTTCGGTTTGAAGGTTTTCTAAGAGGGCGATCAGGCCAGGCACGAGGTCGTTTTGCTGGCGATTGAAGATTGAGCGGGCGATTTTTAGGAAATACTCCTCGGGAAGATGGATCGCCTCCCGCAGGAGCTGCTCGCGGATCGCTTGCGATAGGCCAAGATCAACAGCCGAATCTTTTGCTGCGTGAAGTTCCGCGGAGGGAACGGCTTTGAGAGCGGAAAGAGTTCTACCAACGGAGGTGAAGGGATGGAAAGCGAGGTCGCGCGCGTCTTCGATCAAGATTTCAGAGAGAGCGTGGATGCAGCGGGGATCGCGGCGCTGGAGGAGTCCCACGGCGGCATTGATCCGGACTTGCAAATCTCCAGAGCGGACGAGAAGGGCTAGAGTTTCTTCCGTTCCTGTCACCGCGCCGAGGGCTGTGATCGCGAAGAGATTGAAGTTTTTTGCCATTTCGATGATATCAGATAGGCCTGACCGGTCTCCGAACTGCAACAGAGCGACAGCAGCGGCGAGCCGCACCGATTCGGTATTGGAAGCGGCGAGTTTTTTTAGTTTAGGAATCGAGGAGCCATCTTTTAAAGCTCCGATAGCAAAAGCCGTCGCTTCGAGTTCGGCGACGTGGGTATGAGTCAGTCGCTTACGCAGCAACGAAAGGAAATCGTCTCTTCCTGTCTTGGCCACATTGAGAATGGACTCGACCCGGACCTGTGGATCGGGATCTTCAATCAAACGGCGCAGAGCTGCGATCCCATCATTTGTCCCAAGGATTGCGAAGAGAGAGGGGAAAAATGGCTTGAAGACAGGGGGAAGCCGGAACATGAGCCCTTCGATTTGGCCGACGGCGTGGGGATGTTTCCTTTGGGCCAGATAAAATGCTGCTTCCATCCGAATGCCGAGATAGTCGGAACTCATCGCTCGATTCAACATCTCATTGGTAGAATCGTCATCGAATTTTGCGATGAAGTGGAGAGCTAAAAGCTGCACTTGGGGGTCTTGATGAGCGAGTCCCCGTTCCAAAATTTCCAGAGCGCCTGCGGATCCGGAAAGTCCAGCTCCGAAAAGGGTCATCAAAAATGTCTGCTGCTCTTCGCTTTGGATCCCTTTCTGCAAAAGGATCAGCCCCATTTGCTGGAGCACTTCGAAGTCATGCTTTCCGGTCAATTCGGAGTACTCTCGGTACCTTTCAATGGATTCCTCGATCTGGTTTTGCTGCATCAGATAGAGAGGTAGGAGTTTATTGTCCTGAGCTTGAGTTTCTGCAAAAAGAGGGAGACTGGCGATGGCTAATAGACTTAGACAGATTTGAGATAATCCCATAGATCGATCCCCGCTTTCAGCAGCAGCCGGCGCACAGTGCGGATAGGCAGCCCCATAATATTGTAATAGCACCCTTCGATTCTTTTGACAATCAAGCTGCCGCTTTTTTGGATCGCATAGCCCCCCGCTTTATCGAGAGGGAAGAAGAATTGGTGGTATGTACGGATCTGAGCATCAGTGAGTTCGTAAAATTCTACGACCGACTCGTCCGCTTCAATAAAATAGTGGGAATCTTTTCCAACGCATACCCCTGTATAGACTTTATGCTCTTTGCCGGAGAGCTCCCGGAGCATTGCATGGGCCTCTTCCATGGTCTCCGGCTTCATAAAAATCCGGTTATGCATAAAGACAGTGGTATCGGCTGTGAGTATGACATTTCCTGGAAAACGGGGAGTCAGACACTGCGCTTTACGCATGGCAACTTCGCATACGAAAGCTGAAGGGTCGCCTTTGAAGACCACTTGCGTTTCATCAAAATCAGGACTGACCTGTTTAAACGGAATCGAGAAGAAATTGAGAATTTCCCGACGACGAGGAGACTGAGAGCCAAGTATAAGTTCCATAAGGATAGCATTTTGCCAAAATGAATGAAGAAGTTCAAAGCTTTAATCTGCCATTTTAGCTTTTTGAAGGAGGATCTGAGAAACCTCGTAAAAATACTGCGAAGTGAGCTCAACATCAGGAGACGTCAGGAGTCGAATGTAGTGAGAGTACTCTTTAAGCGGAGCTGAGACGTCGATTCCCTCTTCATCAGAAACAAGCATATTCAACGACATGCAGAGTCGAGAAAGAACGATCTTTTTCGCTAATTGAAACCGCTTTTTTTCCTCTAATGTAGGCGATCGTTGCAGATAGTCTTCTAACAGGCTCTTTTCTTCTTCGTCACCAAAATCGTGAGAAACGGCAAAATAGGTTAAGTCTAAAAAGGGATCTTCCCAGTAAGGACTCCAATCAATGAAAAATACGTGGCCGTTGCTGATGAAGATGTTGCGAGGACTTAGATCGGCATGGATATTGACATGGGGAGGATTGAGGTTTTCTAGTTCTTGGAAAGTCTGCATCAGCAGATGAAACGCTACAGTAAAATCTTGTTTATTGACCATGCGGTCATAATATTGTTGATAAAACTCTTCTGCACGTTCCTGCATGTTGACTTGAATATAGGGGTTCTTTTCGGTGGCATGAACCTTTCGCAGCCCAGCGGTAATTAACTCCCGATTTTCTCTATTCCTGGATTGCTCTAAACTATGCGTGCCTCCTTCAATGTAATCCATGATGATGGTCTTGTTATCTTTTGATACAAAATGGATTTGCGGGGCAATGCCTGCTTTGGCTCCTTCTAACATTGCGTATAAGATTCTCTGGTTTTTCAAAGAGTCGTTAGATTGAAACAACCGCAGGACATATTGTTTTCCTTCTCCACGAAGAAGAAATTTCGGATCGCCCGAATGTCCTCCGTTCAACCGTTTTGCTGAGAAAGCCTCACTTTGCAATTGGGGAAAGCACGCGCTTATTGCTTCATCGATCGATGTCGATTCAGAAACGGTCAATTCAGCGGAAAGCGTTTGAAAAAGAAGAAGACATCCAATGATTTTTTTCATCATTCAATCATTCCTACATTTCAGCAAGGAGAGCATTTTGCCAAAATGGATGAAGAAGATCAAAGCTTTTGAATTTTAAGAGATGGGAGTGTAGAATATTGCCTCTGTTAACCCCCCCCCAACCAAAAAAGGAAAATAGAATCTATGTCTACCGCTTTCCCTGCTCCTATTCCTGGCTCCAGATCTACCACGGCCCCAAGCCCTGTCTCTAGAGCTTCCTCCGCCCCAGCCTCTAGTTCAATAATGATTCCTAACTCAAACCAGCAGCGCTCTGCCTCAATGATGATTCCTAACCGAAACCAGCGCAGCAATTCGGTGGATTTATTTAAGCCTCGAGATGCAACACAAGTGACATATCATTTAAAAGAACTATTAGAAGAGGGACAAATAAATGACGAAAGTATAAAAACTGCTGAGAAAATTCTTGATTCTGCTGTAAAAGATCATTTGTTTACCCCGATGGGCTGCTCTATTTATTCCGGCATGAATGTGGAATCCTTAGAGAAGTACTGCAGGGCAATGGTCGAGAGGGCTAAAGCTGAGTTAGCAAAGCCTATATTCGGCGATCTTTTTACAGATGAGTCTACAATAGAGTTATAGTCTTTTACTCTTTTTTGGTGCAGCTGCCGGACCCGCAACCGCCTTTTGCGCAGCTGCCCGATTTCCGGAACATCAATAAGCCAATAACACCTAGGACTGCAATCGAGAGGATGATTTTAATCACTTTGTACCTTTTTCTTGTTCTTTTTACCTGCATTTAATGGGGCGCTGCGGCTGGTGAGGTCGACCCAGATCGGGGAGCTCCAAGCGATGTGCCCATCTTCTTGCGTCACTCTGAGGTAGTAATAGGCAAAGGGAGGGCGGTCTTCTTTCCCTTCGATGGCAACTTGGCCCAAGAGATCTGTGTCATCGTGCTCGAACTCTACTTTTTCCCCTTTAACGCCGAATTTTTTATATTCTTTGCCATTGCGGAAGAGGATCGCTTCGGAGAGGGGCTGAGTGCCGATCGCGTATCCTGTAATATGGCGGTTGAATTCCAATCCAGGGCGGTTTTTGGTATCGATTTCAGAACCCATGGTAAACCCAGCGATATGGAGTCCGATGATGATCCTTTCGCCTGTAGTCGCATAGCAGGAGCGGGCTTGCAGCGCTTCGATCAGAGAGGCGCGGCTGTGCTCTTTTGAGAGGATTGCGGTCAGTCCTGGCGAATATTGGGTTTGGTCTGTTTCGAAGAGTTCGCTGTAAGGTCCCCGGTCGTCGAAGCCGCCGGCGACAAATCCGAAGCGGCAGCCCTTGTTGAGCGCTTTCTGCAAGGAGCCTTCAGCGGTCTCGCCGATTCCGTTTTTACCGCCATGAATAGGGCGCATATTGCCCTCTTTTGCAGTGCATTCGGAACAACCCCAGGAATTGTAAATTTCTGCGACGCGTTCGAATTCAGGATGGAAATCCTCGAAATCAAAACAGGTCGGTTTGCCCATCGAAAACGAGGGGACTGCGATCATTTCTTTGGGGTTATTGGTTTTATAGATTTTCTTCAGGGAATTGTTCTTGGAATCTTTTCGTCGCAAAATCGGCTTGCTGTCTTTCGAATAGAGGAATTGGCGGAGACCCTCTTCTTTCGGCTCTCCTTGCCATTGGAATCCGAGCAGCGCAACGAAACGGTCGTCTTCATTGAATTCGGCGACTTGCTGTACGATTCCCTTCCAAACATCGTTGGAAGTTTCCTCTTCTGATTCAAAGCACGAAGTGGCGAAGAATTGGAGCGCCCGGTCATCGCGCATGTGGCGTAAAAAGGCTTCGATGTTTTCTGCAGAGTCGAGCCGTTCCGATTCGCCGTGGAGAAGGCCCCAATAAAGACTCAGAGCCCCTTCAGGAAGGCATTTGATCGGAGGGGAGTAAAAGAGTTCTTTTGTCTTGAGATTGCGCAATTGGATTTTATAGATGCCTGGCTCATTGAAATAGAGATTGGGGAGGGCGATGAATCCAGTCTCTGGCACAAAGAGTTTCCAGCTCAAATTTTCACGCAGGTGCTCGTAGCTTAAATCGATCAAGGTTCCTTCAGGAGCGTTGGAAGTGAGGTTGCCGAAGATATCTTCGAAGCGGACGATCACATCGAAGCGCTTATTGCGGCTGACGAGCGATGGGGCGATGATCCGAAGGGCTTTGAGTTGATTGCCGCGGACATCGAGGTAAAAGGTTTCGTTTTCTTTGTAGTCCCCTTTTCCCTTTGGATCGATGAAGAGCTGGAAGGGGCGCCGTCTTTGGACAAGCTTTTGGCACATATTCCCCTTTTTAACGGCATCCTTGTCCTGAGTCCCCATGAGGATCGAAAGGCTCTCTCCGGGTTTTACCTCAGTTGGCAGTGTGAATTCAAAGGAAGGGGTCATCTGCTGCGGCTGTTCGACTTGAACGGCATTCATGATCTTGCCGCCGGGGAGCTCTGCCCAGATCAGGTTCGCTTTTTCTTTGAGATTCGTATGGGGGATTTGCCAATCGGCGGGTCGCCCTTTGCTCTGGAGATCGAAGCGGAGCTTGGTTCCTTTGGGGAGGTGAGAAGCTGTTGTGTAAATAAACCTCCAGGTTGACGTATCCCCGGCCAAAGCCATATTGGGCTCGCAATAGCAGATCGAACGGCGCATCCAAAACTCCTTAACTGTAGCCTGTTATTTTGCCTGGAAACGGGATTCTTTAGCAAGACCCTATGCACAGAAATGAATTCATAAATCCCTTCTTTGAAATTTATAACAGGATAGTAGGATAGTCAGGATGAAAATGAATGGGGACAAATTGATTTTAGTGGGGTTCGGGGCATCCCTGACCTGTCTATCCTGCCATCCTGTTAATTTTTTTTCTTTATGTTATGTCGGAAATAGCTTCTTTGAAATTTATAACAGGATAGTAGGATAGTCAG
>Ga0207043_1032_pt1 | contig 14461 bp, 9 predicted proteins | sample Alteio_BWMinCont_71_FD_153304 | JGI IMG/M metagenome (GOLD analysis project Ga0207043, IMG submission 153304) | Enriched cells from forest soil in Barre Woods Harvard Forest LTER site, Petersham, Massachusetts, United States -... | ecosystem: Environmental > Terrestrial > Soil > Temperate forest >... | reverse complement strand
GCGACTTGTCGCCGCTTTTCCAGCAGTTCGACTTGTCGAACGAAACATTCGTGCCCAACAACCTGCCAGCCCTCCACAAGCCCCGCATCTGCACGGCCGTCGCAGCTACCCTTTGGAGTGCGCGCGACTTGTCGCCGCTTTTCCAGCAGTTCGACTTGTCGAACGAAACATTCGTGCCCAACAACCTGCCAGCCCTCCACAAGCCCCGCATCTGCACGGCCGTCGCAGCTACCCTTTGGAGTGCGCGCGACTTGTCGCCGCTTTTCCAGCAGTTCGACTTGTCGAACGAAACATTCGCGCTCAACAACCTGCCAGCCCTCCATAGACTCCGTATCTACACGGCCGTCTCATCTTGAGTGTATCCAGAACATGCTTGAAGTCTAAAGTCTAAAACTTTACACATTCACGAGCGTATCCAGATGCCATCGTGAATTGATACTGTTGCCGCCATTCGAGACTGCGATATTTTTTTTGGCTACCCACAGGCGCTGACCTGGGCTAGGGTGATGATTTTTGGTCTTTTTTGACGTGGATTTTTCCCGATAAATTTCACGTATTAAAAATATGGCATGCATGTATGTAGACTGGTTTTTGATACGTGAAAGATGCGGGAAAAATACCGTAAAAAAGGAGCTCAAAATCATCACCCTATCCATGGGCTGTTGCAATTCCAGGCTTTCAGCCTTACGAGGTAGCTGCGACGACTGTGTAGATACGGAGTCTGTGGAGGGCTGGCAGCTGTTGGGCACGAATGTTTCGTTCGACAAGTCGAACTGCTGGAAAAGCGGCGACAAGTCGCACGCACTCCAAAGGTAGCTGCGACGACTGTGTAGATACGGAGTCTGTGGAGGGCTGGCAGCTGTTGGGCGCGAATGTTTCGTTCGACAAGTCGAACTGCTGGAAAAGCGGCGACAAGTCGCACGCACTCCAAAGGGTAGCGGCGGCGCCTGTGTAGATACGGAGTCTGTGGAGGGCTGGCAGCTGTTGGGCGCGAATGTTTCGTTCGACAAGTCGAACTGCTGGAAAAGCGGCGACAAGTCGCACGCACTCCAAAGGGTAGCGGCGGCGCCTGTGTAGATACGGAGTCTGTGGAGGGCTGGCAGCTGTTGGGCGCGAATGTTTCGTTCGACAAGTCGAACTGCTGGAAAAGCGGCGACAAGTCGCACGCACTCCAAAGGGTAGCGGCGGCGCCTGTGTAGATACGGAGTCTGTGGAGGGCTGGCAGCTGTTGGGCGCGAATGTTTCGTTCGACAAGTCGAACTGCTGGAAAAGCGGCGACAAGTCGCACGCACTCCAAAGGGTAGCGGCGGCGCCTGTGTAGATACGGAGTCTGTGGAGGGCTGGCAGCTGTTGGGCGCGAATGTTTCGTTCGACAAGTCGAACTGCTGGAAAAGCGGCGACAAGTCGCACGCACTCCATAAATAAGGACAGTTAAGAGCCGCGCAATTTTTGAAACTTAGTCAAAAGGGTCCTACCCTCCTCCGATATCCCTGTAATGGCACCGGAATGATACTTCACGAGTGGAATCGTCTCTCCGCCGGGGTCTTTCGTCACATGAGTGGGCAAGAAATTCAGCGGCACAAGATTTTCCTGATAGCCGGAATTCCATTTAAATCCCATCATCCCCGTACTTGCCGTTGCAATAGGAATGCCTATCTTAATAAGGTTAGTTAGCACTTCCTTACGCACTTGGATCACAGTTTCAAATTTTGATTTTAATTCCTCTAAACCTGTTTCTGTCATATCTTCCGGCACCAGTTTTGCTTTTTTCCATTCTGACAAAGGCTGGGTTAACCACGCATTAATCGGCCCTTTCTCCGTTTTTTCCAAACGGCCGCTAATTTGGTTCATTTGCCCTGTCACCTTCTCCCATTCGGTAACAAAGAAATACTTTTGTGCGTCAGGTACAGCAGCTAACATAGCAAGTTTAACAGCATGCGATATTCCGGTGCGGTCTAGTCCGCTCTTACAATTCATAGCTGATACAATCCCCAGCTTTTGATTCAGTAAATGGATGGTTAATATTTCTTGACCACGATCCATCCGATCCTCCTTAAAGCCCAGCTGAGAGCCTAACACTTGCTTCATCAGAGAGACTTTCTGGAAAGCTTCTGTTTTTTTAAGCTCTGGATCCTTCCCCAAAATGCTTTCGATGTACTTAAAATTTTCGTAGTCCTGTGTTAACAATACCTTAAGTTTTGTTCGCTTTTTAGCTAATTGTGATTTTAAATTTTTCGATTTAGGAGCGAGAAGGAGCGCATCCACTTCCGCTTTGAGAGTTTTAATGCTTGCCTGGTTCTCATCTAGCGAGCGAAATCGTTTATTAATTTCAAATCTGTCCCGCCCTGCATCGGGCATAGACGGAGAGCTTTCCTCAAATCGTTGTTTAGCTGCATCATAGTCGGCTTGGCAGGCTTGTTGCTCAGATTTTAAAACTCCATCAGCTCCATTAATAGATACATGTAATTGACTATGAACAGCAACCAAGAAACCATAAGGTTCGCGCAGACTATTTAATCCATCGATTATCTCCTTAATTTTCGGATCTCTAGTATTCGAAGGGTCTTTTAAGGCATCCATAAGTGCCTGCTGTTGGTCATCACTGCCAGGGTTCCGTATTGTATTGTTGATTTCTTTAAGCAACTCTTTTCCATTATTCATTTGCTTATTGGCCTTCTCCAAAGCAGCTCCTTTCTCAAAAAAGTCCCCATACACAGGCTCTTGTTCCTCTTGGAACTGAGGAGCAGAGGACAGCGCCCCTTGCATGCCGAGTTCTTCTTGAACATCTTTTGCCGCCCACCTGGTATAACTGCCCAAGCTGTCAAAATTCTGTTCTCGGGAAAGATTCTCCCCTTGAAAAGGTTTTTTTATACCTATAAGAAGAAGTGGCAGCTTGAGAAACGCTTTAAGGAGGGCGCCACGCCACCCCCGCGACTCCAAATCCCGCGTGTAGTGATACCATCGATTGCTAGGGGTATTGATATGGACCACTTCTGCGTTTACAGGAGGATGACCTTTGGCAGGATCACCTGCTCGCAGCTGCTGATTGACATAAGCCATCCACTTATGTTGTCCATCGATCATCTTGCTTTCATTCTCAAAGGAATTGAGTTGCTGGGAAACGATACGTACAGGAGAATTAGGATCAGGATTATTTGCTATTTCCCGACGAAGTAAAGCCAGGAAATCATGAGCTCTCTGCTCGCTATCAATCCTTCCCGAACGGATTACAATCTGCCCGCCTATACGGGCGACATAAGCGTTCGTCAAATGTCCTTTATTAGATCCCTTTGGAAGACCTTTTTCATAACTCGTTGGGATAACACTTCCTTCGAATACAATGGTCTTGGGCTCTGTCTTGGCCAGGGGTTCGCTTCCTTCTGGTACATTGTCTTGGACTTCTGTAGAAGCAAAAGCATACGCTTTCATCTTCGCTCCACCTCCAAGGTCAAACGACTCGACCAATCCTCCTCCCTCGCGATGAAAATGAGTTCCCTTCGCTATCGCTATCTGTCCGGTTACTTCATGCTTTTTAAATTTTTTCTTTATTTTTAAATCCTTCGCATCTACAAAAAGCCCAGCCTTCACCTTCGATAGCTGTCCTGCCGGACTCTGATCAGATTTATGATCACGATGGAGTTGGTGCATTCTTATGGATTGGTCAACGTTTGCCTGCAAAAATGCGGATATGTCGCCTGCCGCTTCTGCCCTAGCACGAGCCGCACTGAAATTCTCTTCTGCAGCCTCTGATGTTTTTCTGGCAGCGACAGCAAGCTTGGGTTGCGCAGCGGGAGCTAGCCCCGATGCCACAGAATCATCAGCACCTTTAGCATTTTCAGCAGATGCTGCTAGATTTTCAGCAGATGGTTCTAGATTTTCAGCAGATGGTTCTAGATTTGGGCCCTCAACAACTGATAGTTGTGCGACACGAGGTCCAGCCTTAGGTCCTTCTGCACCCTCAGGTCCTTCTGCACCCTCAGTTTTCTCTGCAGGCTTTGGTAAAGCTGCATCTTTAAGCGAAACGGATGGCAGAGCCGGTGACTGACCTACTAGCTGCTGTTCTCCAATACTACCAGTCCGATCCAATACGGACGGTTCTCCACCTTCGATGGGAGTTGCTTTGGAAGGAGCACTAATAACCTGCCCTGGTGAAGAAAATTTTGAAGACGGTACTGCAGAAAGAGAGTCACTCATATCTCACCTCCAGTTATAAACTATATTATAAAAAATAACACAAAACAAAAGCAACTAAAAAATTTTAAAACTAAATAAAAAGAAAAATAAACTATGTTTTTCACTATCAATTCCGTTTTTGATACGGACCATTTTAGCTACAATGATGTGGACTATAATGACCGGTCGCCGACATCTTCCTTGCATTTTTTGCCTGAAGCGCCTATAGGTATACACAACTTTTTCATAAATTTTGGAGGTTAAATGAAAAGACAACTCTTTTTTATCCTGGCATGCATGTCTTTGACCCTGCAATCGCTAGCGGCCGACTTCTGTGCTTCCGATTTCTGTGCTTCTGAAACATGTGCAGATTGTTTTGGTTTTGATTCCGTCCTGATTTTTGGTGTTGGCGGCGGATACCGCAATGATTCCCTGAAATGGAAAGTATTTCCAAGAACTCCCCCCGGACGTGAAATAGAAGAGCAATGGAAAAACGTCGGAATGGGAGTTGTAGAAACCAACGTACAGTTTCTTGTTTGCGAACACTATCTATTTAAAGTCGATTTCGATTGCGGCTGGTTTTCAAACAATGGCTCACAACGCTATATTGATAACGATTTTACCGGAAACAACGTTTCCGATGTTCCGGTCAATTTAAAGGCAAAGCCGCGAGGAAACACTTACAACCTCTCCGGGGGCTTGGGTTACCAGTTTAATTTAGACTGCTACCGTTTATCTCTTGCGCCTTTAATCGGCTATTCCCGCTATCAGCAACGGTTCAAAGGACGTACCTATAATAACGCATTCACACCTGCAGATCCCGAGATATTAGCTCACAACAATTATAAGTTCAGATGGAGCGGTCCATGGATTGGTTTTGCCCTCGCCTACCAGGCAACATGCGAATTCCAGGTCTTCTTTGATTACTCTTATCACTGGGTGCGTTTCAAAGGCAATGTAAGAGAAAACTTCTTCCCAGGTGAACTGCCAAGCCACCTAAGATCAAACAACGCATATGGCAATGAGTTTGTCGTTGGCGGAGTATACACTTTTTGCGACTCCTGGTGTGTGGGGGTTAAATTCGATTACAAGCAGTTTTGCGGTAACAAAGGAAGCTTTAAAAGTGAAGGAGAAGAAGAGTCGTCACCTCTACGCAAGCTAAACTGGCAATCTTCCACCATCACTCTTGATATCGCATATGCTTTTTAGGATATCTTAGATCATTCTTGCGTCATAACACGGAGGTATGGTACTTTATACTGTCGTGCGTCACTTAAAAAGTGATGGCAAAAGGTAACCAGGGCGTTCTCGCCCTGCCTGTTAGTACACTCAGGAACGAGATGGCCTTGCCATCTTATGCCCGGCGCCATCACTTTTTAGGACGTACGTACTGTCCTCCCCTTTGGAAGAGTGGCAGAGAGGCCGAATGCGTCTGTCTCGAAAACAGATTCACCAGCAATGGTGACGTAGGTTCGAATCCTACCTCTTCCGTTTCCATAAGCCATTCCACACTGGCTTCTCAACAATATACAACCCATAAATAACGCTGTGCATTTTTGCGTTGCAAATATGAATTTTTGCAAAAGATTGATCTTATTCAAAATACAACACCTACCAGGGCGGCGTTGCTTCTTTTTGGAAAAAAAACGGAGAACTATTTTCCATCTGCATTCTTAAAGTTAGGACGTTTCCGATCGCCCACACATATTGTGGACGACCGCGAAGCTCATGGATCATTGATCGATCAATTAGATGGTGCGATGGCATGGTTTCGAGAACGGCTTTCAACAGAATTTGCTTTTACAGGTAAACCTCAAAGAGATGTCCATTGAGAATATCCGTTGAATGCCATCCGTGAAGCTATAATCAACGTTCTTTGTCACAGGGATTATACAAGTGCTGCCGGATAGTTCTTTTCATATCAAACTTTGTGCTTGTACGCAAAAAATCACGATAAGCAATAGCTTCTTTAGTGTCTGGTTGGCCATCTTCAACGCCCGTGTATTTTCTGGGCAAATCTTCAAGGGTAAGTTTTAAAAATCGCTCTTCTTTAAAGAGTGGTAAAAATCATCAAGAATCAGCCACTCAGCAATCACCGAGAATCGGCCATTTGGCGGTTTCGTTTGGCCGCCAGCCCAATAATCATCAAGAATCAGCCACCCATGATCAATTAGAATCGACCATTTGGCGATTTTACTTCGCTCCCGATGGCGTGATCACATAGAATCAGCCACCCTCCTCAATTACATCAAATGTCTACCCATTCAGCGTACTTAAATTGTTGCCTCTTGGCAAGAATTTTGATTCGCTTTTTTAACCCTTACACAAGTCTTTTTGAATTCTGCAAGGCGATAACTAGATCCCTCTATTATCACTTGAATTCCCTTGTGCACTAGCCTATCTAGAGCTGCTGTTCCAAGCAAAGGATTTACAAAAATACTTGGCCACTCGTTGAAATCCCGATTGCTTGTAATGATTGTACTGCTTTTCTCATACCTTTGAGCGATGATCTGATATAAATCTTCCTGTTGCGCTTCATTAAGATTCTGAAGGCCGAAATCATCTAAAATCAATATTGGCGTTTTGATTACAGTGGCAAGCCTTCTTTTATGCGTCCCATCGCCTCTGCCGCTATAAATCCACTCAAACAACTTGTAGGTGCAGTAAAATCCCACTTCATGCCCATTTCGGCAGGCTTGATGACCAAGTGCTTGGGCAAGATGGCTTTTTCCAACACCGCTTGGTCCTAAAATAAAAATGTTTTGCTTGTTCTCCACAAATCCACATAGAGCCAATTCTCGTATTAAGGCAACTTGAAGCTTAGGATTAAACTTGAAATCAAACGTTTCCAATGTCTTGGTTAAATCGAGCCGGCTTTTAGCCAACCTCATTTGGAACAGCTTATTATCCCTACGTTCAATCTCATCTGTGAGCAGTGTCTCTAAAAACATAGAGTAGGCCCATTTTTCTTCCGTTGCTTGGCTTAATCTCTGCTCAATAGTGGTCGCTATGCCAGGCAGCCTTAGTTTTGCCAATTTTCTACTCACCTGAATGTTTTCCATAAATACTCCTATAGTTTTTGAGGCCTAACCGCCGGGTTAGGCCTCGGTTTTTAATTTAAATTAATTCCCCCATTCTTAAAATTGGGGCAGCCAAAACAAAGTAGCCGTGCTCCTTTCTACTGTGAAGGGACACGGTGAAATTTCGAGTATTCCTGTTGCCAAAACAAAGTAGCCGTGCTCCTTTCACTGTTCAGCTAACTCCAATGAAATTTTATTTTTCTCTCTCTGCAGCCGTATTTCTTCCTCTTCTATGATTTCATCGGCCATAAGACCATCCCAAACAGATCCACACATGCCATTTCCATATTTTGAATATGGATGCATGCTTTCCAACCTTTCCATGAATTCATTTTGCTTTGGTTTCTCAAATACAGTTGTACTCTTGTAGTCTTCTGGATTACGTGCAAAACGGAATGACGGCATTGAAATGACTTTGCTTTTGACAGTGTCTTCAACAGGTTGTTGATCCAAATTGTTTTCCAGGATTCTTTTAATATCTCCGTAGGAAGCTAATTGATACATACAAGCTCGTTGACATGCATTCTCAAGCCGCTCTTTTGAATATTTGTTAGCCAAATTTAAGAGATGCCGAACCGGCCTCAGTTTATCAATTGACGGATGGGATAAGATTTTGTGAACAATTTGAGAAGTAAATGATCCCACTGTTTCAGCCAGAGAAAGAAGGCCCTCACGATTGCATTGCAAAACTGCTTCTTTAAGAGGGGGAGCGTATTCAGCTTTCCTTTTAAACTCCCATTTCTTGTTAGATCTTTCATGATAAGCAACTTCCTTGTGGTCATGAAAAATCCTGACTAATGATGTTGTTGCACATACCTGAACTGATTTTCCGATAAGCTCATAAGGCACGGAATAATATGAAAAATCAAACATGATCCTCCAATCCCGACGAACAACGTTTTGGCTCCAGGAAGTCAGTTCCCAACGACTTGCAGGTAAAGAACGCAATGCTTTCTTTTCTTCCGAATTAAAGATTTCCAAGGGAGAGCGACCGACTCCGTGCACAATGTGTATATCAGCCACTTCTGCACCCCAACGAGTCAGCGCCTCAATAAGTTCCTTCAACGTTGGTGTGGAAATATTCTTCTCCTTTTGCCGTGCAAGAAAGCATGGAAGAAAATTTGATTTTGTGTACTTCACATCCCCCTCTACACCACCTTTGTGTTCCGGTGTTCTTGGCAGACAAGGCGAGATGGTGAATCCATAGTGCTCCGCTAGTTCTTGATAAGAACGCCTTATCATATCGTTGTCAATGGTGCATTGAATGATTGCAGCTTTGCAGTTATCAAGAATAACATTTTTAGGGACGCCTCCAAACCATTCAAATGCACGTATATGTGCCTGCAGAAACGTTTTCGCGCTTTGGTCTAAAACAAGTTCTCGATAAGCTCGCCGTGAATGGCGCAGTCTAAATGAAAATACCCATGCCTTTCTTAGTGCCCCTTCGTCATCAAGAAATTTTCCAAGATAGCCAAAATCAATGTCTAAATCTTGTCCAGGAATTGTGTTACGAACCATGACGGGGTCGACTTGGTCAGGAAAATTCTTGTTGAGATATCTCCTGATCGCTTGTGCGTCACAAGGACATTGGTCTTTAAGTAATTGATGCATCACAACTGCTGAATACCCCTCCCTCTTCCATTGTTCGAGGTGATTACGATAAAGATCAAGAGGGTGTTGTTTTTGAATTTTAGAAGTTGAATTCCAAAACTTGGAGATGTCTTCATCAGTTGGCATGGCTGACGATGTATTCAGCCATTGATGGAGAATTGATAGAGCTCTAATTTTCTTAACGATGGAACGGTCAATTTTAACTTCTCTGCCAATACGACGATCTGAATGACCTTCCCTGAGGCGATGAATAACTTCTCTTATATCAAGCATGATTGTGTACTTTCCTTTTGTCATTGTTTGCCTTTCGCTTATGTTTTTGGACTTGTTATGCCGTTTGCATAGAACACAAAAACACTAAGGAATGGAATAAATCCTGTAATGGAAAAATAGAAATTTGACTTGACAAAGAGAGTGGCTGATTCTGAGCGATTATGCACTTTTTCAACAAATGAAACCGCCAAATGGCCGATTCTTGGTGATTATGGCATACGCGTTACAAATGAAATCGCCAAATGGCTGATTCTGAAAGATTACAGTGGGGTGGCTGATTCTGAAAATCGCCAAATGGCTGATTCTGACTGATTTTTACCAAAGAGAGCGATCATTGCTGCTCGACCGGTTTCATAGCTACACTTACCCTAATAATACATTATGGCTCAACATTGTGTGATATTGTACGGTTTTGTGCAAGTGATTATGATGAAAAGTGATTGCCATAATCGATTGCAAATTATGCACAAATTCGGCACACTAACGGGCAACTTTGCGCATTGTTGGGCAGTGTAGAGACTAAGCATTGCCCCTCTGTTTACGCTGTATGGACTATGGAGGGTAAATTGCATGCGATTCTCGTTCACATGAAAAATGGAAATCATTATCTAAGACCTGAACATGGCCAACATAGCTTTGTTGTCATTACCTAAAATCTGATTTTAGTTTTTCAACCTTATGCAGTTGGTGGATTTGCTGACGGGCCATTCACAGTCAAAATTCCGTTCACTACACTAATCGGAAAATGGCAAGAAGGAAATCCTTTGGAAAAACATCTACCAATTACTAAAAATTTTCTTTCCTCATGGGATAGTGAAAACTGGATAAGCGATGTTCAAGAAGATCATTCGATTGCATATCAAAAGGATAAATTATGAGATTAGCAGGAAAAAAAGTAATTGTGACAGGTGCTAATCGCAGCATTGGAAAAGCAATTGCCTTACTTTTTGCTAAAGAAGGAGCCGAACTAGTCATTAGCTTCAGATCTGATCAAAAAGGAGCTGAGGAGACTATTAGCAGCATTAAAAAAGCAAATGGAAAAGCAAGCGCCTTGCACGCAGATTTTTCCACTCATGAAAAGGTTGGCAAATTTTACAACGAATGCATACATGTTTTAGGACACGTAGACATCTTGGTTAACAACGCAGGAGGTTATAATACGCTAAGCTTTTTTGAGTTGACGCCTAATGATTTTGAACAGTTGCTACAGGTTACCTTAATGACGCCATTTTTCTTGTCTCAGCTGGTGGCAAAGGGAATGATAGAAAAGCAAATCAAAGGAAATATTATCAACATCTCTTCCATTTCTGGCATTCGCCCAACTATGAATCGTGTCGCACATGCGTCTGGTAAAGCTGCATTAAACATGCTAACACAAACTATGGCCTTGGAACTGGCCCAGTATGGGATCAGAGTGAATGCCATTGCGCCTGGATATACTCCTTATGAAGAAAGCTCTGAGTTTGATCCTGCTATTAAAAATATTCCTCTTGGTCGCGCAGGACTTCCTACCGACCAAGCATCTACAGCGCTTTTCCTTGCAACAGAAGAATCTTCATGGATGACAGGACAAATTTTAACTGTCGACGGAGGGCATTCGATAGCGTTAAAAATGCAACCTTAAATACCATTCTAAGTAACTATTCACGAGCAGAAACATCTTGCCTCTGCATCTCGGTAATGGGTTCTAAGGTCAAACTATTGGCAACTTCTTTCATTTGCCTTCTTCCCCTGTCAGTGAAATATTGAATGATTTTTTTAGGCAAAATTTTCATTAAATAAAGTTGAATCTTCATACGTAGGGAAGACTCTGTGAAAGCTTGTTGATTCTCTTCGGCAAGATCTTGCGCAGCTCCAACAAACTTCCGCATGTTTTTTTCATACTTATCAAAAGCAAACGTGTAATCCCCACTCGATTCGTCAATTTCCCTTGCTAAAACATAAGCTCCAACCATAGCAAGACTTGTCCCCATTGCTTGAACCGAATGAGCAGCGTCTCCAATAAGCACAACTCGTCCTTGAGACCAAGCGGGCATTCTAACCTGGGCAATGGAATTGAAATAGCATTCGTCACTTTCTTTCATTAAAGAAACAAGGCGAGGAACCTCCCAAGCTAAATCTTGAAACTGCTTTTCAAATACAGCCTGTAAATTATCAAGAGGAAGCGTCTCTTCTTCAGATTTAAACGCAAGACATGCATAAGAATGGTTCCCTACGGCATAAGCTGTTGCTAGCTTTCCATTATCAAAATAGACAATTTCACAACGCTCGAGATCAAAAATATTTGGGATGGGAAAGACACAAAATTGAATACCGTATCTCTTTAGAAATACCGCATCTTCTCCAAAAGCCAATTGTCTCACATTCGAGTATTGTCCATCAGCCCCAACCACAATATCAAACTCTCTCGGTTCCATCAGCTCAAAATGAACCATCTTTCCATCTATATTTGTGATGGAATCACCGTAAATGATTTCAATCTCACCTACTTTTTTAGACAAAATTTGAGCTAGATCCCACCGATTAATTTCTATTTCTCCTTCTGAAGAGTGCCCTAAAATATCTCCATCAAATTCAAAGACTTTCTGGTCAGAAGAGATAAATTTAGAGCACACAAGATTCACATTAGCTTCTAAGAGATCTTGATAAATCCCCATTCTTTTTGCCACCTCAAGGGCTGTGCCACGCACGTCAACTTTATAACCGCCTCCTCTCACATAAGGATGTTTTTCGATAATAGTTGGAGAAAAACCTCGCTGTTTTAACCAGTAAGCCAACGTAAAACCAGCAATTCCAGCACCTGCTATAAGGATTTTTTTTATCTTTCATCATCATTGTCTCGCTATATAGTTCTGTTTGCGCCTCTACAGAGGCTAAGTTTATAATCGGAATTACAGCCAAAACGAATATTAAAAATTTATTTATGAACATATCTACCTTTCCACATGAATAATCGTTTGAGCAACAGCATCATAACACTTGACCGACCGTCGGTCAAGTGTTATGATTAGGTAAATAAAGGATACATCTATGACAAAGCCTATAAATCGCAGAAGCGAGATTCTTAAAGTTGCTCGAAACCTGTTCTTAACCAAAGACTATGATAAAACAACCATTGTAGACATCATGGAGGCCTTAGAAATCGCCAAAGGCACTATATATCATTATTTTAAGTCTAAGGAAGCCCTGTTTGAAGCAGTCATCGAGGATATCGTTGAAGAAAATATTAAGCATATGAAGGCTTTGGTAGAGAATGCCCCAAAGAATGCCTTAGAAAAAATTCAACTTTTGGTGAAAGCTGGAAATATTTCCCAAGAGAACGAAAAGATAATAGAGCAGCTTCACAAACCCGCTAATGACGCCTTGCATAGCCGACTGCTTGCCGCTACTTTGATGAAACAGGCCCCACTATATACAGAAATAATCCAACAAGGTTGCGATGAAGGAATTTTCAAAATAGAAGCCCCTCTCGAATGTGCAGAGTTTATTCTTTCAGCAATTCAATTCCTTACGGATATGGGAATTTATCCTTGGACGGAAGAAGATTTGAAACGACGCATGCAAGCTTTTCCTATATTAATTGAACGGCTGTTACAAGCTCCACCAGGATCTTTTCAATTCCTTGTTTGATTCGTTTGTTTCCCGTAAAGGTCACTCAATCGTATACAGAGAATGCCGATTGCAAATTATGCACAAATATCGTTGGATATACAGAAGGGTGCTTCTATGAAATACCATGGAAACCTGGTGCGCCCTTAAAAAGTTCTTTATGCAGCCTAAGGTGGCAAGGTCGCCCAGCCCTGTGTATACTAACAGTCAGGGCGAGACGCCCTGACCACATTCTTTGCCATCACTTTTTAAGGGCGTACGGAATCGGAATATTTGCTCCGGGATTAAAAAACTTGGCAACGTTTATGATTGGACCATATCAACTCATTAGAAAGCTTGGCCAAGGGGGAATGGGCGAAGTTTTTTTAGTGCAAGACACCGTCAATGGCCGCCAAGTTGCGCTGAAAAAAATGCGGGACGACCGCAAGGAAAACCAAAAAGATAAAGATCGATTTATCTTCGAAGCTCGCGTTACTAGCAGATTGGTGCATCCGATCATCATCCCTATCTATGAGATTGTGGAGGATCCTCCTTATTTTACGATGCCTTATATCGAAGGTCAGACACTTCAACACATTTTGGACGAAGCCTCTCAACTCCGGGCGAAAGGTTTGCCAGAGACAGCGATTGGCTCTGTCAGAGAGCTCAGCCCTCTATTTTTTCAAGTGTGTCAAGCCGTCGCTTATGCACACACTCAAGGGTTCATTCACCGCGATCTTAAACCTTCCAACATCATGCTAGGTAAACATGGTGAAGTTCGCCTGTTGGATTGGGGACTTGTGACAGAAGTTGATAAAGTGAATGTCGAAAAGGAGTCCTTAGCCGGGACGCTTATTTATTTTGCCCCTGAACTTGCCACAGGGATGCCCTTTTCTCCCCTGACTGAAATCTATGCTTTAGGTTTAATCCTTTATCAGATTCTCACTTTGCGTTACCCGTTTCATCGGGAAGATATCGTCAACTATTGCAAAAATCTTGAAAGCGAAGTGCTGCTTCCCCCCATTAAAGTGGCTCCTGAACGCAATATCCCAGTGGCGTTATCAAATATCGCCCTTAAATGCTTGGCTTTTCACCCTCAAGATCGATTTCAGCATGTTGAAGAGATGATAGAATGCTTGAAAGATAGGCAACAACACACTGAAAATGAATCTGAGCAGCTAAAAACAACCACCTTTCGCCTTTCTTCCCAGGAGGGCGCGATTGCCAACCCAGACCAAGCGCGTCAAGTAAGTCCCGACGATTCTGAAATTGAAACTTATCATGCACGGCTTCGTTCTTTACAAAATAGGGATTCACTAGATCAAATTTATCAGTCTCTGTTCAGTCGTTTAGAAAATATCCCAAAAAATTCCAGGCGTGAGTGGTTTCCATTCCTGTGGTTAGTGGTTCGTTTTATTCCCCAAGCATCTTGGACTCCCACTATCGAGAAGATGGTGCAAGATGTAAGAGAAGGAGTGTATCAGGATTATTTTGTCGATCAAGAGGCTCTATCGTCTTGGCCACAAACGATACAAAATGAGGCGATGGCAGTGCATCTAGCATTCTTACTTAACAAAACATCTTGGCTGAAGGAAATTTTTGAGGATCTGACGCTTCCTGATAAAATTTCGCCTACGCCTATCATCGGTCAAATTCTCATTTCCCTCATTAGACTGAGGGAACTTGATCTGGCATTAACGCTATTGAAGACCTTCAAGTTGCAGTTTTTAAATGTT
>Ga0207043_1068_pt1 | contig 14498 bp, 14 predicted proteins | sample Alteio_BWMinCont_71_FD_153304 | JGI IMG/M metagenome (GOLD analysis project Ga0207043, IMG submission 153304) | Enriched cells from forest soil in Barre Woods Harvard Forest LTER site, Petersham, Massachusetts, United States -... | ecosystem: Environmental > Terrestrial > Soil > Temperate forest >... | reverse complement strand
ATGAACATTTTTGATGTTCTTAAACATCACGTCTGCGGAAAATTCTCCAAGATCGATCCGCGCCGTCATTAGTATTCCCTTTGAGCTTTAACAATAAGGAAGATGCGTTCAACTTCCTCAGCGTCATGCAAGATGGCGTGCAGCGCCTGTTTTATGATCCGCTCGCGAGCCTGAACGCCGCGCCAAGCATCAGGACGTGCTTCTCGTACGTTCGCGTCTATCGCTAGCGCCAGCCCCTCGTCGTGACGGAGATTACTCCATAGCGCACGCTTGCCCGGCGTATCAAGTTTCGCCGGCGTATCCGCCGAATGCCCGGCCTCTACGCTTTTCGCCAGCTCAGCAATGCGCCTGAGATAGTCCTCATATTCAATCGCCTTCGCTTTACGCGCGGCTATGATCTCCTCAAGCAACGACGACATACGTTCATAGTAAGCGGGATCGCTCAACTGCTCCTTCACAATTTTGCTGCGAACGTTATTCTCGATCGTCTCGGCGATAGCGTTCTTATCTCCCTTCATCGCACCGAGCTGCGAAGCTATGGTGTCGGCAATGCCCGTCTTTACAATAAGATCGAGGAGACCAAAATCGGGAAAGAACGAAATTTTGCGCGGCTCGTCGGCATCGATATAGGTGTCGATAAGATGCCGCATATCCGCCTCGTACGGCTTAAGATCAAGCATCTCACCGCTTGCTTTGCGAACGATCTCACGAAGCCCCAAGAAATCGTCAAGCTGCCTTTTTATGCGTGTAATCTCCGCAACGCTGTATCCTGCCTCTTCCATTTCATCGGATATATTCGCGAAAGCTCGCACGAACGCGACTGTTCCTTTGTAAAGCGCGACCCTTTGCGGTTCACGTTCTTGCAAATCGGTGTCAATTTCTGAATTTCCGCAGAAATAATGGATATGTTGCAGAACTTCTTTGGGTGGCTCCACCGGCTCACAAAGCAGGACGAGTCCTTCAACGGCATTGTCAAGACGTTCTTTGCCCTTGGTCAAACGATCTTGCAACAAAATCTCGGGAGCAACGCCGCCGGCGCTATGATCCAACTCGGAAGTGTAAACTGCTATCGCTTTTCCGAGCTTTTTGAAGAGGTCTTTATAGTCCACGATATACCCGAACTGCTTGTCGTCACCGTCTAGACGATTCGTACGACAAATGGCCTGGAAGAGACCGTGATCTTGCATGGACTTGTCGATATAGATATACGTACACGGCGGCGCGTCAAAGCCGGTAAGAAGCTTATCGACAACCACCAGCAATTGCATACTTGATGGTGCTTTAATGAACAACTTTTTAGCGTTCTCTTCATATGCTTCCGTCTTGCTCATACCCGGCTTCGCATCGACGTTTTGCAACAAATTGATGTACGTGTTGTAGATAAACTGCTTATCTGTTTCAGTATTAGCGCCGGTTTCTTCTTCTGTAATATCCTTTGTCTGCGGGTTATATGAAGTTACCACCGCGCATTTTCCCTTAAGTTCCGTCTTCTGAAAAAGCGTGAAATATTTACAAGCCTCGTAAATGCTCGATGCGATCAATATCGCGTTCCCATTCTGGTTTGATAGACGCTGCTTCACGCTAAAATCAAAAACGATGTCGTTTACCACGCGATCCATACGCGAGCGTGAACTGAGAACGTTCTGCATCGTTCCCCATTTTTTCTTCAGTTCATCTCTCTGCCAATCATTAAGCACCTTGGTTTTCGCCGCAAACCATTGATCTATCTTCTCTTCTGATCCAAGCTGTTGATCAATATCTCGCGCCTCGTAGACAAGATCAAGTACAACCTCGTCCTCCACCGCCTCGCTAAATTTGTAAGTATGGATATAGCCGCCGAAAACCTCAAGACTCGTCTCTTTATCTTTCTTCAAAAGCGGCGTACCAGTAAAGCCGATAAACACCGCATTCGGCATCATCGCTTTCATCACGCGGTGCAGCTTGCCGCTCTGCGTGCGATGGCATTCGTCCACGAACACGAAGATATCGCCTACCGTTGAGCTGGGATTGGATTTCAGCTCCTCGATGAAAGCCTCGAAGTTATCCACGTTCTTGCGCCCGAACTTATGCACGAGCGAGCACATCAGGCGCGGCGTCGCGCGTCCCAATTGCTCCATCAATTCGTAACCGCTGCGCGTGCGCTTGATGGACTCGCCAGCCTTGTTGAAGACGCTTTCAATTTGTTTATCAAGTTCATCGCGATCGGTAATGACGACAACACGCGCGTTGTAGTTATTTTCGAGTATCCACTTGGCGAGCAGCATCATCACGATGCTCTTGCCGCTTCCCTGCGTGTGCCAAATGATGCCGCCCTTGCGTCGGCGCACGTATTCTTGCGCAGCCTTGACTCCGAAATATTGATGCGCGCGCGGGAGCTTCTTTTCGTCTCCGTCGAAAATGACGAAGTCATGCATCAACTCGATCAACCGCTCCTTGCGACAGATCTTAAGCAAATATTTATCGAGTTTGAGCAGGCTGTTATCCTCCTCGTCTTCCTTCCATTTGAGGAAATATTTCTCAGGCGTTAGAATGGTTCCGTATCGTAGCCCTTCGGAATCGTTACCGGCAAGCACAAACTGCACGGTACTGAAGAACCTGGCATTAAACTCCGGCTCCTGATTCGAGCGATTTTGTCGTATGCCGTCGCCTACACTGACGCGACTATTTTTCAGTTCCAGCACTCCGACGGCAATGCCGTTCACATACAACACGAGATCCGGCCGCCTCTCGTAATTGCCTTTGAGCGTCACTTCTTCCGCAACGGCAAAGTCATTTTTTTCAGGCTCGCGCCAATTGATGAGATGAACGGTTTCAGTGACCCCGCTCGCATCAAGCTTTAGCGGTACGCCGTAGTACAAGAGTTTGTAGACTTCCTTATTGTTCTCGTAAAGGCTGCGGCTTCCGTGATCGACTTCGACACGTAGCTTATGTATAGCCGCGCTGATTTGATGCGGTGTGTATCCGCTTTTGGTCAACCACGGGACAAGAGATTCTTCTTCGATGTTGCTGTTGCCGTCGCGCTCAGTCCAATCGCCAAGATAACGGTATCCCAGTTCATCGCGGAAGAGAGCAATGACGCGATTTTGCGTGACGCGTTCGGGTTGGACGACGCTATTCATGACAATTCTCCGTTACGATGATGCCCAAGGCATCCCGTACTTTATTGGGGAGGTATTCCAAAAGTTTCACGGCATCGGCGACGCCTACAGCTTGTCCTTGATCATTTCCCCCACCGATCAATACGCCGCCGTGCGCATTTGCGAAGACACAGATCGATTTCGAGTACTCGTCTCGCCAGGATATTTTCCATTTAATGCGCGTACCTTCACTCATATGAGACGAATCATTCCGGTTAGGAGTTGTTGCATCATGCCTTGTTTTATGTTTCTGATTTTTGCGAGTTTTTTTTCGAGCAATGTGATCTGCTCATCCATACCGCTTAATACTTCTGCAATAGCGACTTGCTCTTCAATACTTGGAAGAGGTCTCTCGATCTCCTCAATATCTCCATGCGATAAATGTTTGACAGTAGTCCTAGATGTAACGTCCTCAATCTCATTCAAAGGTGCGATGAGATAATAAAAAGAAAAAGCAGCGTCTAATCCGTTCAAGGGAACGATTTTTCCCACTCGTTGGTTCAAGAGAGCCCTCCCCTTAGTCCACAAGCACGGCAAAAATTCTCCATCCATCCCAACCAGCACATCGCCATTTCTAATCAAGAATGTTGATTCGTATTCTCCCGAGTAATAGAACATTTGATCGTCGCTTTTAAGATCGCGATTCTTAATAAGTCTTACACCTCGTCCCTCCTCATTGAAAAAAAATGAACTAAACGGAAATCCAACCTGAAACTTCAGTACTGATCCCAGCCTTATGCTCCTCCACTCGCAATCGAATCCCCGTAGCCGTTTCTTCCCAGTGAGCAATTCCTGCATAGCACCTTGCTTCAAATTACGTTTTTTTGCAAGCAGTTGTTCTAGGGATTCGATAAGGGAATCCGCATCGCTAAGCATTCCAGCGATTGCATCCTGCTCATATTTTGTTGGTGGAATAGCAATCGTATATTTAGAAATTTGTGGTACGGTTAACTGCGGAACACCTGTACTTTCAAGAGCAAATCCGACATAATTATTTATAAATTCTGCAACAAATATAAGATTGCACGAATTCCTTGATGACAAAACCAATAGCCGACCGATTGCACAGAATTTTGCTTCTCGATAGACCGCATGCCCAACGTCACCACGTGCCGTAACTGTGATCTTCTGCGGTTCATATTGGTAAGATTTTGAATAGCCATACAATCCATTTTCTACTAGTGTATTAGAATAAATATGAAATGGATATTCTTGAGAATGAATCGGCGAGTAGTCCGTTTTTATGAGATCACGAGCAGCAACGATCTCACAGACAGAATCGATATGACAAATCTCCCAATCGTCTGGAACCAATCCAAATTCAGTTTGTTTGAAACCAGATTTTAGTTCCATGCAAATCCCATCTTCTCCAGATTTCTCCCAATTTTGATCTCCAAATCGACTACGTTTCTTTGCATCTGCGGCAACGGTATTTCATAGCGTTCGGCAAACTCTTTCACGCGTTTTGTGATTTGCATGCTCACGCGATCCATTTCACCATGAACGACTCCATCCAACATGGCAAGCCACTTATCCTCAACAACCAACGTCTTGACATCATCATCAGTTAGCTTTTGATAATGCGCGAAAGTCTTTGCATCAAGCGCTGCTTCCGCGTTCTTAAGGCGTGTTTTTAGATCACCTTCTTCCGTATTCAATGTGATCCATACGTTCAACACGGCCGCATCCTCCGTCTGCCCCTTGTCTCCTTTAATTTCTTTCAGCCGGGCGGCAACATTTGCCTTATTCACTTTATCAAAATCGGCGAAAATGCCGTCCTGATCGCCGTGCTCCTCCTCAAGCTCGGCAAGCTTAGCAGCAACGTTCTCCAGCTCGGCTGTAAGATAGTCGACCACGATCTGCTCCTCGGCATAATACCGCGCAACGACGAGAGGTTTTGGAATCAGTTCGCAAACCCAACCCTTGTCCTTAGCCTTGCCTTTCTTATCCGTCTCGATGACGCGAGTAGTTTCAGCCTTCCATCCGTCGGCGGCGATGAGATAACAATCATCCTGCATGGTCTGTTCCCAGTAATCCATGAGGTGCTGGTAAATATCGTACGGATCGATCAGTGGCTTGTCGATATAATGCGCGAGCAAATCCTCAGCAAGCTTCGCGATCACCTCTTTGGGATGACACCCGAGCCGCAAGGCTTTCAACGCGACGGCGCTCTTTGCACGCCAAACCGTGAAGTGTGCGTTCATATTATCTATGAAAACCTTGAATTCCGGGTGCTCGTAAATCACCGACTTGATCGACGACTTCTCCACGGCAAGATCGAGATAGCCGGAACGATTCGGCTTGAACAACGCATGCCGAAGCTGCGGACAAACAGCCCAATAACGCGACAAGGCGTCGATGTCGGCAACGGGAATGCCGCCTTTCAAATGTCCTTCGATATCTTGTAAGTCTTCAGGCGTTCGGCTGTAGATATAACGCGGCAGGTTAAGATTGAAATCGTTCTTCTCGATCTCCGCGACGCCGACCATGCGCGCAAAGCCGGGCACATCAAGCCGCCGCGTGAACACATCCACGATCTTGTGCATGTCTTGGGCGCGCAAACGATTTTTTGGACCGTCCTTCATGGACCCGGCGCTCGCGTCGATCATGAAAATGCCCTTGCGAGCCTGCGCGTCTTCCTTGTCGATGAGAATGATGCACGCCGGAATACTCGTGCCGTAAAAAAGATTAGCGGGCAAACCGATGATCCCCGCGATGTACCCCTTGCGTACGAGATTGCGCCGAATATCGCCTTCGGCGTTGCCGCGAAACAACACGCCGTGCGGCAAAATGCACGCACCCTTTCCGGCGCTCTTGAGCGAACGAATGATATGTAAAAGATAGGCGTAATCGCCTTGTTTGAGAGGCGGCACGCCGAACGATTGAAAACGCTGATGCGGATCGTTGAAGGGATCGAGTCCGGTGCTCCAGCGCTTATCCGAAAACGGCGGATTGGCTACGACGTAATCGAACGTCTTGAGCGTGCCGCGCTCATCTTTGAACTTGGGATCGGCCAACGTGTTGCCCGGCACGATGAGCGCGCTCGGGTTATCGTGGAGGATCATGTTCATACGGGCCAGTCCGCTGGTGGCGGCGTCCTTTTCCTGTCCGTACAACGTGACGGGGCAGCCCGCCTCGTCGCCTACCTTGAGCAACAGCGAGCCGGAACCGCACGTGGGATCATACACCGTGGTGGACGCGCTCGTGTTCGCAGCGCGGATGCCGATGACCTGAGCGATAACGCGGCTCACCTCCGCCGGGGTATAGAATTGCCCCTTGCTTTTGCCGCTCTCGGTGGCGAAGTGCCGCATAAGGTATTCGTACGCATCGCCGAGGATATCGTCGCCGTCCGCGCGATTTTTCGAAAAATCAAGCGCTTTGTTTTCGAAGATCGCGATGAGATTGCTGAGCCTCTCCACCATTTCTTTACCGCTGCCGAGCTTGCCGACATCGTTGAAATCCGGCATGTCGGAAAGTTTGTTAGCCTCGGCCAGCGGCGCGATGATCTTCTTGTTGATCCGATCGCCGATGTCAGGCGCGTTTTTGAGGGCAACCATATCCTTAAAGCTCGCGCCGGCAGGGATGGTGATGGGCGAGAAGAGCTGACCGGCGTACTTGTCGCTGACGTATTTTATGAAGAGCAGAACAAGTACGTAGTCTTTGTACTGACTCGCGTCCATGCCGCCGCGCAATTCGTCGCAACCAGACCAAAGGGAGGAGTAGAGGGCAGATTTCTTGAGAGCCATGCTTGAGGCTTTCGATTCCTCAAGCATCCTACGAACCTCTGCCTCGGCATGCTCCGAAACCTGCCCAAAATAAAAAACCGCCCCCCTTGCCGTTCGCTCCCTAACGCGTGAATAAGAATCGACACGCCATTCGGGAGAGCACCTCATGCCGATTCAACGATTTTCCCCAACCGCCGCCCAAGCAATGCCCCAAACCCTCACCACCCCGAGGCCCAGCCCCAAACCGACGCCGACAAGTGCCGTCCAAACTCCGGATCACATAGAGAGAAGCAGCGATAACGTTTCCCGGACCGCAAAGGGAATTGCCGTAGACCACGCCTTGCCTCAACGCTATCGCCTACGAGCGGTCACGCCGAACCTCGCGGAGAAAAAGACAAGCAACGCATTACTCATGGACACGCACGCCGGAAAAATCGATAAGCAGAGCAACGCTCCTCGCGGCATGGACGTTATTCGAAGTGATGCGCCGCACGGCGGTACACCGACTCATCATTTGAACATCAATAAAAGGCTCACGAACGTTGAAGATCCTCACCTCCCGATATCCCCTGCCGTATACACAGGCGTGGGAACCATGGCACGCACGCTGGAGATCGCCTCGAAAGCGGCGCTACCGCTCGCAGTAACGATCGATACGGCACGAATCGGCAATGCGGTCATGCAAGACGACGGAAAAATCGGAAAGCATACGACCGCGATCCTGGGGAACGTCGCAGGCGGATGGTCCGGCGCAACGGCCGGGGCCTGGGGCGGTGCGCAAGCAGGGGCACTCATCGGTGCCGAAATCGGCGCGCCGTTCGGCCCAGTCGGAGCGCTCCCCGGCGCAGCAGCAGGTGGCTTGGTCGGCGGCATCGCGGGCGGAATCGGCGGAGGCATCGCCGGATCACAAATCGGAGAACGCATCGCGACACATCTTACAAAAGGAAACACGCCATGATCGCCTGGGGTACAATGCAAGTAACTGAAACAGCCGCCGTTATTCCCAACCCCTCTCTCACAATGCAGCCGTGGGCAAAACTGGGAGCGGCATGCATCCTTTACGCATTGAACGGACGAAGCGCATGGTTCGCTTCGGATTACAGCCGTGCGACCGATCTGGAATGGACCGATGAAGGAACGTTTATCGAGACAGATGCGGTAAAGCTCACGCACGGCTCGCGCTACGAATTTCGCTTCTGCGCTGAACCTAATAAATCGATGTTACGCGCCTTGATGTTAAGCGGCGACGCCCATTGGGATTCCGTGTTCATCATTCCGGGAACATTCGAGGATCGTTCGAAGGCTATCGCGATTCTCGATGACATCGATGCGAGCATCCCCAAGGCTTCGGGCGAGGTATTGACGACGTTTAATGACGGTGAAGGGATTCTTTGGATCGAGCACGGGCAAGATATCCAAAAAATCACGATTGATTTTCTGTCCTTCAAGTGAAATGCCTTACTCCACCGCATGCCACACTATTGTACCAACAATAACAACTTTAGTATGGCAACTATTCTCCCAAAACGAAGAACTGAAAACATAACTGAGGCAATAAAAAAAACTTGAACAAAAAGGTTGGGTTGATCGCCCACCTCAGCATTTTGCGTAGGGGCTCCATCAAAAATGAACCCTGCGACTCCGGCGATACATACAAATAAGGCAGCGGGAATACAGTCTAAAAAACAAAACCCCATCCGCCGCTTCGCTTCTTGACTAATTATTTTGTCCAAAGAAGACAGAGGCGTGCGTAGCAAGTTCACAAGAACGGATATACTTGTCAAGGTAAACCCTATAAATGCAGCGGAAATTGTAATCGTTGTTTTATAAAGTTCATGCCGAAGTTCGTATGTAATCCACGTAAATGGAGTACTATGAATCCCAAAAAAGAAAACCACACCCGCAACGATTGACGGAAATATTGCAAGAAGGAAGTCAAGGCGCGACGTATCAATCCAATGATTAAAGCCTCTTTCAAACGGACTAGGATTGTAAAGCCCTGTAGATTTTTCTCCACTCATTCCAGCCGCCACCCTCCTACATTATTTCAGATACCCCCTTCGTCAAGCGTATCTTCCGCATCTTGCCCGGAAGGAGACTCCCTAAAAGCGCCAAGCAGGCCTACATCTTCTTCATTGCTTGCCAATTGAGGGACAACGCCGTTCAAAAATGAACGATCGATTTCCCACTGATTGATTATGTATGGCGTGTTGTCGCGAATTTTGGTTTGTCCGGGAACGAAGTCTTCAGATTCTACCACTACTTTGTGAACAAATCTATGCTCCAAAAGGTCCACACTGAAAGAGCTATTATGAGAATTGGAGCCTACGGCTTTGGCCTTCGCATACGCACTATGATCTTCCAGTCCCACAAACGCCAAGGCTCGTTCCAACAAAGTTTCTCTTCTTTGTCGACGCGCTCCAGGATTGCCGCCACGACCCATCATGATTCGAAGCGAAATAGAACCGTCATGCAATAATTGTCCAGCAGCGGAAAGAGGATTTGCAAATGCAGCCCCCTGATCTGCGGTTAAAGTCGTAGCCTGATTTGACGGAATCGTAATTTCAAGATACTGCATAGACATTTCTCGAAGCGCCGCATCTAAATCAGTCCTGTAAATCGGAATTAACGATAGCTTAGCTCCGAATTTCTTGTTGATATATTCCGTTAATCTCCTGGGACGTGGCCCATCCCTGTGATATAGGAAGCCCACAATATTGTGAGAAAAAAAGTGGAAATATGTGGGCTCTTTGATATATTGACCCTCTATGAGAGGAATCGGCTTGGTCTCTCGCTGATCCTGCATGTGACCTTGATTCGTACGGCGTGGGCGATACAAAACCATGAAAGGCTTCTGCGGATTGTAGTTGAAAACTTCCATGTTTATTTCCGCGCCGCCTTGAACTCTTGCCTCCAGATTCTTCCCCACCTGCTTAGCCCGCAATATTTCCTCTAGAAATTTTTGCGATGGGAATGCCGAGGTTAGCGGCGATTGGTCAGCACGGGCGATTCGCCAAAATTGAACGGTTCGGCTCATCCCTTTAGTTTAGCAAAGCAGGCGCAAAGCGTCAATTTGTTTCCATTTTTTTGTGATGCTCACCAAAAATTAATCCCCTCGCGGTTGGCACATCTTAACCGCGTACCCGAAATAAGGATCCCATGCGAACGAACGATAAGCGATTTGCAGATGCCGAACATTTCATGTCCTGCTACTTTAATCAAGATTGGAAAGCTATTCTGGAAGGAGAAAATCGACCTCCAACCGTTGACGGCTCCATCGCTTTTGCAATCCATAGGAATCCTCCTGAAGCCTTGCGTGAAATGACGGAATCGCTTCAGCTCGTTCTTCAGGAAAATCTCTCCGAAAATGAGCTTTCCGAACTTTTTTTCAATCAAGGCGCCATGGCATACGATCCTGTGCGTGACTACCGAACCCTACGCGCGTTCACGCAATACATCCTCAACGCCCTACTGCGTTCATCCAAACTAAAAACTACCTCATAGGTCCAACCGACCCCACGGCGGGAACGCCCCCCCGGCGAAGCCGAAGACGCTACTTCCAGGAGGTCCCCCGTGCCGTCTGCCCCTCGCATCGCCGCCCTTCTCGCCCTCGCGGGCATCGCTGCCTTTGCCTCCGCTTGCTCGGGCGGCGGGAGCGGGCCTGTCCCTACGGCGAGCCCAACTCCGGGCGGCACGTCGCCGGCATCGAGCCCTACGCCGTGGAGGCCGACCTTTCAGGAATTCGCGTTGGCAGCGAACCGGACTCCTGCGGATATCGTCTCAGGAGCCGATGGAAATCTTTGGTTCAACGAACCGAATGCAGGCATGATCGGGCGCATGAGCACATCAGGAGTATTGATCGGAGAATATACTGTTCCCAATGCGTTACAATCATCCATATCAGGCATCACATTGGGATCAGACAATAATGTGTGGTTCGGAAATCATAGTCCGAATTTCATCGCCAAAATCGACACCTCTGGCAATGTTTCTGAAATCCCCTTACCAGCAAACATTTTCCCCGAACTTCTTACATCAGGACCCGACGGAAATATATGGTTCTCAACGACATCCGGCGTTGGGAAACTTACACCGACATCTAGTGCTACACCTACATTGTATCCTCTCAACACGACAGCAGCACCATTTGGAATTATCAGCGGTCCTAACGGTCAAATTTGGTTTTCGGATCCCTCTGGACACAGTGTTGGACATGTAACGACGAGCGGTTCAGGACTTCAAGAATTTCCGATACCCGTTCCCAGCGTATCATATTTTCCTGAAGAACTTACAATGGGCCCCGATGGAGCCGTTTGGACTGCGGGACAAGCATCTTTTCCCTCCGGCACCCCAGAAAGCGTGATTGGACGCATTACCGCCAGCGGACAAAGTTCATACTTTTTAACCCCCACTCAAATAGCCGCAAATCTTCTTGGCGCAATCGTCACCGGACCGGATAATTTCATCTACGCGCCAGAAACAGGGCAAAGCCCAACCTTCGGAGGCGTTGCCAACATTGCGAGAATTACGCCCCAAACAGGACACATTGATGAAGCGGCAATCCCTTCCAACCCATCAAATGGGGTCGGAGGAATTGTGGTTGGTTCCGATGGGGATATCTGGTTCACGGAGACTGGTTCGTCGAAGATAGGGCGTTTGTTGCTCCACTAGGCTGTTGATCCGGCAGCATCGCCGTGTATTCACAGGTGATTTGTCGCGTCTGCACATCCGTCCCTAGAGAAAATTCTATGGAAAAATTCCCAACACACGGATTTTCAGCAAGCACAGGTCCTCCAATCACAACATACCCATGTATGGTACTTGCATGACCCGATGGAGAAATGAACATTGCAAACGGTGGATCGACGAGAGAGCCTAACACTTCAATGCGTATATGAGTTTTCGTGCGCATTTCCGGCAGATTCCCATCCGGCTGAAGATCTATTTGAGCGCCGCTTTCACCACTAGTATATGGCCGCCCCCAATACACTCGTCCCAAAGTCTCCCCCGTCTGAGGATCAGTCGTAAACTGAATCGTTGCTCCACGTCCAACCTTCGGCGTATCCAACCCATTAGCAAAAGCCAAAGAACTAGCCTCATCAATCACCGTCCCCACCATCCGAATACTCCCCGTCACCACCCCCGGATTCTGACTGAACGACGGCGCAACCGCAGCCAAAAGCACCGCGAGAATCGCGACAACGACCACCATCTCCAACAGCGTATACCCGCGCTCGCCCTCACGCATCTCCGGCGACATCACGGCTTCCACCCAGCCGGAACAGCGCCGCCGCCGATATTATGCCAAGGCTGCGGAGAAGGAGCGAACGCATCCGCCGGGCTCGGCGAGGCGTTCGTACAACCAACCTGCACGCCGCCGGTTCCCTCATTCCCGTACCTTCCGCTGCCCGTTCCTCCATCATTCAAACACACCACCGTCACATGAACGCGCGTATCGCGAAATCCGTCGGGGTAATTGGGATCAGGCGCAGGCAAATCGCCCTCTTGCGCCGGCGCGCCTCCGGTATCTCCCTGCACGCTCACGTCATCCGTACTATGCGCCGTTTCTTGCTTATTCCCGGAAATGATCACCCACGGATCCATCGCGAACGTGCGTAGCGTCAACGAACGCATGAGCCCCGCGATAACATTGCCGTTCTTATCTTTGATCGTGATCTGCAATTGCGTCGATGCCCGCTGCTCACCCATAAACGATCGCTGCAAATTCATCACGCTATCGTTGTTCGGTTGTTGAAAATTCGTAGGCGTTCCGGTCCCTAAAGCAACCGACGCCTGCGCATCATACTGATACAAACAATTCGTAACCGAAGGATCGCACGCGCTCCCATGCATCGACCACGCGTTCGCGCCGCTCGCCAACCCCGCAGTCCCGCCCTTGGAAACCTGCGAACGCGCCGCCAGCAAATACAACGCCGTGGATTGCTCGGCGATGAGCTGCGCGTAACGCGCGGCTCTCGTATGCTCCGCCTGCTTCACGATATACACCGTTTCGCCCAAGATCACCGTCGAAAGCGTGCATAATATCCCAACCAAAAACAACACGTAAACGAACACGAATCAATCCCCTCTTCCAAACGCGAAACGACGAAGACTTAGTGACATAAAATCGCTCCTATCCCCCCGCCTAGTACAATCGCCGGCGCACATTTGCCGAACCAACTATGGCTCTCGTTGCCCACGCCGCCGTCATACCACGTATCCGGCGCTTCAAACGGCTGCACGCCCTCCGGCAACGAACCGTCGGGATTGGGCTGCGGAAGCGGCGCGTGGAACACCACCGCACACACATCGCGCATGTGATCCGGCCGCTCGTGCGGATCGGCGTCGGTAAACACCTCGTTCATATCGCGATAGATCTGATAATCACACCACGGCGCTTTGGTTTTCCAACGATCGTACGAAACGTACACGCGGCCTTTTATCAGCACATGCGTCTTGCCCGCAAGGCCGGCCCAGTAACGATGCGTCAAATCCTCGCGATACACAATTCCCTTATACGTAGCCGCGTTCGTCAGCGTGAAGCCCGAAGGCATGTTCCCCACCAGCAAATGCACCTCGCGCGCGCCGGCGGGCGTTACCATCGTCACCACCGTCACCCCATTGCCGCCCGTAACGCCGTTTCCGCCCACGTTCACCGGATACGCGTGCGCGGAAACGCCCGCGAGCACTTTATCCGCGGTAACCGTACGCACCGTGAAACTCGATACGTCCCGCACCGGCGCATACCCGGGCGTCGCCGTGATTCTGCGTATGCCGCCTTCGCCCATCGGGGTGTAATCATATCGCCCCACCGTGTGCGTAGAAGGATCGTACAAATACTTCCAATACAATCCGCCGCGCGAAGCGCTCGCGGCGTTGCTCGCGTTCGCATCGCTCGCGCCGGTAAGTGAATAAAAATCCACCTCGTTCGGATTCGGCGCCCAACCCGCATCGGCGCAGCTCGCGTCGCTCTGCATGCGATTCACTTGCGCGGCCAACGCTATGCCGGCGGTTTGCTCGCCCATCCGCGCCGCCAATACATCCGAAGATGATTTCACCAACATCAACACCGACATCGAAACCATCAGCATGATCGCCGTGGAAACCAACATCTCCACGAGCGTGAACCCGCGCTCTTCTTCTTTCATACGCACCTCTCTCATAACGGTTTCTTGAGCACCGTATAGCCCGGCGCGTACTCGGAACCCGGCGCGGGCGCAGCTTGCACGAGAATCCCCTCCATGGCAGCCGTATGCCCGAGCGCATCGCTCACGCGCGCCGAAGCGACGATCTCCCCCACGCCCGCCGGCGAAATGCTCACGTTCACCGTATAGACCGTGGGCAAGCCGCCCGTGCGCGAGGACGGCTGTTTCACCGTGTACGTCAGCGTTCGCCCCGCAAGCGCCGTAGCGCCGTCGTATACGCTCACCGCATAGAGATCCGTCAACGCGTTGTGCGCGATCACGTCCATGTCGTCGTTCACCTTCACCTTATTAACCACGTTCAACGACACCGCAATCGTGGCCATAAACCCCATCACCGTCATCGCTAACAACCCCGTGGAAACCAAAGCTTCCACCAACGTGAAACCTTCCTCACCGCGCCTCATACCGCCGCAACCTCCTTCTCCGCCGCC
>Ga0207043_1067_pt1 | contig 14598 bp, 11 predicted proteins | sample Alteio_BWMinCont_71_FD_153304 | JGI IMG/M metagenome (GOLD analysis project Ga0207043, IMG submission 153304) | Enriched cells from forest soil in Barre Woods Harvard Forest LTER site, Petersham, Massachusetts, United States -... | ecosystem: Environmental > Terrestrial > Soil > Temperate forest >... | reverse complement strand
GAAGCTGAAGGAATAAAAAAATGATATCACTCAATTCAATATTAAATTTCACATTCTCTAGGAAAAACTTTTTCCTTCTCTTTTCTTTAACCTCTTTGTCTGTAGGTTCTATAGAGTTTATGAAAGATTATCTGGATTATGGTGAAGAAAAGGCTCTTCCCCAAATAGACAATGACTTTGTTTATGGAGATGGAAGTACAGAAGTTACCGCCCAAATAAATGAATACGAGAAAATCCAACCCAATAAACCCATTCAAGGATCTATCTTCGTCACCCACGATGCTAAAAATACCATTGATGTCAAAAGTTTTCGATTAGGTGATAAGCCATTGAAAACCGACTTTGTACAGACATCACAAATGTCGTCTTCTAGTAACATTGTCGTTTCCATTTATAGCTTTCAGCTTGAAGGGCTGCCATTGGGTGTTCATACATTACCTTCTATCCATGTCAAAGTTGCGGGCAAAGACGTGCGGTCTTTGCCTTTAGTAGTTCAAATTCTTTCTGATTGAATAATTTAGTTTTTCGCCCTGTAAACTCAGGACAGACAGGACACACAGGACAATTGTTCTATAGACCCTGTGTGTCCTGCTTGTCCTGTCTGTCCTGTAAAAAAACATCAAAAATTCGCACCAAAAAATCGCCAAAAAATCGCTCTTGCGATTTATTTACTTTTCGGTTATAGTAAGTATCTCTTTATTAAAAATAATAAATTAGAATGCTTTAATAGATAATATTTAGGTTTTTTTATGTTTAGACTGTTAACTTTATTTGTATTGGTTTGTGGTGTGGTAGAGTCAAAAATCATAGAAACCGCTACCATTGTGGATGTAATTCCTTTGATTGAGGACAATACCTGGCTTATACTCGATCTTGATCATACAATCTATGAAGGCAAAGAGGCGCTCGGACATTCTGATTGGATATATAGTATAATAGATAAAAAAGTAGAAGAAGAGGGGATCACCTTGGAAGAAGCTATTGATATTTCATATCCAGAGTGGATAAAAGCTAAAAAAAGATCCTCTGTTAAGCCTGTGGAAGAGGGTTTTATCCCCGCATTATTGGATTTGCAAAAACGCAATATTGTGATGATGGGGTTGACACAGCAAAGGCCATCTCTTGTTCCATTGACTGTTCGAGATTTATCTTCAATTGGTTTGAGTTTTCTTCCTACAGCGCCATTAGCTAATACTTTTAATATCTTTACTGCAGGGCCAGCGACATACACTCAGGGTATTTTATTTGTTGGTGACTATAACAAAAAAGGAGAAACTTTTCTTAAATTCTTAACGATGATCGATCAAAGACCGCAAAAGGTCGTATTTATGGATGATAAAATCAAACATGTGCAAGAAATGGAAAAAACGCTAACCGGACAAGGTATCGAGTATATCGGAATTCATTATACTGCAATTGATTTTGTTGAGAAGGTCTATTATCCTGAAATTGCAGAAATTCAAAGGAAGTTAATGTCTAAAACCATCAGTAACGAAGCTGCCCGCATATTAATTGAACATGGGCTCGAGTAATTTTGTACGTCCTTAAAAAGTTATGGCAAAAAGGTAACCAGGGCGTCCTCGCCCTGCCTGTCAGCACACTTAGGACGGAAATGACCTTGCCATCTTATGCACGCTGCCATAACTTTTTAAGGACGTACGTAATTTTGGTTATGGCACAGTGCGGATGCAGACTAGTCTGATGCCAATGGTCGACAAGTCGATCATTGGAAAAGCGGTGACAAGTCACACGCACTCCATAGCGTGGGGGCTATGGAGTGTGTGTGACTTGGGTTAGCTGGCAGGGATGTCAATTTTCCGGAAAATGAGCGAGCCCGTATCTTTCTTCAGTTCTTCCTGTTTCACTGAAAATTCGGATACAGGCTTTAAAAAGATGGTCGTGACGTAGTCGATCGTATTCGTACTATTCCCTTCAGTCGTGATCATGGTAGCGTATACCTTAACGATAGGAGAGCCATATTTCCACTCGGCGCCCATCAGTCCTTCACGCATATCGCGATAATGGAAGGCGAGATTTTCCATGTCGGGAGTATACACAATCTGGATCATCCCATCGCTTACCCTTTTTTCCGCCATCATTTGATACCTTGCGCCGCCATAATTGACAGCTGTCAGACCATCTTGCATATCTTGTCCATAAGCTTTAAAAAAGGCGCTGCCGGAAAGAACTTTGGTGTTCATAAGGAAGTTGTGCCATACAGTCATATCTTTTTTATCAGGATCTTGTTGCCCTGGATAAACAAAGTTAAATAGCAATGTCCACCCCTCAGGAGCGTTCAGCCCTACCCATGCCATCATCATCGTATGTCCTTCCATTCGCGTCTTGACGGCTAGGACAGGGTAGGGTCCCCAACTTGTTTCAATCATGTCAAAGCCTTTAGGGTCCATGGCCTTCATCATATCGAGTGCTTGCTTGGCTTCAGGACCGAAATCATGGGGTCCTGACTGCCTGACATTGCCGCTGAGGGTCACACTTAAAATCGGCTCTTTCAAAGATTTTTGATCTTGAAAGTAGGCTTCCAGGCTCTTTTTAGGCCCCCAATAGATCCAGCCGCACGGGTCTAATTTTCCATTGGGAGACATTGCAGTAAAGTTTTTAGGGATCGCTGGTTCAACGGCTAGAGGGGATAAAAGCCCTGGAAGCAGGTCTAAAATGCGTGGCTGCTCGTTTGCGAGCAGCATGCCGGTGGCTGTGAGGGATGACAAGAGTAGATTGAAGATGGTTTTGCGCATGGCGTTCCTCGTGAAATTTAAAAAAAAGAAAGAGTCAAAAAAAGGCAAAAGGCAAAAGGCAAAGGCAAAAAAAGGCAAAAGGCAAAAGGCAAAAGGCAAAAAAAGGCAAAAGGCAAAAGGCAAAAGGCAAAAGGCAAAAGGCAGAAGGCAAAAGGCAAAAGGCAAAAGGCCTGTGATGTTCTACAGGCTTTCATCCTGATGTTTGCCTTCCGTGCCCGTGCCCCTGCCCCTGCCCGTGCCCGATTTTGCCTTTTGCCTTTTGCCTTTTGCCTTTTTTTGCCTTGCCTTTTGCCTTTTGCCTTTTGCTTTAGAGCTTGGCGCAGGTGAAGTATTTTTCCAGGCCATCCTGAGTAGGTTCCATGCTCTTTTTCCCTTTTTGCCAGTTGGCAGGGCACACTTCGCCATGTTGTTCGAAGTAGAGCAGGGCATCAAGGATGCGGAGAGCTTCATCGACAGAGCGTCCGAGTGGAAGGTCGTTGATCACTTGATGGCGTACGATTCCATTGCGGTCAATGAGGAAGAGGCCTCTGTAGGCGATTCCTTCTGCTTCGATCAGGACATCATAATCGCTGGCGATGGTTTTGTTTAGGTCTGAGACGAGAGGGTATTCGACGCCTTGGATCCCCCCTTTATTTTTTGGAGTATTGGCCCAGGCGAAGTGGCTGTAGCAGCTATCGATGGAGCATCCGACAACTTGGGTGTTACGCGCTTCGAATTCCGATAGCTTTTCCTGGAAGGCATGGAGTTCTGTAGGGCAGACAAAGGTGAAGTCGAGAGGGTAGAAAAAGAAGATCACGTGTTTGTCTTTGTATTGACTGAGAGAGAAATCGTTGACGATTTGTCCACCGACGACAGCTTTAGCTTTAAATTCAGGGGCTTTTTTTCCAACTAATGTTCCCATAATAATTCTCCTCGTTGATGATTAAATTTTGAACAAGTTAAAAAGAGTGGTTAGAAGTCGTTGTCGAAAATCTCTTCAGCTCTTGCAAGCCATTTTTCGTGTCCTATCGTGGTGGGATCGCCATGTCCGGGGAAAACTCTGGTCTCGGGAGGAAGCAGGCTTAATTTTGTGAGTGACGGCCACATGAGTTCAGGACGCGCTGTGGAAAAAGAGAGATTCCCTATTGTGCCTTTGAACAGGGTATCGCCTGAGAAAAGGACTTTTTCTTCTGGACAGTAGAAGCATACTCCGCCCGGAGTGTGCCCGGGTGTGTGAATGACGGTGAATGTTAAATTTCCAACGGGAATCGTGTCTCCTTCTCTAATCAGGTTTGTTGGGGTCAACGGGGGAATGGTGATCCAACAGGGAAGGCCGTCGGAACCAGGAGATTCCAGATTCTCTTTATCTAATTTATGGATAAAGACGGGTAATTGATAGCGAGCGGCGATAGCGGCAGCATCGGCAATGTGGTCCCAGTGGGAGTGTGTGATGAGAAGGGCAACTGGTTTGAGTTTTTCTCTGGTAATGAAGGAAGTGATAGCTTCGAGGCTGTTAGGGGCAGGGTCAATGATGGCAGCAGCGAGAGTGTGCGGACAAGCCACAACATAAGCGTTGGTAGAGAAAGGGCCTGAAGGAAAAGTCTTGATGATCATTGCACTGGAGAGGATTTGAACCTCTAACCGCCCGGTTCGTAGCCGGGTACTCTATCCGATTGAGCTACCAGTGCATTAAGAATTGGCTATTGTTACCGGTTATCGGATTTTTTTCAAGCTTTTTTGAGTTGTGCGTAAAAAAAATAAACTGTTATACCTCGTTCTTTCAAGGTTATAGCATATTTGATTGCATAGAAGCAGGAGTTATTGTACATTCTCCGTGTTTTGAGAAGTGAGAGGCTGTGAAAAAATTAGAACCCGAACGATTTTTGATGAAATTTTTAGCAGATTTCAAATTTCACCCCAACCCACAACGTCCCGCGTGCTGTTGTGGGTTGCGGTGGATTTTGAAAGGTGCAAAAATTTCGCAAAAAGCGTTCCGGGTCTCTATTTTTTCACAGCCTCTGAATGTGAAATTTCATTAAGGAAGCGGGCTTATGGAAGTATTAAAAATTAACGGTGGCAATCCTCTCCGCGGCTCTGTCAAGGCCGCAGGCGCCAAAAATGCGATGACCAAACTCTTGGTCGCTTCGTTACTTTCAGATAAACGGTGCCGGTTTTACAATGTTCCCAACATTGGAGATGTCGAGGTCACTGTGGCCCTTTGCCAGGAAATTGGCATGCAAGTCAGTTGGGACCGGGAAGCCGGGATCATGGAAGTGGTGACAAAGGAACTCAAGACCTCCTATATCCCTCAGAGATTTTCCGGCGCCAACCGCATTCCTATTTTGATGATCGGAGCCTTGCTTGGACGAACCGATGAAGATATCATTGTGCCTACAGTGGGAGGATGTTTTATCGGGACCCGTTCCGTTGATTTCCATATCGAAGCCTTACAAAAGCTGGGAGCCAGCATTGAATATCGCGGGATGAAAAAAGAAGGAGCCTATTTCGCCCATGCCCACAATGGGTTGAAAGGCACTGTGATCACGCTTCCCTATCCTTCCGTTGGAGCCACAGAAAACACTATTTTAGCCGGAGTGACAGCTAGAGGCATTACGGTAATTCGGAATGCCGCAATTGAACCGGAGGTTGTCGAGCTGATCCTTTTCCTGCAAAAACTGGGAGCCATCATCACATTGGATGTCGATCGCACCATCAGAATCCAGGGGACACGCCGCTTTTATGAAGTGGAGCATACAGTGATTCCGGACCGTATTGAAGCAGCATCATGGGGGATGGCGGCGATTAGCTCCAAGGGAAGAGTGTTCGTAGAAGGTGCCCAACATCATAACATGGTCACTTTCCTCAATAAGATCCGCGAAGTGGGCGGCGGCTTTGATATCAAAAGCAACGGGATTGAATTTTATTATGATGGCCCCACTCAAGGAGGGCTGCATTTAGAAACGGATGTACATCCGGGGTTCATGACAGATTGGCAGCAACCTTTTGTTGTTTTACTCACGCAAGCAACCGGCTCTTCAGTAGTTCATGAAACGGTTTATGAGAACCGCTTTGGCTATACAGATGTGCTGAACGAGATGGGGGCAGACATCACTCTTTTCAGACAGTGCCTTGGAGGCAAACAGTGCCGCTTTGCATCGCAAAGCTTTTGCCACAGCCTCATCGTCAAAGGACCATCACCTCTTGTCGCAAGAGATATCAAAGTGCCCGATTTACGTGCAGGCTTCGCTTACGTGATGGCTGCCATTTTGGCGCAGGGGACAAGTACCATTTCAGGACTCCAGTTTTTGGATCGCGGTTATGAGAACTTAGCGTATAAGCTGGCAGCCTTAGGTGTGGATGTTGTCCGGGAAACACAGGAAGAGAAGGAAGCGAAGCCGATTCCTGTTATTCAGAGCGCAGTTGGAGTGTAGAGGAATTGGTTAATCATATACAGCAGGAACCGGCACCTTGGAAAAAAATCCTGCGAACGAATTTTGTTGATGCGTTAGCGCTTGCTGATTTTCTCGAACTCGATGATTCTCAAAGGCAGCAGGTTCTTGTATCCCCCCGATTTGTCCTAAACCTTCCGCGCCGCTTGGCACAGAAAATCGAAAAGGGGACGCTGGAAGATCCGATTTTAAAACAGTTTTTACCCACTGTTGAAGAAACTCAAATTTCTCAAGGTTTTGTTTCTGATCCGGTTGGCGATTGTTCCTCCCGCAAAGCCCAGAAACTCTTGCATAAATACGAAGGACGCATGCTGCTTGTCTGCACCAGCGCCTGCGCCATGCATTGCCGCTATTGCTTTCGACAGAATTTCGACTATGCCGTTTCCTCGAAGGCTTTTGGGAAAGAGCTGGAGCTTATTCGGCAGGAGACAGGGGTCCGAGAAGTGCTTTTAAGCGGGGGAGATCCTTTATCTTTAGACGATCGTATTCTCAAAGAACTGCTGACGAGCCTGGCGGATATCCCGCATATCAAAAGAGTGCGCTTTCACACACGCTTCCCCATTGGAATACCGGAACGGATCACGCCGTCTTTCTTGCAAATGCTGGAATCGATCCCGTTGCAGTTTTGGTTTGTGATCCATGTGAATCACCCGCGTGAACTGGATGACGACGTGCTATCCGCACTGAAATCCGTGCAAAAGCTTGGGATCCCGGTGCTCAACCAGTTTGTCTTGCTCCGAGGAGTGAACGATAATATCGAAGTGTTATCCGAGCTATGTAGCACTCTTGCTGATCATGGAATCATGGGATACTACATGCATCAACTAGATCGCGTCCAGGGAGCGGCTCACTTTGAGGTGGCTGAGAAGATGGGTAAACAGCTGGTTGCCGAATTGGCTAAGAGGCTGCCAGGATATGCTGTCCCCCGCTATGTCAAAGAGATAGCGGGTATGCCAAGCAAAACCCCCATTTAAAGGCAGAAGGCAGAAGGCAGAAGGCAGAAGGCAGAAGGCAGAAGGCAGAAGGCAGAAGGCAGAAGGCAAAAAGCAGAAGGCAGAAGGCAAAAGGCAAAAGGCAAAAGGCAAAAAGAGGCCGTGGAGTGCGTGTGACTTGTCACCGCTTTTTCAGAAGCCGACTTGTCGGCTCCTGCGCGTCCGACAAGTCGGACGAGCGGAAAGCGGTGACAAGTCACGCGCACTCCAAAATTTATGCGCAATTTAATGTTACCTTCATTAAGTGTAGGTTGACACATTGCGCCGACTAACCGCGATTAGCGGTGGCAGCATGTAGCCGCGTGGCGTAAGCCCGCGGTCAAATCCATAAAAAACCAAGCTGCGAATGCAGCGGCAGAAAGCAGACTCTTCGGAGATCTAGAGAAGTGTATAGTAACCATGCGTCCGTCTGCCGCCGCTTCGCGGCTGGCTTTAATGGATGGATTTGACCGCGGGCTTACGCCACGCGGCTACATGCTGCCACCGCTAATCGCGGTTAGCAGGCCGTCCCCGTCCTTGAGTGCACTAACAGGCAGGACGAGGACGCCCTAGTTACCTTTTTACCATGACTTTTTGAGAACTTACGATAAAATTTATAAATTAATTGACAAATATAGGTTCAAATGCGGGTAACACTATGATTGGGATCAAGCCTGCCATTCTGCCATTCGATGGGGCTACGATTGGGGTCATGCTTGTCATTCTGTCATTCAGGGGGTGGACCGAAGCTTTTTCTGAAATACTCCCCCCCTGAATGGCAGAATGGCAGGCTTGACCCCAATCGTAGCCCCATCGAATGGCAGAATGGCAAGCATGACCTCAATCATAGTGTTACCCGCATTTGAACCATGCCGATCTTACACAAACTTTTCCATAAAGATTCATATATTTATAAATTAATGTAAAAATTAAATTTAATTAATGATTTCTTAACATTTTTTTTGTATACTTGTTTTTAAAAGATAAAAAACTATAACCAAAGGAGTTTATATGGCAATCGAAGGAACAGGAAATCAGAGTTACCAAATTTCCAGTTTTACAGACTTTTTGTCGGCTCATTTCCCTGATGGGGGAACGTATACTCAAGCTTTTCTTAATAAGGTAGATACGAATACGTACGTAGCGGAACCTTGGGAGAATTTTAAAAACAAGGAACATGTTGTTGAATTTGCTAAAAAATTATTTAAAATGGGTGAGGGGGAGTTCTATGTTTTAAAGCCGGAACAGCAAGAGGAAGGAATTCGGCAATTGTTTATGCTGGTGAAAGAACCAGGGAAGATGGAAGGAGGACTGCTGACTAAACATTTATCGCGAGGTTCGATAATTGATTGGCGGACAGGCGAAGGAGTATTCACTGATACCGGATCGATTAAGGTTGAATTTAACGGGAAAGTATTGGACTGCAGCTTTTTTCCAAAAACTCAAATAACAGATGCAATTGCTGCTGCAGGAGCAGAACACGAGTCACCAATGGCCTTTGATGCAACATGCATAGCAAAAGACCATGGGCGATCTGTCGTTGAAGGAAGACATTGGACCGAATGCCTGCCTTATGTGTGGGGAGTCGGAGCTGTTTACTTTGGCGGTAAGGCTGTGTGGGAGACCGGTCAGTTATGCCGTAAAGTGGTTCTTCCAAAGTTAAAAGAAGCGAAAGAAGCTGCTGCGAGAGCTGCTAATGATAAGGAACAAACTAAGCCATCCGCTCAGCCCAATGTGATTAATGTCGCCTTACAAGTGTTCCGTGAACGTAAGCAGATTAAGACTCCTCAAGGGGAAACAGTTGGAACAGTATACAGCCGTATAGCAACTAACCTTGCCCTAGCTGCGATATGCTCTGCCGGTGCTTTTCTCTATTCCGCTTGTTATACTCGAAATTTCGTGAGAATTTAGGTTTCCATGTACGTCTTTAAAAAGTTATGGGGCGGCATAAGATGACAAGGTCATCCCGCTCCTAAGTGTACTAACAGGCAGGGCGAGGACGGCCTGGTTACTTTTTGCCATGACTTTTTAAGGACGTACTTCTGTTATCACTGGGGGCGATTAAAAGTGTGGGTTGACACATTGCGCTAACCGCGATTAGCGGTGGCAGCATGTAGCCGCGTGGCGTAAGCCCGCGGTCAAATTCATAAAAAAACTAGCCGCGAATGCGGCGGCAGAAAGCAGACTCATCGTAGACCTAGAGAAGTGTATTGTAACCAGGTATCCCTCTGCCGCCGCATTCGCGGCTGGCTTTAATGGATGGATTTGACCGCGGGTTTATGCCACGCGGCTACATGCTGCCACCGCTAATCGCGGTTAGCGCAATGTGTCAATCTACACTTGTAATCGCCCCTTTTCGAACCATGTCACAAGTTTCGATCTTTTCAAGTATGTACATTTGATGTATAATGATATTATGTACATATGTACATAGAGGAGTACTATGAAAAAAAAGCAAAAAAGAGAAAAATATGTCGCACGACCAAGGGAAATGACTATATGTGCCCCAGAGAAAAAGGTTCGTCTCGCTATTGTATGCTCTCAGGAAGAACGTAAGTATATAAAAATGCTAGCAAGCTATGAAGAGATGACCCTCAACGACTTTGTCTTGAATTGCGTTCGCCAGAGGATGAAGTGTACAAAATCGCATATCCCAAATGAAGAAACGGAAGAGGCGTTAAATGCCAGCGACCGCGGTGAAGATCATAGAAAACACGCTTCACTGGAAGACATGTTTAAATTCTTGGGGATTTAATGCTTACACCTAAGACGATGAATAAGTTCGAAAGCGACATGGCGAAAGCAAAAAAACAACACAAAAATATCGGCCTTCTCAAAGAGATCATGGATCTCTTAGTCAATGAAAAGCAGCTAGAACCTAAGTACAAGATCATCCACTTAAAGGCGAATGGAAGGGTACAAGAGAATGCCACGTAGAAAATGATTGGCTGCTAATCTATCGGATTAGAAAAAAAGAAAGGGAAATCTGGTTTGAGCGTCTTGGGTCTCACTCTGATCTATTCAGATAGCCTTATTAACGGAAGAGCTTCTTCAAAAGGGATGAAGCCCCCTGCTCCAATTCTTTGATGGGGTGGAGTTTTTTTTCAGAGCTTGGTTGCGCTCCATCAGAGCCATCAGTCTCCGCTTGTGTCATGAGATCCTGCCAAGGAAGGGGATTTGTCGTGGGGGGAGGAATAGGATCCTCTGTAAGGCCTCCCGTTGCGATGTCTAGTACTGTTCCTAGAACCGTTCCTTGGGGTCCTCCTTGACTATGCGCTGCCAGCGCACTTAGGCGTCCGACAACTTTTGTTTTGTCAATAGACGCATTCTGAAGGCGCCCTTTGAGAGGGATTTGAAGAAAGTAGGCATTGGATATTCCTGGTACACGAAACGCCTTTGCTATGGCAGCGCCAGAGAGGCCGATGACCATATCGACGCGATCTTTGCCGATATCGACATTTCCCCACGCGGCGACCGGATAGTAACCGCTGATGAGCATATCGACACGTTCCAGAGTGACAACCCCTTGTGAGAGAGAGAAGTAGGCGGGGGTCATCCATACAAGGGGACTTGTGGAGTCAGGGATTAAGAGGTTAAAAGCTTTGGCGATTTGTGATTTTTCGGAGAAACGTACTTTTCCCAGGTTGAGGGTTCCTCGTGGGATTTGGACGGTGAGGGGGGAAATGTTGCGAAGTGGTAGGAAAAATCCTTCTTTATTGATAGTGAGCGAAATAGGATGCTCGGCACTGATCATGCCACCGAGAATAGGAATGAGGTCTTTCAGGACATATTCTCCCAGCTCCGGCGTCACAGTCAATTGTGCCTGCATATCTTTATTCAGTGTCATGATCCCATTGTTAAGATAGGCGTCGACGGTGAGGCGCCCATTATTCCCCTGTACATCGGCAAAAAAAGGGCCGTTCATCTGTTGTAGCTGTGCCTGGATGTTTGCATTTAGGGTGGGACCGATGACCGCTTCGATTTTTTGTTTGAGTTTGGGATCAAGGCACACAAATTGACAGAGCAACGTCACGGGGAGTGTATTGATATTGGCGTTAAATGAAAGGGATAGGTCTTTCTGGTTGAGGGAGCCATCGGGATAAAACCCGTTGTTGAGAGTCCCTTCTATTTTTCCAGCTGTAGCAATTCCTTGTGCATGTTTTCCTTGAGTCTGCATATTGAAGTGCACCGCTTCAGCGATGTTATTGCTGGAGATATGTCCTTGAAAAGAATCAAGCGTGATCGTGTTGTTTGAGAGGGTGTCTTTCCCCACAAAACGGTCTAAAAAAAAATCCCCTTCAATGCCTCCCTGAAAAACTGTTTGGGATCGAGGAATCTTTAATGAGTGCAATGTTAAGGTTGCTGTGGTGGGCTCAGTAAGGGTAAATTGCCCTTGATCTTCTTTGTTGAGATAGCGGCGCAAAGCGGCGTACGATTGTGGTGTCATCGTCAAAGCTAAGGTCGCTGGACGTTTTTTTCCCAGCTGGATCACCTCTCCTAAGGCAAGATCGAGGGCACAAGAGAGGTGATTGCTGTTGAGATCTAAAGAAAGAGTGCCGTTTCCTTGTTCTGATAAGGCAGTATCAACATCGACAGATAGGTCGACAGTATCTCCTAAGATGGCAATGAGCTCCTGTTTGCCGGAAAGCATACTCAAAAGTTCTGTTGGAAGCGCATCGGCTGAGCCGCGTAGATTTAGCGTAGATTGTTGGAAATCGATGGCATCACCCTTGTTCCAATCACGAAGGGAAGCTGATCCTCGGAATTTTCCTGCCATGTGTTCCCCCCTGAATTTGCGCCAGTCGCTATCAGTGAGAGGGAGTGGTTCTTGGGGATCGATTTGTATGGGATGGTTTTCCTTAGCGAGTGTACTGCCGGTGAAATTAACAGAGATCAGCGATGATTGAGGGTCAAAAAACCAACGGGTGGCCAGATTTTTGATGGTGGCATCACTGGTAAAATCCATTTTAAGAACCTTGGCTACAGGTTCTCCTTTTGCTCCTGTTTCAAATGTGACAGAGGTCTTAATCTGCGCTTTTTTTCCCAGAACAGTCCCTAGAAGATCTTGTCCTTCCGGAAGAAAATGGAAAGAGGAAGAGAGCTCCGGAGGATCTTTTGGAGTGGCTGAGAAGCGAACAAGGAAATCATTCAGACTAAACGCGCCTATGGCAGGGACATGTGAAAATCTGGCAGAAGAAATTTTCAATGTCGCATCCAGATCCCATTTTTGCATCGTCTGTAAGGGGGAGGTGAGATGTTCAAGAGAAATACAGCATGTGTTCACCATTAGCTGCGCTGTAGCGGGTCCTTGTAGTTGCGCTTCAAGTGCAGGAAACAGCTGGCTCATCATGGCAGGATTGACTTTGAAGAGGATGGGAGAGGATTTGTGCAAGGTGATCTGATGGTCCAACCAAAAGGTCATGCGAGGAATTTCGAGGCGTTCCGACTTGAATTGGATAGCGGCAAGAGGACGGTTGTTTTCCGGCTGGATAGAAAAAGACAGGTCTGCGTGGGGGCCTAAAAGGGCCGAAAGAGGAATGGGAGAAGGGATAAAGGAGGCTAAAAATGCAACAGGGGTTTTGGTCATTGATCCTTCAATTGTCACATCTCGAAGGGAGAGCTTAGAGGTGTCTTTCAGCAGTGTTTTTTTGGGAATAGAGACATTGAGTTGAATTGTTGCGGGTTGGTTTGCGTGGATAGCTTCTCCCGAGATATCTACAGATGCTTTTGGAGTGTCAGCAGCTGTTGTTACAGCAACCTGAAGATTTCGCAAAGTCAAAGGTTCACGTGAATGTGTGTTGATCAGATCGGCTTGACTCATGTCCAGATTGGCGGTGAGCCCGATAGACTCCGCATCAAGATTCCTAATAGAGCTTTTCAGGAGCTTTAAGGGGACTTGCAAATCGGAGATCGACATGGCGGCAGTGACAGGAGAAGCAAGCTCCCATGGTGTTGCGATTTTTAGCCATTGCATCAACTGTTTGGCAGAGTCCGGAGTGAGCTTTAATGTAGCCTGGGCAGGCTTTGCCAAGGTGAGCATTTGGTCCACTAAAACATCTGCACTAAGGTTAAGCGTGGGAGTCTTTCCAGCAATCTTAACGGAGATTCCATTGGCTGCACTTTGCTGATTGATGGTGAGGTTTAAGGTGTCCCCAAGAAGCTCTTTCAGTACTCCCGAGAAAGAGGAAGATTTTAATGAGATGACTTGATCAAGCAGATCGATAGGAAAATTGGCAATATCGGCATGAACTTTGAGGTCGACATCTGACCTCGATGCTAATGTCTCAGCGAGTGTTCCACTGTTTTGAAGCACCTCTTGCAGAGTCATTCCATGCATCTCTGCGTCCATAAGGAATTTTCCTTTTAAGCCATCCTTTTGTGTTTCTCCTGTCATTTGCAAGGTCATAGGGGTGTTGTCAGTTAGATTGATCTTGCCGTTTGTGTTTTTAAGATCGATGACGACGGGCCGAGCCGGGTGAGAACTTGTGCAACAACTTTTGTCTAACGCTTTTAACAGATTGGTGTTCCCTTCACTGTCTCCCACAAGATGAATGTTCAAAGATTCCCACTCTAGAGCACCTGCAAACGATGAGCGACGAATCAGATCAAACAGAGAGGTATTCATGTTGAGGTGTTCCAATGACAGAACGGGCCCCCCTTGGGAATCTACAAGATCCATTCCTTGAAGCTGCTGAGGCCCGCGCCATGTTAGCGAAAGGGAATTGAGAGTGACCGTACCGGGGATAGATTGGTTGATCCAGGAAATGAGCTTGGATTTTCCCCAGGATGAAGAGATCATGGTAGGAATGAATGCCGTAAAAATGGCCGTGCTGCCGATGAGGATGAGAAGAATGCGTAGCAGCCGAGTGGCAATTGAACGTTTGGGGTTTGAATTTTGGTTCATTATTGAGCCTCAAAATTTTTTTGTTGGAGAAGCGAATAATAGCACAAATGTAATAAAAATACAAGGCGCAAAGCATGAATACTTTATGAAGATCCTTGACACCTTTGTTTCTTTACGTTTTTATTTGCTTTAGAGGCTTTTTGCAAAACTCGCTTTGTTGGCCAAATTGGCATGGTTCAAAAAGGTTCAAATGCGGGTAACACTATGATTAGGATCAAGCCTGCCATTCTGCCATTCGATGGGGCTACGATTGGGGTCATGCTTGTCATTCTGTCATTCAGGGGGTGGACCGAAGCTTTTTCTGAAATACTCCCCCCTGAATGGCAGAATGGCAGGCTTGACCCCAATCGTAGCCCCATCGAATGACAGAATGACAAGCATGACCCCAATCATAGTGTTACCTGCATTTGAACCATGCCGCCAAATTTGATGATTTTGCCGCCGGTTCGATTTCTCGCAAATCGACATATCCTATTGGCCATAGGCGATTGGCGAGAAATTCGAATCCGGCGCCAAAAGCGCAAATTTGGCCCCAAATGGAT
>Ga0207043_1064_pt1 | contig 14774 bp, 15 predicted proteins | sample Alteio_BWMinCont_71_FD_153304 | JGI IMG/M metagenome (GOLD analysis project Ga0207043, IMG submission 153304) | Enriched cells from forest soil in Barre Woods Harvard Forest LTER site, Petersham, Massachusetts, United States -... | ecosystem: Environmental > Terrestrial > Soil > Temperate forest >... | reverse complement strand
AAAGTTCAAAGAAGAATTATCCAGGATATGACAATTCTGCATACGCTCACCTTCTTGACCAGGCCCAAACAACGAATGATTCAGAAGAACGCCTTCAATTTCTGGAAGAGGCGGAGCGGTTGATTGTCTCAGATATGCCCTTAGCTCCTATTTTTCATTTCAATTATGCAATCCTGAAAAATGCGAAGTTCAAGGATATTGAATTTTCTCTTCTCGGAAATCTTAATTATAAAAAAATACGCCCCAATGAGGAATATGATCTCGATGACACCTCAAGACCTTGAAGCCCAGCAAGATAATTTACCTCATCCCTGGCTTAGGATAAAGCCCTCGTTTCCGCTGCTGGAAAAAAACCCTCTTCAAGAAAGGTATTTTAACCACGTAATCCAAACTCTTCTGGAATCGATCATCCCTGAAAATCTTTGGTTAGAATTACCTGAAATAGAACCTGTCCAGATCCATGAAGATCCCATCTTGCAAAATTCTCTTTGGTATTACAGGCTCATGAAATCCCTGCCTCTTTTTCAATTTTCTGCAGGCGAAGAGGCCCCTTGTTCAATCCCTGTTTCTTTTCTCTGTCCTGCTGACTTCACCTCTGGCATCGAGAGATACGTTGTCGACACATTGACCCGTTGGCTGATCCCAGGAAGACACCTGAATATTGTAGGCTCACTCAGCTTGAATTTTCAGTTCGAAAATTCCTCGACTCAAAGATTTTACATCGGCAAGGTAACCGTTGGGATCAATACGAAAGAGGAACTGGAAATCATCCGAACCTCGCTTCTCCCATTAATCCAAGAAATGAAAGTGAATATCATGGCGGTCTATCATGCCCGCTATATCGCCTCTTTGCGAAGCATCTCCTTGGAGCAAAAAAACAAAATCATCCAGGAGAATATCACCTCCATCCTCAACCTTCCTCCAAATGAAGCCAATAGAACGCTTTACGACCACATGCAGAATTTCCTGCTGAAGCTTTCACAGGAAGAAAAAATCGGAGAAGTGAAAAAGAATATCGCCTATCTCCGGAATTGCCGTCCCAAGGCCTTTGATCGCGATGTGTTCTATGAAATGACGTTGTTCACCGCCCTTTTCCACGATCAATTCTCTTCAAAACGGGATTCCCGACATATCAGCCGAGTGATTGCCTACCATTATTTATTCAAAAAGGTATTGCAAGATTCCGTGCAGAAGAATCCCGAAGAGCGCCATTTAAGTCTGAAAGTTTTTAAAACTTGCCTGGAGACTAATGAACAGGTCTTAGGCATCCTGGTGGGGATGAACCTCGTAAGAGATACAGACCGGCTTGAACGGCGCCAATTTATAGACGCTATCCGGAATGTCCTTCCAGAAATGGCCTATGTCCAAGATTCTTTCATCCCAGACCGAAGAGATGATCGGGTTCACTTTTTCTATATAGAGATTGGAAAGCTTCAGAGAGGCCTCTTTCAGAAAGAAGAAATCAGCCGTCTCCGCAAAGCCCTTCCCGATGAGATCAAGAAGCAAATCGAGAACGCAGTCCATCCGATTTTCATGCCCCGCAATGAAGAAGAGCTCTTGAGAAATCTGATCGATCTTTGCAAGCAGCTCAAATATACACGCGACCTACCTCAAATCAGCATCCATTACGAAAAGCAAAGTAATTCCGACCTTTCATTTACTGTCCTTTTGGCGAGGTTGAAAGTCAAAAAGCAAGCTTCTTTAAAAGACTGCTTCTCTCAAATAGCCACTCCCTTGAACTTTACGATCGATGAAATCCGCGTTTTGGGGACATTGAAGAAAAAATATCCAAAAGAAGCCGCGATCATTCGAGTCACATTGAGAAAATCCCTCTTTTTCCGACAAGACCATTCAGTCGATCTACTCCGTGCGCGGCAAAAGGTCGTTCTGGAGCTCAACCGGATTCTTGGGGAATTCCGCGACTACAACGGAGGGATGATCCTGAAGCAAGACGAATCTCTCGACCTATTGAGAAAAGAAGTGGGATCTACGACGGAAGATGAGGAATTTTTCTTAGAAAATTATTTCTATTCCTTACGGCCTGGGATCATGCAGACTGTCCACAATCCATCCATATTGAAAAAGCACTTTTTTCTGTTCACCGACCTCATCAAAAATGAGCCAACCGAGGGTAGTTTTACCATGAAAAAGGAGCAGGAAGGAAAATTCTTCCTTTATTTTATCGGCGCTATGGCCCCCACCTTTAAAGAATATGTGGGCAACGCCATCGAAAAGCTGAAGATTCCCTCTTATGATCTAACCAGCTCATTTCTCCAAGTCCATGAAACCTGCACTTTAGGCTATTTATTACGAGCGGAGAATCCCTGCGATGCGGCAGCTTTCGAAGCGGTTCTATTAGAATCTCTTCAAAATTGGAGCGACCAGTTCTCCTGTCCCATCTCCTTAAACCGCGCCCCTAACTAAAAGATTACAAGCGAGAGGGAAGCCCTCTCGCGCTCTCCCATTAAAATAACAGGATATTAGGATGGACAGGATAAAAAACATGACCGGCTTCGCCGATTCCGTTTAAGGAATATTAATTTTTGTCGGGGGTATGGGGCTTCCGGGGTCCCCAAATAACGCTTCGTTGTTTGGGGTGGTGCCGGGGTCCCCGAAGAATGTTTCATTCTTAGGGGTGGTCCCCATCCTGACTATCCTAATATCCTGTTATTTTCTTATTTTAAGATGGTGCAATGTTAATTAACGGTGAAGGTTCTTTCCACGTCGTTGAAAGGTCCGGAGACCTGCTTATTCTGCGAATCGAGCAGTTGCAAGCGAACTGTGTGATCCCCCCTCTTCAAGCCATAGATATAATAAGGCTGCCAAGAGGTCACCATACGGGAGGATTTGCCATCGATCGTCACCTTGACTTTGTAGCCATCTTGAGAAAGCTCGCAATTAGTCAAAAAGAAATCGAGTAATACCGGCTTCCCCTCCTGAAGATAAAATTGATCGCTAGGCTCATTATATGTGAGATACGGTTTTGACAGATCGACAGGAGTTCCACCGTCTTGTGAACCAAGATAAAAAAAGGTGGAATGAAAAACTCTTTCCCCTTTTAAACTCTCCCCAAAAGAACGGGCAGGGAAGATCCGAATGGTATGCACCCCCTCGTCCAGTTGATAAGGGACTTCAAATTTGTAGCTCTGATAGTAATAATACCCCTGCTCATCGAAGGGATCGATTGCAGGTTCGTTGATGGGGAAATAGGGATAATTATCGATGACTACATGGATCGTCTGCCCCATTTTGCTATTTGCAACTTCATCAGCGCGGTCGAATTGCGAATCGGCGCCCAAGGCGTATCCTTCCACCCGAAACTGAATCCAGACAGGATTGTTCAACATCTTGCCAGGTTCAGGAACGGCAATTGTCAGAAGCGATGTTGCTGGTTCAGGCGTCCGGGGAACGGGGACAACCCTTATCCCAGAGCTATCTCCAGCGTCTGAGATCGGCTTGGCAGCAGGACCTAGCGCCAGGGCGGAGATCAATATAGCTAAAGGCAAGATCATAGTAGACTCCCTGGTAAGCTTTAAATAGCCTCTTCTACTTATTTTTTCAATCCACCCTTCTAAGTTGCTTAGAATGTGAAAGGTATTAAAATTCATTCGAAATGTTTCATTTTAATAGCCCTTGGTCTAATTTATTTGGACGCTTTCTTATTGGACCTCATGGAATGATGTTCCTCAAACTTTCTTATTCCTTGAAAAAAGGAATTTTCTTAATGCTGTCCGCCTCTGCCTTCTATCTGATTGTCAATGCTTTGGCCAGCCAGCTCCATTTACCCATCGTACAAATTCTATTCTTGCAGAACTTGATTGCCCTTTGCTGCATGATCCCGGTCATTCGAAAAAAGGAGAATTTTTTCCAATTCACCCATTGGAAACTCCACCTCATTCGAGATATCTCAGGCCTTATCTGTTATTATTTCATTTTCTTAGCCCTGAAAACGACCGATCTGCTCGATGTAACAACACTCCATTACACAAGCCCGTTTTTTGTCCCATTCATCAGTTTTTTCTGGCTGAGAGAACATTTTTCTCATCATGTATGGTGGTCAATCGGACTAGGATTCATCGGCATCATCGTCATTCTAAATCCCGCGTGGGATGTTTTTCATGCAGGAGCTCTGATCGCCCTTTTAGGCGCCCTCTCCGGAGCCATTGCACTATCTGCGGTCCGCCACCTGGTTCTAAAAGGAGAAGCTGTTGAGAGGATCCTATTCTACCTCTTTGCCTTCAGCTCTTTTGCAATGCTCCCCTTTGCCTTGGCAAACTGGATCTATCCAACGCCCACAGAATGGGGATTTGTCCTTATGATTGGACTCTCTGCAGTTGCCAATCAAATGCTCCTCACAAAGAGTTTTTCCTTTGCGCCGGCCTACTATCTCGCTCCTGTCGCCTATTCCTCCATCATCTATGCGGCTCTCTTCAACTGTCTTATTTTCAAAGTCCCGATTGGACTCCGCTCCATCATAGGCTCCCTCTTTATCATAGTCGGGGGATCTTTGACCTATATGCTGGGGAAAAAAGAAGCTCCCCAAATATTGTCCCCAGGGAAAAATTCATCCTGATATAATGGCCCCCCCTTATGGAACTGAAAAAATACATACTTACTCTTTCGTGCAAAGACCAGCTCGGGATCGTCGCCAAAATATCCACCTTTTTGGCCCAGAACCAGGGATTTATTTTAGAGATGGCGCAATTTGGAGACCTCTCAACCGGCCGGTTTTTCCTTCGCAGCGTGTTTGAATACCAAAATAACTCCTTAAACGAGGGGCAATTCAGCAAGCGGTTCCACGGCATTGCTGAAGAATTAGGACTCGACTGGAGCCTCCACGATCCTCTTGCAAAGCCCCGCGTGCTTCTTCTCGTATCCACTGCGGGCCATTGCCTGAACGATTTGCTGCATCGCAGCCGCAGCGGCACCCTTCCAATCCACGTTGCAGGCGTCGCATCGAACCATGAAGACTTACGTGAAATGACTGAATGGTACAAGATCCCCTTCCATTTTTTTCCCATTACTTCGGAGAGGAAGGAAGAACAAGAAGAAAAGATCGCCTCTCTTGTCGATAAAGAAAAAATCGACCTGGTCGTTTTAGCCCGTTATATGCAAATCCTTTCCCCCTTCCTTACCGGGAAGCTCCTCGGCAAAGCGATCAATATCCACCATTCATTCCTGCCGAGCTTTAAAGGGGCAAAGCCCTATCATCAAGCTTTTTACCGCGGCGTCAAGCTGATTGGCGCTACAGCCCATTATGTAAGCGACGAACTGGACGAAGGGCCGATCATCGACCAGGAAGTGCTCCGCGTAGACCATACCCATACTCCTAACCAGCTTGTCGAACTGGGCCGCGACATCGAATGCCTTGTCCTTGCCAGGGCGGTCAAATACCACATTGAGCAGCGCGTCTTCATCAACGGCCACAAAACCGTCATCTTCAAATAGACTAAGACCCACCACAGAGATAAAAACACAGGCGGGGGATGTCCCCGCACCCCCCATTTTTTTACCACCGAGATCACCGAGATCACTGAGGCAAGGACCACCCCAAAGATGATGCATCTTCGGGGACCCCGGTGGCCCCGCAGCCCCATTAGAGAGAAGAAATCAAAAGCGGGGAGGCCCCGCACCCCATAAAGAACAGAAAATATCAATGGCCTTATGTCGAATTACCTGAATAGTCCTTTTTCAATCTCATTTTTGTTTTTTATTTTTGGGGCTGCGGGGCATCCCCGCCTCGGTGCTCTCGGTGACCTCGGTGGTGAAATTTTTTGGGGCGCGGGGCCTCCCCGCTTATTTAACCCTCTCCTTTTTTCCCAACCTTGAAGAAAATGGCACGACTTGTTTAGATCCGATTTATGAAGAGGCTTCTGAACTGGCTGCTCGTTTTTGGAACTGGACTCTCTCTGATTGCCATTTTCCAGTGTTTCAAACAAAGACCCATCCTTCAAGAAGATCAATTGATCGCCCAAAGCACCTACATGGGGCCAAAAGGAACCAGCCTTAAGCCGCAACTGATCAGAGTGGAGGTGCTCGTTCACGACAGCCCCGACTCGGCAGGCGTGCAAATTCAAAGTGTCACCTTCAATAACAAAAATGTCCCGTTAAAACCCCGCGACATCTATGGCTATAGAGGCGGCGCAAGCTTTCAGTTGTATCCAGGAGTCTATAACCTGCAATGGACCGTGAACCAGTCCAGATCCTCCTGGCCTCGGTCAGTCAGCCATGAAGAAGAAGTGACTCTGAATCCCCGCGATCTTTGGGTTCAAATCGGCATCATCGGCGAAAACGCAACGATTCAGTGAGTTTTCTTAATCCAATCGTAGATTTTTCGAGTGATCCGTCTAGAAAAGAGGGTGCTGATATGTGCTATGTCTTCCAGAACCATCTGCCTGTCTGCGCGATCGCCTAAAAGCGCGGATGTTCCCGGCACGACCAATTCATCCCACACGACAGCTGTATGATAGAACCGGATTTGGGTATTTTGAGAGATCGCAGTTCGGATTTCTTTGCTCAATTCAGAATTTGGCCACATCTCTCTTGCATTGCGCCCCAAACCAATGTACGCAACCGGAGTGCCTTTGAACGGAGAGGAAATGGTGATCACATCGGTCACTTTTCCTTTTGGCGCGAGAGTGCATGCGTACAGCGCACTGACAAGGCCTCCCATAGAATGGCCGACGAGGATCAAATCGTCGCGGCCTGTTTTTTTCGCAATTTCGTCGGCTTTGATTTGCACTTGATTCGCATACGCGCGGATAGATGTGATGGGATTCTTCAAAGTAATCGTATAAATCGGACCGAGGCCTGCCTTCTCCAAATAGTACTTGTGCAAGACCCATACGAAATTATTATTGAGATAGCCATGCACGAGAAGAATAGGACGGCCTTGCCCAGTTTTCCTACCGTTCTTCAATCTCAAAGGGATGAAGCAAAGGACAAGAACGAAAGAAAAACATTCGAAAACCGTTGCATGGATGCAATGGACCCATTTCGCTAAAGGGTCTGGAAAATTTTCAGCCGCCCGATTCAAGAGCCGGAGTAAGAATAGAATCCCTGCGATGATCGCAATGACCAAACCAGCAGAAAATAAAGGGATAAACACATAGACGGCGCCCATCAAGACTGTCAGTCCAATCAGCAGAAGAGTAGAAAATGAAAACCACCCCTCTTTGACTACTTGCATATCTTTCATACACTCTATTTTAACCATTTCCCTGTTCTTGAAAAGGAATGGTTTCATTTCGGAATTTCTGAATATAATCCCTCAAAATGTCCCCATGATCGAATGCCATTTCATCCCAAGGAATTTGGTCGAATGGGACAATCCAGGCGCCTGCAGCATCATCTCCCGCTTGGACCGAGCCAACTCCGCGTGCGATAAACGTCACTTCAACGGAATGGTGCCGGAAATCCCGATTCGGGTCTGAGTAGACGTGGAACTGCGTAAGATCATCTAGTTCCAAATGCACTTCTTCCATCATTTCCCTCCGGACAGCATCTTCAACAGTCTCTCCATATTCAACCTTTCCACCGGGGAGGGCTTTTCCAAAAGGGGCCTTCCCCCGTTCAATGAGAACAATTCCGAGGAATTGCTCCTGTTCGTCGAACATTTCAATAATTGCCCCAGTAGTCAATACAGGAAGGCGCCGTTCCGAGGCCTCTGCAAACAATGATACCGTAAGAAAAAATGCGATCAGCCATTTCATTTTTACCCTCAAAAAAGGGCAAAACTGTACATTGGATTCAGAAATGTTGCAAGAGGTCTCTTATGCGTTCCATTTTACTTTTCGTTGACGACATTTATGAAGATTTGGAGCTTTGGTATCCCAAATTACGCCTGGAAGAAGCGGGATTTAAAACTATCGTAGCAGGTCATGAAGCAGGCAAAGTCCATAATGGAAAACACGGCTATCCCTGCAAAGCCGACATTTCCTATGACAATGCGCATGCAAATGCCTTCGATGGACTGGTCATCCCAGGAGGCTATGCTCCCGATAAAATCCGGCGGTATCCTAAAGCCCTCGAGATTGTCAGACAAATGAACGAGGCGAAGAAGATGATAGCCTTCATCTGCCATGCCGGCTGGGTCCCTATCTCGGCAAAAATTCTCAAAGGCAAAAATGTGACAGGATTTTCCGCCATCAAAGACGATCTCGAGAATGCCGGAGCCCATTTTTCCGATAAGCCGGTTGTTGTCGACGGCCATCTCATTACGTCCCGCAACCCTGGAGACCTCCCCGTCTTTTGCAAGGCGATCCTCCACTTCCTTTCCTAATTTTCTCCCTTTGCGGTCTTTGCGTCTTTGCGTTCTTTGCGTTGAATAAAGCTACATACCCATGTTGAGAAATGCCGGCTGTTATTTACGAATAGCCTTTGCTTCATTTTCCCTTTGAGGTAATTAGAAGAATGGAGGGCTGGATGCATTTAGCGGGAGTCGATATTGGCGGGACAAAAATATGTGCTTGCCTCGGAAATGACAAAGGGAAGATCTACGCATCCAAACGGATTTTGACCCAGCCTCTTCAAGGCTCGAAAAACGGCCTCGCCGCCACCGCGAAAATGCTCGAGGAACTCGCCCGCGAACAAGGGATCGAAATGGATGAAATCGCCGGAATCGGCATCTCCTGTCCTGGCCCTGTCTCTACAAAACTCGGAATCATGCTGAACCCACCCAATCTCCCCGGCTGGGAAAATGCCCAACTCGTCCGCTTTTTTGAAGAGACTTTCCATAAACCTGTGAAGATGAATAACGATGGAAATGCCGCTGCCATGGCTGAATATCAATTCGGCTCTTCCAAAGGATCTAAAAATCTAATCTATCTCACCTGCAGCACAGGCATGGGAGGCGGCGCCATCATCAATGGCGAATTGGTGCAAGGCGTATCTGATACAGCAGCTGAAGTAGGGCATTTCGTCCTCGATATCAACGGCCCCTCCTGTCCTTGCGGCCAAAAAGGGTGCTTTGAAACCTATTGCGGCGGCGCTGCTCTTGCGAAAAAAATGCGCGAAGAGATCGAAATCGACAAGATCGACACGCAAGTCTTGAAGGAAGCGCATGGACTGACTGAGAACATCGATGTAGGCTGCCTCATTGCCGCGGTAAAGAAAAAAGACCCTTATGCTCTTCGCGTTTGGGATGAATTCATTCTCCGACTTGCGCAAGGCGTCGGCACTATCCTCATGAACTTCAATCCCGAAGTTGTCATCCTCGGGACTATCGCCATCCATAGCGGCCGCGCTCTTCTCGATCCGCTCAAGAAACAACTTTCTCATTTCGCCTGGAGGGAAAACATCCAATCCTGCCGTATCGAAGCCAGCAGTCTCGGCGATCAAATCAGCGAGCTCAGCGGCCTCGCCCTCGCTAAACTCGCTTCGAGTCAGTGAACTAATCGGTGGATGTCCCCATTTTTTCACAAGCTCTTCACATAATTCTTAATCTGTGTTAAATGTTTTCTTTACATCTTTTTAAAGGAGGTGTTTATGAGCCGCGTCCCCGGAGCTGAAATGCAACCGATGTATGTTTTCCAACTGATTGAAGGGCGTTGCAGCTGTAGAAAATGTTTTTGCGGAATGATTTCCAGAGGATTTTCCTATTTGGCCGCAATCCCCTCGAAAACTGCGCAAAAAGTATGCGATCTATGCTTGAAGCCGTTTAGACTGATGAACACAGCCGTATCTCGTCTCAAAGAAGGCTATTACCCCGATCCCAATGTCCGTACTATTAAAGTAAAAGCAGAAGATAAACCTCCGGGATATCACTTTTTCTACGGTTTTTTAATCAGCAAAAAGGTTTATGAAGGAATCCCCTACATTCAAATCAGCCAACTCATCCAGCCAAGTCCCAACTATGACCCTATAGAGTGTACAAGCCCTATTCAAGGGGATGCTTTCGATGAACTCCTGCACCGCTATGTGCCCGACCCTCCTGGGGTTCTATTTAAAGTTTAGGGAAGCCGAATCCACAAGGCTTCGCATTTTCCCGCGATCTCTATGGACTGCGATGCAGCAGGAACCAAATAGGTCATCCCTGGATGGAAAGGCTCTCTCGATCCATCGACTATGATCTCCCCGTCGCCCTTCATGCAGAAAAAAACCTGAAAGGTGTTGTGAAGCGGCGTCCCATGCCAGTGGTCGAAAATATCCACTCTAACGGCCACAAAAAAAGGAGAGGAAAGAAGCGAGACCAATTGATGGTGCATATCGCTTTCGAGATGGTGATGGGGCATCTTTGGACTTTTTACGTCGTTCCAATGAATGGAAGCCAACGCCTCTTTCAAATGCAAAGGGCGCTCTGTCCTTCCCCAATCATAAAGCCGGTAGGTCGTATTGGAATTTTGCTGGATCTCATAGAGAAAACTGCCCGCGCAGATCGCATGGACTCGCCCCCCGGGGATATACACCGCATCCCCCGGCATCACCTCGATTTTTTCTAGGTGATCTTCTACCCGATTTTTTTTGATCGCATCGGAAAGCTCCTTTTCGGTCGTGTTCTTCTTCAATCCAGCAAAGACCCATCCTTTATCGAGCGCGACCCACATTTCCGATTTCGGCTCGCCTTTAAGAAGTTCCGCGGTCATCTCATCGGGATGCACTTGGATGCTTAAATTTTCCTTTGCGTCGATGATCTTCAAAAGGAGGGGAAACTTATCGAATTTCTTCCCATGGCCATAGAGTTGTTCTCCCAGTTCCAAAACGAGATCATGCAGCGTGCGCCCTTTATAGGCGCCATTGGCAGCGACGCTCATCCCTTCGCTTCGATCGGAAAGCTCCCACGACTCTGCAATCTTGCCAGAAGGCGCTGGTTTGCGTTGATATTGTCGGAGGATTCGATCTCCTCCCCAGACATAGTTTTGGTAAACGGGTTCAAATCGTATGGGATACATGGCTCATCAACTTGTTTTCGGGTGATTTTTCTATTTGGGAGCGGAAATGCTCAAGGGCCTTTTCAAAGGGGGCCAGCGCTTTCGAATCAATAAAAGGAAATTCTCCCATCCCCTTTGTTTCCAGCGCTTCAAGGACATCGGAAATCCGGAGAGAATCGATCGGGCGGGCGGGAATATATCCCGTCTGTATCTCGCAAAGGAGTCCGCATTCAGAGAGATCGTTCAAAATAGGCGCTGCCAAAGCGTTTGGGATTTGGTAGCGCGTGACTAAGATTTCCCGCGTGATGGGAGCTTCCCCTTTCAAGAAGCGATGAATCACTAAATGTACAATCCAAAGGCTAACGAGCCTCTTGAAGCTATAACTCGCCTTGGCCGCAATCCCCTCGAATTCATGTTCTTCTAGCGTTTGGTGGGCGTAGCTGATCTCAGCTCCCAGCAAAAGTAAAAACCAGCTCAGCTGGATCCAAACTAAAAACAGAGGGAGCGCGGCCATGCTTCCATAGATAGCCCCGTACCGGCTGACCCCGACCTGGAAATAAATATAGCCCCATTGAACAATGACATAAAAGCTCCCCGCAAACAATCCACCCCAAATAGCCGAGCGAAACTTGACCCTCGTGTTCGGCATAAAAAGATAAACGAAGGTGAAAAGGATCCAGAATAATGCGTAAGGAAGTAAGTTGATGAGGAAGAGAAACAGCCCAATAATCACAGAGCCGAGGGGCCATGCGCGGACAAGCATTTCGAGATGGTCTACGATAAATACAGTAATGCTGCTGAAAAGGATGAAAAAGAAAGGTCCAATGAGCATCAAAGCGAAATAATCGCTCAAGATCCTCCGCCAGGAACGCATTCTTTTCACTCCCCAGATGTGGTTAAGGATCGTCTCTAAGGTATTGAGAAGAAGGGTGACGCTCCAAAATAAAACGACAAGGCCCACCCCGGCGATAATGCCCCCTTTCGCTTGCTCCAAGAACTTATCGGCATAAGAAAATAATTCTGAAAAAGCCGCTTGCTGGTCTTTAAATCGCTCTAAGAGTTCATTCCGGAGGATTTCATGATAGCCAAAACCTCTTGCTATCGCTATAGACATAGCCAAAATAGGCACGATAGACATTAAGGTATAATAGGTTAAAGAAGACGCGCTCAAAGAGCATTTATCCTGGATGAACCCTCGCAGAGATAAATAAGCGATGCGCAGCCATTTGTAATAGAAACGGCGCCATCCCTTTTCCCTGCTCAAATGGAAGTTCCAGAGCCCCTCCTGGAAGAAGTCTTTCACTCTTTCAAGTCTCATATCTCGAACCTAGCAGAGAAATCTCTTCTTGGCTACTCTGCAAACTATGCTATTCAAAGATCGCAATGACGCAGGCAGGCAGCTCGGCGTGGCTCTTTACAAGTTCAAAGAGGCTCCGAAAACACTCGTCATCGGACTTCCCCGCGGCGGCGTAGTTGTCGCCTATGAAGTAGCCAAAGCGCTCCATCTTCCCCTCGATGTGATTGTCCCCCGAAAGATAGGGGCCCCCGATAATCCCGAGCTCGCTATCGGCGCCATTGCAGGAGACACTGTGCAGCTCGATCAAGCCCTGATCGCCCATCTACAAGTATCTCCCTCTTTTATCGAAGAAGAGATCGTCGCCGAACGGAAAGAAGCGGAACGGCGCCTCGCCCTCTTCCGCAAAGGAAAGCCCTCCCAGGATTTTACCGGATTCACCATCCTTCTTGTCGACGACGGCATCGCGACCGGCTCCACCATGCGAGCCTCGATCGCCTATCTCAAGAAAATGAAAGCCAAGCATATCGTCGTAGCCGTCCCCGTAGGCCCTCCCGATACCCTGGCAGAGCTCAAAGAAACCGTAGATGAAGTCATCTGTCCCTACACCCCCTCCTCCTTCTATGCCGTAGGCCAATTCTATCAAAACTTCCCCCAGACCCAAGATTCTGAAGTCATCCAACTATTAACCCGAGACATCAACAGTTGACAAACGGCTGGCTGCGGCTTTGCCAAATTGATCCTCCTCGCTCGCCTTGCTTTTCAAGCAATGTTCGTCGCTCGTCTGAGCGCTGCGCTTCAATTTTGCAATACCCCACCCCAAAGAACGAAGCGTTCTTTGAGGACCCCGGGTGCCTCGCTAGAGCCGCTTGTTGCCACCTGTCGATCTCTCCGGTTAATATTAAAAAAATCCTTCGATTGAGGGAAAAATCCATCCCCAGTTAAAATTCTGTCGATTTAACCAATGATCAAATGAATTATTTACTTTCCAATTTAATTTCCCTCCAATCGACTTTTATAAGCACTTCAGCTCAACCTACCCCTGAAGTCGTCAAATGCGAACTCATAGAATCAATCCAAAATGGAGGGGCTTTCACGACTGGTGAGAGACCTCTCAGGACCATAGCCGACCCCTCGCTCTTTACCGAAGAAGAGCTCTCTCTCATCCCCTATGATTTCTCCTCGCCCCGCTGGGTCTTTGAAGATGGAGAGCCCGACGACTTCACAAACATTCTCCTCATGCCTAAAGACCGCACCCTTTTCATTGCCGAGGACCATCACAAGCGAGGCAAAGTTTTGGAGAGAACGAAACTTCTCTTAGAAAAAATGGGAGGAAATCAAGAGGCTGTTTTAGAAGGGAATGTTCCTTTCTTAATAGAAAGACTGAAACAACTTCCGGACCATAGCTTGATCCTCCAAGTGATCGCCCCCTCTCCTACTTTGGCTGAAATCATGAAAAGGGAACCTGAGCTCCTCGCGCAAAAAGTGAAGAGGATGGTCTCTTACGGGGGATTTGTCTACCGCGACTGTGAATATGGAAGGCTCCAGGGAGAGAAGATCTACTACACCAGCTTCAATTTGATCGAAAATCAGGAGGCGACCACCACTCTTTTCCATTTTGCAGAACAGCATCAAGTCCCATTTTATATCCTCGGAGGCGACAACCTAAAGCTGCCTAAGACGATCAATTTCGATCTTCCCTATAAAATCAAAAACTTGGGAACCCCTGCGGCGCAATACATCGAAAGCGAGATAGAAATATGGAACCGGATTGCTCTGAAGGGATGGTTATTGGAAGATTATCACAACGTGGCGGCGGAGCACGGTTTCCTCTCAGTCGACCTCTATAAAAATACCATGACCCCAGCCGATGTAATTGCCGCAGTGCTGGATCTCAGTTTTGACAACCTTGAAATCCATTCTAGAGGGATTTCCCATTTTCAAATCACCGATGAGCCTCGCTATGAAAAACAGGGGGAGGCTTACCTTCCTACGAAGCATCGGGCTCTCTCTTTCGACTTCGATCCTGACTCGACCATCCGGTATGTCGATGGATTCTTCCTCGCCGATACCCATTTGACCACTTCGGAAACATTCCAGGTTCTTCTGAACCATCTTCTCAATATCCACATCTATGAATCCTTCAATTGAGTGAAAAGTCCATTTAGACTATACACTTAGGATTCCATATAGAAGAAGGATTCAGATGGGAGCTGCCATTCCCAGGCTAAATGGAATTCCGGGGTTCATGAAAAACGAGAAACCCTCTACGAGTAGAGGATCTTTCGCTCTTTTCGCCTTGAGTTCGCTGATAGAATTAGTAAAATCGGTCATCAAGGGAGTTTTTGCCTCAATACTCACCCTGATCTGTTTGGGATGCAACCCTAAATGGAATCAAAAAGCCCTTGAAGAGATCAAAGGAATTTTTACTTTCGCGTTCCTTTTTCCGATATGCCTGATTGGCATTGCCGCTCCACGAATTGTAGATAGAATGACGAGTTGATGATGATCCCCGCCGCCGCCGCTCAAAACCAACCTGCACCCCAACAACACTTTAACCCATTAACCCGCTGTGAATTTGCAACAGGATTTATCATTCTCATTGGCAAGAT
>Ga0207043_1062_pt1 | contig 15570 bp, 14 predicted proteins | sample Alteio_BWMinCont_71_FD_153304 | JGI IMG/M metagenome (GOLD analysis project Ga0207043, IMG submission 153304) | Enriched cells from forest soil in Barre Woods Harvard Forest LTER site, Petersham, Massachusetts, United States -... | ecosystem: Environmental > Terrestrial > Soil > Temperate forest >... | reverse complement strand
AAGTTTTGATTTATCCCCGGATGGAACCGATTAACGAGAACTTTGAAAAAAGCAGAAGTTTTAGACGCCATGAGCGATCCGTGATAAAAATTTAGGTTTGATCGACATCCTTGTCAACTAGACTTTTCTTCTCGTCTTTATTTTCCTCTTTGGGGGCTTCCTTTTCTTCAGGAGGTGCCTGTTCCTCTTTTTTGGCTTCCGCATGGAATGGATGCAGATTTAACAAATTTTTGATCCCTCCTTGCTCCTTAAGCAAAGGATACATCTTCCAGCAGAGCCAGATTAGGCACAGCATGAGGATGAGGATAAGAATTGTAAAGGAAAAGAAAAAGATACGGAACCGGAAAACAGATTCTTTGGCAATAATAATGCTCCAAATGCTCACATATTGCTTTTCTTCTTCTACAGCTCCTGTAGCACCTACAGGAAAATCACTAAAGCGTGCCCGCTCACCTATCACTGTCACGTTGTCGTAATCAAGTCCAGGTACGCTGGCAGCAACCAGCCTTTTAATTTTTGTCGTGAGATGAGAATTGGGGTCGTCCAGGACACCATTGTGTTTCACATAGACAGAGGCAGTGATTTTTTGTTTTTTTTCAGCGGGATTTAGTGGATCTTCCTCAGGAAAGGAGATTTGAACCTCTGCATCCAGAATCCCATCAATTTTCCGAATAGTGCTGGCAATCTGCTCCGCAAGGCCAGTCTGATACCGGATTTTTTGCTCCATTTCAGAGGGAACAAGCCCCGCTCCCGTGAAAATATTCAAGAGGTTTTGGCTACGGCGTCGAGGAAGTCCGGCCTGATTCAAATACGCCATTGCATCGAGGGCTTGCGTGCTGCTGACACTAATGTCCCAAAGGACAACCTTACTTCCTCCACCACCTCCACCGCCTGCAGCTACGCTTTGCACCTTAATGGCATCAATCCCTTTGTTAGAAAGAAAGACGAGGATTTCGTTGGCTTCCCTCTCATCCAAGCCATTGACGATGATTTTACGCGATTCGCATCCAGTCAGGAGAAAAAGAAAGGTACACGCCAACAAAAAGTAGCGGAGGATATGTTGTGTTGATGGGTAAGATGTATACATTGGCTCTTCTCTTCTTAAATCCACATGACTTATTCTCAATAAACCGGATGGTAGCATAACACCATAAAACCCAAAAGGGAAAAATAGGGTTAAGGACTTCCATGTTCAAATAGTGTTACCTACATTTGAACCATGCTCCTGTATGTCCTGAATGTCCTGAATGGAGTTCTGCAAAAGCCTCTATTATTTACAGTAGAGTCTGTAATATTTCTCATAGCCTATGCCTGGGGGCGGCTGTTGTTTTGCTCCCTTTGACAAAAAGAAATCAGCGAGAGCTTTATTTTCTTGTACGACCGCAATTTGAAAAGGAGTCGAACCGCTTTTATCTTTGCTGTCAACATCGGCACCAAATGTCACTAAAAGTTTAACGATCTCTTCTAAACCAGCTTTAACAGATAAATGTAAAGCTCTATCTCCATTTGAAGTTTGATCATTCGGACTACTTCCATTTCTTAATAAGGCTTTCACGATAGCGAGCCCTTTTTTCTCCACTTATGTGTGTTCGATAGAAATGATTCCTAATGACCTCGTTAAGGGTTGGATCGCTAGCCCCCAACTTTTTCATAAAATCAACCAAAGGCGCATAGTCACCCTTGTCAGCACTCTTGAGAGTTTTAATATAGTCTTTGCGTACAACACCCTCTTGATTCAAATGACTCGACCATACAGGATGTTGACATTTGAAAGCCAAAAGAAACCGATCGGCAATTAAACGGGAAAAGCGACCATTCCCATTCTCAAAAGGATGAATAGAAACTAAACGGTGGTGCACTGTTGCTGCCATTTCCACAAAGGTAAGTTCAACAGGATATTGGAACCAGGACGAAACTTCTAGACAAAGCTCTGTAAGCTGTGTAGGTATTAAGCCAGGATTGATACCTATAGATGTTATAGATTTTCTATATGCTCCAGCCCATTCCCAAACGTCTTCAAACATAGATTGATGAATGGCTTTAAGTTCTTTCACTTGAAACCAGATTTGGGGATGATCAACTCTTCCTTGAAGGTATTTTCTTTGTGCATTCAGTATATTTTCTGCTTCCACGCGATTGAGATCATGTAAATGATGCACCCAAAGAGGGATAAGGCCGCTACAATCACCTATAGGAGTTGCTCCTTCCGGAAATTCAAAATGCTCAGGCATTTTCATCCCATAATTTAGCATTTGGTCCTTGCATGAACCGTTCCTCTTCTTGCTTGATTAGTTCTGCAATAAAACTTGAGTCAGGTTGTTGGTTTTCTAAATTCATTGTTCCTTTGAGATAACGAACGTGCTTTTCAGCCATTTTTCTTGCCTGCTTACGGCGAATATGATCTATTGAATCTTCTAGAAGTGGAACAATCACAAGATTACAGGAGATTGCGCCCAGAATTTTGTTCAATGTTGACAGATTGGCATCTCTTTCTTCTTGTTCAATACGGGAGATTGTTGATTGAGGAACCTTGGCTCGTTTTGCCAATGCCTTTTGCGACATCCCTAATTGTATACGAATAGACTTAATAAGAGCTCCAATCTTAAGACCCCTCACTGCAATTCTTGTTTTTTTGAGCAGCTTGCATGATCTCTTCAATAAGAAGCTTTTCCGAAGGGGAAAATGGTTTCATAAGTTTACCTCATCATTTAGTAACCGTTCATGGGGTCTAGCGGGCTTCAAACGTGATTCTGAGGGCATCTGCAAAGTTAAAAATGCTCGCAAATAGCTACTTTTGGCTATTTCCTGCGCTTTTTAATTTGCAGATGCCCTCAGAATCACGTTTTAAGCTGCGCTAGACCCCGTGAACGGTTACATCATTTATGATGATAGCATTTACAACATAATTTTCAACAAGAAATATGCTTTTATGGCATAGAAAAGCACATAAAATATGTCATAAAAGCTGTAGATATTGACATTAATGGTTGAAGGGCTGAAAATAAGAAGCTTGACTATACCGCGCGCGGTTTGGTTGTGAATAGTTGGACTTGGCGAGACAAAGCCAAATCGAAGATTTTCGATCCCGAACGGCGGAGCCCTTCCCTGTAGGGAAGGATGAGGAGGAGGGGCAATTTGGCGAAGTCGCAGCCAGTCCAACTATTCACAACCAAACCGCGCGTGGTATAACCCATCATCAACTTTTTTACGCGAGTGAACTCTATGAGCACACAAAAATTGCAAATTCATAGTGAAAATATTTTGCCCATCATTAAGCGTTGGCTGTATTCGGATAAGGATATTTTTGTGAGGGAGTTGGTGTCGAATGCCTGTGATGCCATTCATAAAGTGAAGATTTTGCAGGATCAGGGCATTGTTCAATCTGAGCAGAAAGAGTTTAGAGTTCAGATTGTCGTTGATAAGTCGGCCAGTACGCTGAAGTTTATCGATAATGGCATAGGGATGACTGCTGAGGAAGTGGAGAAGTATATCGCCCAGATTGCATTTTCGGGTGCGGAGGAGTTCATTGATAAGTATAAATCGAACAATGAGAAAGATCAGTTCATCGGTCATTTTGGGCTGGGGTTCTATTCAGCTTATATGGTTGCGCAGAAAGTGGAGATCAACACCCTTTCTTATCAGCCAAATGCGGAACCTGTTTTTTGGTCGTGCGATGGTTCTTCGGATTACACCATTGAGAAAGGCTCTCGTGATACATCAGGAACTGAAATCACATTGTTTTTGGATAAAGATAGCGAAGAGTTTTTGGATGAACATAAGCTTAAGAGCGTCCTGCGCCATTACTGTTCCTTTTTGCCCTATCCCGTGTATTTGGGCGACACATTGATCAATAGCCGGCCGCCGCTGTGGGTGAAGCCTGTTTCTGAGTGTACGACAGAAGATTACCTGAGTTTCTATCATTATCTGTATCCGATGGAAGAAGATCCTCTTTTTTGGGTGCATCTCAATGTGGACTATCCTTTCCACCTTCAGGGAATTTTGTATTTTCCTAAGATGCGACGTGATTTCGACATCAATAAAAGCAGTGTTCAGCTGTATTGCAATCGCGTATTTGTTTCCGATAACTGCAAAGACATCATTCCTAACTATCTCATGATGCTTCGCGGAGTGATTGACAGTCCGGATATCCCCTTGAACGTTTCGCGTAGCTATCTGCAAATGGATCGGACCGTGCGTCAGCTTGCTAACCATATCTCAAAAAAAGTATCGGACAGCCTGAGTGTTCTTTACCGCAATGACCGGCCCAAATTCCTTTCCTGTTGGGAGGATGTCTCCCCCGTTGCCAAATTGGGGGTTTTGGAAGATGAGAAGTTCTATGAGCGTATCAAAGAAGTGTTGATTTGGAAAAATACGCAAGGGGAATGGGGAACTGTAGAAGAATACCTCGAGCGCAATAAGGAGAAGACAAAGGATAAGATCCTGTACACTAGAGACCCCTCACATTCCACCCATGTCCTTGATATCTATCGGGAGCGCGGTATCGAAGTCCTGTGTGCGGAAAGTCCTTTAGATCCTTATATGATGCAGTTTTTAGAAAGGAAGCTTTCTCCGGTGCAATTCCAGAGGATTGACGCCATTGTAGATGATACCATTTTGGACAAGAGCAAGGAAAAAACAATCCTGGATGCTTCAGGAAAAAACGAAGCTTGTCACCTTGCTGATTTTGTCCGCAGTAAATTGGCCGACGATAAAGTCACCGTAGAAGCCAAGAGCCTGGCTTCAGAGGCTCTGCCTGGCTTTGTTGTCATCGATGAGAGCCAGCGCAGGATGAGGGATTACCTGCTGCAATTGGATCCGAAGGAAGGTGCAGAGAAAATGAAGGCTCTGAAAGCCCATACTTTTGTCGTCAACACGAATAATGCGCTCATGTCGACATTGCAAAAGCTCGATCAGGTCGATCCTGAATTAACAGCAGATCTTGTGAAGCAAGCTTACGAGCTCTCCTTGCTCGCGCAAAGGGAAATGGATCCGGCGACATTGAATGAGTTTGTCGTGCGCAATAACCGTGTTCTGGAAAAATTGACTAAATTGGTGGCGGAGTAACGAGGCCGTCCCGGGCCTTGAATGTATTAGCAGGCAGGGCGAGGACGCCTGGTTACATTCAGGGCGAGGACGCCCTGGTTACCTTACGTACCCTAAAAACGAGTAATTTTATTGTGAAAGCATTGTCTATCATTTCGTTTGGCAACAAGATGCGCGGTGCGCTTTTGTTGCTGTTTTGTTCATTTTTGACGTTTGGGGCAGCCTTTGCCGGCAATTCTTCAAGATATGTAGAGCCTTTGACGGTTTATCTGACGTGGCAACACAGCCCTGAAAGTACTATGACCGTCAATTGGATCACCCCTCTTGGCGTTGAAGAAGATCTGGAGTATCGTCCCAATGGAGGGAAGTGGAATCAGACAAAAGCCTCCCACAAGCAGCTGCCGAATGACGTTCCTTATTTGCTCCATAGAGTGGAATTGACAGGACTTCAGCCTGCAACTGCTTACGAATTTCTCATCGGGAACAAAGGGGTTCCGTATAAATTTCGGACGATGCCGGAATCGTTAGAGAAGCCCATACGCTATGTTGTCGGAGGCGATATGTATCACGACGAGATGGAGATTTTGCATGCCACAAATCGTCAGGCGGCGCAACAAGACCCTCTGTTCGTGTTGGTTGGCGGCGACATCGCCTATGCAAGCTCGAATATGTTCGATTTTTTCCCACGCTGGGGCCATCCGTGGGTGGACCGAATAGTAGGGCAGAAATTTGATCGGTGGCTTGAATGGTTGGTAGCCTGGAAAGAAGATATGGTCACTCCACAGGGGTACTTGATCCCCATGTTGCCGGCTATAGGCAATCACGATGTGGCAGGAAGGTTCGGACAAACCCCTGAGCAAGCTCCTTTTTTCTACAGTCTTTTTCCTATGCCGGGGTTGCCGGGATATAACGTGTTGGATTTTGGTCAATACATGTCGATTTTCCTTCTGGATAGCGGACATACCAATTCTGTGGAAGGCACGCAGGCTAACTGGTTGGCCAGCCAGCTGTGGCAGCGTAGGCATGTCCCCCATAAGTTCGCTCTATACCATGTTCCCGCCTACCCTTCGGTCCATAAAATGACGGAAACAATTGGAGCGCAGATCCGCAAATATTGGGTTCCCTCTTTTGATGCTTATCATCTGACAGCTGCTTTTGAAAACCATGAACATGCCTATAAACGGACACACCCTCTTCTCAATGGTCAGATTGATGCCCGTGGTGTTGTCTACATTGGAGATGGAGGATGGGGGGTTGAAAAGCCGCGTAAACCACGCCGTGTGGATGAAAAATGGTTTCTTGCTAAAGCAGAGTCCGTACGCCAGTTTCTTGTAGTGGATGTGGAAAAAGATAAACAGACTGTAAAAGCCATCAGCTCCGATGGCAAAGAAATCGACTCTTTTTCCTGGTAATTGTATGACAGTAACGGCGGGATCTTATAGTAAATCTAACCCCTTTTTAGCGCGCATAAAGGAGCGCTACGATCTCTGCAAGGCAGGATCGCAAAAAAGCACGTTTCATGTGGCATTAGATTTACAAGGCTCCGGAATGACCTATGAAGTGGGAGATAGCATTGCAATTCAGCCTACAAATGATCCGGAGATTGTCCAAAAGGTGTTGAACCTTTTGAAAGCCTCTTATCACACACTGATTAGCGATAAACACACCCAAGAGCCATTGCCATTACAGGAATATTTATCCCGAAAGGTGAACCTGGCAGAAGTGCCGAAAAAGCTGATTGGGGAAATGGCTAAACGGCAAACGAATCCAATCAAAAAAGAACGTCTCGAGCATTTGATTAGTGAAGGGCAGAGGGAACTACTAAAAGAATACCAGGCTGCCCATGAAGTGTGGGATGCCATCGCTGAAAATGAGGAGGTTGTGTTTGAGGCTGAAGAGTTTTGCCATCTGCTGCAGCCGCTGCTTCCCCGGTTTTATTCCATTTCTTCATCCATGCATGCAGTCGGCGAAGAAGTGCATTTGCTGGTTGCAGAGGTCAAATATGTCACCAATCAGCATCAACGGCATGGCGTATGCACTCATTACCTCTGCCATCGCGCCCCTTTGAATATCCCCATTGTTCCCGTGTATATCCAGCCTAGCCATGGATTCACCTTGCCAAGTTCCCATGACATTCCGATGATTATGGTTGGTCCAGGAACCGGTGTAGCTCCTTATAGGGCCTTTATGCAAGAACGGCAACTTCGGCTGGCCAACGGCCATCATTGGCTGTTTTTTGGGGAATGGCATCGAGATACCGAGTTTTTCTATGAAGAGGAGTGGAAGGAGCTGGTGCAGGCTGGCAGGCTGCGGCTCGATACAGCTTTTTCGCGGGATCAAGAGCACAAGGTCTATGTTCAACATAAAATGTTGGAGCATGGCAAGGAACTCTTCAATTTGTTAGAAACCGGCGCTATTCTTTATGTGTGCGGAGATGCCCACCGGATGGCGAAAGATGTCGATGCGGCTTTACACCTTATTGTGCAAGTGCATGGGGGAGCTGATGAAGCAGGGGCCAAGGGGTATGTTAAGAAGTTGAGAGCTGATAAGCGGTATCTGCGCGACGTCTATTAAGATGTCAGCCTTGTTACAGTTCTTCAAGGCCGAAAGTAAATATAAACATGCCCGTCGCTTAAATGTGTGGAGGCAATAGGTCAGGAAACGCAAAGGCGCCAAGACGCAAAGAACGCAAAGGCGAGTTACTTATAAATATAAGAGTTTATGCATATATATATTTATGTTCTCTTTGTTATTTCCCTAGGAGTGGTAGAGGATATGCCTTTTTCGACGTTGGAAAGAAAGTCCATACAACACAACCTCCATCCCCTCCTAGTGCTCCATCAAAACTCACTTGATGGAGCACTAGCCCTCACAATCCTTTTCGCGTACTTTGCGCCTTTGCGCCTTTGCGTTTCCTGACCTATTGCCTCCGTACATTTAAGCAAAGGGCATGTTTAAATTTGCCGTCAGTCTCGTTCTCGTTCTGGTCACGATCTTGGGCACGATATCTCAGCGGAGATGCATCGGGTGGCAGAAGATGCCGGCATATTCCCTTTTCCACCATGCCCCCGAATCTTTTTTCTCTTTGAAGGTTGTATACACATAATCGTAAGCAAGAGCCCTTACAAATGTCGGCGGCTTATCGGGGAACGGGTTTCCTCTAAGCAGATTCAAGACTTCAGGAGTCCCTTTGAGTAGGTGGTAGATGAATTGCTCCATCCACGGTTCACTATTTGGCCTTCCAAAGGGGAGGAACCAGGCTTGCCAGTCCAGGCGTGGCTGATAGGGCGATATGCGGCGTGGCCGTCTATTGACCTCGCTTGGCTTGTAACGAAATAGGTATTCTTTCCATTCTACTCCATCTTCGCTTCCTTCGAAGATGATTTCATATCTTTTGGTTGTCATCACAGCGAAAATCCCATAACGGTTTGCCAGATGATAAGGGGAAAAGAGATGGAGCCAATTGTAGAAACGGCGATTAGGGAAGAAAGCTTGCCAAAGGTGAAGCAGTTGCAGGGTAATTAAAAAGGCTCCAACGGAAGTGTTGATAATATCAATGGGTAGCGGTGTTGCGGTGATGGATGGGGGAGTGAAAAACGGCAGATAGTTGTTGGATACTAGAATCATGCAAAGAACCGCTGTTAAGTGATTGAGGAAAGAGAAGTTTCCTGTAAACCAAATCGCTAACTGCAATCCTATAAAACAAAGAAAAACGGCAAATCTCATCCAATCCGGACCCAACATGCCAAAAGGAATGATGATTTCAATGATGAGCATGAGGAGTGTGGAAGCTTTTTGGAACCACATGGGCAGCTTATAGGCATACCACGCAATGGTATTAGGAAGCGGCTGTGTCAGGTAATGATAGGCAACACCGGTTAAGTTGCGCCAATTTGGGTCCTGGCTTTGCAGCTTGACGATCCCTCCCTGGAAATGAAAGCGGAACAGGACAAGGTTCAGGCTGATCCAGAGCAGCAAATTTGGGGATGACGAAAGGCTAATGAAAAAAGCGTTGATTGTGATCTCCAGAAGAAATCCTTCCCAGCCAAAGCTTAAAAAGTCTTGTCCTGCAGATACAATGGATAAATACAGAACATAGAGCAAAAGCAAACAAAGCGAAGGAGCGACGCCGAACATTAAGAAGACGGAAATCGCTGTTCCGAGTCCAATAACAGCCATGAGAGCGCGGTCGGAGCTGTTCCACCAGAAAACGGTAGGGAACAGCTGATAATACTGCTTGGGGTAAGCGCGGCGAATGAGATGGAGATATTCTGTGACGGGGAGAATCCCATTCTTTCCAATCAAGCCTTTGATCTGAAAGAGAAAAGCGCCGAAAGCAAAAAAATACACCGCCCCCAATAGCTGGTAAAAGAGGGAGAGAGCGATAGTGTATGATTCCGGCGTCAACACAAACTTATCGCGCCTCCTCCGTTGTGACAATGGCAAAACATTGGATTCCATCGCCGCACCCAAAATCGGTTAAGCCTTCTCCCGTTGTGGCGGTAATCCCCACTTGCGAGACCTCGAGTTGCATCCCCTGAGCTATAGAAGTTCGCATCTCTAAAAGCCGCTCTTTAAGCTTGGGCTTTTTAGCTTCGATGGTGACGGCTACATGGGAGACTTTTTGCTTCCCAAGCGTTTTCATCGCTTCAGCTAAATAGACCGCACTGTCTGTGATCCCATCTTTGAGGCAAAGATCGTCTGCAATGGCCCCCAGAATCAAAATGCCTGTTAAAGAGCTGATGGCATTGCAAATGGCATGAAAGACTACATCTCCATCGGAGTTGGCATTGAGCCCGGGAACATCATCAAAAATGACTCCTGCGATGACGCAAGGTTTGGAAGAATCGGGGGGAAGAAAACGGTGGCTATCCTGGCCAATTCCCGTTCGGACTCGATATGTCATGATCAAAATCTCCTATGTGTACAGACTTGATCATAAATAGTTTTGACATTTGCCTCAAGGGGTAAGGGACTGTGCAAAATTAAAGTAAACGATTAGGGTCATTATTGCCAAACCAGATGAGATGATTACATCGCAGTAGATACCTGTGGCTGTATCTACAAGATGTAATCGTTCGCATATGGGCAGGCAGAATGATTCTAAATCGTTTAACTTACTTTTGCTCAGTCCCTAAGGTTCTGCGGTTCATAAGTATACATCCACCGCAAAGCAAAAGGGGCGAGCAGGGTGGTAATGGCGATCACAAGGATCAGGGAAGCATACACTTCATTGCTTAAAATGCCTGTTTTGAGTCCAACTTCGGCAAAAATAAGCCCGACTTCCCCTCTAGGGACCATTGCCGTGCCAATAAGAAGTTTTGAAAACAGGCTTTCGCGCCATAGCGGCAATCCTGAGACAAGCTTGGTGATGATAGCAATGACGAGAAGCGATCCCGTTAAGATCCAAATGAAAGAGGAACTCCAGTCAATTTCCTTTAAGTTGAGCGACAGGCCAATGGTGACGAAAAAGATAGGTGTAAACAATTGGATGATCGGTTGCATTTGTCTGTGCACGCGTTTCGTAAATTCTTCCGGATCATGTAGAAGTTTTGTGAATGGCACGAAAAACTGTTTGGATAGGGCAATTCCTGCAGCAAATCCCCCCAGAAGTTCGGGAGCTCCTAGTTGATGCGCCAGCCATGCAAAGAATAAGATGAGCGACACGATCATGGTCGGCAAGAGTCCCGGAATGGTACTTTGCGATTCCCAGCGACGAATAGCTGTGGAGATGACTTTAGCTGCCACTGGAGCCACAATAAAAAAGGCGATGATGAATAAAAGAACTTCACCGGCATGCCAAATCTTGACATCGCCGTTAGCGGAAAACTCATACAGCAAGGCGAGAAGGACAATACCAATAATGTCGTCGACGACAGCAGCGCCTAAAATGATTTGAGATTCAGGTGTGGCCTGTTTTTTCAGGTCGCTTAAGACTCTGAGTGTAATGCCGATGCTCGTGGCTGTCAGCGTACTGCCAATAAAGAAGCTGGCAAGCAAGGAAAATTGGAATACATAAAAGCTTAAAGCAAAACCAAAGGCAAAAGGAAGGACGACTCCTCCAATTGCCACTGTTACTGCTTTGAGGCCGGCAGAAAGGAGCTTGCCGATGTCCGTATCGAGCCCCACTTCAAATAGCAAGAGGATAATCCCGATTTGCGCTAACAGATGAATTGATGGTGTGGCTTCGACGAGGTTTAACAGGCTGGGGCCGATCAATACTCCCGCCAATAGCTCTCCAATGACCGAGGGGATATTCATCCATGCGGCTACTTCCCCCACAATGCGGGCTGAGAAAAGAATCAAAACGAGCTGTATCAAGAATACATGGCTTTCCATTCACTTCCATTCCTGCTTTTTCGGGACGTATTCTTTTGTTATACAGAAAATCTATTTAAACAGGAATGGTAGCTTGAAGGTAACCGTTCACGGGGTAAGAGAAGTGGCTATCGCTGAGCTTTGGGGTCTGGCTCAATACCGTTCACTTATCATTGGGGTCAGGCTTGTCATTGGGGTCAGGCTTGTGATTTGTAATTTGAGTTCCTAAAGACCCTTTGTCATCAAGACTTCCTCAAATTGCAAATCGCAAGCCTGAACCCAAAACGACCGGCGATAGATACTTCTCTTACCCCTTGAACGGTTACGCTTGAAGAATAATATCTCCTTATATTGTTCCTGCCCAATTGCAAATGCGGTTTTCTAATGACTTAGGGGGTGAATAATTGCTAAAAAGATCTTCAAGATCTTCGTTTGCCAGATTTTTTAGCTCTCTTTTTTTTATTTTAATGCAGCTATAGGCATGCTTAATTGCGGGAATAGCTTCTGTTGCAAGTTTTTTTAGTTCTTCTGATTCAACTTTGTCTGGATGGATCTCTTTGTTCAGGTTGTTTACGAAAGAGGAGATTTCTGTTGCATCCATATGAGCACAGGCCCCAGCAAGACCGACGAGGGATAAAAGTTCGGAGTTTTCGTAGGCTCGTCTTAAAGCTGAATCTCTCGCGGGAAAGAGGTCGAGAACCTGACAGGGAGTTTGATTTTCTTTATCGCGTTGTATCATGGCTCGTATTTCATCAGCCTTGGAAGGAAAGAAATTTGGATAGATAAAATAAGCGCTAGCAACGGTCATAATGCCACCTAATGCCGTTAGGGCTGCCCCTCTCTTATGTTTCTTTTTACGCATGTTCTGTATTCCTACCTGAAGTGTCGCGCCTCCAAAAAGTAAGGTGCTGAATAATAGGGGAGTGGAGTAGTTCTTATTGTCTTCGGCGCACATGGCGGCTCTCATACCGGCAGTTAACGAGCTAAAAACTAGCAAAGGGTTTGCATTGTTGAAAATGTCTTTAAATATATCATCAGCTACCGAGTAAATTTTATCTTTGGCAGAAAAAAGTGTTGCTTTAGCTCTTGTAAGATAGCCACTTTGAGTCGCTATTGGCGTTTGCTGTTTTTGGGGCTGTCTGGGCGCTTGATTGTTTGTGCTTGTTATATAATTCAATTTAATCACATTGTGTAAAATATTTAATTTAATAAATTAAATTGTATTTCTTATATATTAAGATTGTATAAAGTTTTCTGAATTTCTCAATTTATGCCAGCAAATCCACGAGTTGATGGTTGGGATTTTGTTTCATGGCGTATTGTTTTTCCCACTGTTCGCCGAACAAGACGATAGGTCTTTCCCAGCGGTCGAGGACGAGAGAGGCATTGGAAGGCTTTTGGAATGCGGCGACATCGCCGATGAGCCAGGCGCTGCAATTGTAGGGAAGCATATTGAGCGTGGTTTCCACCCCATATTCATCTTTTAAACGGTATTGCATCACTTCAAATTGCAGCTGACCGACGGCAGCTACAATTAAGTCGCCGCTCAGATCGTTGGGATGCAGGAGCTGGATGGCGCCTTCTTCAGCAAGTTGTTTGAGGCCTTTATCGAAAGACTTTCGCTTTCCGACATCTTTAGGATTGATTTTACCGAAAATTTCCGGTTGGAATTGCGGCAGGGGCTTGAAATTGAAGCCGCCTGTCAGGGAGATGGTATCGCCAACAGAAAAGACTCCCGGATTGATCACCCCTACAATATCCCCTGCATAACCTGCATCGAGAGTGGTCCTTTCTCCGGCTACCATGCTATGGGGACGGGATAAGCGCACTTCACGGCCGAGTCGGTGGTGTTTGACAGCGAGATCGCGGTCGAATTTTCCGGAACAGATGCGCAGGAAGGCCATGCTATCCCGGTGCCGTTTATCCATGTTGGCTTGGATCTTGAAGACATAGGCACTGAATGGGTCGCGGGCGGGATCGATTGAAATTTCTTCGCCGCTTATTTTGTTGGCCGGGCGAGCGTGTGGGCTTGGAGCGAATTCGATAAAAGCATCAAAGAATGGCTCGACGCCAAAATTCGTTAGGGCAGAAGCAAAAAAGACAGGAGTGACTTTTCCTTGAAGGAAGTCCTCTTGGGTGAAGGTGTTGCCTGCTTCTTCCAGTAGCTCAAGATCCTGTTTTAGCTTGTTCATTTCGCTGTCGCCAATCAGGGTGAGAAGTTCCGGATCATCCAGCTTGTATTTGGTGACGAGCGCCTTTTGGGCGCCTCCAACGGAGGTTTTGCTGAAGATCAAGGCTTGTCGGGTGGGCCTGTCATAAACTCCTGTAAATTCGCGTCCGGTTCCAATCGGCCAGTTGATCGCGCTGGAATGGATTTGAAGGACATTTTCCACTTCCTGCATCAAATCTAATGGATCTTGTCCGGGCATATCCATTTTATTAATAAAAGTCAGGACAGGGATTTGCCGCAGCCGGCACACTTCGAAGAGCTTGCGTGTTTGCCGTTCGACCCCTTTTGCGGCATCGATGACCATGATAGCGCAATCGGCAGCGGTGAGGGTGCGGTAGGTGTCTTCTGAAAAGTCTTGGTGGCCAGGGGTGTCGAGAACATTAATGACCGTGTCTTTGTAGACGAATTGCATGGCGGAGGCAGTGATGGAAATCCCTCGTTCTTGCTCCATCGCCATCCAGTCGGATGCAGCAGCTTTGCGTCCCTTTCTTCCCCTTACCATGCCTGCTGTATGCAGCATTCCTGAATAGAGAAGCAATTTTTCCGTCAGGGTTGTTTTTCCTGCGTCGGGGTGGCTGATGATGGCAAAGGTGCGGCGTTTGCCGATTTGCTCATGTAGTTGATCGTTTGTAGGTTGATTCATATTGTATGCATCTTGTTTTGATATCAAAGTATTTTAGCTGATTCCCAGTTGTAAGTCCATGTTAATCCTGGGAACGGTAGTTGAAAAGGTAACCAGGGCGTCCTCGCCCTGCCTGCTAGTGCACTCAGGACGTGATGACCTTGCCATTTCATGCTTGTCGGCATAAGGTAACAAGGCCGTCCCCGGCCTTGTAATGTATTAACAGACAGAACGAGGACGCCCTGGTTGCCTTTTTGCCGTAACTTTTTGCAGCAGTTGCGCGCGAGCGCGCAACTGCTGATGAAATAAGCGATATTCAATGAAATTTGTCATTATATCAGTCAGCTCCCCCTCACAAACGACAATAAATTTATTCAATCAATCAAGCAAAAAATTTCCTTCATAAAGCACTATTTCACAAACTATGCAAGAAACTGTATATCAATGTGTTATCACCACCTTTTTACAACTCACAATTTTATGGAAGCGCAAAATCATACCTAAACTGAACTTTAGCTTTCTGGAGTATACTTGAATCATTTAAAGCTTTCCAAGATACCTCTACAAGCTGCTGTAAAAGATCTCGGCCAAATTTTAACCACGATCGCGTACCTCTAGCTTCCTTTCCAATGATTGTAAAACTAAAAAGTTCAAAAATTAACATTGCAACAAACATTAAGAGTTTCCAATTTAAGCACAAGTTTGGGTTCGCTCTTGCATAGTCATGCTTGGCAGCAAATCCTCTGTTTTTTGCCGAATTATGCACATCTTCGTGGTCGCCACGCATCCGCCCTCGAGCCACAATACAGCGCCAGTTTCCTTTAGTTATCGCTGTCGTTCCCAACCATTCCGTCTTGAATTCTTTGATGACATCCCCTTTTGCATCTTTGGTGACTTCCGAAAAACGTAGCACATTTACAAATGACTCTTTTCCAACAGCGAGATTATTATACCACTTCACTGTTCGCTCCTTTATTTTCTCTCCGTGAAGAGATATAATTTCCTCATCTCGATAGCTCTTTTGATACAGTTCCGTCGTATCGAGCTCGTCACATTTACGACCAATACTCTTAAACGTATCCTCTTGACGCACGATCAAGAACTCGAAATTTAGGGATTCAAGTAACATAAACATTGGTTCGTTTGCATACAGAGAATCTAAAAGAATGGTGACAAGTATCCTACCAAGCTTTTGCCGTAATTCGGGTAGGACCTTATGAGCAGCTAAAAGTTCGCACTCTTGTTTTAATTTTTCATCATTAACTGCAGTGTTTACTTGAACGGCTTTTAATGGATAAATATAGATGGGAAATTGAAATCCTCCTGGAAAGACTAGCCCGACTTTCCTAGTTACGTA
>Ga0207043_1061_pt1 | contig 15686 bp, 13 predicted proteins | sample Alteio_BWMinCont_71_FD_153304 | JGI IMG/M metagenome (GOLD analysis project Ga0207043, IMG submission 153304) | Enriched cells from forest soil in Barre Woods Harvard Forest LTER site, Petersham, Massachusetts, United States -... | ecosystem: Environmental > Terrestrial > Soil > Temperate forest >... | reverse complement strand
TTCTTTTAGCATAAAATATCCCGGGGATATACCTAAAACAGCGGCTTATTTATTTAAACTTAATTCGGCCGAAGATTTTATCGGAAGGGTAAGAGGAGGTTTGCATGCCGCCGAAACCGCTAAAAACTCAAATATTGTTGCCTTACAGGAAATTGATTCAAATCCCCAGTTTGCTGCTGATGTTTTAAATTCCATAATGAAAGAATACTTGAATTACGATCGTAACCAAAGAACCCAATCGGCTTCACAGATGATCGGATTTATTGACAATCAATTGGAATTTCTTTCAAATGAAGTTAAAGGATCGGAAAACGCAATTGAGCAATATAAGCAAAATAAAAAAATGATGGACGTAAGTTCAGCAGCCGATCTTGCTATCAATAAGGCAAAAGAAATAGAATCACAGCGTTCAGTGTTTAAAATCCAATTGATTGCACTTAACCAGCTAAAAGAGGAAATAATTGAGGGAAAAGACAATACGAGCCTTAATTTCAATATGGGTGGTGTAGTTGCCGAGCAATTGGGTGAGCTTATTACCGGCATTAATAGTTTACTTGTAGAAAAAAGTTCTTTATTAAAAACATATAATAATAATTCGCAACCTATACAAGATATAAACCAGCAGATTTTACAAATTAAGAATAATGCTTTAAATAGTATTAATTCATCAATTTTACTCGTTGGCAACAAATTAAAGTATTTAGATGATCAGCTTGCACCTGTAAACCAGCAAATATCCGAATTGCCTGTTGCCGAACGTGATCTTGCTGGTTTAAAGCGCGATTTTGAGATCCATGATAAAGTTTATTCCTTTTTATCAGAAAAAAAATTAGATGCGCAGATCAGCAGTGCAGGTATACTGCCTCGCGCAACAATTATCGACCTGGCCCAGCCCAGTTATAGCCCGGTATCACCCGATGTGAATGGTATTCATCGCACATCATTGATTTTTGGATTGGCTATTGGTTTTGGGTTAATAGTGCTGATCAGGATATTAAACCCGTATATCTATGATAAGGAAACCATCGAAAGCCTTACAACCATACCTATTATTGGGGTTATACGAAAGTTCCCTGAAGAAATTGATGAGTTTAGCTCACAAATATTAGCCATTAGTAAACCCAAATCTGTTTTTGCGGAATCGGTGCGTTCGGTACGAACAAATTTAAGTTTCCTGGCATCAGAAAAAACAAACAAGGTAATTTGTATTACGTCTGAAGTTGCAGGGGAGGGAAAGTCTTTTGTGGCGGTAAACTTATCGAGCACATTATCACTTATCGACAAAAAAGTTATATTAATTGCCGCCGACTTGCGCCGGTCAAAATTGCATAAAACTTTCCAGGTGCCAAATGATATAGGCTTAAGCAATTACCTTGCAAATCAATGCTCATCAGGCGATATTATTAATCATTCAAGTCAAAAAAATCTCGATTTTATTATCTCTGGCCCTGTACCCCCTAATCCGTCAGAGCTATTACATTCAGTCAGGATGGTTGAATTGATAGCTGAACTTAAATTGAAATATGAGATCATTATGATTGATACTGCTCCAATTGGATTAGTTTCGGATGCTATACCATTGATAAGGATGAGCGACATTAATCTTTTTGTAATACGCTCCGGCAAGTCGAAATTTTATGCCGCTACAGTTCCCCAACGCATAGCTCATGAATACCACCTGGATAATACTGTTATAGTGCTAAACGCCTACCTCGAAGACCTTTTGCACTCAAGATATTATACAACCAAATTTACAGGAGAAAATTATGGGTCGCGATACTATTATTATTCAGATTATAGCGGCTATGAAAGTTCAGGTTATTATATAGATGAAAAGAAAAAAAAATGGTGGGATATCAGGCGTTTGTTCAATAGGTAAAGGATAATGTGGTGAGGTAAATTATGGTTTTAATAGCTAAAACAGGCACCAGGAAGTGGTATCCGGTTTGTACAAATCCCCGGGCTGAAAAAAAAGCTTATCAAGGGCTAATAAATAAGGGGCTTGAAACATATCTGCCACTACACAGGCAGCTTAAACAATGGAGTGACAGAAAGAAATGGGTGGAAGAACCCCTTATCAAATCATACTTATTTGTTTATATCAATGAATATGAACAGACAGAAGTATTAATGACGAAAGGGGTATCACGATTTATATATTTTTCGGGCAGGATTACTTCGATGCCACAAAAACAAATAGACGAGCTTAAACTACTTATGGCGAGCCCCTTTGAATTAGAAATAACAGAAGAAAACTTACAACCGGGAGAAAAGATAATAATTAAAGCCGGGCCATTAAAAGGCCTTACAGGCGAGATTATATCTTACCGTTCCCAAAAACAGCTTGTATTGCGGCTCGAAAACCTGGGATACTCAATAATTATACATATGGCAGCCTCACTGATCGGCAGGTTTTAGTATTAATATTATAGTTTTACATACATACCAAATGGCATTTTTTATTTTAATTTAATGCGGTTATATTTAAATTAGGATACAAAGTTAATATATTGACAATTAATAAGTTACATTAAAACAATGTGACTTACGGGGCGAAGCTATGAATATACAGCTATCATGTGCAGGATTGCAGGAATAATATCAAACAGGTTATCACCGAATGAAATTGGTGTCAGGGTTAGCAAAATGTGTTCTGCATTGAAACACGGAGGGCCTGACGACGAAGGCATATTTATTGATGAAAATGCAGGGCTCGTATTCGGGCACCGCAGGCTCTCAATTATTGACCTGAGTAGTAACGGCCATCAACCAATGACAGATACCGGGCAAAAAGTTTGGATCACCTTTAATGGCGAAATTTATAACTTCAGGGAGTTAAAAGAACAATTATTAAAAACCGGCGCCAAATTCCATTCAAATACAGATACAGAGGTTATTTTATCAGCTTATTTAAATTGGGGAACTGCTGCTTTCTCAAAATTTCGCGGCATGTTTGCCTTTGCTTTATATGATGCCATAAATGCTGTGACTTACCTGGTGCGCGACTCAGCTGGTGTAAAACCGCTTTATTATCATATAGAAAACGAGGGCTTAAGTTTTGCTTCAGAAATAAAGGCTTTTAAAGTGGCTGGTGTAATAAATGATACTGATCAAACGTGGCCAGTCAGGTTTTTAGCCTTTGGTCATATTCCTGAACCTTACACCACTTTAAAAAATGTGTACAGTTTGGCAAAAGGAAATTATTTACGCTGGGACCATAATCATAACACGCATAAAATTACTTGCTATCATAACAAAACCCCTGGCCAAACTTACATTACCGATAGTAACTTAGCCCGTGAATACTTGTACAGTTCACTAAAAACAGCTGTAAACAGACAACTCATGGCAGATGCGCCTATTGGCGTTTTTTTGAGCGGGGGGCTCGACTCAAGCTTAATCTCGCTATTAGCTAACCAGCAAAAAGAACAGCGCCTTAAAACAATTTCAATTTATTTTAACGAAAAAACTTACGATGAGCGTGCTTATCAAAACACTATATTAAAACAGGTAAGCGGCGAAAAATTTACACATTTGGTACAACAAAAGGACTTTGAAGAATTTTTCCCGAACATAATAAGAGACATGGATATGCCCACAACTGACGGGATCAATACCTGGTTTATTAGTAAATATGCTCATGAGGATGGTTTAAAAGCAGTTTTATCTGGTGTTGGGGCTGATGAGCTTTTTGGCGGTTATCCATCTTTCAACAGGATTAAATACCTGCAATATTTGCGAAAAATACCGCCATCACTTTTTAGCGCGGCAAATTATTTTACAACAGACAGGTTTAGAAAAATATCCTTTTTAAGCCATAACCATCCGTTGGCCGACTATCTTTTATTGCGCGGCTTTTTTGTACCTTCCGAAATTTCTAAAATACTCGATATTGACATAAAGCAGGTAGACGAAATCTTATTTGATGAAAGTTCTATTCCGCACCTGGGGCCATACAATGAATTGCACGCCGCGTGGTTTGAAACAAACCTTTATATGCAAAACCAATTACTCAGAGATACTGATGTAATGAGTATGAGCCATGGCTTAGAAGTAAGGGTGCCATTTTTAGATGAAGATTTTGAGCAATTGGCAGAAAGTATCTCGCCTGAAATAAGATTTAATAATAAGCAGCCTAAAAAGATATTAATTGATAGCTTTAAAGAAATTTTACCTAAATCGATATGGGACAGAGAAAAAATGGGGTTTACATTCCCTCTGCAAGAATGGATGAACAAGCATGCAGAAATCAGCAACGTAGATTTATATAAGGGTAAAGTAGCACAAAACGCCATAAAAAAGTTTAAAAAAGGCCAATTACATTGGTCGAAGGTTTTTGCGCTTTACCAGATACAAATGCATGGCTAAAAAAGTAATATTTTACACCTTACAAACTTTTAGTACCACAGGTGGCATTCAAAAAATGGCGCGTACCCTGGCGCATTCATTACACCAGCTTTCATTACGAAACAAGTGGGATTTTAAGCTTTGGTCGGCCTATGATTCAACTGATGATTTAATGCCACAATATTTGCCTGCCGAAAATTTTGTTGGTTTTGGTAAAAATCGCATAAGTTTTGTTTTAAAAACTATCGGCATGACAAAAAAACCCGATATTATCATAATAAGCCATATTAACCTGGCAATTATCGGCTTGTTGATAAAAGCAATAAACCCTAAATGTAAGGTGTGGCTTATTGCCCACGGCATAGAAGTTTGGCGCCCCTTATCTTTTTTAAAAAGCCTATTTTTAAAGCGCTGTGATAAAATTATTTGTGTTAGCAATTTCACAAAGCAACAAATGATAAGCCGGCATCAAACAGATCCATCCATATGTACTGTATTAAATAACGCGGTTGATCCTTTTATGAAAATGCCTGTAACATTTACAAAGCCAGATCATTTATTAAAGCGGTACCATTTAACCGGAAAAGACCCAATATTGTTTACTTTAACCCGCCTGGCTTCAACGGAGCAATATAAAGGGCATGACCAGGTTATAAAAGTTATCAGCAGGCTAAAGAATAAATTTCCAGGCATAAAATATATTCTTTCCGGGCAGTATGACGATAAAGAAGAGATCCGCATTCAAAAACTAATAACTGCCAATAAGGTACATGAGCAGGTAATATTAACAGGTTTTATTGAGGAAAATGAACTTACAGACCATTTTTTATTGGCAGATCTTTTTGTTTTACCAAGCAAAAAGGAAGGATTTGGAATTGTGTTTATTGAAGCATTGGCATGCGGGCTGCCCGTAGTTTGCGGCAATACAGATGGAAGTATCGATGCCATTTGCAACGGGGAATTAGGAAAAGCAATAAACCCGGATGACATTGACGAATTGGAAAAGGTAATTGATGAATATTTAAAAACCTCTTTAACAGAAGATAAAAGACAACTCCTCCAGGACAAATGCCTACTCCATTTTAATGAACATGATTATATGAATAATTTAGACAAGCTATTTAATAATGAACCAATTGGCTGAAGAAAATTGGGATATTGAAATTACACCTAAAAATAGTCTGTTTGACCTTAAGCTAAGAGATATGTGGCATTACCGCGATTTACTTATCTTATTGGTAAGGCGCGATTTTGTAGCATTTTACAAACAAACTATTTTAGGACCGCTTTGGTTTTTCCTTCAGCCCTTAGCTACAATCCTTCTTTATAATTTTGTTTTCTTCAATATTGCCAAAATATCTACCGGGTCAATTCCCCCTCCCATATTCTATTTGGCCGGAACAATTATCTGGAACTACTTTTCAGACTGTTTAATTAAGACATCAACTGTATTTAAAGATAATGCATCCATGCTGGGTAAAGTTTACTTTCCGCGCCTCATTATGCCTTTAAGTATTGTGCTTTCCAATTTAATAAGGTTTGGGGTGCAACTTATATTATTTTTATTAATGATGGGTTATTATAGTGCGAAGGGCTTTCCAATCCATCCTAACTTCTATCTGTTGCTTTTCCCTTTATTGATTTTATTAATTGCTGCTTTAGGTTTAGGTTTAGGTATGATGATATCGGCCGTTACCACGAAATACCGGGATTTAAGTTTTGTGATAAGTTTTGGCGTGCCGCTTTTAATGTACACCACTACCGTAATATATCCCTTATCAACAGCCCAGGCAAAATATCCCAAATACAGTTGGTTAATTCAGTATAACCCTATAACAGTTGTAATTGAAACCTTTAGAAAAGGTTTTTTGGGCGAAGGCAGCTTTGATTGGGGTTTATTAGGTATTGCGTGCTGCGGTACATTAATTGTCCTTATTATCGGCACAATAATATTTAATAGGGTTGAGAAAAGTTTTGTTGATACGGTATAATGGCTAAAGTAATAAAGGTTGAAAATCTTTCAAAAGCCTACCAGTTAGGAGACTTTGGTACCGGTACTATTTCGCGCGATCTGGAACGTTTTTGGGCCAGGATAAGAGGTAAAGAAGACCCTTTTTTGAAGATTGGCGAAGTTAACGACCGCACCATAAAAGGTGAAAGCGATATAGTTTGGAGCTTAAAAGACTTGACTTTTGAAATTGAGCAGGGTGACGCGGTTGGGGTTATCGGCCGTAATGGTGCAGGCAAAAGCACGTTACTTAAAATTTTAAGCAGGGTTACCACACCCACCACTGGATCGGTGAAAGTAAAAGGGCGCATAGCCAGCTTATTAGAAGTGGGTACTGGCTTCCACCCTGAGTTGAGCGGGAAGGAAAATATTTATCTTAACGGCGCCATATTAGGAATGCGTAAAGCCGAAATAAAGCGCAAATTTGATGAAATTGTTGATTTTGCCGGCGTTGAACGTTATATCGATACTCCTGTAAAACGATATTCTTCAGGGATGTATGTCCGTTTAGCTTTTGCTGTTGCAGCACACCTTGAATCGGAGATTTTAGTTGTAGATGAAGTACTTGCTGTGGGTGACGCAGAGTTCCAGAGAAAGTGTTTGGGAAAGATGGGGGATGTAAGCAAAAATGAAGGTCGGACAATTTTGTTTGTTAGCCATAATATGGAGAATATTCAAAATCTATGTAAAAAAAGCATCTTGCTAAAAAATGGTTATCTTGAAGACTTCGATGATTCCGAAAATGTAATCAAAGAATATCTTTCTGATAGAAAAAGCGCAAAAAAAAGTTATGGCACCAAAGAAGTAATGGTGCAGGATATTGAATTTTTGAACGATGAAGGTATGCCTGTTTATCAATTAACGACAAACCAAAAACATGTTTTTAAGCTTACTGTAATATCGTCCACTCAGTTGTCAAACATAAGTTTTGCAATTTGTTTTAACAATATTAATAGAGTAAGGGCTTGCAGTTTGTGGACAAACTTTAATGGAACTGACTACGCCATGGAAAAAGGCAAGTATATCCTAACCTTTGAAATTGACAGCCTGGCACTCACGGCAGGGATATATGAATTAATAACATATATTGAGCATAAAGGCAATGTTGTAGAACGAATTGATGAATATATGGATGTGGTTGTAAATAACGACCCTAATTACAAAGGCTTAATACAGCCAAGCCTTGTAACAGGCGCATACGTTCAACTATTCACGTCTGAAATTGTAAAAATAAATGATTAAAAATATTTATTCCCTGGCAAGAAAAATTTATCACACTGTTAGAGGTAATTACTACCATTTGAAGCACAAATATTTCCTTAGTCCTGAATGGAAAATAAGGATAAATGATGTGGTTAGTTGCGTTGACAATAAATATATACCGCGGGTAAAGGACGCAGGACGTGTTCAAAAAAATTACCAGGTTATGCATAACGGAATTAAAGTTAAAAAAGACGGGTATTACGGTATCGGTATAACCAAGATGTTGATCAAAAACAAAGGAGTGCATGAACCGCAGGAAGAACGGGTTTTTGCCTACATTTTAAACAAAATGCACCAAGGGGCAACGATAATAGAGTTAGGCGCTTTTTGGTCGTTTTATTCAATGTGGTTTTTGAACGAAATTAAAGATGGCAAAGCCTATTTATTTGAACCTGATAAAGCGAATTTAGCTATTGGAAAACTGAATTTTGAGGCAAATGGCTTCCTGGGAGACTTTAATAATGCGCTCATCGGCGACAAAGTAAATTTGGGCACTATGCCGCCAACAGTTACCATTGATTACGTTATGGATGAAAAAGGTATTGACTTTATTGATATACTGCACTCAGATATTGAGGGGTTTGAATTAGCTATGTTAAAGGGCGCTACCCAAGCAATCAAGCAAAATAAAATAGGTTATTTTGTAATATCAACGCATTCAAACGTTAATCATTATTCATGCCTTGATCTTTTAAAAGAAAATAATTTTATAATAATTTGTGAAGCAGATCTATCCGATACCTATTCCTATGATGGTGTGATAGTGGCCCGGTCTATAAATTATGCAGGGATTGATCCGGTTAATATTTCCAAAAAGACAACTACAATTAAATAATGTTTCCGGAACTATTAAGTCAGTCTATTATTAAACTATTGATCAGCACTTTTGATCCTGAAAAGAAAGGTGTGGCCATTGAAATTGGTATTGGTACCGATAACTTTTACTCATTTAAATATAAAGAAGAGGGACTTGAATGTATAGCTGTTGATCCGGTAGCCTACCCACCGTTTTTAAAAATTGCAAAAGAAAAGAACATCCATTTTGAGGAGGCCTGTATTTACGATCAGGAGGGGGAGATCACATTATTTGGCAGCCACATGTCTGATCTCTCTTCTATTAACCGCGATTGGTGGGGCGTAGATGCTGAGAACCAAAAAAAAGTTAAATCTATTTTGTTATCTACTCTCCTAAAAAAATACAACGTTGATCGCATAACTTTCCTGAAAGCAGATACCGAAGGCTCTGAGTTTGAAATTATAAAACAATTAGCGGGATTGGAAGAGTTAAACCTGCCGTACATTGTAGAATTTGAATATGGCGGAGGTGGGTTTAAAAAAAATGGCGCCGGCGGGTGGACCAGGCAGTTTTTTGATAAAGTAATTGCCATTATTCAAACGCTTCAAAAATTAGGCTATCAGGAAGGTTTGCTTATAGACTCTAACGATTTAACACCTGTTTTTTTTGATTTAAAAACAATTACCGACCCAAATGAATTGTTTAAGCCTCATTACGAATACGGGAATATCTTAATATTTAAAAAAGCCATCGGCAATATCCTCGAAATTGAAAATGTACTGTTAAAAACACAATCAACAGCACTTGAAAAATTCCTTGACGATTTGAAGGCCGAAAATGCGGCCTTACATATTAAACTATTGAAATCCAGGTATCTAACACGAGCTATAAATAAAATAAAAAGAATTTTGGGTAAATGATAAATAATATCAAACGGGTTAAAAATATAAATGTGTTACCTGTGTTTTTAGTGGTAGCCATCTAATAATGATCAGTGAAGAACCTTCTTAAAAGACTATCCCGAAAAGTTTTCCCACCTGTTCCGGTCACTCAAAAAACTCATGAATCATGGTCTGCTAAAAATTACAATCCCGAACCTATAATTTCATTTGTCATCCAAACGCACAATAAAAGCCAAATCGTTCTAAAATTTATTCAAAAATTGCGCGCGGTCAAAAACTCGGAAATTATTGTTATTGATGACGGATCTGAAAAAAAGGAATCAATATTTCTTTTAGATAAATTAAATGGGGCAAACGAATTTATATTAAAAGCAAATGACTTATATGAAGTAATCACTTATGATAGGGCTATTTATTTAAGCAGGGGCAAATACGTAGCATTATTGCAGGATGATGATGACTTTACTGATTTAAAATGGGTTTATGACGCAGTAAATTACTTTGAAAAGTATTCCGACCTTGTTTTTTTAGGCGGCAGGTTGGGTATGAATATGCTGCCTTATGAAATAACTGCAGACAAGCTAAGAGGTGAATATGAAATAGAGAGCGGGTATGGGCAAAGGAAAAACTCTTTTAAATATAAATTTGTGGGCGGCGACAGCGAACCTCAAAATTTTAAATTCGTGCAACTTGTTATCAGGGCTCCTATGTGGGTTAACAGGCCGCTATTTATTGATAAAATAAAACATATAGACCAAAGTTTTGCCCCATTCCAGTGGGACGATGCTGAAGTTTGCCTAAGGGCATATGCTCTCGGGCTTAAAGTTGCCTGGTACAGAACAAATTTTAATGTAGGTGTTGGCGGAACTGGTGGAATGCGGATTTGGAATACAGTTTTACATCACCGGCAAGATGAAGTTAATGCAAATAAAATATATCAGCTTTATAGTGATAGATTTGAAGAATTTCAATCAATTGTTGACAAAGCAAATGATATTATCAAATAGCCTTAAATACTATTTGACAAATTAATAAACCCGTTAAGATAATTTGGGAAGTTGTATTGATTAACGTACCAAACGGAAGAAAAATAAAATTCAATATGCTTAACAACTGTTTTATTGATTTACGCCAAACCGGACTAATCGAAAAATCACACCAACTGTTTTGTTGAAAATTTTTATTATAAATACTCCCGATATACTCCAACCAACTTATCAAGCGTTTCAGTATCCGCCGCATAATAAGGACTATGGTGTTGAACAGGATTTTTATTTATGGCTAAAAAAACAAAAACATATTTTAACAACTGATGCTTTAGCGGCCGATTGGCACTACTTGCCGGTTTACTGGACCAGGTGGCACATTAACCATGATTTTGCAAATAATAAAGAAGCGTTAGACCGGTTACAAAACGAAGTTGATAAAATAGTAAAAGATAGCGCCAAAACATTTACCGTTACCCAGTATGATGGTGGTACATTGATCAATATTGGTAAGGCCAGGGTATTTAGTGCCGCCCGTACTATTAATGATGGTATCGATATTCCAATCCTATGCAGTCCGCATCGCAGACCTCCTTTGCCGGTTAAAAAAAAATATCTCGCGTCCTTTAATGGTTCATTTGGAACCCACCCAATTCGGGTAGAAATGCAAAAACGGTTTGAAGCAAACCCGGAAATATTAATACAGGGTGGTTTGCCCACCCGTTTTTATAAACGGTGGTTTTGGGCCAAAAATTACAATTTGAATACTATGGCCTCGTATGTAGCCCTAAGCCCCAGGGGTACCAGTTGCAACTCGTTTCGGTTTTTTGAAGCCATGCAGTTAGGTACGGTACCTTGTTTAATTGGTGATGTGGATGTGCGCCCGTTTAAAAAGTTTATTCCGTGGGATGAAATAAGCTATTATGCGACAACCATTGATGAATTGGAAAATCTGCTTCAAGACCTTGATAAAAAGGAGGCGATTAAAAAAGGCAAAAAGGCTTATCAGTATTGGAAAAACGAATTGTATTACCAAAAATGGTGTAAATATATAATAAAGGAACTTGAACAAATTACCTGAAAAATTAGAGTATCTCCCCGGGCTGGACGGCATTCGTGCTTTAGCCGCCTTCCTTGTTATTTCAACGCATTGGCCCAATAATAGCATTTCATTAAAATTTGGATGGATAGGCGTAAATATCTTTTTCGTATTATCGGGATTTTTAATAACCCGCATATTGCTTAATGAAAAGCAAAAAAAATTTAAAGCTTACCTGGGTGGCTTTTTTTATAAGCGGGCGTTACGAATATTTCCGGTATATTATTTATTCTTTTTTATTACAGCGGCAATTATATTATTAAGCTATTATCTTATACCCAGCCTGTCAGGTAATGATTTTATATTAATGGGGATAAAAACACTTAAACATGACACGCCTGTTTACCTTACTTACAGCCTTAATATTAAAATGAACCTGGCTTATTTTTTTAAATGGCCGATGTATGAACACGCTTTTTTAGGCCATTTATGGTCATTAGCCGTAGAAGAACAGTTTTATTTGATATTTCCTTTTGTAGTTTATTTTTTGGATACCCGGCTATTAAAAAAAGTTGTTATCGCTATTATTATCATTTGCCCGCTTATACGGTTATGGGCAGCCATAGTTGGCATACATTTAGTTACAAACACGTATTGGCTTGGGGAAACTATTTATAGCAATACTTTTTGCCAGGCTGATGCTTTGGCAACAGGCGCCCTCCTGGCATTGTTCCCTATAAAGATTAATTTTCCTTACCGTAACTTTTTTATCGTTACCATCATATGTTTAATTGTTGGCTTGGCCTGCTTGTACTTCTTGCGAAAGGCTGGCTATATCTTTGTTGAGGGCAAAAGTTTCGGCTTTAATTTCCCCGGGTTTTGGTTTGATGAAAAAACACCCTGGTTTTTAATCAACATCAGGGCTTTTTACCAATACTCATTGGTTAATTTATTTGCGTTTGCCCTTATTGCACCAGCAACTATAAAAAAACCCCTTTTCCCTGCCCTATTTAATGCTAAACCGGTAAGTTATCTTGGAAAGATATCCTATGGGATATATTTATTTCATAATCCGCTGATCGCGTTTTTTATGATTGGGGCAACTTTTTTTGGGGGCTGGTATAATATAACGGCACACCCACTTAATAATATTGTCATTTTTATTATTTATTTAGTTATCGTAATTTCTCTGGCCCATGTAAGCTATAAATATTTTGAGCGGAAGATCATCAATAAGTACAAATTTAAACTTGAACGATCAGCCCAATAAGTTAGACTACCTGCCCGGACTTGACGGGATTAGGGCTATTGCTGCATTCTTGGTGATTTCCACACATTGGCCTAACCTCACTTTTTCATTAAAATTTGGCTGGATCGGCGTAAATATTTTTTTTGTATTGTCGGGCTTTTTAATAACCCGAATATTACTCAACGAAAAACAAAAGCCATTTAAATCGTATCTGCGCACTTTTTTTTTTAAACGCGTAATAAGAATATTCCCGGTGTACTATTTGTACTTTGCAATAACGGCAACCATTGTGTTGTGTATTTATTGTTTTATACCCGCCCTGGAGCACAATCAAATAATAACCCAAGCTATGGGCACCTTAAAGCACGATACCCCCTACTACCTAACATATACCTATAATATTAAACAAAACTTAAGCTATGCTTTACATTTACCCAGGTATGCAAGCGAATTTTTCGGCCATGTGTGGACACTTGCCATCGAAGAGCAGTTTTATCTTATCTTTCCGTTTATAGTTTATTTTTTAAATACAGCTCAATTAAAAAAGTTTATACTTGCAATCATTGTTATTTGCCCGCTCATCAGGTTATGGGCGGCTACAATTGGCGTAAATGTAGTTAGTGACCGGTCTTTTCTCGGCCAGGTAATTTACGTTAATACCTTTTGCCAGGCAGATGCATTGGCCTTTGGCGCAGCGCTTGCATTATTCGACATAAAGATGAGGTTCCCTTACAGGAATTTTTTTGCAGCGGCATTTTTATTTTTATTTGCTGGAGTAACCTGCTTATTCTTTTTGCGCAAGGCTGGCTTCTTTTTAGTTGAAGCAAATAGTTTAGGGTACAATTTCCCTGGTTTTTGGTTTGAAGAAAAGACACCCTGGTCCTTGGTAAATATCCGGGCGTTTTACCAGTATACATTAGTAAATTTGCTTGCTTTTTTTTTAATTGCACCAGCCAGTATAAAAAAGCCTCTTTTCCCTGCCATACTACAGTCAAAACCGCTGAATTATCTTGGGAAAATATCCTATGGCATTTATCTGTTTCACTTTCCTTTACTCGCCCTTTTAAAGTTGGGGGTATCATATTTTGGTGATTGGTACAAGATAACCGACCCGCCGCTTGTACGAACAAGCATTTTTTTACTTTATTTAGGCGTTGTAGTTTTGTTGGCCCATTTAAGCTACCAATATTTTGAGCGAAGAATCATCGATAAATACAAATACAAGCTCGACAATGGCAGCAATTAGTTTTTTTATACCTGCTTATAATTGCGCGAAAACTATATCGGAATCGGTTGATTCAATAATGGAGACGAATTTTACCGATGCCGACGAATTGATCATTGTAAATGATTTCTCAACGGATGATACCTCAGAAATATTAAAAAAGCTTAAGCAGAAATACCCCTCAATTATTATTATCGATCATACCAGGAATAAAGGCGGCGCGGCTGCCAGGAATACAGCCGTAGAAAATGCAAAGCATGGGCTATTGTTTTGTTTGGATTCGGATAATGTTTTAGCGCCTTTTACCGTTGCTCCATTGAAAAACTATTTAACAGGTAATAATGCCGATGTGGCTTCATTTCAATACCAGCATTATTTTTTAAGTGATAAGTTTAAGCCGGAATATACATGGTCATTGCCAGGCGGTGATTTTAGTATGCAAAACTACTTGAATGGGGCAAATACACCCGGACAGCATGGCAACTACCTGTTCACAAAAGAAAGCTGGCTAAATGCAAAAGGTTATGCAGAATGCACAGGGGCTCTCGATACCTGGACATTCGGGCTAAGACAGGCCATAACAGGCGCTAAAATGGTGGTTTTAAAAGACACCTTTTATTATCACAGGCTTAATTATGCAAGTTCCTATTGGATGCAGGATGCAGAAGCGAATCTATGGTCGGTTTCTGTGAAGGCGGCCTATGCCCTTTTCCCGTTTTTTGATATCATAGATGAAAAATTTATAAAATATATGTTGGGAAAGGGCAAGTATACCTGGTTTTATAACCTCAAAAAAATCCCCCTCAAATTAGTTAACAAGGAAGAAAAAACAGATTTCTATATTAAGTTGCATCAAAAAACATATGATTTTGTTTATCCCAAACCATCAATAATGCAAAGGATTATCAATAAATTAAAGAGGGAACTGAGGCTTTCAAAATGATAGCCGTTACATTAGAGGGCCGTTTAGGAAATCAACTTTTTCAATACGCTTTTATTTATAGTACCGCAAAAAAAATAAATACCGGGTTTTATTTAGATAAGAGTGTCGATTATTTATTACTGGACAAATACTTCCATATTGAAAATGATTTTTGCTTGTTTTTCGACAATTATATTTTTTCAATAAAAGGATTTAAAAATATATTCAGCCATCACTTAAGGCGTAAATTTTATACCGTCTTAAAATCCATATTCAACTTGAAGGAGATGACTATTGATAATAATATCGATCCTGCAATTCAGATCAAATCAATAAGCAATAATATTATTTATAAAGGTTTTTTCCAGTCGGAGGAATACTTTAAAGAATCAGGTGGACAAATTCATACCCTTTTTAAAATAAAGAAAATTTATAAAACAGAATTTGAAAAGATCATCAACATTTCGGGCCTACCCCAAAAATATGTTGTGGTTCATATCAGAAGAAAGGATTATGTTGATCTTAATCTTGCTTTGGGTTATGAATATTTTCATAAAGCAATCAAATCTATTCACAACGAAGAAAATTACTACGTCTTTATATCAGACGAGCCAGGTATAATTGAACAAGAGTTTAATTATTTAAAACACAAGTATATATCATTCAATAATGAAATAATCGATTTTCAATTTATCAATAACGCAGATATATGCATTTTATCAAATAGTTCATTTAGCTGGTGGGGGGCGTATCTGAATACCAAACAACCTAAAATAATAGCTCCTGAATATTGGCTTGGAAGAACAAAAGGGAGAGAACTACCGATAAAGGTAATACCAGATTTATGGACAAAAATTGATTGACGAATGGATACCCCTATATTATTTTTGATATTTAACCGCCCTGAACCTACAGCAATTGTATTTGAAAAAATCAGGCAGCAAAAACC